>Ga0208882_1000632_pt1 | contig 15085 bp, 14 predicted proteins | sample LakWasMet14_LOW5_2_FD_183862 | JGI IMG/M metagenome (GOLD analysis project Ga0208882, IMG submission 183862) | Freshwater sediment methanotrophic microbial communities from Lake Washington under simulated oxygen tension - Sediment Metagenome... | ecosystem: Environmental > Aquatic > Freshwater >...
TTGGCGGTTTCGAGGGCTTCCTGAAAAAAACCGGCGACGTTCTGGTGAGACCATTCGACTGTGCGGAATTTTCCGCAATGCTCGGGCATTACCTGAAAGACGATGCATCCCGATTGGCTGTCGGCAGATCCGGCAAACAGCTGGTGGACGAGAATTTTTCATTCCGCGCCTATCTGTTCGATTTGCTGCGGCTGGCTGGAATCGACATACCCCGGATATCGGTCGTCGTTCCAAACTACAACTATGCGCACCTGCTTGCGGAAAGAATCCAGTCGATCAACCGGCAAACCATTGCACCTTACGAAATCATTGTTCTGGATGACGCGTCTTCCGACAATAGTGCGGAGCTGATTGCCGGCCTGCGGAAAACGCAGGAAATGCGTGTTGTCGAAAACAAAAGCAATTCAGGTTCGGTGTTTCGGCAATGGCTTAAGGGCATCGAGCTCGCCCGCGGCGATTATGTCTGGATAGCCGAAGCGGATGATTTGTCCGAAGCCAATTTTCTCGAAACGGCGATAAAGGCCTTTGCCGATCCGGAAGTGCGGATGAGCTACACGGAATCTTTGCAAATGGATGCCGACGGCCATGTCATTGCGGAGCATTACCGCGATTATCTTTCGGACATCGGAGCAGAGCGCTGGTTATCGCCTTACATTCACTCGGGTGCCGAAGAGATTGCCGAGGTGATGTCGGTCAAGAATTCGGTGCCCAATGTCAGCGCAGTACTGTTCAAGCGCGAAGATTTGCTCGCCAGTTTGAGGCAACACATCGACGAGGTTGCATCCTTTCGCTTCGCCGGCGACTGGGCGCTATATGTCCGATTGCTGGAGCAGGGCAAGCTTGCTTTTAACCCTTCGCCCTTGAATCGCCACCGACGCCATTCCAATAGCGTTACTTCCGGTTCCGATAAACAGAGGCATCTGGACGAAGTCGTGCGAATGCAGAAGCTGGTCGGCCAACGCCATCCGGTACCCGAAAATACCCGGAACAAGGCGGATCGTTATATCGGCGAGTTGCAGCGGTATTTTGGCTTGGAGGTTGCGGCTGCGGTGCGTCCGGGGCATGAGGTTTGACCGGGTTCTCACGTATAATCGGCCTCATTGTCGAGCGGCCTTGGCATGCTCCACGACTCGCGACATTAGCAATTATCTTTATTCACTTTCGGAGAATCTTATGAAGAAGTCTTTTGCCTTGGGCCTGGTCTGCATGGCTGTGCTGAGTGCCTGTCAGCCTGAAGCGCCACAGGAACCGGTGACGGCAGAAACCAGCCCCTCGCAAATCGAGCCAGCGGCTGCACCGGTCGTTATCAAGCCGGAATCGGCATTGATAAAATCCGACCCGATCTCTACCGAAGGCGTTCCGAATTTCGATCAGGACTGCAATCTTGAAGGCGTGGATGGAATTCTGTTCACGGGCGAGCAGATAGTCGTATCCAAATCCACGAAGCATGATATTTCCGGATGGCTCATCAATCCGGTGGAAAAAACCGTCGGCACCGATTTGAAACTGGTGATCGCCGGAGTCGGCACCACGCCGGATGTCTGGACCAGCCAACTCGTCACGCGGATCGATCGCGCCGGTGTTGCGGAAACCCGCGCTTATGCGCCTGAACTGTCGAACTCGGGCTTTTCGTTTCCGGTAGACCTGAAAGAGCTCGTCAATGGCGATTACCACGTCTTTGTGATGATGGCCAATGCAGGCGGTTCTGCTGTTTGCGATCCGGGTCGCCAGATAAAAGTCATCGATTAAAAAAACGATCCCGCAAGCCATGGCGCTTTATCGCCATGGCTTGGAAGACCAATAACGCAAGCAGAGGCAGATGTCCTTGAAACCCAACTGGATTGCGGACAATAAATTTCTTGTCACGGTCGCATTGATAGCGGCGTTGCTGGTTTACGGCGTCGAGCTCGGCAGCTTCACGCTTTCGATAGACGAAGAAGTTGCTTCCTATGAAATGGCCAGCTGGAAAGTATGGCTGAGCCAGGGCCGCTGGGGCATGGCGCTATTGCTCAAATTGCTCCCCAACTTCACCTACATCCCTTATCTGGCAACGCTGATATTCAGTACTTTGCTTGCCTTGTCTTCGGTATATTTCGCGAAGCAGTTCTTTTCGGATATCAGGGAAGCTGCGGTATTCGTTGTGCTCTTCGTGGCTTCGCCGGTCTGGCTGCATATCGCCGAATTCAACACCTTGTCATGGGGTGTGGGTATCGGGCTTGCCGCCTGCGCTTTTTCAGTACAGCTTTTCCAGCAGAAAAAAATCGGCAGTTCCTTTTTGGCGCTTGTTCTTGCCGGTTTCGCGACAGCGGTTTACCAGGCGCTGATCATTTTCTATGCGATGGCATTGTTGATGCTGGTGATGAAAGACTGGCATCAGAAAGCAAGGTCCGACGACAAACAATTGCAATTCAAGCCGATGTTCCTGCAGATCGTACGCATCGGCATCAGTGCGGGGCTTGCGATCGGTTTTTATCTGCTGGTGCAGAAAACCGCGATGTATTTTTCACACACGCAAATCACGCACATCGGCACTTTTGTCCATATCAGTGAATATCTGGAAAATCCGGTTGCCACATTTCTCGGTGCCGGCAAGAAAATAGCCGGGTTATTGAGCGGTACCGATGCAAGTTACGTTGGCTGGGGTTGGGCCGTGCTGCTGCTGCCGTGGTTGGGCTGCCTGACATGTTTGCACTATGTCGCAACATGGCTGAAGAAACCCGGCGTGCTTTTGATGCAGTCGGCGGCGGCATTGTTATTGTTGTTTCTGACATTTTCACTCGTTGTGCTGGCAGCCGGGTTCCTTCCATTGCGTGCCGTTATCGGATTTCCGCTTTTATGTGCGGCATCGGGAACACTGGGTTTTCGTTTACTTGGAAAATGGCCGATCTTCCGCCTGTCCGTGCTTGTGTATACGACGGTGATCTGCATCTGGCTGTCGGCATTTTTGTTCGGTCTCGATACGCTTGCCCGTCAACGTGACGAAGTGATGGCGACAAAAATCTCCGCGGAAATCGCGCGCGTTGCTCCCGAGCATTTGAACGTGGTGCCGGTGGTATTTGTCGGCAAATGGGCGCACCAGCCCGTGCAGGGAATAAGCAGTGTTGAAATATTCGGCACATCGTTCTTCCAGCAGGACGGCGGCAACCGCTTCCGGATTGCGATGTTCATGCGCCTTGTCGGCACCACCAATATTGAAACAAGACCGCTAACGGTCATCACCCCTTATTTGCCGGAGATAGATCGAATGCCGTCCTGGCCGGCCCGTGGTTCCGTTGCCCAGATCAACAACATCGTCGTAGTCAAGTTGAGTGATTTGTCGCAAGAACAAAAAACGGAAATGGGTTTTTAGAAAACCGGCCCGTACTGCAGATGCGCCATGTTACTGCCTGGCGTCACCGGAGTTTTTTATAATGGCGCGACTCATCAAATAAGTGACCGGGATCGAAATCGCTACCGCGATCAGCGGTGCATATTCTTTTTTAATTCCGAACCTGTCGACCGACAGCCATACAATTCCGAGATTGATCGCGAGTTGCGCCGCATAAACCAGCGGGAACCTCAGGAAGGATTGCCAGTTGAAACGGCGTGAAAACACGAAATAGGTATTGATGAAGTAGGAAAACACGATGCCCGCGGCAAAGCTGATCACGTAAGCGGCCATGTACGGGAGTACGAACAGCAAAGCAAGATAGATGGCGTATGAAAAAACCGTGGTCGCGGTTCCGGCCAACAAGAAGCGCGCAATTTCGAAAAGTCTGGCACGCTTGATCATTCAGGCTTTCGAGTCCATCGTTTTTCGCAGTTCGATAAACTCGCCGTATTCCCGGATGTAATCGGCACTGTCGTAAGGCTCGGATGCAAACACCAACAGCACGGCATCACTCGAATAGCGGTATTGCGTACCCCAGACCATCGGCGAGAGATGGATTCCGACGGCTGGCGAAGCGAGCGTAAATTCCTGTCGTTGATGACCATCGTCGGCCAGCACGCGCACCGAGCCCTTCACGCAAATCAGGAATTGATGGCATTGTTTGTGTGCATGTTCACCGCGTGTTTCCTGGCTCGGCACATCGAATACGAGGAAGTAGCGCTTTGGCGTAAACGGCAGCTGCTTGTCGAATTCACCGACCGAAAGCGAACCGCGGATATCCGCAAATCGCGGAAGCTCGTGAAGTTTTACACCTTCGACGATGGATTCGGTATTGCCGGTTTGGATGTCGTCGCAGATTGCATGATTGCGGCTACGGGACTTGTCGGTGATGTAGCCGGTAATTCTTGCTGGGTTGCCGACCACAATCGCATTGGCGGGCACCGAGCGGGTGATAACGGCCCCGGCCCCGATCATCGCGCCGCTGCCTATGGTAATGCCGGGAAGAATGGTCGCGTTCGCGCCAATGGATGCGCCGGAATGCACGATCGTTTCCAGGAATTTTTCCGGGTAGTGTTTGCTGCGCGGAAAGTGGTCGTTGGTAAAGGTGGCATTGGGGCCGACGAATACGTCGTCGGCAAGACGAACGCCATTCCATAACTGCACGCCGCATTTGATCGTGGTGCGGTCGCCGACGACGACATCGCCTTCGATAAAGACGCCATCGCAAATATTGCAATCGGCACCGATTTTCGCACCGGGGAGCACATGGGCAAACGCCCAAATCCGGGTGCCGTCACCCACCGAGTCCGTTTCACACAAGGCATTGGGATGCACAAAAAAACTCATTGCGGTTTACCTTCAAATTTTTCTTCAGACTGTATCAGTGCAAGCGGCCTGCTTTTGGTGTTCTCGTAGGCGCGCCAGGCATAAGTGCCGACTACGCCCAGACCAAGCGAGTTCAATGCACCGAAGAACAGAATGGTCAGCATGGTGCCGGCGTAACCGGGGACCGGAACAAGCCCGGAAAGTTTGGCAAACAAGGTGACGGCGGATAATACGATCGCGGTTAGCAATGACAAAGCGCCCAGGCCGATCAGCAGACGCACCGGCAAGTCGGTGAAAGAAAAAATGCTGTCGGAAAAATAACGCACTTTTTTGCGAAACGTCCATGCGCTCTTGCCGTGCACGCGCTGCTTGCGTTCATAGCCGACGAATGAGCGACGACCGCCCAGCCAGAATAATTGTGCCAGCAGACTACTGTTTGACTCCCTGAGTTCGACCAGACGCGAGCGGAAGCGGTCGGTGACCGCAAATACATCGACGCCGCCGGCAGGAATTTCCGGCATTACCCAGTAACGATAGATCGACCAGAAAATTTTCGATGCCAGTTTCGTCAGCAAAGGGTCCTGACGGGCTTCGCGAACGCCGAACACGACGTCGTGCCCTTCCTGCCGCAGTATCTCGAAAAATTTCGGAATCAGTTCGATCGGTTCCTGCAAATCCGCTGCCATCACGGCGATATATTTGCCCGATGCTTTTTCCAGGCCGCAACGAATGGCCGCGAATGCACCGAAATTCCGCGACAGCGTAATCAATTGTGATTTGAATGCAGAGCTGGCGAGTGCTGTTTGCAGCAAGGCATAGCTTTGGTCGCGGCTGCCATCCACCACGAACACGACTTCCAGATTTGTTTCTTGTTGTGCATTCAGCCAATCTAGCGATGCAAGCAAATCATCGATCGATCCCTCGTTCTGGTAAACGGGAATCACCAGCGAAACAATGGAATTCAAAACTGGTTGCATGCGTCGATCACTCTTTGAATTTCATCGTCGGCGAGTTCCGGGAAACAAGGCAAGGTCAGGCAGGTATCGCAAAGTTTTTCGGTGTTCGGAAGTTGGATGCCGTCGTATTTTCCGGCAAACATGGGTTGGCGATAATCCGGAACCGGATAATGAATGTCGGTATTGACGCCGCAAGAAGCCAGATGCTTCTGCAATGCATCGCGTCGTGGACTGTTGATAACGTAAAGATGCGCGACGTATTCGGAACCCGCAACGGCGGGTACGAGAATATCCGGATGCTTGATTTGTCGGGAATACCGATTCGCAATGTCGCGTCGTTGTGCATTCCATTGCTCCAGACGCGGAAGCAGCCGGCACAGGAATGCCGCCTGCAATTCATCCAGCCTGGAGTTGCGGCCGCCGGGTAAAAGATTCCGGTACTTTTTATCCCAGCCATATTGGCGAAGCATGCGTATGCGTTCGGCAACGGATTTGTCCGACGTTACCACCGCACCGCCGTCGCCGATCGCACCAAGATTCTTGGTTGGATAGAAACTGAAAGTTGCCGCATGGCCAAAGCTGCCGGCTACCTTGCTGTTTGCGTCCCGGGCACCATGTGCTTGTGCGCAATCTTCAATAATTTTGATGCCGTGTTGCATGGCCAGTTCACTAATCCGGACCATGTCCGCAAGCCGGCCATAAAGATGGGTAACGATGATTGCGGCAACCGGTTCACGGCTTGAATCGAGAAGTGCTTTCAGTGCCTCGGGATACAGCGTTGCGGAATGAAGATCGGCATCGACAAAAACCGGGTTGGCCTCGCAGGCAAGTATCGCCGATGTGCCGTACATCGCCGCATTGGCGCATACCACCACGTTTTGTCCGGGCGTTACGCCAACGCCTTTCAACGCCAGTTCCAGTGCATCGGTGCCGTTCGCGACGCCAATGCAATAGTCGCTGCCGCAATAGGCGGCGAATGCCTTTTCAAAATCGGCCACGTGGGTGCCGAGCACGAAATGCCCGCTCTCGAAAACGTTTTGCACCGATTGCGATAATTCTGCGGCCATCGGAGCGAAATGCCGACTTAGCGAATTTATCGGGATTTCTTTTGGAGTCAATGCAGTGGCCGTAGTTAATTGATAGGGCTAAAATAGTATAGACCAGCTGTCTGGCCGGTATATTCAGATATCTTACCCTCATTGCCTACATTGACGATAACCGCATACTGACTGGATGCATCCTGCCGACGCACTCGCACTCGCACTTTGGCGGCCACCGCAAAATGGTTTGGGGGCCGAACCATATTCGGACTTGCCCGGGTTACCGCGTACCGATATCCAGCAGACCCCGGAAGAGGCTTTATCGGTGGCGGCGCAACAATTTCCCGGCCACGATGTTTTATTGATACAAACGAATTTATCGCTGCCTTCGGGATTCCTGTCCAGGATGACGGCGGCTTGGAAACAATATCCCGATGTTGAAGTTCTGTCGCCGCTCGACAAGGAGTCTGGCAGCACGATTCCGCAATTGCCGCCTGAAAAAATCGATGTGCAACAATTCTTGTTTGGCGAGCATGGCATCAGACCGGGCATTAGTTGGGCAAGGCATGGCAGCCTCTGGCGTGCCGGTGTTTTAAACGAAGTTTTCACAAGCGGCCAACGCCTGTCAGGACAATTGAATTTTTCGGTCTTGCATGGCGTGCATGTCGCTGGCGAGTTTGTCCAGTACGATGGCAATGAAGCATTTATCGGCGACGGCAAACCCGTCGTATTGCATGTGCTTCATTCCTGGGGCGGTGGTGTCGAACATTTTGCCCGTGATTTGCGTGCCGGCGACAAGGATCGCCACCATTTGTTTCTGAAGGCGTTGAGCGTCGACAGCCTGCCGCCTTTCGGCAAGCAACTGGCGCTCTATCATTCGAGTTCCGAAATAGCCTTGCAGCTTTGGCGCTTGAATTCCCCGATCGACGACACCGCGATTGAATCCGCGGAAGTCCGGAAAATATTGCAAGAGATCATTGATCGCTGGGGCGTGGGGGCAGTCATTGTTTCATCATTGATCGGCCATTCTCTCGATGTGCTGAAAACGGGATTGCCGACGGTTTTCGCCTGCCACGATGTGTACCCATGCTGGCCCCTGTTGCATGACAGGCGCGAGCTGGACGAGGCCGACTTCACGTTTGAATATCTTCAGGATTTTCTGGCACGCAATTCCGGCGAAATATCTTTCAGCAAGCACACCGCGGAATATTGGGCGGCGATAAAAGACCATCTGGTGGAGACCATTCTGGGCCGTTATATCTCCTGCATCGCGCCAAGCGAGTACGCCAGGAAACGGCTTTGTGCGATCGATGGCAGGTTGAACCATGCAGATTGGCGAATAATTCCACACGGCACGATTGCGTTGGACAGGGTTGATCGAAGCACGGATGTCCCTGTCAATAAATTACGTGTGCTGGTGCCCGGTCATGTCAACGGGGAAAAAGGCGAGACGCTGTTGCTGGCCATGCTAAAGAAAATGCCGCCAGATATCGAATTGGTGTTGCTGGGTTGCGCAGGCTATCTCGAGCATAAATTCAGGCATGAAGCGGTAAGGTGTTATCCCGAATACCTGCGTGAAGATTTATCGGCATGGGTTGCGAAAATAAAGCCCGATATCGCGATGTTGCCATCGCTGGTACCTGAAACTTTCGGCTATGTGTTGAGCGAAATGCTGGTTATCGGATTGCCGGTGCTTTGCGCGGATATCGGTGCCTATGCCGAGCGCGCAACATCGGAAGATAGCGTCGTGACCGTTGCGCCGAATGCCGAAGCTTTTATCGGCAAACTGCAATACTTCCGCGACTCGCGTGCTGAACTGGAAAAACTTGCCGCCGCGCCGCCAGCCGCAATATCCACCTTGAGCGATATGGCCAGCGCCTGGGAACGGGCGTGTCGCGCAAACGAGCCGAACTGGTTTTTTGATTATCCCGCGTCCCGTCAACTACAAGAAGAATCCGCCATGGACAGAAAAATCGATCAATTGATGGAAATATCGATCAAGGCCAACAACCTGCATCAGGAACAGCAAAGGAAGAGTGCTGAAACGATCGAACAGCTGATGGCTAACCAGAAGCAACTCGAAGACCGGTTTGAAAAGTTGCAAGCCGAGTTGTTTGCCCGCGATCAAGCGCTGGCATTGGCCGCGGAAAAACTGGAGGCAAGCCTGGTGACACAGGGCGAGTTGAAATCGGCCTTGCTGGAACAGGAAAAGCAGGCGCAGGAGCGGATCGCCGGAATCCGGAAACTGCAAACGGAGCAACAGGAACAAAATCTGGTCAGGGAAGGCGAGTTGAAATCACAGTTGCTGCAGCAGCAGAAAAACCATATCGAGTTGCTGAACCTGCAATTGCAGCAAAACGAAACGTATCAAAAAACAATTTCCGATTTCCGGAATAAAATGGAAGAAAACTCCATCGCGCTGGAAAATAAAATGGCGCAGCTGGAATCGGTGAACAAACAGGAGTTGGCCGCCAGGGATGCCAATATTCAGGCGTTGATGCAGCAGCTGCACGACGCGACTGCCGAGCTGCACCATAAAGCCGGTGAGCTGCGGTATAAAACCGATGAGCTGCAGGCAGTGTACGCAAGCAGTTCGTGGCGATACACCGGAATATTCCGCAAGGTGAAAACCTGGTTTATCCAATGAACCGCTCAAGCTCACTCCGCGTAATGCTTTTTCTGGTGGTGGCGGCGCTGATTTCGAATTCGTGCACGGAAAAAGACAGAAGTGAAAAGAGCATCAACTCCTTCGGCAAGGTCGTGCAGGCAACGTTCCGCCAGGACGGTAATACCCGTTACATTGAGAATGAAATTAAACTGCTCAAGTTGGTCGGCAGGAATGAAGTAGATACCGGTGAATCGGTTTTGGTCTGTACCGGTAAATCCCTGCGTGTCGGTGAACGGGTGATAGTGTTGCTCAATGAAGTCAGTCGCAAGAAAGGCGAATGTGGCGGCTACAATGTCTCGACATCGCACGGGAACAGAAATCTTGTAATTGAATCTTTTCTGCTTCCGCGCGGCCTGTATTTTTACAACACTCCCTATGGGCTATTCGAAAATTACGACTGTCCGAGGAATGCACTGGTTCTTTTGGGCGATTTGGAACCACCGGGTTTCCGTCCGGAGATTGAACGGGAATTGATCTATGTCACACAGCGCGATGATGCTTATATGCCGGAAAATGTGCTGATCAACTGCCTGGGAATTGGATTGGGCAAGAATCACGAGCGGCGATAATCTTGATAAATGCGGACAGTATTCGAGAACAAAAAAATGGCCGCAACGCGGCCATTTCTTCAAACAAGAATCGACAAGAATCGAATCGATTACAGCGCTTTTTCCAGTTCCGGAATGATCTGGAACAGATCACCCACCAAACCGAAATCGGCGATTTCGAAAATCGGCGCATCGCCGTCCTTGTTGATCGCGACAATCGTACCGGCGTCTTTAATCCCGGTCAGATGCTGGATGGCACCGGAGATGCCGATCGCGACATACAGTTCCGGCGAAATGATCTTGCCGGTCTGGCCGACCTGCAATTCGTTCGGCACGTAACCGGCATCCACGGCAGCGCGTGATGCACCGACGGCGGCGCCCATTTTGTCGGCCAGCGAATAGATGATCGAGAACGCATCGGCAGAACCGAGCGCACGACCACCGGAAACCACCTTGCTGGCACTTTGCAGATCGGGACGATCACTCTTGCCTTGCTGCAAACCGACGAAGCGTGTGTGCGTTGGCAATGCAACGCTGACGCTGCCAGCTTCAACCGCAGCACTGCCACCATTGCCAGCTGCAGGCCAGGAAGCGGTACGAATCGTCGCCACGACGGTTTTGTCGGAAGGCGCGGTCACGCTGATGATGGCATTACCCGCATAAATCGGACGCTTGAAGTTATGGCTGGATTCCACGGCCATGATGTCGCTGACTTGTGCTGTACCGAGCAAGGCGGCGACGCAGGGCATCAGGTCTTTGCCAAAGGTGGTCGAAGGACCGAAAACATGCGAATAGCCGGCCGCGAGGCTGGCTATTTGTGGCGCCAGAATATGCGCGATCGGATTGGCATTCGCGGCATTGGCAATCGTGATGACTTTGCTGACGCCGGCGATTTGTGCCGCTTGTGCAGCGATACTATCCGGTGCGTCGCTCAACACGACGATATCAATCGATTCGGCTTTCATGGCCTGCGCACAGGTCACGCAGCGGGCCGTGGCGGAATTGAGTTGGCCGTTTAAATGTTCGGCGATGATTAGAACCTTGCTCATGATTACACCAGCCCTTTCGTTTTCAATGCGGCGACCAATTCGGCCACGTCTTTCACCATGATGCCCTTGCTGCGCTTGGCAGGCGGCGCGTAGTGCGTGGTGCTGAGGAAATCGCCGGATTCGACGCCGAGATCGGCCAGTTGCAAAGTTTCCATCGGTTTGGATTTCGCTTTCATGATGTCGGGCAATTTGATGAAACGCGGTTCATTCAAACGCAGGTCCACGGTGATCACGGCAGGCAAATCGACTTCGAGTGTTTCGAGGCCGGCATCGACTTCGCGAGTAACGGTGGCCTTGTTGTCGGCGACTTCCACTTTGCTGGCGAAGGTGGCTTGCGGGCGGTTCCACAACATTGCGAGCATCTGCCCGGTTTGATTGGCGTCGTCATCGATGGCTTGCTTGCCCATCATCACGAGACCCGGTTGTTCTTTTTCGACCAGCTTCAACATCGCGCGGGCGGCGGTCAGCGGTTGGATGGCTTGATCGGTAACGACATGGATCGCACGGTTCGCGCCCATCGCCAGACCGTTGCGAAGATGCGCCTGGCAATCTGCCGGACCAATCGTGCAGACGATGACTTCGGTGGCGATGCCTTTTTCGCGAAGACGCAAGGCTTCTTCGAGTGCGATGTCATCGAACGGATTCGGCGAAAGTTTCACGCCTTCGGTGACGACGCCGGAATTGTCCGGTTTGACCTGGATGCGGACGTTGTAATCGACCACACGTTTGTAACCCACCAAAATTTTCATGAGGCTTTCCTGCGTTAAGCGAGAATGTGTCCGCAATGACAGCACGGACGCTGTGAAGAGGCCGCTATTGTAACCGTTCGGGCTTTGCCGGGGCCAGATTACGGGGCCAAAAGACTAGCCGCAAAGCGCTCGGCACTACCGGGCGCGTGTTCGAAGAATAGGCTGGGCTCGGTGAGTTCGAGCTCTAACAGCATAGGACCCTTGCTTGAGGGCAGTAAATCCACCCTGGCGTAGCTCAGGGACTTGAACGGCATAGCGGCCAGCACTTGATGCGCCACCTCGAGTTCGGCGCTGCTCGGCTCGCGGGTCATGATGGCTTCGGGCGCAAATAAATGCTCGGTCGGGCCTTCATCGAGCTGAAGCAGCGGCCCTTTACGGATGGCATGCGAAAAAATCCCGTTGAAGAAGATCAGTGCCGTTTCACCCTTGGTATCGACTTCGGCCAGATACGGTTGAATTAAAGCCGAACGTTTTTGATCCAGCAATTTTTTTACATGTTCAACGGCCACCACACGATCTTTTGCCAGATAACGTTGGGTATCGCGCGAGCCGGCACCGACGGCGGGCTTTACAACGAATTCGGCGTAATCGGGAAATTTGTCGGCCGCTTGTCCGGGTTCGATGAAAACACTTTCCACGACCGGGCATTTTTTCTTCGCCAGATCGGCAAGATAATGTTTATCGGTATTCCACTTCACGATATCGGCCGTGTTCAGCAACATCGTCTGTTTGGCGGTTTGCTCGCACCAGGCCAGGAATTCCGGCAGACGTTCGGTGTAATCCCAGGTAGAGCGCAATACCACCTTGTCGAAACGTTTCCAGGAAACCGAATAATCGTCCCAGGCCAGAATCTCGACCTGTGCCCCGGCCTTGCGCAAGGCATCGGCAAGCGGCGCCAGATCATCGTCCAGCGAGAAGGCCGCAATGGCGGTGGCGAGCGCGATTTTCATGATTCTAGTTTGACCGGTTTAAGCAGCTTTGTCAGCGCCCGCAGATGGCATAGTATGACGAGGCCGACTTGCCGGTCAGGACTCATTATGAAAGAGGTTACATGAATCGCAATTTGATATTGATAGCCTTGCTTGCGCTTATATCGGCAAGTTCATGCACGCCAAAGACCGAAGCTGAACTGATTGCCGAATTCAAGAAGACCGAAACCCAGTCCTGCATCGACAGCTGGAAGGCTTCGAATGCAAACGGCGCCTCGGAAGCGGTGATCGTTTCGGTATGCGGCTGTTCCATCGACAAGCTGGTGAACGCACATCCGATTGAAAAGCTGAAGAGCATGGCCGCGAATAAAGACCCGGCGCTGGAAAGCGCCATGTTGCCGATAGTGATGGAATGCGCCCAGCAGGAAACCGGCAAGGCAAAATAGTCTTGTGGCCAAGGCGAAAAGTCAGATCCCGTTCTTGAGTAGTTCTTTTACCCAGAGTGCATAAAGCGCTCGCGAGGGATGCAAGCCGTCTTTGGCATAGAATTTCGCATCGGCACCGCTTTCTCGCGTGATCTGGCTGATATCAATCCAACGGACGCCGGCGTTTTTCGAGACGTCGTGATTGATCTGGTTGTAGGTGTCCAGTTCACGTGCAATCTGCGCGACATCGCGACCTGATTTTTCTCCGAATTCGGTGATACCCCAGTCCGGAATGGATAACACGAAAACCTGCGCCGCTTTATTGCCTGCATAGCGAATGCTGCGCTTCAATAAAACGGAAAATTCGTCGCGATAATTATCCGCGCCGCGCCCGCGGTACTGGTTGTTTACGCCAATGGAAAGCGAAACCAGGTCGTAAGGCGGCCTTATGGTGTTGCTGGCATCCGCTTCATCCAATGCTTCGGATAACTCATCGGTAGTCCAGCCTGTTTTCGCAATAATGCCGGGGTCATCGATGTCGATACCATTGGCACGCAGCGCATGCGCCCACTGCATCGGCCAACTGTCTTCGACCGGCAGGGCTTCGCCTATCGTGTAGGAGTCGCCGAGCGCCAGGTAACGCATTGCTCAGGCGACTTCGCGCTGGGCATTTTTTTCGGCGTAACGTTCAAGCAAACGTTCAATGCGCAGGAATACTTCACGCAGCTCATCGGCTTCCGGCAACAGCGTGATGCGGAAATAATTCTTGTACGGCACGTTGAAACTGGAGCCGGGCACCACGAGCACGCTTTCCTGTTCCATCAGGTCATAGGCGAATTGATGATCGTTGAAATGTTCGGCCACCGCACCGGTGACGCCGACAAAACCATAGAGTGCGCCTTGCGGAGCGACCAGGCTTAAATGTTTGCTGTTGGCGCAGGCTTCGATCACCGCACGGCGGGATTCATACAAGCGACCGTTTTCGGTCGTCAGTTCGGAAATCGTGTTGATGCCTTCCAGCGCAGCGGGAATCGCGTATTGTCCGGGCACGTTGGCGCACAAACGCAAAGCGCCGAGCAAGTCCAGGGCATGGTGATAATCGCCGATGCGGGTTGCTTCGCCACTCAATACCATCCAGCCCACGCGCCAGCCACAGGCGCGGTGTACTTTCGACAGACCGCCGAAACTCAGGCAGGGATGATCGCCGGCCAATGGCGCGAGTGCTTCGAATTTTGCGTCTTCGTACAAAATGCCGTCATAAATTTCGTCGGCCATCAACAGCAAATTATGCTTGCGTGCGATCAGTACCAGTTTTTCCAACAGCTCTCTCGGGTAATTGGCACCGGTCGGATTATTCGGATTGATGATGACCAGTGCGCGAGTGCGCGGGGTAATCAAATCCTCGATCTGTTGCGGATCGGGCAGGAAATTATTTTCCGCCGTGCAATCGTAATAACGTGGAATACCGTCATTCAAAATCGTGGCAGCACTCCAGAGCGGGTAATCCGGACTCGGCAGTAAAACCTCATCGCCGACGTTCAACATCGCGCGCAGGGAAATATCGATCAACTCACTCACGCCATTGCCGATGAAAATTCTTTCAGGCGTCACATTGGGAGTATTGCGTTGCTTGTAGTACGCGCTCAATGCTTCACGTGCCAGCGGCAAGCCTTGTTGGTGCGTATAGGGGTCGCTTTCCGGCAAATTCGCGGCAATGGCTTGCTGCAAATGTTCCGGCGCACGAAAACCGAAGGCACCGGGGTTGCCGATATTGAGTTTGATCAGGGTACGGCCGTTCGCTTCGAGCTCGCGGGCCCGACGGGCCAATTCACCACGAATTTCGTAACGGACATCGCGCAGGGTTTCGCGCGTAATAATAGGCTGGGAATGCATGGACGTTCAGGAGCGAAAAGAGTCCGTGAAGACTACCTGAAAATGCAGGAGCTTTCAGCTGTCCGTTTTGCTTCGTAGTGCAAGTAATGCAAGGCCGGCAATCGCGGCTTCCCAAATCAGGGCCGCCCACAG
>Ga0208882_1000633_pt1 | contig 15069 bp, 11 predicted proteins | sample LakWasMet14_LOW5_2_FD_183862 | JGI IMG/M metagenome (GOLD analysis project Ga0208882, IMG submission 183862) | Freshwater sediment methanotrophic microbial communities from Lake Washington under simulated oxygen tension - Sediment Metagenome... | ecosystem: Environmental > Aquatic > Freshwater >...
AAGTCAGCCCCACGTTTCAAGAAAAAATTTATCGCGCTACAAAATCTACGACGAACTATAAAAATAATTCACTAGCTGAATTGAAAAATGCCGATCCTGAACAGGAAAAACAATGGGGCGGTCATGCCGGAGTCAGCCAAGCGGCGGTCAATGCAATTTTACGCAATCAAGCTTATGCCAAAGACATCCGTAAATATGTCCCTCTCATTTTGGGACAACATCACGGTAGTTCACCCAAATTATCACGAAGTGCTGAAGCCGATGAATTTGGCGGCGAAGCCTGGCAGCAACGGCGCGAAGAATTGCTCACTGAACTTAAATGCTTGCTAAATTGTGACTTTCCCAACATCAAAAGCCCGGAACATGCCCGTGTTTTGGCTGGATTAACCAGCGTTGCTGATTGGATAGGCTCATCAGCCCTGTTTGATAATCCTGAAAATGACTGGCAACCGCTCATTGAACAAGCTTTGGACAATGCGGGTTTTATCAAACCAATACTTAAAACAAACCTAAGTTTCTTCGACATTTTCAAATTTCAGCCTCGCGATAGCCAAGAAAAACTTTTTGAAAATGCAACTCAAGCTGGCGTTTATATTTTGGAAGCCCCGATGGGATTGGGCAAAACCGAAGCCGCGCTGTATGCCGCTTACAAAGCCATGACTTTAGGACAAGCCACGGGAATTTATTTTGCCCTGCCGACCCAGCTCACTTCGGACAAAATCCATGACCGTGTTAATAAGTTTTTAAAGGAAATCCTCGATGAAGATAGCCCGCATAAAGAAGCCTTATTGGCGCATGGCAACGCGTGGCTACAGCAAACAGAGCTAGGCGTAGAAGGCAATCCCAATGGTTCGTGGTTTGATGATAAAAAACGAAAAATACTTGCTCCGTTTGCCGTTGGCACAATAGACCAAGCTCTCATGGCGGTAATGAATGTGCGGCATGGTTTTGTCAGAACTTTTGGTTTGGCGGGTAAAGTGGTGATTCTCGATGAAGTGCATAGTTATGATGCTTACACGGGAACGATTCTGGATGAACTGGTTAAAGCGCTGCGGGAGTTGAACTGCACAGTGATTATTCTTAGTGCGACGCTTACGCAAGAACGGCGAGGAAAATTATTGGCTCAATCTGTTCATGCTGAAGATTATCCGCTGATTTCTGCCGTGCCGTGTCATGCCAAATTGCAGGAATTAACCGTCGAGCCTTTGGCCAATCATGACATTGCTGTTCATTGCTGCCAAACCGATAGTGAAGCGATTGAAGAAGCTTTGAAACGCGCCGAGCAAGGGCAACAGGTTTTGTGGATTGAGAACACCGTTGCTGAAGCACAGGCCATTTTTGGAAAATTAGCCGGTTGCGACATAGATATTGAGGTGGGTTTACTGCATTCGCGTTTTTTGAAAGTTGACAGAGAAGAAAACGAAAAGAAATGGGTAAAGTTGTACGGAAAAGACAATGCGATAGAACGGCAAGCGAAAGGGCGGATTTTGGTAGGAACGCAGGTTTTAGAGCAATCGCTCGACATTGACGCTGATTTTTTGGTGAGCCGATTCGCGCCCACCGATATGCTGTTGCAAAGAATGGGGCGATTGTGGCGGCATGAAAACCCTGACAGAAATAAATCAGCGAAACGCGAGGCGTGGCTGCTCGTGCCGGAATTGACTGCGGCAATTGAAAACGCGGAGCTGGCATTCGGCGGCAGCGCGTTTGTTTATGCGCCTTACGTTTTGTGCCGCAGTTTGGCTGTGTGGCATGAACGGCGCAACGTGAGCTTACCTTTAGACATCAGGGCGTTGATTGAAGCGACTTATGTTGAACAGGCTGAAACGGGCAAAATGTTGCGTTATTTTTCAGAATTAGAAGAAAAGCGTAAAAAATTAGAGCAGTTGGCGGGATACGGCTTGTCAAAAGCCGGGGAAACTTTATCCGAAAGTGCGGCGACCCGTTACAGTGAGCAGGATACAGTGCAGGTTCTGCTTTTATCCCGTTATCGAATCAATGCGGATAACACGGGAACTGAAATCACCTTATTGACGGGTGAGACAATTGTGCTGCCGCGTGGCGTTAAAAATCAGGACAAAGCGCGTTGGCGTAAGCTTGCGGCAAAATTATTGAACAATACGGTGCAAGTTTCTAACCGTCACGCGCCGCAAGCGGTGTCTATTAAAGAACTAAGCTGGTTGAGTGAATTTTTTTATCTTGGGAACCCTGAATATGGCGAAAGCTTGTTGAGAGTGGCTTTGGTCAATGAAAGCGATGAAATTAAAAACTTATTTGGTGGTGAGGCATCGGAAAAATATCAACTTAGCTATAACAATTGGCAAGGCTATCATAAAAAATAAACATGATAAGTAAATTTAAAATTGATTTAAGTTTAAATGCCCCTTATGCTGTATCCGCAGTTTAACAATTTCAATGTTAAGGGGGTATTTTGGATTATCAAGTGAACGGTCTTCTTTTGGTTTTGCTTTCTCTGAATGTTCAGTTAGATATTGACTGGAAGGCTAAAAAGCTTTCTTTACGTTTTGGCGGTAAACAAAAAAGTAACTAAAAGCCTTCCCCACGCCCGTGGGGGTGTTTCCATGATTAGTAACTTTAGGTTGAATCTGTAAAAGCTTTCCCCACGCCCGTGGGGGGTACCGACTACCAGTAATATCAAAGGACTGGCAGTCTCCGATTGTCTTCTTGTGTTTACAAAGTACAGTTAAAGGATAATTTTATGCCAATAGAAAACCGGTTTTCGTTAATTGACGAGCCTTGGATACCGATTGCTGACGTTGGACGAGTCAGTCTCAAACAAATTTTCAGCAACCCGGATTACCGCGCTTTGGGTGGAAATCCCATCCAAAAAATTGCCTTAATGAAACTACTGCTTGCCATTGCCCAAGCCGCCTGTACGCCGGATGATAATTTTGATTGGGAAGAATTAAGCACAAACGATTTAGCGCAAAGCGGCTTAACTTATTTGGCAGAACACTACGATAAATTTTATTTGTACGGCGACCATCCTTTTTTACAAATGCCGTCTATTTCAAAAGCCGCAACCCAACCTATCGGCGCGGTTTTACCTGAAATAGCGACCGGCAACACGACCGTTTTAAACGGCATTCAAATTGAAAAAGCATTGGATGACGCTGACAAGGCACTGCTAATACTGCAATTGATGGGTTTTGGTTTGGGCGGTAAAAAAACCGATAACTCTGTAACTTTATCCGCCGGTTATACGGGAAAATCGAAAGATAACGGCAAAGGCACAACAGGCAAAGCGGGGGCGTCGCTGGGTTTTATGGGATTTTTGCATTCCTTTCTGCAAGGTGAAACTTTGTTGCAAACGCTGTGGCTTAATTTATTCAGCCAAGAACAAATCCAAGAACTGCCTTACGCCGCTGGTTTAGGCATCGCGCCGTGGGAAAAAATGCCCGAAGGTGAAAATTGCGAAACAGCGAAACAATTGCAAAACAGTTTGATGGGCAGATTGATTCCGTTATCGCGCTTTTGTTTATTGAACGAAACGGGGCTGCATTATTCCGAAGGCATTGCCCACCTTGATTATAAAACAGGCATGGTTGATCCCAGCGTGGCGTTTTCTGATAAAGACAAACGGGTTTTATGGGTCGATACCGAACGCCGCCCGTGGCGATTTCTGACTGCGCTTTTAAGTTTTATGGAAGCCAATGACGGCGGCTTTAACTGTTATTACATCCGGCAAGGTTTTGAGCGAATGACACAAATGAAATTGCCGATGGCAAAAATCGGTTTATGGTCGGGCGGATTAAGAGTCAGCAGTAATGCTGGCGAACAATACGTTTCAGGCAGCGATGATTTTGTGGAATCCTTAACTTTTTTCAATAAAGAGGATGTGTTTAAAGAAGCGTGGTACAGATCTTTAAAACAAGAAATGGAAGAGATTGAGCAACTTGGCAAAATTGTTTACGGAGCAACGCTGGGCTATTTTAAAAGCCAAAAAGTGGACGGCAAAAACCAGGCGGCTGCGGCAAGCAATCTGTTTTGGCAGCTGTGCGAACGAAAATACCAGGCATTGGTGCTTGAATGTAAAAGCGAAGAAAAAACCAAACGGTTACGCAAAGAATTTGCCCGCTTTGCCAACACCGCTTACAACACTTATTGCCCCAACAATACTGCGCGGCAACTGGATGCATGGGCGGCGCATTCGCCAAGCTTGGGCAAGTATTTAAAAGATACAAAACAACCGGAGGTTGATAAAGCATGAGCGAAATTAATAAACCGAGTAAAAGCGAAAATTTTGTGCAATTTATTATTGAACTAATCCAAAAAGACAATGGCGCGGCAGCTGCTTTGAAACATGCCGACAATCCAAATTTGGAATATCAAAGCTGGGAATATCTGGCGCGATTACCATTTATCGATATAGACAAAGAGTACCAGCGTTTGCCTTACGCCACTATTGCATCCGCATTGGCAAAAGCAAAAGTAGCACAAAATGGCAATAAAGGCATAGGCGAAGCGATTGCCCGTTGTTATGACGATGGCAAGGACAGCGAACAAGCCAAAGCCAAATTACGGCGTTTATTAGCCTGCGATTCCATAGAAGATGTGTGTAGAACCTTACGCCCTTTATTCAGCTTGATAAATTCAAAAGCCGGCATTCAACTGGATTATGCAGCGCTATTGCAGGATTTATCTTGGTTTAATGCAGATAGCCAGCGCGTTAAATCAAAGTGGGCGCAAAACTTTTACCGCCATTCTATTGTCGATGAGGTCAACCCATGATTGCCAGTGCCTTGCATCTCAGCCGTGCCGATGTGAAAGCTTTGAAAATCACTGACGCCTATTCCTTGCACATCGCTGTTTATAGCCTTTTCGACGACATCCGCGCGGAGGATGAAAAGAAAAAAAGCGTTCCCAGCGGCATTCTGTACGCTGACAAAGGCGGCGATGCTCGTGGACGAAAAATTTTGATGCTGTCGAACCGCCAGCCGAATCTTCCTGAGCATGGCGAACTAAAAATAAAAAAAATCACCGACCGTTTTTTGGATTATGGAAACTATCGGTTTGAAGTGATAGTAAATCCCACCAAGCGCGACAACAAAACCGGAAAACTGCTTGCCATAAAAAAGCTCACCGATGACGAAGAAAGCACTCGGCAAAAAATCGCTAAATGGTTTATCGATAAAGCCCCTCAGTGGGGATTTACAGTCAGTCCCGAGCATTTGGAAGTACGGGAAGTTGAGGTTAAACGCTTTAAAAAAGGCGGGCATGAAGTCACCCAAGCTCAGGCCAAAGTGCTGGGGCGTTTGACGGTGACGGATAAAACCACATTTGTGCAAAGTTTTCAAAATGGTATCGGCCGGGGACGGGCTTTTGGCTGCGGCCTTTTGCAGATCGTACCCCTGCAATCAGACCTGGCAGGTTTTTAAAACCTGCCAGGTCTATTTTCCTCGCCGTAGTGGGAATGTTTTTATTTTAATTTTTAAGGATTTCAAATGACTACAAATAAGTTTCAAGGCAACATCATCGAATTTCATATTCTGCAATCTTTTCCTGTAACGTGTTTAAATCGCGATGATGTCGGTAGCCCTAAAAACGCGATTGTCGGCGGCGTGGAACGTGCGCGGGTCAGTTCGCAATGCTGGAAACGGCAAGTACGATTGGCGATGCATGACTTAGGCATCATTCACGGTGCTAGAACAAAGTTAATTTCAGAAATGGTTGCCAAAGTATGCCGCGCTAAAGGGGCGGATGCTGAACAGGCGAAAGCGTGCGGCGATAAAATCGAGCAGATTTTCATCAAGAAAAAAGAGGCGGCAAAACCTAAAAAAACCAAGGAAACCGATGCGGTTGAAGAAGTGGCTGTAGAAGAATCGCAGGATAAGTCCGATACATTGCTGTTTTTAAGTCCGAAGGAGATTGATATTCTTGCCGAGGCCTTTTTGCAAGCGGGGTTTGACCCGGACAAGGTGATTACCCAGAAAGACCCGAAAAAACAGGCGAAAGAAATGGCGGCTTTGATTGGTAATGTTACCGAAGCCGTGGACGCACTGGATATTACGTTATTTGGGCGCATGGTAGCGCAGGCTGCGGAGCTGAACGTTGAAGCAGCTTGTTCATTCGCCCACGCCATTTCAACCCATAAAGTCAGTTCAGAAGTGGAATTTTTTACCGCTGTTGATGATACAGATCCCACGCCAGGCTCGGCGCACATGGGGTCGTTAGAGTTTTCCTCGGCAACGTATTACCGCTACATCAGTTTGAATCTTGGACAACTTTACAATTCATTGGCAGGACAAAGTATGCCGGAAGCGATTGAAGCGTTTACTAAAGCGTTGTTTGTAGCTGTACCGGAGGCACGGCAAACCACCATGTCCGGCGCTTCACCGTGGGAATTCGCTAAAGTGTTGGTTCGGAAAGGACAACGGCTGCAAGTGCCGTTTGAAAAGCCGATTCCAAAAGCGATAGACGGCGGTTTCTTGCAACCCAGCATTAACGCATTGACCGACTACTTGTCCAAAAAAGAAAAACTGGCCGGATCGTTATTCGGGAAGATCGATGAATATACCTTTGGCGAAGATGAAAATTTCAATATCGACGAACTGATTGCCGGGCTAAAAAAACACGCTACGGTGGAAGTGAATGAATAACCCTTATCTGCTTCTGTGGCTGGAAGCGCCGTTGCAATCCTGGGGGCATGATTCCAAATTCGGCCGCCGCGACACGCTGAATTTTCCGACCAAATCCGGCGTATTGGGATTGGTTTGCAGCGCTTTGGGGGCGGGCGGCGAACAATGCGAATTACTGGCCGGGTTTGCCCCGCTCAGTCAAACCGTGCTGTCCTTTGTTCGTACCCGCGATAAAGGCGGCGAGCCGGTCAGGCTAGACCGGGAACCGCTGCTGCGGGATTTTCATATGGTGGGTAGCGGCTACGATGACAAAGACCCGTGGGCAAGTTTATTGATTCCCAAAACAAGCGAAGGAAAAAAAGCCGTGGGCGGCGGGGCAAAAATGACCTACCGCTACTACCTGCAAGACGCCTATTTCGCCGTATTGCTGCAAGTGCCGGGCGATAAAGCCGATGCCATCGCCGAAGCCCTGCAAAACCCGGCCTGGGATGTTTACTTGGGCCGAAAAAACTGCGCGCCGACCGATTTCATCTTTCGGGGGCTGTATGCCGAAGAAGCCGAGGCAATCGCTCAAGCCTTGGCAATTGCACATGCTCCTGATAAAGCGCTGCTGGAGGATTTTCGGGTTCTGGATGGCGAGCACGAAGGCGAAGTGCTGACCTTAATGGATGTTCCAATCCGGTTCGGCGAACGCAAACTGTACAGGGATCGCCGGGTGACCGTGGTAAGTACTTGAATATAAGTTTTCAGTTTTGTTCAAAGCCGGAGTGCAGGCTACGCCTGCTTTGCAAGCGGAGCTTGCACTCCAAAATACCGGAGCTTAACAGGCCGGTGCGTTTAGCCGGTCATGCTTTTTAACAATTTGGATTATTCCCGGCTAATACCGGGGTAGAGAGTTTTTATGGCTACCGAGAACAGTTCGACACGTTTGCTGATAAAAGTAACCCGCGATACGCTGCCGCAAGTCAGCAGTAAATATCCCTTTATTTACCTGGAACGGGGGCGGTTGGAGATAGACGATAGCAGCGTTAAATGGATAGACTGCGACAAGAACGTTATACGTTTGCCTATTGCCACCCTGAACTGCCTGTTATTGGGGCCGGGGACCACGATCACCCATGAGGCCGTCAAAGTCATATCGGCGTCTAATTGCAGCGTCTGCTGGGTGGGGGAGGACAGCCTGCTGTTTTATGCGGTAGGCCAAACGCCTACCTCCAACACGCGTAATTTTCACAAACAGCTGCTGTTATCGGCCGATCAGGAAAAATCGCTGGAAGTGGTGCGGAGAATGTATGCCCGGCGTTTCCCCAAAGCCGAACTGGAAGGCAAAACCTTGAAAGAAATGATGGGCATGGAAGGCTACCGGGTCCGCGAGTTATATCAGCAAAAAGCCCAGGAGTATCAAATCGGCTGGAAAGGCCGCTCGTATGTGCCGGGTAAATTTGAATTGGGCGATATGACCAACCAGATTATGACCTCGGCCAATGCCGCGCTGTACGGTATTATCAGTTCGGCGGTACACAGCATGGGTTATTCGCCGCATATCGGCTTTATCCATTCCGGCAGTCCGCTGCCGTTTGTTTACGATCTGGCCGATTTGTACAAGGAAAAACTGTGCATCGATCTGGCGTTTGCGTTAACGGTCGATATGGCCGGGCGTTATAATAAACACAAGGTGGCGGAAGGTTTCAGGAAGCGGGTCATTGAAATGGATTTGCTGGCCACCATCGGTTCCGATATTGAAGAAATGCTGGGAGGTAAAAAATGCTCGTCGTGATAGCTAACGATCTGCCGCCCGCGGTCAGGGGGCGAATGAAACTCTGGTTTGTTGAGCCGCGCCCCAATGTATTCGTCTCCGGCGTGAAAGATTCGGTAGGCAAGGCTGTGGTGGATTACCTGTATCAGCACTGTCCGCCGGAAAGCGGTTTAATGGTTTTTCGCCGTATCAACGAAGTGCCGGGCTACGAAATTCGAGGCGTCGGCGATACCCGCCGTAGCGTGATCGAAATTTCCGGCTTGCAGTTGGTGCAGGAAAAAGACGGCGAAACTATATCTGGTGATAAAATCTAACTGACATCGCAAGATGTTGGTGTCTTCCCCACGCCCGTGGGGGTGTTTCTGTCTCCGGCTGAAGGCTCGGGCGAGCGGTTGGGTCTTCCCCACGCCCGTGGGGGTGTTTCTCGATGGACATGGCCGGTGCTGGATCGGCGGCCGTCTTCCCCACGCCCGTGGGGGTGTTTCCGCGGTGTTGTGTCGGTACTGTTGTTTCTGCAGTCTTCCCCACGCCCGTGGGGGTGTTTCCTCGGACAGCTGGCTCACGCCCGACTTTGCGGGGTCTTCCCCACGCCCGTGGGGGTGTTTCCTAATTCTTACTTATTTTCTGGCGATGCACACGGTCTTCCCCACGCCCGTGGGGGTGTTTCCCATTCTGTATTTCTGTCGTCGCCTGGGCTATTGTCTTCCCCACGCCCGTGGGGGTGTTTCCCAGTTCGTTAACTTCCTCTGCCTTGCGCTCTAGTCTTCCCCACGCCCGTGGGGGTGTTTCTCCTTGCCGCCGGCACCATCACCAATGGTCAAGGTCTTCCCCACGCCCGTGGGGGTGTTTCTCTCTTCAAGCTTATCCCAGCTCTTACCTGCACGTCTTCCCCACGCCCGTGGGGGTGTTTCTAAAGGACAGTTTCATTGCCAAGATATAAGCCGGTCTTCCCCACGCCCGTGGGGGTGTTTCTGGTGCATTAATACGATCAAACTCAGACAGTACGTCTTCCCCACGCCCGTGGGGGTGTTTCTGCCCGGCGCTGTAGCGTTTGCCTTTTGCTGCCGTCTTCCCCACGCCCGTGGGGGTGTTTCCGACCCACCGGCGACCGTAGTACCGGCGGCAACGTCTTCCCCACGCCCGTGGGGGTGTTTCTTCAGTGCCCTTGCCCGATCGTGTAGTTATGGCGTCTTCCCCACGCCCGTGGGGGTGTTTCTTGACGGAGTTAAGGTTTTCCTTGACTCCGGCGGTCTTCCCCACGCCCGTGGGGGTGTTTCTTATGTCGCATTGTTTTGACGGAAGCTTTTTTGGTCTTCCCCACGCCCGTGGGGGTGTTTCTTCGCCCTCAGTTAGATTTACGTGCGAAAATGAGTCTTCCCCACGCCCGTGGGGGTGTTTCCAGGTCAGCTTTCGCTGCTCATGTTGATAGAAAGTCTTCCCCACGCCCGTGGGGGTGTTTCTATAAGGCAAGTTGTTCACGAGAAAAAACTTACGTCTTCCCCACGCCCGTGGGGGTGTTTCCTAATGGATCTGCCGGTATTGAGCAGTCAAAAAGTCTTCCCCACGCCCGTGGGGGTGTTTCAGGGGGGCTATCGCATGATGCCGCCCATAAGAAGTCTTCCCCACGCCCGTGGGGGTGTTTCTCAATTCTGATTTAACGCCTGATGACATGGAGTGTCTTCCCCACGCCCGTGGGGGTGTTTCTGCTGCAGGCCATTATCGACACCATTACCGGCTGTCTTCCCCACGCCCGTGGGGGTGTTTCTGATTAACTTACTGATCGGCCCGCCAGGGGGTGGTCTTCCCCACGCCCGTGGGGGTGTTTCCTGTTTCCAGCCCCCAAAAAACGGGGCAGGCCGGTCTTCCCCACGCCCGTGGGGGTGTTTCACATCTACAGTTTGACCAGATGCACTAGAAGCAGTCTTCCCCACGCCCGTGGGGGTGTTTCTATGTGTGTAGGTTTTTTTGTAGAGGGAGGTCAGTCTTCCCCACGCCCGTGGGGGTGTTTCCCTGGGCTTTTCCGGCGGCCTCGGTTGCATTTAGTCTTCCCCACGCCCGTGGGGGTGTTTCTTGATGATGATGATCGACGTGCTGAATCAATCGGTCTTCCCCACGCCCGTGGGGGTGTTTCTCAATACCGATGCCGTCAATGTATTGTCGCTGGGTCTTCCCCACGCCCGTGGGGGTGTTTCTTGTCGACAACCTTTTATAGCTGTAATACCCCAGTCTTCCCCACGCCCGTGGGGGTGTTTCTTTCTAAAGCTGGGCCTGGCGTGGTCACGGCCAGTCTTCCCCACGCCCGTGGGGGTGTTTCTGTCTTCGATTGCGACCTGGTCTTTCACATGGAGTCTTCCCCACGCCCGTGGGGGTGTTTCCCACAGCGTATCCAATACAACGGGATTCATTAAGTCTTCCCCACGCCCGTGGGGGTGTTTCCTCGACGGATTGCAGTGGGCCGTGCATCTTGGCGTCTTCCCCACGCCCGTGGGGGTGTTTCCGACCTTAAGTCATTCGTTTTTACCGCCGAAGAGTCTTCCCCACGCCCGTGGGGGTGTTTCTTCCTTAGCGTATTCATGCCAATCAGTAACAGCGTCTTCCCCACGCCCGTGGGGGTGTTTCCTATTGGTACGTAGCCTATGCGATGGAACTGGCGTCTTCCCCACGCCCGTGGGGGTGTTTCCCTGTTGCTCTATGCGTAGGCTGCCAAGGTGCGGTCTTCCCCACGCCCGTGGGGGTGTTTCTGCAACGGCTAAGATTAGCGGGAATATTATGAGGTCTTCCCCACGCCCGTGGGGGTGTTTCCCGAGAAAAGCATCCGCGCGCGGATCTCGCTGGGTCTTCCCCACGCCCGTGGGGGTGTTTCCAATCCGCCTGATGACAAGGTAAAAGAGACCTCGTCTTCCCCACGCCCGTGGGGGTGTTTCTACCGCGATGCTCACAGGCGTCGCGTTGAATGAGTCTTCCCCACGCCCGTGGGGGTGTTTCTCTTGGCAGCATCCTGAACACAAACCATTCGGCAGTCTTCCCCACGCCCGTGGGGGTGTTTCTGTCTGCTAAAGTTGCATCTGGGGATGCCGGAGGTCTTCCCCACGCCCGTGGGGGTGTTTCTTGGCTCTATCCGTGGCGGCATCGAGCCATTGCGTCTTCCCCACGCCCGTGGGGGTGTTTCTCCCCGAAGGCGTCAAAAAGTTGTTGTTTGGTGGTCTTCCCCACGCCCGTGGGGGTGTTTCTTAATTTTTAACCCGCAACACGGTAGCAATACGGTCTTCCCCACGCCCGTGGGGGTGTTTCCTGGTATTTGCTGGTGGACGCAGCCAATGGCAAGTCTTCCCCACGCCCGTGGGGGTGTTTCCCGGCTCATTGACTTGCACCGCAAGTATAAGCCGTCTTCCCCACGCCCGTGGGGGTGTTTCCGCCTTGTGCCGCTATTTGAGGGTGTGAAGGTTGTCTTCCCCACGCCCGTGGGGGTGTTTCCCACGCTCAGCAGCAAACTGGCGGCTATAATTTGTCTTCCCCACGCCCGTGGGGGTGTTTCTGTAATATTGGCATCGGCCGCAAAAGACCGAGCGTCTTCCCCACGCCCGTGGGGGTGTTTCTATAACGATGCGGCGGTTTATATCCCCACCGCAGTCTTCCCCACGCCCGTGGGGGTGTTTCAATATTACACGCCGACGTTTATCGCTGAAGGGGGTCTTCCCCACGCCCGTGGGGGTGTTTCTGCATCGCAGCCGAAAGTTGGGTCTGTTGCACTAGTCTTCCCCACGCCCGTGGGGGTGTTTCCTAATCGAGATTCTGTTGGGTTTGGTTATGACAGTCTTCCCCACGCCCGTGGGGGTGTTTCTCAAGTACCGCGCATCGGATAGCATCGGGCATTGTCTTCCCCACGCCCGTGGGGGTGTTTCTCCCTATCAGCATCGCGGCGGCCCATGCCGTACGTCTTCCCCACGCCCGTGGGGGTGTTTCCACCGCTTCACGACCTTTGTTGATGGTTTCCGCGTCTTCCCCACGCCCGTGGGGGTGTTTCTCCTGCGCCGTCTTTCCGGTATTCAGGCGACCAGTCTTCCCCACGCCCGTGGGGGTGTTTCTATAGTCAGCAGAAACTAGCTGATAAGCACGGGGTCTTCCCCACGCCCGTGGGGGTGTTTCTGTTATCGTCATCACGACGATGTAATAGTTTATGTCTTCCCCACGCCCGTGGGGGTGTTTCCTCCGTACCGCCCCATTTCTCGAACGCAAAGCCGTCTTCCCCACGCCCGTGGGGGTGTTTCTAAAAGCTAGGTATGACTAAAGCCAGTCGGGTAGTCTTCCCCACGCCCGTGGGGGTGTTTCTGACAACACCCTGATTATCTGGTTCCTTGATGAGTCTTCCCCACGCCCGTGGGGGTGTTTCTTTGCCAAAGAGAACTTGCACAAAGTATCAACCGTCTTCCCCACGCCCGTGGGGGTGTTTCTTGGTAGTAAGTCCTGAAATGGACGAATACCTGGTCTTCCCCACGCCCGTGGGGGTGTTTCCCCCTGCGAACTGTCGGCAACGGGGTTTTGCAAGTCTTCCCCACGCCCGTGGGGGTGTTTCCTTACTTAGTCTTCTTATGCGTCCACGTTCATTGTCTTCCCCACGCCCGTGGGGGTGTTTCCAGCGACACTCTAGGCAAAGACCCGATGATTACGTCTTCCCCACGCCCGTGGGGGTGTTTCTCAAATTAGCGGCGAGCATGGCATCCTGCTTAAGTCTTCCCCACGCCCGTGGGGGTGTTTCCGGATCAATGCCCATACTGCGCGAGGCTTCCAGGTCTTCCCCACGCCCGTGGGGGTGTTTCTCTATCCATAATGGCAAGTCTTCCCCACGCCCGGTCTTCCCCACGCCCCGCCGTTTACTGGCACAGTTCCGACGTCTTCCCCACGCCCGTGGGGGTGTTTCTCGCTCTAGCATTGTAAGTAGATCAACCTTAGTGTCTTCCCCACGCCCGTGGGGGTGTTTCCAAATGTACAAATTGCTCTAGCATAGCAAGTAGGTCTTCCCCACGCCCGTGGGGGTGTTTCCTTGATATAGATACAATAACCAAGGCAGTTGATGTCTTCCCCACGCCCGTGGGGGTGTTTCTCAAACAAGGCAAATGGAAGAGTGGCAAGCAATGTCTTCCCCACGCCCGTGGGGGTGTTTCCTGTAGGGGCGCTCTTTATATCCAGACCTTGTAGTCTTCCCCACGCCCGTGGGGGTGTTTCTACTAGGAGTATATTATGGATAAAATAGATAAAGTCTTCCCCACGCCCGTGGGGGTGTTTCCTGCTATACAGGCAAGCAACGTAGCAATATATAGTCTTCCCCACGCCCGTGGGGGTGTTTCTACCCCGGCCCCGGTCGATGGCTCCAGGACGTTGTCTTCCCCACGCCCGTGGGGGTGTTTCCCCAATTTGCCAATAGTACACCTTTTGCTGTAGGTCTTCCCCACGCCCGTGGGGGTGTTTCCCGTATGTAACCATTTCAGCGTATCCCCTGATAGTCTTCCCCACGCCCGTGGGGGTGTTTCTCTATTCATAAGGGTCAGCCACGTGGTAAGCGTGTCTTCCCCACGCCCGTGGGGGTGTTTCTGGTACTGGCCTTCACAGCTTACATCAGCAAAAGTCTTCCCCACGCCCGTGGGGGTGTTTCTATAGGCATTCTTGCTGATAACGGCTTCGCTCTGTCTTCCCCACGCCCGTGGGGGTGTTTCTAATAGCATCAAAGTCTAGACCGTTATGCTGCGGTCTTCCCCACGCCCGTGGGGGTGTTTCCCAAGCATTAACCTAAAAGGGATTAGATCTAATGTCTTCCCCACGCCCGTGGGGGTGTTTCCGGTAGAGCTACAAGTCACTACTTGCAAGCATGGTCTTCCCCACGCCCGTGGGGGTGTTTCGTATCTTTTAAAGATATACCTACAGAAGAAGTTGTCTTCCCCACGCCCGTGGGGGTGTTTCTTGTTTAGGCAGTATGTTAGAGAAGCAGGAAAAGTCTTCCCCATGCCCGTGGGGGTGTTTCTTCAGCCAGACATGATCATCAAGGCGATGCGCGGTCTTCCCCACGCCCGTGGGGATGAACTTTCTTACAATTGACGGTTTTCAGGTGGGCTATTTCTACTGGTTACAGGTTTTGATCTTGGAATGGCTGACCGGCCTGACGGGTCTTTTCATCAGAACGGTCTATTTTATTGTTCACTTTGGAGGCCGCTCACCTTGGCCGGCCGGTGATGTTAGAGAAGGATAAACCCCATTTTACAAGCCAGCTGCAAGCGTTTGGTGAAAAGTGTTATTCAGTCGTATTGGCGATGATTTTATGAATCCGCTTAATGCTGATGGCGATGATTATCCAGATAAAAGGAATCGAAATGCCTTCAACGATTTCAGGATTGACTTTCCAGCCGACGACATGCAGCGCTTCGGCTATTTTGCCGATCAGGCTGGCCGCGTAATAGGTGATGGCGACCATTGAGATGCCTTCTACCATTTGTTGCATGCGCAATTGCATTTTGGCGCGCAAGGCCATGGATGCGAGCAGGCCCTGGTTTTGTTTCTCAATGATGATGTCAACACGCGTGCGCAGCAATTGGCTGGCATTGCTGACCCGTTCGGAAAGCAGGGTAAAACGGTGCGAGACCGATTCGCAGGTGTTAACCGCCGGTTCCAGCCGCCGTTTGATAAATTCGCCCAGGGTCTGAATGCCTTGAATCCGGACTTCGC
>Ga0208882_1000635_pt1 | contig 15043 bp, 18 predicted proteins | sample LakWasMet14_LOW5_2_FD_183862 | JGI IMG/M metagenome (GOLD analysis project Ga0208882, IMG submission 183862) | Freshwater sediment methanotrophic microbial communities from Lake Washington under simulated oxygen tension - Sediment Metagenome... | ecosystem: Environmental > Aquatic > Freshwater >...
TCTAAAGCATGGTCTTTCATTTTGGCATTATCTTAAGGATAGGCTGCTGGGCGAAAGTAACATTCCACCGCTATCCGATTTGATTCGGGCTGCCGCTACCTATGGATAATGAGAAGTTACCAAAAATACAGCCAACCTGCTTATTTATAAAGGTAAATATGTGCCCAATAGGGGGATATTTTAGCGCTCCATTCTGATGTGTCCGTCAGTTTCTGAAGTGTCCGTAATGGGAAACCATTTTTGACCAAATCGAGTATCTCCCGGCTTGGGAACTGAAACCCCCCTATTCCGCCAAACAAACATTCTGAACGGTTTGCCCCGCAATTTTTAGTTATCCCCACAATTTGTTCTATTGGCAATGCCGAGTCGATCGCCGCGCGTATAAAGGCGCTTCCATTTAACCCTGGCGCTGAAGTAATTAAGGAGGTGCGTTCTGGCTCATCAATTAAGGCGACATCGGTAAAGTAAACCAAACCACCTGGTTTCAGTACGCGGTAGGCTTCTTGAAGGGCTTTGACCGGATCAGGTACATGCCTGAGCATAAATTGGCTTACAACGATGTCGTAGCAGTTATCTGGCAATTTCAAGTCTTGTGAATCCATGACTTGGAATTCAGCGCCCTTTATGCCGCGTTTGTCAAAATTGGATTTCGCGGCAGAAACCATTTCCAATGAATGGTCGGTCATCATCAGTTGTATATTTGGGCATATCTCTTCCATAATGATGCCCAGCCACCCGGGGCCGCACCCGACCTCAAGGACCTTGCCGCTAGTATGGATAATATCTGAAAGATAAAGTGATATGTAGGCCTGATATTGATAGGACGTCCAAAACGCTTCTTTTGAAAAATCGTTATATTCTATAGCCACATCTTTCTTAAAATTTTCAGCGGACCAAAATGGGTTGTCTTCTACAATACTCATAATTATTTTTCTTTTTGTAAGCAATTATTGATTTTATGCCCCGTTTTCCAGAAAACTTGATGCGCCATCTAGTTTTTGCCATATGCCGCGCAAGCAACCAACTATAAGTCCCCGGGGAATTTATGTTTGGGCGATTGCCCGCTGGAGCCTACCGAAAGTGATCAGCTGACCATGCCCCCATCAATTTCAAATACTTTCCCTGTAATATATGAGGCCTTTTCACCCGCCAAAAAACAAACGGTGTCACTAATTTCATCAGGATTCCCAAACCGCGCCAAGGGAATGCGTTTGGATGCCGAGTTTTTTTTCTCATTGGGCATATTGTTGGTCATGTCAGTGTTAATATACCCAGGCGCAACGCAATTGACCCTAATTCCGAAAGGCGCCATTTCCACCGCAAGGGCCTTTGAGAAACCGACAATGCCCGCTTTCGAAGCGCAATAGTTGGTTTGCCCTGCAATGCCCACTATGCCGGCAACGGAGGTAATGTTGATGATGGCCCCATGCCTTTTCCTATACATTTCATAAATGCACGATTTTGTCATATTAAATGTGCCGTTCAAATTGACGTTGATAACATCGTGCCACTCCTGCTCTGTCATCATGATAAAAGAACGGTCTTTAACAATCCCGGCATTATTGACCAGCACATCAATTTGTCCCCATTTGTCTATTGCCGTGTTGGCTACCATTTTCGCCTGTTGGCTGTCACTGATGTCGGCTTTAACAAGGATAACTTGGCTTCCGAATTTGCTGGTTTCATCTAATAACGCTTTAGCTTCCGACTCACTGTTGTTGTATTGCACAATTAAATTGTAACCTTCTTTTGCCATTGCAACGGCTACGGCATAACCTATGCCTCTGCTGGCCCCTGTGACGATTGCGGTCTTTAAGTTCATTTGGAAAGTCTTTGGTTTTTATTGTTAATCGTTTCCCGACTGAGGCGGGGGGCGGATATGATGGCCAACATAAATGGCCCAATGCCGTATGGCCGTTACATTTACTTTTTTGCTCAAAGGCGTGCTTGGATGGTGCAGCATTCCGCACCGTTTAACATGCATTGTTTAACATGGTCTTCTTTTGGCGTAATGCCCATACCATCGAACCAACCAGCCCTTATTTCTAGGCACGGGCAGCTATAGTTCTCTATGCTGTTGGCTTTCTTTAACATTGTATGGGAAAAGTTCTTAGAAATATTAACCTCAAAAGAGTCATCGTCAGTAATAGAATATTTGAACTCCAATAAATCTTCTGGCCACATCTCTGAGGTATTAAGGCAAAAAAACTCAACAATATCCTCAAACGACATATTGGGAATATCCTTTTTCTCCGTCAGGACACGGGTTTTCGCTATGCGCATAGCCATATGCTGTAGGATTTCCTTATTGATCTTATTCGCCATATCATAGCCAACGTTTTCAACGACTTTCTGATACCATTGGGCATCATGAATCCACCAAAAATGATATAAACGGTTTATATTCATTTTAAAAACCCCTGCTACTTATGTTTTGATATGACAAGGTCGGCGGCGATTTTCCCAGCCAAAGACGCCGTAAGTAGCCCGCCAGGATACAATACCCAATGGCCGGCAAAGAACAAATTATGGATCGGCGTAGTAATTTTCTGATCCGTCAAATTCACCAGCGTACGCTTAGGGTTCCATGTCCAACCGGCGGTTGCACCTTCGTTATTCCCTGTAAACCTCTCATGCGTTAACGGCGTGGCGCTCATTTTATAAGTTATGTGATCCTTCAAGTTTGGAATGACATAACTGGCATTTTCGATAAGATGACCGGCAACCTCGTCCTTTAATTGGGTATAGCTTTTACTGCGCGCGCCGTTTTGTTTTATGTCCCAACGCTGCATCCAATTGAAAAATGTAAACGTTTGGATAACAACTTGGGATCCGGTTTTTGCCAAATTAGAATCGTGTAAAACCGGGGCGGATATTTCAAGGGGGATTGACCTATGGAACCCGAGATCGAAAGGTTCGGGATAACCTTCGTTTGTCGGAAAATACCACGTGTGGTGGCAATCATTAAGCATGCCCCTCAATTCTTCAACAGGGATGTCCGTGCCTATAAAAGCCGAGAAAAACGCTTCGCTGACAGGTGTATTCCTGACTTTTTGTAGCAGGTCATAAATCAATGGGTGCGCATTCAGAAGCTTTTCTAAAGTGAAACGTAAATCAGCATTGCTGATCACTGATTTGGCGCCGATGATACGCCCGTTCCCCAAACGGACGCCTTTAACTTCATTGTCAACGACAATAATTTCTTCAGCCGATGTCTCAAGGGACACCGCGCCCCCGGCCTCAGTAAAGGATTCGGCCAACATATCCACAAACGATTGCTTCCCACCGGTGTTGTAATAATAGTCATCCATCCATAAATGCCAGAAAATCCCGGTCGCCAATACGCTTTGGTTCCGATAGCCAAAATGCGAAAGGATCCTGCTTACCCTGCTCCTGCCCAAAAATTTGCGCGCCTGCTTCCAGCTTGGAATGGCATCATATTCCATCATCTTGCTGTAATACGGTTTTGTTTTCCAGTATGAATGGTAATCAGGCATAAAAGAGGCTGTGTCACAGTTAATCATTGAACCAATCCCGTCAATGTTAACCAGGGACGCTATGTTTGTGACCTCTTTGTAATATTCAAAGTAATCATGGATCCCTTGATGGCTTTCTGGATAGGCCGTCTGGAAACATTCTTTTGCCTGATCCAAAGACTTTAAATTTAAATCAAGCCCATGGGGCGATACAAATCTGTGGTGGCATTGGTTAAACTCCACCTTATGGTCTAAGCCTAACGCCTTAAGGGCCGGCAATATGGCCCCCTTTATTTCGTTTGACTGGGTTCCATAATCAAAAAAGAAACCCTGCCTCCATTGGCCCTGGAAATACCCACCCACGATTTTATGTTTTTCAATAAGAAGGGTCTTTATATTTGCCTTGGCCAAAAAGTTGGCGGCTAACAACCCACCAATACCGGCGCCAATTACAATACAATCATACTGATCATCAATCATCATTTAATTCCTTAATATAATCCAGTTTTACCGTCATTCCCCATGGTAATGGTCAGGAATCAAAAGTTTAAAATTGGTAAAGCCAAGCAGGCTCATCCCGCCATCAATAATAAGGTTTTGCCCGGTGATATAATCGCCTAACGGGGAAAGCGTATACTTAACCAGGCCTGCGACTTCTTCAGCGGTGGCCAGCCTTCTGCATGGCACGTTTTCCGCCCATACCTTCCGAATATCATCCGGGAACTTTATCCCGCTCGTATTTGCCATTCCGGTAGTGATTTGGTTGACAGTAATCCCCTTTGGGCCAAGCTCCCAAGCCAGTGATTTGGTAAAACCAACCAAACCGCTTTTGGATGCCCCATAAGCCACTTGGTAAGGGCCGGCGATCAACGCACCGCTTACCGCCCCCATATTTATGATCCTTCCATGGCCCATCTTAATCATTGGGTAGATTGCCGCCCTACTGTAGGCATATACACTGGAAAGATTGATGGCGACCTGGTCATCCCACTCATCGTCGGTCATAAAAACAAAAGACTTATCAAGCTTATATCCGGCATTGTTAATTAGGCCATCTATCTTGCCAAAATCATTTATTACCTTTTCAACAACAGATTTTGCTTTACTTCTATCACGGGCATCTTGCTCAAGCGCGACAACCCTGTCCGCACCCAGGCCTAACTCATTTAGGAGGGATTGGGCATGATCATGATCTTGGTAATAAGTGAAAACAACTTTTGCGCCATCATCAACCAGTTGCTTAATAAGCTCGCGGCCTATCCCCTGGGCGGCACCAGTAACCAGGTATACCTTATCTTCAAAGATGTTGTTAAAATCTAATTTAAACATTATTTATTTCTCTTTTGTTTTTATGTTAACCAATATAGTGCCAATAATTCCGTTAATATATTATTGCATCATCTCTTTCATTCTATCCGATGACCGCTCCCCTTTAGGCAGGACATTACCCAATGCGCAGGCCAACCAGTTTGCCGCCATTTGGTTTTTAGATAAAGAGTATACAAACCTATTAAATGCTTCAGGATATTTCAATAGCTTCTGCAATTGTTTAGAATGTTCCAATGCCTCTACTTTATATTTTTGCAGCTCTTCTGTGTATTGTTTTGAAACGTTGTCCCAACTTTCCCCATTACAACAACGGAAAATATAATCGGCGGCCAATTCACTCGATATGAATGCCATTGTAATCCCTTCCCCTGTCAACGGATCATAAAACCCCGTTGTGTCGCCAACCATCATGACATGGTCATGTGTATAGGATTTTGAACGGAAAGCCAAAGGCCCAAAAGATAATGCGCCGCCTTCTTGCTTAGCATTAATAAACCAATTATTTAATGGCCAATCCCGATTGTTCATAAGCCCGTTCAAATATTCGTCTGGGTTTTTGCTTGCTTTTAGCCAAACATGTTCCGGCAATATGATCGATACTATTGCATGGTCAGAGCTGGTAGGGAAAACACAGTAGTATCCAGGGCCTATGTCTGGGTTTGTTCCGATGGTCTGAAGGTCAACCTCCCTTTTGACCCCAGTGAACTTAGAAATGATGGCATATCGCTTATGGTCATCCAATGGCTCAAATAAGTTGTGTTCCTTCGCTATAATGGACGCCCGCCCCATCGCGTCAACAACATATTTTGCCTTAATGGTTTGTTGATCCCCTGCAATTTCTATAACCCCGTCCAATACTTTTGATATTGACCTTACTTGAAAGGGCTCAATGTAGTCTATCGCTGGGTCTTGGATAATAATGTTCCTGAACGCCAAATCCATTTTATATCTAGGAATTGTATGTCCATAATTTGGATAATTATAAGGGTGGTCATAAATCCCTTTGAATAAAGTACCGTCATAAGAGTATGTCTGAAACCCTCTTATATTAATATACATTTCTTCCTTTAACGCATCCATTACCCCAAACCTATTAAGATAATGAACACTCATCGGGTTAATGGAGCTTGTGCAGATCTTATCGGCATTAACTGGTTGCTTGTCAACGAGCACTATCCTCAAGCCTTTCCGCGCTAAAAACCAAGCACTGGCACAACCGCTTACCCCCCCCCCTAATATCGCCACATCGTATATCATATCTATAAATCTGCGTTTTGGCGTATAGCTACGGTGATCGTCGCTTTCATAACGGGGACATCATTAACTGTGGCCACCCCAGACAATATACCGCCAGTGCTTATTATTTTATCGGCTTCAACAGTAAAGATGACTTGATCCCCAGGCTCAACAATACCCAAGAACCTAGATTTCACCCCAGCAATCAAATATATATTGTCCTGCGCCTCGTTATTAAATAAAAAAAGGGACGATTGTGCCAAGGCTTCTATTAACAACACGCCAGGAAAAATGGCCCTACCTGGAAAATGTCCTGGAACCATCCATTCATTGCCCGAAATGTTTTTCAAGGCCACAACTTTTTCACCGGGCATTATCTCCAGAACTTTGTCCAACAAAACAAATGGATAGGAGTGTGGCAATGCCTCTTTTATCTGATTAAAACTTAATGTGGTTTTCATGTATATTCTATGTTTGATAAGGGTGCCGATAGATAACCGCTTAATCTGAGCGCATACAACCTATTTAAAAGCTTGCCCTTCCACAATTTAGCGCCTGTCCGCAATGGGCAAACCCACCGGAAAACATCAAGATGGGGTAATTATTAACGCACTGGCCCCGCCCAATGGATCCTTTTCCAAAATTAAAACCGGCCCAGGCGTCCAAGGCTCCGAATGCTCGCGGAACCTCATATAAGGGGGAAATTGAATGTTTTCATCTTTACAAAAAGGCGGCAACATCCGCTCTTGAAAAGCCCGGACAGCCACAACAACATGTAACGCACCGGCTGCGCCATGGGTTTCCCCAACCATGGGCTTCATTGACAGGACTGGCAGTTGGAAATCAGAGCCCGCACCATTAAAAACTGAATCTATTCCACTTAATGAGCCGTTCATATCTGCAGAATGGGCGCCATTAATAAGCAACTTTATGTCTTTGGCTTTTAAATTTGACCGCTCTAAAGCATCAAGGCAAACATCCCGGATCAATTCATGCTGGCGGCCTTCTTGGGCAAATTTTGTGCTCCAACTGTTAATATACGCCAATGCGCCTATTTTGTTCCTGACATCCAAAAGGATTAGCGCCGCCGCCTCCCCCATTGGGATATCCGCTGGCTCATATATGCCATTTGCTTGCCACAACGTGTAATTGTTGATTTCTTCCACACCGCCGGTCAAGACGGTTTGTGCCTTGTTATTTTTCAAATAACTTGCAGCAAAACCAATTGCATCAATTGATGAATTGTTGCCGGATGAGATGGTCATATTGACCGCATGGGCCTTAAACCATAAAGGGACGTGCGAAGCGGAACTGTTGCACAAGGTATGGGGTGACTCCATGACGCCCACTGCTTCAGGGCCATCTGTAATTATGGTCTTGTCATATTCGGCTATAACTTCCAACCCCGCGAAATTGGTGCCCACTATAATCCCGAATTTTTCAGGGATCGGCATAAATTCATCTTCGATCCCACTCAACGCGTCTTTTGCGGCGACCAGTAAAAGCTTGCTGCCATGGGAAAGAAATTTTAATCCGCTTTTCCCCATGATTGATTCAGGGTCAAAAGAAGGGACCTTGATAACATTTCTGTTGGGTTCTGAATTGGCATAGCCAAACCCGTTTACTGCGCTTACAGCTGATTTTTTGATGTCACCATCAAAGCTTATTGCATCCTTACCAACCCCAAATCCAGAAACCAATCCCATTCCGACAATAGGTACTAACATAATTAATTTACTCCCAGGACTATCACCGCTATATTTCCTCCAAAGCCAATGCCATTATTAATGACTATATTGGGATATATCTTTTTAGACTTATTTGGAACAATATTAGTTAAGCAGTTTGGATCTAAGGTGGTATGGTTTATTGTGGGGGGGATTTCGCCATGATAAACTGCCAATACGCAGGCTACCGCCTCAATTGCGCTGGCCCCGCCCATGGCATGTCCAAACATGGATTTACATGAGCTAATATAAATATTATCAGTGATGTCGCCAAACACTTGGCGTATGGCTTTTGACTCAATGAAATCATTTGCAATGGTGCCGGTCCCATGGGCATTTATATAGTTAACATCCTGTATCGTTATGCCCGCATCCGAAATTGCGCTTTTAATGGCCATGACCAACCCCTTCCCATCTGGATGGGGCGCAGTTGGATGGTGGGCATCACAGCCTACCCCATACCCGAGTAATTTTGCATATATTCTGGCACCTCGCTTTTTAGCCGAAGACTCGCGCTCTAAAATGAGGGCTGCCGACCCCTCGCCCACCAGCATCCCTGTCCGGTCTTTATCAAAAGGCTTGCAATCCCCTTTTGCTATTGCCCTTAGCCTATTAAATATCGCGTAGCACCCCCTGGACATTGCATCACTGCCCCCTGCGATGACTATATCGGCCCTATTGGAACGGAGCAAGTCATAACCAGCGCCTATCGCATAATTTCCTGCCGCGCAAGCCGTGGGAAAAGTCATAACTGGGCCTGTTGTTTTAAGCTCGGTTGCAACCTGCCTGCTTATTTGAACCGGCGGATAGGTATTGGCTGAAAATGATGTCCGGGTGCTTTGAAGAATTGAATCGTTTAAGTCTTCGACAACAGATTGGTTGCCCATTGTTGTACCAAAACACACCCCCACAACCGCATCATTGGGAAGCTGGCTAATGCCAGCGTCTTTGCAGGCCAATTTTGATGCCGCAATAGCCAGTTGGCTTGTTCTCGGGATCAACTCGGCATCCGTATTGCAGATAAATTCATGGGGATCAAAATCCGGTATTTCACCGCCTTTGTTGTAATCGAACCCTCGCGTATCAAAACTTTTAATTTCCCTTATTGCGCTTTGACCATCCATAATGTTTTTCAAAAACAGATCAACCCCAACACCAAAAGGCGTTATAACACCTATCCCTGTAATCACCACACCATCATTTTCTTCTTCCATATAGTTTTCCATTGATATTAACTTTGGCGTTCGTTAAACTCGCGTTTAGCAAACAAAAATACTGCTGATTTAGAGAGTTGCTTATTTAAAAAATATTCAGGCGAGTAACGTGTTATGTTGTTTATTTTAAAGGACATGATCCATTGTTAAAGTGATATTCACTACCGCTTAGCATGATGCCTATGTCACACACCGATAATTTCTTTTGTAATCCTTACTGAATCATTGAGTGTCTTAATCTCCATTAATCTATCTTCTGGTATGCGTATGCTATATTTTTTTTCTATTCTGGCAACAATTTCCAATGCCATCATAGAATCTACCCCTAGATCTTGAACAAAATTTTCATCATCACTAAAATCATCAATTTCTATCAATTCAGCAATTAATTGTTTCAGTTCATCTTTTATTTTATCGTTCATGAGTGTCCTTATAATTATCAAAATTTAATGAGTTAACTTTCCCACTTTTCAGTGATATGAACCACTATCGAATAATTACTTCATTATATTCAAGAGCGATGAGGTTTAATGTTAATTGCGATTTCCAATAATATTTCACAAAATGTAAATATTGATAAACTCGTAATTTGCGTACAAAATATAAGTTTAGGCTAGACTGTGTCATGCTTAACAGTTCGCGCTGAACCATTTTCGCCCACCACAAGCTACTTAATCTCGTTTTTGGTTACAAATTAATTCCTGATAACTTTAATTTAGTCACTTACGGCAACATTTTACACAGATATTTTGGACAGTATTTATCGGTTTTTGTGCTTGACCTAAATTGAGCAGGTTTCTTGCCAATCCTTATCAACATACATCCTCTTTCCTGAATGTGTGATTATTTAATCTAATTTTTCTACTCAATACAACTGTCAATATTGACAGACAGATGTAAACCGATAATCGTTTCAACTAATCCCACATACATTGAAATAATATCCGTTCGTGGTAAAAATAGACACGCGCTTTTAATTAGACCTAAATTGAGACAGCAATGCCGGATAATCTTTTGATGTCTCGGAAAACGCCAATTTTTTTTCGCAAAATTCAAGATGGAACTCATTTTTTGTATTACAGCATTTTCAATTCAAGTTAGTTACTAACAGTTATAAAATTACTTAATATCTAGGTAGCGAGAAGATAGTTGGAGGGAAAAATGAAACCCTATTCATCTGATTTAAGAATCCGTATTTTTAATTACTCTTTATCCCACTCAATCCGAGAAACCGCGAAACTATTTCAAGTAAGCCCCAATACAGTCTATCTGTTACAAAAATTATTTTATGAAACAGGTAGTTTGGAACCCACGTTAATTTAAATGAAAGACCTCATCTCATTACAGACGAAGGCGAAAGGTATTTGAGTGTGTTATTGAGTAAAGAATGTGATTTAACGCTGGCCGAGCTGTGTGATCGTTACGAACAGGCTTATGGTGTCAGAGTCAGCCTTGGTACCCTGTTCAATACCCTGGAAAGACTAAACCTCACGCGTAAAAAAGACTTTTTTCGATCCCAAGAAAGAGAGCGAAGCCGCTCAAGAGGACAAGAAAGCGTATGACGCTCAACGGGAGAAGGTCCAAGAAGATCATCGCTGGTATCTCGATGAAACTGGAAACTGCTTGAATATGACGCCGCGGTATGGCCGCTCACGTCAAGGTGAACGGGTTTACGATGAAAAACCGACTGATCCTGGCGTGAGGGTCAACACCGTGGCTCTTTTGTCAAAAGAGGGCATGACAGCGAGCTACACTTACACGGGTTCATTGACAGCAGAAGTGTTCATGCTTTATGTAAAGACATTCGTCTTGCCGATATTGGGCAAGGAACACACATTGATCATGGATAGGCATCCTGTGCATCGAGCCAAAAGCGTTCAAAATTATTTGAATAAACAGCAGATTAAATTTTTATATATTCCGTCTTATTCGCCGGAGCTTAATCCAATTGAGGAAGCGTTTTCCAAGATAAAGCCATTTATTAAAAAACAAAAAGCACGAACGCTAAAAGCTTTTTCTATAATTACTGCCGGTGATGCAGAAGATTATTTTCAACACACCGCTGAAGTTTAAATGTAACTGTCAATTATTGAAAACGCTGTAATCTTCATTTCCAAAAATGAAATTTTTCGAGACACCATTTTTCTTAACCCATTAATTTTAATAGCGATTTATTAATTGGATAGTCTATGCCTGTCAGTATTGACAGTTGTTACAAATAACTAACTATATTATATTGAAGCCATAAGCAATACGAGTTATTATTAAATAATTCTTGATATGTAAGGTAACAATAATCCGCTACCCATTATTTTTTATGTTATTAATATTAATATTGATAGTTGGCAAGGTAGCATATAGTCCGCCTAACAAAAGATGAAGGCAACTATTTGGAGAGTTATTTACAAGGGTAAAATAATTGTTCAATTAGTTGCTATTATAACACCACTAACCATTACCAAAAACTAGACTTGCCCGTATCCACTGATTATCAGAAATATTTCTATTTTTACCTTACATGCATATAAACATGCTTAAAGCCAAGTTACATAGAGCACGTGTAACACATTCAGAACTGAACTACGAAGGCTCCTGTGCTATTGATAGCAAAATTCTGGATCTTTCAGGAATCAGGGAATATGAGCAGATCCACATTTACAATATCAACAACGGCCAACGCTTTACCACTTATGCAATTCGCGCCGAAGAAAACTCGGGGGTGTTTTCGATCAATGGCGCAGCTGCTCGTCTGGCCTGCCCGGACGATTTGATTATAGTTTGTGCCTTCGCTAGCCTCAACGAACAGGAATTAAAAAGCTACAAGCCGATGCTGGTTTATTTTAAAGGTAACAACAAGATCAACTATTCCAGTCACTCCATTGGCTCAAACAGCTTAATTCAACCATCACAAGAACTTCTAAATGCGTGAAAACAACATAAAAATTGCTAGTCAAAATATCAGGCATTTTGGAAGTATAGCCAAATTAGACGCTAAACTTTTTTGCTCGTATCTTCTAGGTACTTAGTCAGCATTGTTATGTCGGCTAACAAACCCGCATTTTACATTAGCATGAGTATTTGTCGTGGCAAAGATATAGAGCACCAAGCAGGAAGCCAAAGCAGTAAAAATGACTGCAACTGTGATTGTTACCATTGAAGACAAAACCGGACTGGAAATTTCAAGTTGGTTGAAGAGCAACAGCGATGTTTTCATCACCATGAGCGCATCTGGCAGCATATCTGGGCTGAACAAGCGCTATGGCGGCGATGAATAAACCCAATCATCGCCCTCGAAAAACACCTGGTATATAAAATTTTTGCTAAACCAAGACACGAGGCTGCATGAATACTAGGATTGCACTCCGTGGTTGAATCTACGAATATTCATAACTTCTATGCATTCTCAACAGGGGGTATTTGCATGAAAGAAATTCAAGGTTGGGCCTGTCAAGGCCCCAAACAAAAGCTCGAGCGCGTTTCATTCAACCTCGGATCGCTGGGGCCAGAAGAGGTCGAAATCGCCATCGAATATTGCGGCCTTTGCCATTCTGACTTGTCAATTATCAACAACGATTGGGGGATGTCCCAATACCCCGTTGTACCTGGACATGAGGTTGTCGGTCGAATAGTGGCATTGGGCGATTACGTCAAGGGCTTACAAGTCGGCCAACGTGTCGGTGTGGGTTGGAATTCAAGCAGTTGCATGCATTGCCATGAATGTATGGGGGGTAATAATAATCTTTGTTCGGCAGCGCAACCAACTATAGTCGGACATCGCGGTGGTTTCGCGGAGCGACTTCGTACCCACTGGATATGGGCAATTCCATTGCCTGATGCGTTGGACATGGCTAGCGCAGGGCCTTTGCTATGCGGAGGTATTACTGTGTTCTCACCACTACTAACTTTCGGCATCAAACCTACTGACAAGGTTGGCATTGTAGGTATCGGCGGCCTTGGCCATATGGGCATCAAATTTGCCAAAGCCTGGGGTTGCGAAGTAACGGCGTTCACCTCGCATGAATCAAAAAGTGAGGAAGCCAGAAATTTTGGCGCCCATCATGTGGTATCTGGCTATGATATCGCCACATTACTCAAAGCTGCTAATTCTTTGGACATGCTCATCGTTACGGTTAACGTTCCTCTGGATTGGGCAACGCTGCTGAAAACCTTAAAACCTTGCGGCCGGCTACATGTAGTCGGTACGGTGCTGGAACCAATGCCGATTCCGGCTATTAATTTGATCCTTGGGCAAAATAACGTTTCTGGCTCTCCCACTGGCAGTCCAGTCGCTCTGGCAACGATGTTGGATTTTGTAGTACGCCACAACATCACTCCGCAAGTGGAACATTTCCCAATGAGCAGAGTGAATGATGCGCTTGAGCATTTGGTATCCGGCAAGGCGCGTTATCGGATTGTATTGGATGCTGATTTTGTCTGAATGTGAACGACTTTTCTGCAAAGCAAGGGAAAGAATTCCCTCAGTTTTTGACATTGTCGGCCTATTTGGGTCGCCATGCCATCGTCTTTTCAGTAGACAATTGATTTATTAGTCCGTAGTAAGGTTAAAACCACCGCCTTTTAGGCGGTCAGATTTATCTATGATTTTTTGACGTATGATATTGCTCTGAACTGAAAAGTAGGGGGCCTTATGGATTACCGTTATGGAAGTCATACTGTTTTTAAAATTCAATATCATTTTGTGTTTGTCACAAAGTATCGTTACAAGGTGTTCAAAGGTGACGTTGGTTTGAAAGTTCGTGAACTGATTAGGCAAACTTGTGAAGCCTTTGAGATAGAAATTCTGAAAGGTGTTGTCAGCCAGGATCATGTCCATATTTTGGTTTCTGCGCCACCCAATCTGGCACCGAGCGAAATTATGAGACGGATTAAAGGAAGAAGTTCGATGAAGCTGTTCGAGAGTTTTCCAGATTTGAAAAAACGCTATTGGGGGCGTCATTTCTGGGCACGGGGTTACTTTTGCGTGACTTCTGGTGAATTGACAGATGAAATGATAAAAAATTATCTGGAACATCATTTTGAATCCAAAGGAGATGATAATTTTAGGACAGAAACATGAACGGGTCTTATGACCCGTATCCGGACTTTAGTCCATTATACGAACCCACCAGCTTTAGCTGGTGGTTGTTCAGTTCACTTTTTTAATTAAATTTTAGACTAACCAAACATTATTCTATATGTCAGATTCAGAGCTAAACTATTACTCAAAAAAACATTTGATTTACACAATGTCGGCTCGTTTTGTGAAAATTGAAAAACTAGGCAAAATGATAAATGGTGGTGAAAGGACTAATTTCCACTATATGGGAAATATAGAAAGTAATAATATAAGCGGGGTTTGCCGAGGGATAGATTATGCCGAAATTAATAATGGCGTAATTAGTGTAAACGTTAGGGAATCTATTACCACACCTTTAGCTGGCAAAATTTATATTGAAAGAAAAGGCTATTCCATCTTAAATAATGAATCTAGTGATATAATTATTGTAGGTAATAGTTACATAGCAGAAACAAATTCAGAAGATTTACTATTTATTAGTAATTCTGACTTTAAATGGGAAGTAAAACTAAACTGGAACTCTGAAAACTTTAGTTTAGCTTTGTATAAATTGGAGATATAACTTTTGGCTTATTGATGTTGGCGGCTTCTATGATTATTTTCCGTAAAATCAAGCGGCAAAACTAACCTAACATTATTTACAGGTAAGTTCTTAGCAGAAAGTAAGTTGGTATTTAGAGCTGAAGCCATCCCCGATCTTGTCGATGGCCTGTTCCAGCTCAGTGGTCGTAAAGGTCTTGAAAGGCAGCCATTCATACTTCATTTTCTTCCACAAAATCTCAATCCGATTCAATTCAGGACTATAGGCAGGTAAAAAATAAAATCGCATCCCCTTTTCTTTCAGCAAATCCCAGTACGGTTGCAATTTTTTGCGGTGTGAATAGTAAGGTACTCCCCATTGTCAAGACCAAAACCTCATGGAATTAAGATAGAGGCTGGTTGATAAAAAGTTGTCATTTCCGTTTTTTCAGGACGTTTTCCAAA
>Ga0208882_1000636_pt1 | contig 15030 bp, 12 predicted proteins | sample LakWasMet14_LOW5_2_FD_183862 | JGI IMG/M metagenome (GOLD analysis project Ga0208882, IMG submission 183862) | Freshwater sediment methanotrophic microbial communities from Lake Washington under simulated oxygen tension - Sediment Metagenome... | ecosystem: Environmental > Aquatic > Freshwater >...
GAAACACCGGCACCGGACTGGAAGCGTCTGGAAGTGGTCGCCGACGTCTTGCCGCCCCGCGACGCGCATCTGGCCGGTAACGAGCAGGATGCCGCGGCGGCGTTAAACCGTAACTAGAGCCTACAATTATCTTGCGTTTTTCTTGCGTACGTAGGACCTGCTGTGCATGCCCTACAACGGATGTCCTTAAATCAGGAAACTTCAAAACGGTTTGTAGCCATTACATCTGCCGATGCATTCTTGCCATATGCAAGTTTTCCTCGGCAGCTTTTTCATAAACATCAATCAGTCTTTGGCAATGCGCTTTTAAATCTTCAGCCTGCCTGCCGTAGAGATAGCTTTTTGCCTCGTATTGGCTAAGCAGTTTCTTGTGTTCATCCGCTTTAACCTGCATTTCTTCCGCGACTTCCTCATAGTGTTTTGCCAGCTCTTCATGATCGGCTTTGGATGTCGCGTTTTGCACGGCCCGGTTCATATCCATCGGATGCGGGTTCATCTCGGCGCAAGCGGCCAGCAAACCAAGCGCTAAAAACAGGGTAATCAGTAACTGTGTTTTCATGAGTTTTCTCCGGAAAAAGTCAGAATGACATTGTTGTTGCAGATTACAGGCAGGATAGAGAGTCCAACTTATCCAATCAATAAGCGCTGTTACCTATTAGGCGGGCGCTCTAGTAGACTGAATACCTTAGAATGGCAAGTCCCAGATGGTTTAAAACTCGTGAGTTGCACGCTACAAGCTTGACTTATTAACTGCAAGGCCGGACTGTAGATGACTGGAAATACCAGGCAGTTCATCTAGGGTTGGCATGATGCCTTCCGACAGTCGGCCTATAACGTAATTCAGCTACATTAAGGTGGACAGGTTTCTGCCCACACTTAGTTAGCGTATATGAAGCAGCGTTACATCTGGCGATGCATCTTGGCCATTTCCCGGTTTTCCTCGGCAGCTTTTTCATAATCACTAATCAGCCTTTCGCAATGCGCTTGAAAATCCTGCGCCTGTCTGCCGTATTTATAGCTTTTTGACTCGTAGTGGCGAAGAAGTTTTTTATGCTCGTCAGCCTTAAGCTGCATGTCTTCCGCCGCTTTTTCGTAGTGTTTCGCCAGCGCTTCATGATCGGCTTTGGTTTCTGCGCTTTGCACGGCTTGAGCCATATCCATCGGATGCGGGTCCATTTCGGCACAAGCGGCCAGCAAACCAAGAGCCAAAAGCATGGTAATCATTAGGTTAGTTTTCATAGTGATTCTCCAGAACAATTTAAAATTTAAAAAAATATCATTTTCAGTCTGTTAGGTTGTTATTGGTATTTTACCCCTTAGTAATTTATGAATTGATAAGCAAACAGGAGCGACAGCCCAGTCCCCGTAACTACAAGCTCAAGCACAAACAGTGCCATTTATAATGAATCAATAAGTTAGGTATTTTTTATCTTTTGTTTAAATCTATTTGCACTATAAAAGCGCATAAAGACTTAATGAGTGCACCATTTAAGGATATTTCAATAATGTCTAACCCCGCGCTGTTCCTGAAACTGCAAAGCTAAACTGTAGATGACCGGAAAGACCAGCAGACTCAATATCAGCACGGTCAGCATCCCGCCCAATGCAGGAGCTGCAATTCGTTGCGTAACGTCGGCGCCGGAACCGGTGGCCCACATGATCGGAATCAAACCCACGATGTTGGCAAGTGCGGTAATGGCTACAGGCCGCACCCGCAAGGATGTAGCGGCTTCACTGGCGGCCTTGATTTCTTCGGAGGTCAACGGAGCTTGTTTTTGCTCCCGCAACTTTTCGATTTCAATATCGATAAAACTCAGCACCATAACGCCGGTTTCGGCTGCGGTACCGGCAAGCGCGATAAAGCCGACATAGACCGCAACCGACAAGTTGAACCCCATCCAGTACACCAGCCAAATGCCGCCAATCAGGCTAAACGGGATGGTCAGCATGACGATGGCCGGTTCGGTGAGATTGCGGAATGCGCAATACAACAGCACGAAAATCAGCAGCAGTGTCAGCGGCACGACTATACGCAAGCGTTCCGCCGCTCTTTCCATGTATTCGAACTGGCCTGACCAGGACACGGTGTAGCCGGCGGGAATGTTGACTTGCTCGGCCAGTTTTTGTTTCGCCTGCGTGACGAATCCGCCTATATCGGAGGTATTGATATCGACATAAACCCAGGCATTGGGCCGGGCATCTTCGGTTTTGATCACATCGGTGCCGCGAGTGAATTTAATATCGGCGACCAAGGTCAACGGTATCTGGCTGCCGGTCGGCGTCGGGATTAATACCCGGCGCAATGCTTCCAAGTTATCGCGCAAATCGCGCGGATAACGCACATTGACCGGGTAACGCTCCAGTCCCTCGACGGTTTCGGTAATATTCATGCCGCCGATAGCGCTTTGGATAACGTCTTGCACATCGCCGGTGGTCAAGCCGTAACGCGCCGCCGCTTCGCGGTTGATGTCGAAATCCAGGAAATAGCCGCCGACCGCCCGGTCACCGTAAGCCGACAGCGTTTCCGGCAAGGTCTTCATCGCCTGTTCGATTTGCAAGGCCAAGGTCTGCAACACGTTCAGGTCTGGGCCGGAAACCTTGATGCCGACCGGCGTTTTGATACCGGTAGACAGCATATCGATACGGTTTTTAATCGGCATGGTCCAGGTATTGGCCAAACCCGGAAAATGAATGGCTTTGTCCAATTCATCCATCAGTTGCCGGGTGGTTTTGTCGGGATTAGGCCACTGGTCTTGGGGCTTTAATTGCACGGTCGTTTCCACCATCATTAACGGCGCGGCGTCGGTTGCCGTTTCCGCCCGGCCGATCTTGCCGAACACCTGCTGCACTTCTGGGAAAGTTTTCAGCATCTTGTCGGTTTGCTGTAACACTTCCTTGGCTTTGGTGATCGATATGCCGGGAAAAGTGGTCGGCATATATAAAAGATCGCCTTCATATAATGGCGGCATGAATTCACTGCCGATTTTGGACAGCGGGTACAGCATCGACGCCATCAACAACGCTGCCAATAGCACAGTTACCGCTCGCCAACGCATCGCCAGTTTTAGAACGGGCGCATGGATAACATGCAAAAAGCGGTTGATCGGGTTTTGCCGCTCGGGAATGATCTTGCCGCGGATAAAATACCCCATCAACACCGGCACCAGCGTGATCGTTAATATCGCCGCCGCAGCCATCGCATAGGATTTGGTAAAAGCCAGCGGGCTGAACAAACGGCCTTCCTGTGCTTCCATGGTGATAATCGGCAGGAATGAAACGGTGATCACCAGCAATGAAAAAAACAGGCCCGAACCGACTTCCCGTGAGGCGTTGCCTATGGCTTGCCAGCGTTCTTTTTGGGTTAGTTCGGCCTGTTTTCTTTCAACAGCCTCCTCCAAATGCTTATGGGCATTTTCAACCATCACCACGCCGCCATCGACCATATCGCCGATCGCCAGCGCGATACCACCCAGGGACATGATATTGGCGTTGATACCTTGCCATTTCATGATAATAAAAGCCATTAACACGCCCAGCGGTAAAGTGATAATAATCACCATCGATGACCGCAAATGCAGCAGAAACAAGGCAACCAAGCTGCATACTATGATCAGCTCCTGGATCAGCGCGGAATTTAGCGTAGCGACCGCACGTTCGATTAGACTGCCCCGGTCGTAAACAGTGACGATCTCCACGCCTTCGGGCAAACCTTTTCTCAGTTCATCCAGCTTTTTCCGCACATCCTTGATAGTCTCCTGGGCATTTTCACCAAAACGCATAATGACTACGCCGCCGGCCACTTCGCCTTCGCCATTCAGCTCGACCACGCCTCGGCGCAGCTCGGGGCCGATCTGGATAGAGCTAACATCCTGCAAGCGTATCGGCGTGCCATTGGTATCCACGCCGACCGGGATGGTTTTCAGGTCGGCGATGGATTTGATATAGCCCAAGCCCCTGACCATGTATTCGGTTTCGCCCACTTCAAGCAAGCGGCCGCCGACATCGTTATTGGAGCGCTTGATCGCATTGATCACGGTAGATAACGGGATTTGATACGCTTGCAGCGCATTGGGATCGACTTCGACTTGGTATTGCTTGACGTAACCGCCCACGGATGCAACTTCGGACACGCCGGAAACGGTCTGTAGCGGATAGCGCAAATACCAGTCCTGGATCGAGCGCAGTTGCGCCAGATCGTGCTTGCCGCTTTTATCGACCAACGCGTATTCGTAAATCCAGCCTACGCCGGTCGCATCGGGGCCTAAAGTCGGCGTAACGCCTTGCGGCAGGCGGCCTTTAACATAGTTCAGATATTCCAGAACACGCGATCTGGCCCAGTACATATCGGTGCCGTCTTCAAAAATCACATACACAAACGACAGGCCGAAGAACGAGTAACCGCGTACTACTTTGGCATGCGGTACGGCCAGCATCGCAGTGGTCAACGGATAGGTGATCTGGTTTTCCACCACCTGCGGCGACTGGTCGGCATAATCGGTGAACACGATGACCTGCACATCGGACAAATCCGGTATCGCATCCAGCGGCATGCTTTTAAAAGACCAAAGCCCAGCCAGAACCAGGATAATCGCGCCGAGCAGCACCATAAAACGGTCTTTCAGTGCGCTATTGATAATGAAATCGATCATGACACACTTCCCTTCACTTCTTTAAGCGCGGAACGGATAACGCGAAAAGAAGAGTTGAGCAGCAATATGGCCAGACAGGATGCGACTATTATATCGGCCCATCCCGACTCAAAGAACCAAACAGCGCCTGCGGCAATGAATACCGATAGGTTTGAAGCTATATCGTTTCTTGAACATTCCCAGACCGAACTCATGTTGATGTCCTCGCCCCTGTGCTTCCATAAAAGAACTAAGCACAGCGAATTGGCAAGCAAGCCTGCCAAACTGAAAATACCCATGATTTCGTAAGAAGGCAATGCAGGGACAATAAGCCGTTGAATGATCTGTACCAAGACCACACAAGCCCCGATGAATATCAATCCGCCTTTAAACAAAGCCACTTTCGCCTTAGTCGCCGCACCTTGAGTGACGGCGTACAAGCTCAAGCCATAGGTTAAGGCGTCGCCAAGATTATCTAGGCTGTCCGAGAGCAGAGCGGTTGAGCGCCCATAAAGCGCCGCTCCTGCAATAACAATGAACATCACGGTATTGACAGCAAGCACTGCTTTAAGCGTTCCGCGCTGTCTTTCGCGCAATTTTTCAATTGCGCAATTATTGTCGCAACACGAAGCCATATTAAAATCTCCGAAATAACTTTACTTGCGATGGAAGCGCATCGCTTCCGCAAGGATGAGAACGATACAACAAACTAATCATGTTGATGCGCTCCCTGTTCCATGATCAATCGGTTAGGCTCCGGTTGCTGCGGCGTGGAAGGCTCCATCATTTTTGCCGTGGCTTCGCGCAACTTCGATTCGGAATCGATCAAGAATTGCGCGGAGGTGACGACTTCTTCGCCTTCTTTCAATCCGTCCAGCACCGCAATCTCGTTATTGGACAATAAGCCCGTGGTAATTTGGCGGGGTTCGAATTTACCTCCGCCGCGCACCACAAAGACCTGGTTTTTCGCCCCGGAACGAATCACCGCTTCGGATGGAATCACTAGCGCATCGGCTTGTTTTCCGGCATAGATGGTCACTTCGGCGAACAGTTCGGGCTTTAACAATAATTCAGCGTTATCGAATACCAGCCGCACTTTAATGGTCCGGGTTTTGGCTTCGGCATAAGGATATATAAATGTCAAATGCCCATGAAAAACGCGTCCCGGAACGGCGGCCAATTGCATTTCAACCGGGTCGCCCACTTTGACCCAGGGCAGTTCGTATTCGTAAATATCGGCATAAACCCAAACTTTGGATAAGTCGGCGATCATGTACAGTTCGGTTTCCGACGTCACATATTGGCCTTCGCGAGCACCTATATTGATCACGATTCCGTCTGTTGGCGAATGAATATGCAGGCCCTTCTTGAGGCTATCGATGTTACTCAAGTCATGCAGTTGGTGCGAAGGGATATCCAACAAATGCAGGCGTTCGCGGGAGCTTTTAACGAGTTCTTCAGCGCCGCGGCGTATATCTTCAATCGGACTGTTTTGCAGTATCTTTAAACCCTCTACCGCCAACAAATACTCCTGCAGGCTGGCGACGTGATGGGGAGAATAAATGCTCAGTAAATCCTCATCCCTCTTGACCCATTGCCCGGTTTTATTGACGCGCAGCGTCTCAATCCAACCTTCAGTTTTGGGATGCAAACGCACGATGCGTTCTTCATCATAGGCCACACGGCCGACGGCTCGAACGGTATGGGAAAGTATGCTTCTTTTTGCCGTGGCGGTGCGAACGCCCATGTTTTGCACGGTCACGGCATCGATTTTAACGCTGCCGTTCGATTCATCAGCTGCTGCATTATCTTTTTTATAAACAGGTATATAGTCCATGCCCATCGAATCTTTGGCCGGGACGGACGAGGTGACCTCTGGATTCATCGGATGACGGTAAAACAGGATTTCGTCTTGTTGAGTGCGATTGTCTTCTGCAAATACAGGCACATAATCCATGCCCATCGCATCTTTGGCAGGAACCGGCGAAGTCACGGCCGGATTCATCGGGCTGCGATAAAACAGCGGCTTTTTGTCGTCCGATAAAGCGATAGGCGTTTGTTCCTTAATCGGTTGGCCCGCAACCCAATAGCCTACGCCGACGCCCAAAGCCAGCATCAATAGTGCGGTAATAATTAACTGCTTATTCATAAATGTCCTCTTTGCCGACAGCCGAACTTAACTGAGCCAATGCTTGATTGGCTTCGGTAAAGGCTTTCCAATATTGGGTTTCGTACTCAAACAAAGTAATCTGGCTGCGTACCAGGTTCAGGAAATCGACCTTGTTGACCTGATAGCCGGCCAGCATGGAAGCCACGGTTTGCCTTGCCTGCGGCACAATGCCGGTCTCAAACAGCACCACTTGGTCTTTGGCGCGCCGGTAATCGTTGTAAGCTTGCGAGATTTGCGACCGGACTTTGTTCCATTGATCCTGCAGGGCATATTTTTCCTGCATTAATTCGCTGGTACGCTGGTCAACCGCCTTGGCCTGTTTTTGGGCGGCAAAGATCGGCACATTCATACTCAGGTTCAAACTTAGCAGGTCCGCCCTTCTGTCGCCGGAAGGCATATCGTCTCTGGCACCGTACGAAGCGCCGACATTAAAATCAGGCAACACATCTTTTTTGGCCAGTTCCAGGCGGGATTGCGCAGCATTAATGCCTTGCCGATTGCCTTCCAGCACGGCTCTCGACGCTTCTGCCTGTTGATAAAGCAGATTTTCCTGCATTACCGCTGGCAATTGGGGGCCAACCTTGTCCGGTAACCGCACCTCTTCATTGGCCGGTTTATCCAGCAACGCATTCAGGCTGGCGGCGGCATTGCGGCGCGAGGCTTTCAGCATCAATTGCTGATCGAGCAATTTGGATAATTCCAGTTGGGCCAGCAAAACATCCTGCTGCAAGCCTTCGCCGACTTCATATTTAGTCCTGGCAATATCGACAAACTGCCGCAACAGCGCATAATTGCTGTCGACAATCCCAAGCGCCCTGTCCAGGTAAAAGATCAGCCACCAGGTCGATTTAACCTCGCTCAGCAATCGCAAGCGGACTTCATTGGTATTTTGCGTTGCGGCCTCGGCTTCAAAAGTTGCGGCTTGTTCGCGCAAGGCCAGTTTGCCGGGAAAAGGGATCGCCATCGAAATGCCTGCACCCAATTGCGTCATATCTTCCTGCCGGGTGCTAAAGGTATCCACCGGCAGGCTCATCGCATTAAAACTGATTTCCGGGTCGGGCAAAGCGCCCATTTGCGAAGGGATTGCGGCCATCGCTTGAGCCCTGGCCTGCATCTGCGCCAGGTCCGGATTGTCCCGCACGGCCTGCTCGGTAGCCGCTTTTAATGTTAATACTTGCCCGGTCGCCGGCTCTTCAGCAGCCAATGCGCAGGAAAAAAGCATCGGCAGAATCAAGCCAAAACATCTGCAAATAATTTGTGACCACATAGGTCCTCCTATACTCGTTAAAAATCCGCAAAACGGATGTGCTATGTTGAGTCGCGCAAGGCGTTGGCAAGCATATGCCTACCCTACGGCTAGAGGCTATGAATAGGCGGTCTTATTTCCGGGGAGAATGAGAGGGAACGGGGAGCGGACTTTTTAAAATGCTCATAGTGATGCGAGCTGTAGGCTTGGGTGAACACAAAAGCCACGGCGATTCCTCCATCGCCGCAAATATGAAAGGCACAACTCCCACTTGCATGGCAGTCTGTTTTAAATTCATCCTGATACCGGCAATGATCGGAACTATCGGCTTCACTGACAGTGCTGCCTTGTTGAAAAGACAGTTCCCCAGACAGCGAACTCGAATAATAGCCAAGCGCGGACGAAACCGGCGTAATGACCATCATGAGTATTGCCAATAATAAAAATCGCTGTCTAAGCATTATCCAACTGAGCCGGGTTTTACTGTTCACTGGTTCATCGTAATTATTAAAGAGGATAAAAACAAGCCCCTGCATGGATCTTATTAACTGATGTACGGTATAGGTTGCCTTAAAAACAGGGTCATCCTGTACGGTTACCCGTGCAGTTTGTGGCGTTCACCAATCCCGTAACCTTCCCGCTTTCCACTGCTTTTACCAGACGTGCAACTTATCGGCTATCGGAGACCATGTCACTGCACACCAAATTCAGTAAGCTGGTGCGGTACCCCTTGTCGGCAAAAACCAGGCCACCCTCTTCCCGTTCAATTTGCATTGCCGGTTTGACTTCGCGCCACCAATTTTTCGAGGTAGAATCTCGCTTCAATTTTTCGTGACTCACAGCCCCATCCAATACCGACGCCAAATCCGTTACATACCTGCGTTGACCAATCAAGTAATCCCTGCAATAGCGCCATTTGCTCTTTTTCATCGCCAAAATGCCAAGTTTTTCGACGGCATGTAGAACAAACTTATTCTTCATCTCTCGTTGAACATCAGGAGATTTTTAAATAGCTTTATCCCTCTTGCTGTGCCCTCACAGGCCGCTTTGGCTCAAAGAAAAAAATGATATACTCATAATATTCTTAAGCTTCTGAGACAGAAGAACTCGACATTGCCAAAGCAATATTCGTACATGGATTAATTATTGCTGATTAAAGGATTACGACCGTTACTGCCGACTCCAGGCTTTTAACTTAATTTTTTGAAAATATGCCTAAATCTGTGAATATAAGATCATCAGGCCTATCGAGATTTATGTGTTATAAATTCCTTATCCACTGCTCCGTAGAATTAGAAATACACTCATAAAATCCACTTATGACGCAACCATCAAAGAACTCTCGTACTCTCCTTCTGGTCGATGATGAAACTAACATCCTCAATGCCCTTAAGCGTACTTTACGGCCGGAAGGCTATACCATTCTGACCGCCCAGAGCGGCGAAGAGGGGCTTGCCTTATTGTCACAGCATGAAGTAGGCGTCATCATTTCCGATCAACGTATGCCACATATGACAGGCGTAGAGTTTCTACGCCAAGTTAAAGTACTTTACCCCAAGACATTGCGAATTGTTTTGTCCGGCTATACCGAGCTTGATTCCGTCACCAGTATCATTAATGAAGGCGCAGTTTGTAAATTTTTGACTAAACCTTGGGATGACGACTTGCTTCGGAATAATATTCGAGAAGCATTTCAGTGCTATGAGTTGGAGCAGGAAAATGCACGTTTGCTCAGAGAACTTCAATCCGCCAATGACGAGCTTTCCATGCTCAACCAGACTCTTGAGCAAAAAGCTGCCGAAAAAACCCGTGAAATTTTACACAGCATTAATTTATTACAAATTTCACAGGAAATTCTTGAGCATCTACCGATAGGCGTTATCGGCATTGACGAGCGACATATGATCGTCGCCTCCAACCGCCGCGCCGAAGAAATATTTTGCCAGCCTATCGGTACCTGCCTGCTGGGTCTTATGGCCGGCGATGCTTTACCCGAAGTGCTTTTGCAATTATTACAAAAACTCTACCCTAGTGATCTTGTGCAGATTGATGGCGGAATTATCACGCTGAATGAAGGCGTTTCCGTACATGTGCTGATGAACACTATGGGAGACCTCAGCCAATCGAAAGGAACCATCATTGTATTGTCACCGTTAAAGGATAACTGAAATGCTCACTTTAAATAGCAAGTTTGCATGTTTAGTGGATTTGCCGCCAATGCCGGCATTGCTTATGGAAGCGTTACGACAGCTTAACGGCAAACAGAATTTGGCGGCACTGGCTGGTCAAATCAACTTGGATCCCTCTATGGCAGTACGCATTCTGCGTATTGCGAATTCGCCTTTTTACGGCATGTCCCGAGAAATAGGTTCTATACGCGAAGCCATTGTATTACTGGGACTTAACCGAATAAGAGACCTATTAATCAGTATCTGCTTCTCAAAAATGCTGCCTACACAGCATGAAGACTTTAATTACAGCCTTTTCTGGCACCATAGCATGGCTGTTGCCGAGTGTACCCGGCAGCTTGCAAACTGTACGGGCGCCAGTCCTGATCTTGCGTTTACAGCTGGATTGTTACATGACATCGGGAATTTGATCATTGCTATTTTTTTTCCGGACAAGTTCAGCCAACTTATTAAAATCTCTGCAACATTCGGGATAGACGCAGAACAAAAGCTGTTAGGCTTGGACCATATGACCCTAGGCAGTAGAGCCGCACAATATTGGAATCTTCCAGTGGCTATCCAAGAAGCGATTGAGCAACACGAAATACTGTCTATTCCCATTACCGGCAAGTCGCTTAGCTTGCTGGTCTATACCGCCAATTTATTAATCGTCAAAGCTGAACAACCCGACCCATGGATTTTGGAGGAAGCGCTTGCGATACTTAAGATTTCAAACGACCAAGCGGCCTATTGCGTTCATAGCGGGCAGCAGTTTGCCGACCAGATTCTTGCTCTATCTTAAACAGGAAAATACACCATTAAAGAATTGAGCCATAATAGCCACAATATTTTTCTTTAATTTCTTGCGAACGACATGGCCATTCTAAATTGGAATAATCAGCTGACGCTTGGTATAGACTCCATTGACGAACAACATAAACATCTTATCGATTTAGCCAATCAATTGGACGAAGCGGTAGCCCTCGGCACTGACCGCGACACACTCATCAAAATTGTAAACAGTTTAATTGACTATACGGTGTACCACTTTAAGGATGAAGAACAACTGATGTTAGCTACAAAGTTTAACCCAACGGTATATGCCGTACATGAAGCGGAACATAAAGAATTTATAGCAAAAATGCTGATGATCCAGAGCGAAGTCGAGGCCGATATTAACGCTCTTTCGAAAGACTTGATGGATTACTTGGTCAACTGGCTTTGCCATCATATCCTCAGTACCGATAAACAAATGGCGCTCAGTCTTATTAATGGCATCGATGCAGCGCAAATCCATATCGATAAAGAAGAACACCATGAAATCATGCAGAGTAATTTGTACTCGGCCTTACGCGAAAGTGAAAACCGCTTTAAGGAACTCGCCGAAAACGTTTCCGCATTAATCTGGATCACCAATGCCAATCATGTACCGATTTTTTGCAATCACTTCTGGTTTACTACCTTTGGTCTACAAGCCGACACACTCACCCGTGAGCAATGGCTGAACGCCATACATCCTGAAGATCGAGATAATGTAACCAAAACTTATATTCGCGCGGCTGAAGAACTCAGTAAAGTCAAAATCCAATACCGCGTGTTGAGCGCCGACGGCAAAATCACCTGGATCTATGAAACTGCAGTGCCTAGAGTACGAAAAAATGGCAGCTTTGCAGGCTTGATGGGTTGCGGCATGGACATTACTTCGCAAAAACAAGCCGAAACCGTGCTGACTCGCAGCAATGCTCAATTAGAAGAAGACGTTGAAAAGCGTACTCAACAACTGATAGAAATTAACCGCACTTTGGAATTTGAAAAAAATCAACAATTGTTGCTTAACCATCAATTAAAAGAAACGCAAGCGTACTTAGTTCAGTCGGAAAAAATGGCGTCTATCGGTCAATTGGCTGCCGGCGTAGCGCATGAAATTAACAACCCCATCGGTTATATCAACTCCAATCTGGCTTCTTTAAAGAATTATATTGATGGTTTGCTGGCGCTAGTCGCCATTTACGAAAAAGCGGAAGCAACGAACTCCGATACCGAACAACTCTCACAAATTAAGACTTTTAAACAAAAAATTGATATAGAGTTCCTGAAGACCGATGTGCTCGATTTATTGCAAGAATCACAGGAAGGCACGACACGGGTGAAGCAAATTGTTCAGAACCTTAAGGATTTTTCTCATCTTGGCAGCGATGACGATTGGCAATGGGCTGACTTGCATGTTGGGCTTGAAACTACGCTTAATATTGTTAACAATGAAATTAAATACAAAGCAAAAGTGGTCAAAGCATTTGGCGACCTGCCTGAAGTGAAATGCTTGCCCCAGCAGCTTAACCAGGTATTTATGAATTTACTGGTCAATGCAGCGCAGGCTATTGAAAGCGAAGGCATTATCACCTTGCGAACCGGAACGGAAAACGATCAAGTATGGATAGAAATCAGCGATACCGGCAATGGCATTGCTCCTGAGCATCTGGGTAAAATTTTCGATCCTTTCTTCACGACTAAACCGGTTGGTAAAGGAACAGGCTTAGGGCTATCGATTTCTTACAGTATTATCCAAAGACATCAAGGTGAAATTCAACTGAACAGCCAATTAGGCCAAGGAACAACTTTTAGAATTGTCTTACCTATTCGCGGCGCGGTTATTGAAAATGCATAAAATGGCAGACTTGATGATTGAAGTAAAGCGGGAGCGGGTATGCTGACTCCTCTTCCAACCGTTGATAACGCCCAACAACCTGCCTCGATATTATTTGTCGATGATGAAGCGAATGTGCTCAAAGCCTTGCGCCGCTTATTTCATAATGAAAGCTATGTCACCTACTTTGCCTCAAGCGGTGCGGAAGGTCTGAAAATACTGCGACAACATGCCGTTGACCTGGTTATTTCCGATATGCGCATGCCGGAAATGAGTGGAGCGGAATTTTTAACGCAAGCTTTCATGCAACGGCCCGAAACGATCCGCATTTTACTGACCGGCTATGCCGATTTTCAATCAACGATTGATGCCGTCAATAAAGGCCATATTTACAATTATTGCAATAAACCCTGGAATGATGAGGAACTTAAGTTACTGGTGCGCAATGCCCTGGAACAAAAACGGCTGCGCGAAGAGCGGGATCGTTTATCAGTTGTTGTTTTTGAGCAAAATAAAGAATTAAAAGCGCTCAATGAGCACCTGGAGGAAAAAATCAATCAACGTACCGAACAACTGAGCAATGCAATGCGTCATCTTGATCGGGCCAACAAGAACCTGGATAAACAATATATCGATTCCATTAAAGCGTTCTCGCATATTATTGAAATGCGCCCCGGCATAAAAAGCGGACAATCAAAATATATCGCCGAAAAATCTTTGTTGGTTGCGCGTAAACTGGATATACCCTCAAAAGAAGAAAAAAATATTTTCTATGCCGGGCTACTGATCCAAATCGGCAAGATGAGCTTGTCGGATAGCTTGCTGACGGAACCTTATTACTCAATACCTTTAGCCGACACGCAACGTTATTTAAGGCATGCGGTAGAAGGCGAAGCTTTGCTGAGTGGGTTAACGCAGTTAAAAGGTGCTTCTATTTTAACTCGGCATCAATATGAACGGTATGATGGATCAGGCTTTCCCGACGGCCTGGCAAGACATAACATACCCCTGGGCTCCCGTATTATTAACGTGGTCAGAGACTACATCGCCTATCTTGAAGGTTCAATGACAGGCGAAGCAATGTCTGTCAGCACCGCGATCAATCAATTAGTGAACCGGAAAGAAAGCTATTATGATCCTGAGGTTATTGACGCTTTCATTAGCGTACTCAAAGAAGACACTAATTTTGAAGAAGACGTGATTGTAGAATCCCCTACAATTGAAAAATCATGGAAAAACAGCCGGCTATTTGATGGCCAAAGCACTGTCGTGGAGCGGCCGGTTGTGGAGATTTCATGGATACAACTAAAGCCCGGCATGGAAATCGAGAGCGTCTATTTTGAAAGTAAGCCTTATATTAGAAATTGCGTTATAGATCAAAAAACAATCAATAATATCAACTCATTAAGAGAGAACACCGGAAAAAACCCCATTATTAAAATTCGGGTGGGTAAACAATAATCATACACAAATCTTCTCAGCCAGATTTGTGTAATTCGATGCATACGCAGTCCAATCAGTCTTGGGCAAAAACCCGTTAGACTCACTTCATTGCTCGCTTCAAACTTGTCACGCACCTAAGTCGCGGCCCATTTGTAAGAGTTCCGCCCAGTTCACGTTTGCACAGGAACCCTAATTGCTTCCAACAGCAACGCTAATACAACCTTCTTACTACGCAAGGCCCAAGCAGTATGCGTTGCATTAGTTATTAGGTACCGCTTGCGTCCGATCAGATGCGTCAGGCAACACGCGGGTAAGGAGGATACTTCCTGAAAAATGCTTACAGCGCAACGTTACGGCCTTACCTGATCGACAATGCCAATCATTAAAGAACCCAATCACGAACATGCGTTTACGGTGGACTTGCGGCGCCGAAGCTGGATAATACCGATATAGCTCGTTCCCAAGCTCAAGCTTGAGAATGCTGCAAGCTCTAGTGTCGGGAAGCAGGAGCTTCCGAGAGGGTGTTCCCAAGCCGAAACTTGGGAACCAGCAGATAAATAAAATTAACTGATGGTTGTACCACCAACTTTGGAGATTGATCAAATGACCGATAAATTAACAGAACTCCCCCCGGCCCTCTTGACGCTGGACGATAAAAATTACTCCTTGCCGGCTTTCATCGGTGTGGAGGGTGAAAAAGCCATCGACATCTCCCAATTGCGCAGTCAAAG
>Ga0208882_1000639_pt1 | contig 14983 bp, 15 predicted proteins | sample LakWasMet14_LOW5_2_FD_183862 | JGI IMG/M metagenome (GOLD analysis project Ga0208882, IMG submission 183862) | Freshwater sediment methanotrophic microbial communities from Lake Washington under simulated oxygen tension - Sediment Metagenome... | ecosystem: Environmental > Aquatic > Freshwater >...
TTCAACGTGGCGGCGGTGTGGCCCATGGCTCGTCACGGCCAGGGTCGGCTATGGCGCGAGCTCGCGCGCAATCCCCTCATCATCGCCACCGCCACCGGTCTGGCGGTCAACCTGATGGGTTTTCGCATGCCACCCTGGCTGGAGCCGACAGTGACCCGGATCGGCGCTGCTTCCATTGCACTGGGGCTGATGGCGGCCGGCGCCGGCATGCAGCTCAGCGCGCTGGCGCGAGCCAAGTCGTTGGCCGTGGCGGTGCTCTCAATCCGCCACCTGGTGTTGCCGCTGGTCGCCCTGGCTCTGTCCCGGCTATTCAAGCTCAGCGACACACAGACCACGGTGCTGCTGCTGTTCTCGGCACTGCCGACCGCGTCGAGCTGCTACGTGCTGGCCGCCCGCATGGGTTACGACAGCGCGTTCGTCGCCGCCCTGGTAACCCTCTCAACCTTGCTGGGTATGCTTAGTCTGCCCTTGGCGCTGGGCGTGCTGCGCTAGCCAGAACCTGCGGATTGATCGGCGTCACAGGTTGACGGCGGATCAGGAAACCTACCAGATTGTCGGCGGCCAGCATCGCCATGGCCATGCGGGTCGGGATCGTCGCGCTGGCGATGTGCGGCGTCAACACCACGTTCTTCAAGGCCAGCAATGCTGGGTGTACCGTCGGCTCGCCCTCGAACACATCGAGTCCAGCCGCCGCCAGGCGGCCGTGTTGCAGGGCATCTGCCAATGCCATGTCGTCAACGATGCCGCCGCGGGCAATGTTCACCAGGGTGGCCGTGCTTTTCATCAGGGCCAGTTCGGCCGCTCCAATGGCATGGTGCGATTGCGGCGAATACGGCAGCACCAGAACCAGATGGTCGGCCGAGCCAAGCAGTTCCTCCTTGCTCACATAGCGCGCGCAGCAATGCGCCTCAATCTCGGGCGCCAGCCGGGAACGGTTGTGGTACAGCACCTGCATGTCGAAGCCCATCGCACCGCGCCGGGCAACTGCCTGCCCAATGCGGCCCATGCCCAATATGCCCAGCGTGCTGCCATGCACTTCGGCACCGGCAAACATGTCGTAGCGCCAACGGCGCCACAGGCCGGCGCGCAAGTAGTGCTCGCTTTCGCTGACGCGGCGCGCCGCCGCCAGCAGCAGGGCGAAGCCGAAGTCCGCCGTGGTCTGCGTCAACACATCCGGCGCGTTGGTGCCCAGCACGCCGCGCTCAGTCATCGCATCCACATCGAAATTATTGAAGCCGACCGCCATGTTCGCGCAGATCTGCAGCATCGGACACGCGGCCAGAACCTCCGCGTCGATGCGCTCGCTGCCGGTGGTGAAGACCCCCACCTTCCCCTGCAAACGCTCAATCAGCTCCGCCTTGCTCCAGATCTCGTCAGACTGATTCGACTGGACCTGAAAGTGCTCGCCCAGATGGTCCAGGACTTCGGTGAAGACAGCGCGGGTGACAAGGACGGATGGTTTCGTCATGGGTCAACAGTCTCCTGAAATTGCGTTACCGCTGGATCGATCACCGCAGCGTTTCCAGAACCGCTCGCAATTCCGGCGGAATGCTGACGGGTCTGCGCGTGCTCCGATCAACGTACACATGCACGAAATGCCCCTTTGCCGCAGTCAGTGGCGCACCTTGTGCAAACAAGCCGATCTCGTAACGCACGCTCGATGAGCCCAGCTTGGCGACACGCAATCCGGCCTCCACCAATTGAGGAAATGTCAGGGAGTCGAAATAGTTGCATTGAGTCTCGATCACCAGGCCGATCGTCGGGCTGCGCTCGACATCGAGCACACCGCGCTCGATCAGGTAGGCATTGACGGCCGTGTCGAACCAACTGTAGTAGACGACGTTGTTGACGTGCCCGTACGCGTCGTTGTCCATCCAGCGTGTGCCTATGGCTCGAAACACGCGGTAGGCATCACGCGGCTCGGCCTGCGGCCGTTCAGAGGTGCTTGAAGTCATGGCTTGCCATTCTGCCAGTGCACGGCCCCTGCGCCTGTCACGCTTGCCACAGCGTCCAGTACTGCCAGGCCAGACGACAGCTGTTGACGTGGACCTGAACGGTCGTTTCGATCTCGACACCATAGCCGCCCGCCATCACCATCGCCATGGGAATGCCGCGCCGCCAACACCACTGCATCACACGCTGGTCGCGTGCCTGCAGGCCCGCGTAGCTCAGCTTGAGCCGGCCCAGGCGATCCCCTTCGTGTGGGTCCGCGCCTGCCAGGTACACCACCAGGTCGGGCGCACAGTCCGCGCCAAGCCGCACCAGTGCGCCATCCAGCGCGCACAGATAGTCCGCATCGCCACAACCGTCGGGCAAGCCCACATCCAGATCGCCGGCGTGCTTGCGAAAGGGAAAATTCTTCTCACCGTGCAGGGACAGCGTGAAGACGCTGTGGTCGTTCTCGAAGATGCTGGCCGTGCCATTGCCCTGATGCACGTCCAGATCGATCACGGCGGCGGTCAGCGCAGGCCCGGCTCGCGTCGCTTGCGTGGCCTGGGCCGACCGGATCGCCACTGCCACGTCGTTGAAGACGCAAAATCCACTGCCATGGTCAGCAAACGCGTGGTGGGTACCACCCGCCAGGCTCAGGGAGATGCCTTCCGTCAATGCGCTGCGCACCGCTTGCACGGTCGCCCCAACGGAACGGCGGGACCGCTCCAGCATCTGCGGACTCCAGGGAAAACCAATCTCGCGCAACGCGCCTGGGCCAAGTGTGCCGCGCGCTACAGCGTCGACATAAGCGGGCGTGTGTGCGCGGGCCAGCTCGGTATCGTCGGCGGACGGCGCCGGCAACAATCGCAATGCCGGCAATTCCTGGATCAACCGCTCCCGCAGCATGGCGTACTTCGCGACTGGGAAACGATGACCATTAGGCAGGGGCAAGACGAAGTGATCCGAGTAAAAGGCCCGCATGGCGGGATTGTGACAAAGCCAGCGCGCAGGGGCCCTCTAGGTGAGCAAACCTAGAATGTTGCATCGCAGCAAAAACCTCTTGCATTACCTTCAGCAGTCCCTATAATTTGAAACATGCTGCACTGCAACATAGACCAATCAAGGCTGGGTTCCGGAGCAGATACAGAGTCATCACTTAACTATTGGAGAAACTAATCATGCTGACCGTTGAACAAGTTGTTGCTTCCCACAAAGCCAACATGGAAACCCTTTTTGGGCTGACCAACAAGGCCTTTGAAGGCGTCGAGAAGATCGTTGAACTGAACCTGACTGCCTCCAAGGCTGCTCTGGCCGAAGCTGGCGAGCATGCCCAGGCCGTTCTGAGTGTCAAGGATGCCCAGGAACTGCTGGCCCTGCAATCAGGCCTGCTGCAGCCTCTGGCCGAGAAGACCGCTGCGTACAGCCGCCACCTGTATGACATCGCCTCCGGTTCCACTGCTGAATTCACCAAGACCTTCGAAGGTCAGGCTGCAGACGCACAGAAGAAGTTCATGGGCCTCGTCGACAATGCGGCGAAGAACGCTCCGGCCGGCTCGGAAACCGCCGTCGCAGTCATGAAGAGCGCGGTCGCTGCCGCCAACAACACCCTGGAATCGGTGCAAAAGGCTGTCAAGCAAGCTACGGAAATTGCCGAAAGCAACTTCAACGCAGTGTCCGCCACCGCCGTCAATGCCGCCAAGCCGGCCGCAAAGAAGCGCTGAAAGCCAACAAACCGGGCAGATATTCACGGATTCCCGCAGATTGTGGAGCAAGGACTCTACACAGCAAGGGAAAACCCTGAGATACTAGCCCCAGTTGAACTTTTTTGAAGCCCTCGGCTTCTAACAGTTGTCTCCTCGGGTCCTTTCGAAACCTACAGGTTCAGGGATCCCTTAAGGCCTCGTCGCAAGACGGGGCCTTTTTTTATGTGCGACCGGGGTCACCGTGTCTTGGCGTCAATGGCGGCCCTGAGCTGCGGCAGCAACTGCAGCATGGTGCGCCGACCAGACTCGATGGCACGACGCCGTGCCCCGAAGTCGGCACTCCCGACGCCCAGCAGACCGGGTCGCACCACCAAATCCGCGTCACGCAGCTCCAAGGCGTTGATGCTCTTGCTCATGATGGAAAACGTCTGCAACAACACCTGAAGCGTGTCGCTGGCTGCGTTGCCCTCCGGCGGACTGGAGATGTCCACCGCGACCACGATCTCGGCACCCATCTGGCGCGCGTACCGCACCGGCACAGGCGACACCAGACCACCATCCACATACTCCCGACCCGCGATCTTGACCGGCTGAAACAGCGCCGGGACTGCGCTCGAGGCACGCACTGCAGCCGCCGTGTCGCCCCGCTGGAACAGCACGCCCTGTCCCGAATTGAGATCGGTAGCGACGATGCCCAAGGACATGGGCATGGCCTCGATCGCCCGGCCATTCACCTGAGTACTGACGTAACGCGCAAACGCCTCGCCGCGCAGCATGCCCCGGCTGAACACTGGCAGCGTCCAGTCAGCGAAACTCGCCTCTTCCATGGTCTCGGCGAGCTGCTGCAACTGAGCGCCAGTTTTTCCGCTGGCGTACAGCGCTGCCACCAGGCTGCCGGCGGAGGTGCCTACCACCAGGGAGGGCCGAATGCCCGCCTCCTCCAGCACCTGGATCACACCAACGTGCGCGAACCCACGCGCCGCACCGCCTCCCAGCGCAAGCCCGACTTTGGGCGGCACCTTGGGGGGAACCGGAACGACGATGGCGACAGGAACCGGGTCGACTTTCGGGCCAGTGGCACAACCCCCGAGCACCATGGCCAGAGCCAAGCTGGACCGCGCCAGAAATCGGTTATCTTTGATGGGCATTAATTGGGAATGATTCGCGTTTATGTTAGAGTCGGATTTTTGCGACGGGACGGAGCCACCATGACCAAGCACCACTTCTTTGCAGCCAGCGCCGTGGCGCTGGCCTGCATCAGCACGGCGTCGGCGCAGCCGTCGACCATCAACGTCTATTCGGCGCGCCACTATGCCACAGACGAGGCCCTGTACCAGGACTTCACCAAGGCCACAGGGATCAAGATCAACCGGGTGGATGCGGACGACGCGGGCATCCTGGCTCGTCTGAAGGCGGAGGGCAGCGCCTCACCCGCAGACGTGATTCTATTGGTCGACGCTGCGAGACTCTGGAAGGGCGAGATCGAAGGGTTGTTCCAGCCAGTGAAGTCGAAGACCCTGGAGGCGGCAATCCCGACCCAACTGCGCGCCAAAGCGGATGCGGACGGTGCCACGCCATGGTTCGGCTTCTCGACACGCGCGCGCATCGTCGTGTACGACAAGGCCAAAGTCAAGAAGGAAGACGTCGACACCTACGAAGAACTGGGTGAACCAAAGAACCGGGGCAAGCTGTGCATACGGTCAGGCTCGCATCCCTACAACCTGTCCCTGTTTGGCGCAGTGACCGAACATCTGGGCGAACAGAAGGCCCAGCTCTGGCTCAAGGGGATGGTGGACAACATGGCCCGCGCGCCCAAAGGCGGCGATACCGACCAGATCAAAGCCGTGGCATCCGGCGAGTGCGGTGTGGCAGTGACCAATTCGTACTACCTGGCCAGACTGATGCGCTCGGACAAGGCTGAGGACAAGGCCGTGGTGGAGCGCATCGGCGTGGTGTTTCCAAACCAGTCTAGTTGGGGCACACACATCAACATCGCAGGTGGGGCCGTCGCCAGAAACTCCAAGAATCAGGCCGGTGCCGTCCAATTCCTGGAGTACCTGGCGAGCCCGGCCGCTCAGGAGCACTTCGCCAATGGCAACAACGAGTGGCCCGCCGCCAAGGACATCCGCCTCGCCAACCCCGCCCTGAAGGCAATGACTTCTGGCGGATTCAAGAGCGAAACCATTCCGATCAGCTTGGTCGGCATGAATCAGGTCAAGGTCCAGCAGATGCTGGACCGGGTCGGATTCAAATAGACTTAAAGCTCCGTAGCGCCGGCTCCAGCGGTGCCCTAAGCACCGCCCGCCAGCGGGCGCGCTTGTGACATGGCGCGCCGGCGGACAAGCCCGCCAGCCACCCGTCAACTGATGCGCGTGCCTAGCCCGCAGCCGCTTCCTGGGGTTCGGGCTTGGCCTTGCCTTCCTTCTTCGGCAGGGGATGGATGTCAAGTACCACTTCGCCCGTCTCTACGCCCTTGTCATCGGTCGTAACCTTCATGTCAACCGTCAGCCGGCCACCGTCCGTCAGGCGACCGAACAACAGCTCATCCGCAAGCGCCCGCCGAATCGTGTCCTGAATCAGGCGCTGCATTGGCCGCGCGCCCATCAAGGGGTCAAAGCCCTTCTTGCCGAGGTACTTGCGCAAGGTGTCCGTAAACGTGACATCCACCTTCTTGTCCGCAAGCTGCGTCTCCAACTGCAGCAGGAACTTGTCCACCACACGCAGAATGACAGTCTCGTCAAGCGCCTTGAAGCTGACGATGGCATCCAGGCGATTGCGGAACTCAGGCGTGAAGATGCGCTTGATGTCTGCCAACTCGTCGCCCGCCTCACGCGGATTGGTGAAACCGATGGTGGCCTTGTTCATGGTTTCCGCGCCGGCATTGGTTGTCATGATGATGATGACATTGCGGAAATCAGCCTTGCGCCCGTTGTTGTCGGTCAGGGTCCCATGGTCCATTACCTGCAGCAGCACGTTGAAGACATCCGGATGCGCCTTCTCGATCTCGTCGAGCAACAACACGCAATGCGGCTTCTTGGTGATGGCCTCGGTCAGCAGCCCGCCCTGATCAAAGCCCACATAGCCGGGTGGCGCGCCAATCAGTCGACTGACCGCATGGCGTTCCATGTACTCGCTCATGTCGAAGCGAATCAGGTCAATGCCCATGATGTACGCCAGCTGCTTGGCAGCTTCAGTCTTGCCGACACCCGTTGGCCCGCTGAACAGGAAGGCGCCGATTGGTTTGTCGCCCTTGCCCAAGCCCGAGCGCGCCATCTTCACGGCAGAGGCGAGCACGTCGAGCGCCTTGTCTTGTCCAAACACCACGTTCTTGAGATCGCGCTCCAGTGTCTTGAGCTTGCCGCGATCATCATTGGAGACGTTGGCCGGCGGGATGCGCGCGATCTTCGCAACGATCTCCTCCACCTCGGACTTACTGATGATCTTCTTGCGCTTGCTCGGCGCCAGGATACGCTGCGCCGCGCCGGCCTCGTCGATGACGTCAATGGCCTTGTCCGGCAGATGCCGATCGTTGATGTACTTGGCGCTCAGTTCAGCGGCGGCCTGCAGGGCGGCCACGGCGTACTTGACGTTGTGGTGCTCCTCGAAGCGCGACTTCAACCCCTTGAGGATGTCCACGGTCTGCTCGATCGAAGGTTCGACCACATCGACCTTTTGGAAGCGCCGCGACAGCGCAGCGTCCTTCTCGAAGATGCCCCGGTACTCGGTAAACGTGGTCGCGCCGATGCACTTCAGCGTTCCAGAGCTCAGACCCGGTTTGAGCAAGTTGGATGCATCGAGCGTGCCACCGGACGCTGCGCCAGCCCCAATCAGGGTGTGGATCTCGTCAATGAACAGGATGGCGTGCGGCTTGTCCTTGAGCGATTTCAACACCGCCTTGAGACGCTGCTCAAAATCCCCCCGGTACTTGGTGCCGGCCAGCAAGGCGCCCATGTCCAGGGAATAGACCACCGCCTCCGACAGGATCTCTGGAACGTCCTGTTGCGTGATTCGCCAGGCCAGGCCCTCGGCAATCGCCGTCTTGCCAACGCCTGCCTCGCCCACCAGCAAAGGGTTGTTCTTGCGCCTGCGGCACAGAATCTGGATCACGCGCTCGACTTCGTACTCACGCCCAATAAGTGGATCGATCTTGCCGTCCTTGGCAAGCTGGTTGAGATTCTGGGTGTATTGCTCCAGCGGCGAGGACTTCTCGCTCTTTTCCCCGGCGCTTTCTTCACTCTCGGCCTGGCTTTCGGAAGACTTGACCGGCTCGGGCGGATCGCTCTTCTTGATGCCATGGGCGATGAAATTCACCACATCGAGGCGCGTCACGCCCTGCTGGTGCAGGTAGTAGACGGCGTGGGAATCCTTTTCGCCAAAGATCGCCACCAACACGTTGGCACCGGTGACTTCCTTCTTGCCGCTGCCAGTCGACTGCACATGCATGATGGCGCGCTGAATCACGCGCTGGAAGCCCAGCGTCGGCTGCGTGTCCACATCGTCGGTACCAGCCACCTGCGGCGTGTTGTCCTTGATGAAATTGGCCAGTGACTTGCGCAGGTCGTCAATGTTGGCAGAACAGGCCCGCAGCACCTCCGCAGCGCTGGGGTTGTCCAGCAGGGCCAGCAACAAATGCTCGACCGTGATGAACTCATGGCGCTGCTGCCGCGCCTCCACGAACGCCATGTGCAGGCTTACTTCCAATTCTTGGGCAATCATGTGATTTCCTTTTCTGCCTTGCTTCGGTGCTTAACTGTAATCCGATTCTGAAGCCGTGTTGCAACAAACACGGATGACCTAAAATTCCACGGGCTCGCTGATGCATTTCAGCGGATGCCCGGCCTTGCTGGCGGCATCCAGCACCTGATCGACCTTGGTCGCCGCGACATCCTTCGAGTACACGCCGCAGACCCCTCGACCTTCGAGGTGGATCTTGAGCATGATCTGCGTCGCGGCCTCCAGATCCTTGCCGAAGAACTCCTGAATCACGACCACCACGAACTCCATCGGTGTGTAGTCGTCATTGAGCATGACGACCTGGTACATCTGCGGCGGCCGAACCTTCTGCGTGCGGCGTTCCAGAACCACCGAACCGCCCTCATCTCGATCGGGCTGACGAACGGGCGACACCGGTGGAATAGCGGGAGACTTGGTGACCATAAACCATTCTATCGAGCAGACCAGTGCCCTGCCCATACAGGTTCAAAGGTGGTGTCGATATTCAGACATTCAAGCGCAAAAAACAGAAAACCGCTACCGGCCTGCTGACCGGAGCGGTTACCTTGCCGGAAGTCGGAGTCGGCATCAGCCGACATCACTCCAGGGATGTGCAATCACATATGGTCGATCATGACCTGGCCGAAGCCGGAGCAGCTGACCTGGGTGGCGCCATCCATCAGCCGCGCGAAGTCGTAGGTCACCTTCTTGCTGTTGATCGACTTCTTCATGGAGCTGATGATCAGGTCCGCAGCCTCCACCCAGCCCATGTGGCGCAACATCATCTCCGCGGACAGGATCTCCGAGCCCGGGTTGACGTAGTCTTTGCCGGCGTACTTGGGCGCGGTGCCGTGAGTCGCCTCGAACATTGCCACGGTGTCGCTCAGATTGGCGCCAGGAGCGATGCCAATGCCACCCACTTGCGCGGCCAGGGCGTCAGACACGTAGTCGCCATTCAGATTCAAGGTGGCGATCACGCTGTACTCGGCCGGACGCAACAGGATCTGTTGCAGGAAGGCGTCGGCAATGCTGTCCTTGACAACGATATCCTTGCCAGTCTTTGGGTTCTTGAACTTGCACCACGGTCCGCCGTCGATCAGCTCGGCGCCAAATTCCTTCTGCGCCAGGGCGTAGGACCAATCACGGAAGCCACCCTCGGTGTACTTCATGATGTTGCCCTTGTGAACGATGGTCACGCTGGGCTTGTCATTGTCGATGGCATATTGAATGGCCTTGCGAACCAGGCGCTCCGTGCCTTCGCGGGAGACCGGCTTGATGCCAATGCCCGAGGTGCCCGGGAAACGGATCTTCTTGACACCCATTTCATCCTGGAGGAACTTGATCAGCTTCTTCGCCTTGTCCGACTCAGCCTCGAACTCGATGCCCGCGTAGATGTCCTCAGAGTTCTCACGGAAGATCACCATATTGGTCTTGTGCGGCTCCTTGACCGGCGAGGGAACACCGTCGAAGTACTGAATCGGCCGCAGGCAGACGTACAGGTCGAGTTCCTGGCGCAAGGCCACGTTGAGCGAGCGGATACCACCACCGACCGGCGTCGTCAGCGGGCCCTTGATCGACACCACATAGTCGCGGATGGCGTGCAGCGTCTCTTCGGGCAGCCAGACGTCGGGGCCATAGACCTTGGTCGACTTTTCGCCGGCAAACACCTCCATCCAGTGGATCTTCTTCTTGCCACCGTAGGCCTTGGCCACGGCGGCGTCGACCACTTTCAGCATCACCGGCGTGATGTCAAAGCCCGTGCCATCGCCCTCGATATAGGGAATTACGGGCTGATCCGGCACGTTCAGGGACATATCGGCGTTGACGGTAATCTTCTGGCCAGCCGATGGGACTTTGATGTGTTGGTACATTTAGAAACGTCTCCGATTGATGCAGGTTGAGTTCGGGAATGGGGTGATTTTGTACAGCGCCGCTTACTCGAGACGGGCCGGTCTCGACCGTTTGGGTACAGCTTTTAGATTCTAGCCTCAAAAATTTACGCATTTCTGTCAACCAAGGGTCAACCTGCGTCGTTACGGATGAGCCGACCTCGCAAAGGGGAGCACTTTCTGAAATAACGTTATCTTTAGGAACCTGACAAATGAACAAACTCCTCGCCGCTTTGGTTGCTGGCCTCTTCGCCGCTGGTGCTTTCGCCCAGGCCGCTGCTCCCGCAGCTCCTGCCAAGGCTGCCGCACCCGCCGCCGCTGCTGCGCCTGCCGCTGCCGCCGCCCCTGCCGCCGCCGCTCCTGCCAAGGCTGAAGCCAAGAAGGAAGAAGCCAAGCCCGCCGCTGCTGCTGACGCCAAGGCTGAGAAGGCCGCTGCTGCCAAGAAGGCCAAGGAAGAAAAGGCTGCTGCCAAGAAGGCCAAGGCTGAAGAAAAGGCTGCTGCCAAGAAGGCCAAGGCCGAAGCTGCCAAGAAGGCCAAGGAAGAAAAGGCTGCTGCCAAGAAGTAATTCTTGCCTGCTGACAAAATGCCCGCTTACGCGGGCATTTTTTTTGACCGCTCCGGCAACCCGACGACCGCCCCTTTTCCTATGAACCATCTCCGTTTCCATGCACTGGCAACTCTGACACTGATTCTCGGCTCAGCCCAAGCCCAGAGCGGGCCGCAACTAGACTTGCCGCGGACCAAGCTCTCCGCAGGCATTCACCAGGTTGAGGTCCAGCTTGCCCAGTCACCAGAGCAGCGCTCCACCGGGTTGATGTTTCGCAAGGAGATGCCGCAATCCGAGGGGATGCTGTTCATTTTCGAGGAAGCGTCGGTGCAGTGCTTCTGGATGAAGAACACACTGCTGCCACTCACCGCGGCATTTGTGGCCGATGACGGAACCATCGTCAATCTCGCCGACATGAAGCCGCAAACCACCGACTCACACTGTTCCGACAAGCCGGTTCGCTTTGTGCTGGAGATGAATCAGGGCTGGTTTGCCAAGAAAGGCATCAAGTCCGGCTACCGACTTCGCGGCGCGCCCTTCGGCGCGCCGAACTAGTTCCACCGTCGGGCCGCTCCCAAGGTGGAACGCGCCCCCTCGGGGGGCAGCACAGCATACGAAGTAGCCAGCGTGGGGGCTGGGCCCAATTCAGGCGAAGTTCGCCTGCGCAAATTCCCAATTCGCCAGCTTGTCCAGAAATGTCTCGACGAACTTCTGCCGCAGATTGCGGTAGTCGATGTAGTAGGCATGCTCCCACACATCCACGGTCAACAGCGCTTTGTCGGCAGTGGTCAACGGCGTGCCAGCGGCGCCAGTGTTGACGATGTCGACCGAGCCATCCGGCTTCTTGACCAGCCAGGTCCAGCCAGAACCGAAATTGCCCACGGCCGACTTGACGAAGGCTTCGCGGAACGCGCCGTAGCCGCCCCACTTGGCCTGAATCGCCGCAGCCAGCGCACCCGACGGTTCGCCGCCGCCTGCCGGCTTCATGCAGTTCCAGAAGAAGGTGTGATTCCAGATCTGCGCCGCGTTGTTGTAGATGCCGCCGCTGGCCTTCCTGATGATGTCCTCCAGGCTCATGGCTTCGAACTCGGTACCCTTTTGCAGGTTGTTGAGGTTCACAACATAGGCGTTGTGGTGCTTGCCATGGTGGAACTCCAGGGTTTCCTTGGAATAGTTGGGCGCAAGGGCATCGAGCGCATAAGGCAAGGCGGGCAGAGTGTGTTCCATAGTGTCCTCGTGAGTTAACGGATCGAATCCGGCGATTGTAGGAACATCCTTCAACCGACGCCGGTCACTGTCAAATCAACCTCGCCATCAGCAAGGGTGGCCTTCAGGCACTGCCCGGTGTGAACCTGATTGGCGCCGACCACCGCTTCGCCCTGGCTGGTCGTCAACCAGGCGTAGCCGCGCCGCAGCACGAGCCGGGGATCGAGCAGGCTGAGCCGCAGTTGCGCGCGGGCCAGCCGCTCCATGGCCTGTGCCAACTGGCGATGCGCGGCCAGCGGCGTCTCGTCGTACAGGGTAGCTCCCTCTCTGCGTCGCCGTTCCACGGTTCGGCGCACTGAGTACTGCAGGCGCTGCGCCTGGACACTAAGCCGCAGGCGGTGCGCCGCCAGCATGGTCGAGGGTCGCGCCATCCGCGACACCGCCTGATCCAGGCGCTGTCCCAGCGTATCGAGCCGACGCGTCACGACCTTGTGCAGGCGCAGGCGGCTTGCCTGCAGGGCATCCAGGCTTACCGCCCGTGCGGTCGCCACCAGCTCGGCGGCCGCAGTGGGTGTCGGCGCCCGAAAGTCCGCCACGAAATCAGCAATGCAGAAGTCGGTCTCGTGACCAACGCCACTGATGACAGGCACCGGACTGCTGGCGATCGTTCTGGCCAACTGCTCATCGTTGAAGGCCCACAGGTCCTCCATCGAGCCGCCCCCGCGCACCAGCATGATCACATCGATATTCACCGGAGCACTGCACTCCTTCGCTTGCGCGGCGCGCGCCAGCGCATACAGGTCCGTCAGAGCCCGGCTCAGTTCCGCCGGCGCGTTGGCGCCCTGCACGCTGGCAGGCGCCAGCACCACCGGAATGTGCGGCACCCGCCGTCGCAGCGCGGCCACAACATCGTGCAGCGCTGCCGCGCCCAGGGATGTGACCACGCCGATGCCGCGCGGCAGCGCCGGCAAGGGGCGTTTGCGCTCGGCCGCGAACAAGCCCTGCGCCTCCAGCAAGGCCTTCAGCTTGAGAAACTGTTCGAACAAGGCGCCTTGCCCCGACCTGCTCATGCTCTGCACCACCAGTTGCAGGTCACCCCGGGCCTCGTAGACGCCGAGTTGCCCGCGCACCTCCACCCGCTCGCCATCGCTCGGCGAAAACTCCAGCAAGGTCGCGCTGCGCCGGAACATGGCACAGCGGATCTGGCCGCTTTCGTCCTTCAGCGTGAAGTAGCAGTGCCCGCTGGACGCGCGCGTGAAGCCTGAAAGTTCGCCGCGCACCGCCACGGGATTGAGCCGCGCATCGAGCACCCCAGCAATGGCGCGGCATAGCGCGCCGACTTGCCAGATTTGCGGCGCCATCTCAAGCGTATCGAACTCAGGCATCAGTGTTTTCGCGGATTGCGGGGCTGTGCGACAGGCAAGTACTCCACACACCGCCGGACATGCCGGCGATCAGCAGGCCGATCACGAAGATCCTTGATTGCTCGTTGTAACCCATTGATTTCACTTAAGTTTATTCTGCCGAATTTGTCATCAAATTGACGCAAAGCCGCACCGCGCCTGCCCGCATCGTTGATTCAGCGCACTTCTTCACAAAGTTATCCACAGAATTTGTGGGCTGATCAACGGAATCGCTCAAGCCCGTGTCTCCATGGCCAAACGCAAACCCGTGTGGGCCATAATCGCGAGGCATTTCATCTGCGCGGAGATCCAATTTGTTTTCCATCATACAAGCCGCGGGCTGGCCGATCTGGCCCCTGATTGCCTGCTCGGTGCTGGCCCTGGCGTTGATCATTGAGCGCTTCATCAGCCTCAAGACCATCAAGATTGCCCCGCCCAAACTGCTCGACGAGGTCTTGAACGTGGCGCGCACGGCCGTGCCTGGCCCCGATGTGGTGACCCAGTTGGAACGCAACTCCGCGCTGGGCGAGGTGCTCGCCGCCGGCCTGCGCACCGTCAACGCCCACCCCCGTTGCAGTGAGGAAGACCTGCGCTCGGCCATGGAGGGCACTGGCCGCATCGTGGCGCATCGCCTGGAGCGCTACCTCAGCGCGCTGGCAACCATCGCCTCCACCGCGCCCCTGATGGGGCTGTTCGGCACGGTGGTCGGCATGATCGAGATCTTCGGCTCGCAAACACCGGCCGGTGGCGCTACGGGCGGCAATCCGGCCCAGTTGGCGCACGGGATTTCCGTGGCGCTCTACAACACCGCCTTCGGCCTGATCATCGCCATTCCGTCGCTGATCTTCTGGCGCTACTTCCGTGCCCGCGTCGACGCTTACTTGATGACGCTGGAGCTGGCCTCGGAGAGGCTGGTGCGCCACCTCAACAGCCTGGGCAAGACGCGATGAACTTTCGCCCACGCTCCAGCGAAGAGCCCGAGATCAACCTGATCCCGTTCATCGACGTGCTGCTCGTGGTCCTGATCTTCTTGATGCTGTCGACCACCTACAGCAAATACACCGAGATGCAGCTCAAGCTGCCGGTGGCCGACACCGACGCCCAACGCGACTACCCCAAGGAACTGCTGGTGACGGTCAGCAGCGAGGGCGCCTACAGCGTCAACCGGCTACCCGTCAGCGGGCGTAGCCTGGAGACACTTTCGAAGGCATTGACCGACAGCGCCAAGGCCGGCAAGGAAACCGTGGTGGTGATCAGTGCCGACGCCAGCGCACGGCATCAGGCGGTCATTACCGTCATGGAAGCGGCGCGGCGCTCAGGCCTGACTCAGATAACGTTTGCCACCCAGTCCTCGGGCCAAGCTGGACCCAAGTAGCGCGCATGGCCGCGGCCCGTCATCCGCCGACCCTGCAAGAACGAGTGCTGCGTGGCTGGGCGACCCGTGGGTTGTGGTCCTGGTTGATGCGACCCCTATCCTGGCTGTTCCGCTTGCTATCCAGCCTGCGACGCCTGCTCTACCGCTTGGGCTGGCTCAGCCGTCACCGCGTTGACGCAGTGGTCATCGTGGTGGGCAACGTGGTGGCCGGGGG
>Ga0208882_1000644_pt1 | contig 14913 bp, 11 predicted proteins | sample LakWasMet14_LOW5_2_FD_183862 | JGI IMG/M metagenome (GOLD analysis project Ga0208882, IMG submission 183862) | Freshwater sediment methanotrophic microbial communities from Lake Washington under simulated oxygen tension - Sediment Metagenome... | ecosystem: Environmental > Aquatic > Freshwater >...
TGAAGGACAACGGGCCGGGGCTGGATAAAGAGCAACAACAAAAAATATTGACGCCTTTTTATACCACCAAATCGGACGGCATGGGCATGGGCCTATCGATCACTCGCTCACTGGTTGAAGCCCATGAAGGCGCATTGCATTTCAATAGCGAACCCGAAAAAGGTACTTCTTTTTATTTCACCTTATCCATTCATAAGCTTTAACCCATGTTGCCGGATAAATACCATCGAAACGCGGTATTTTCCGGCAACAACCTGACGGATACAAAAGGCGGCTTTCGGGTTTCAACATAAACATGCCTGATGGTGGCTATTTGTAACAGTCATTCTTGGGCAAACTGATGAGAGCCTTATTGCGGCTTATTTCGCTTGGCTTAAAGAATATCAGCACCGCCTAATTCACTGACACTAACCGGGGTTTTAACGGCTCGCTATTGATCTCAAAATCCATTTTGATGCGTTTTACAGCCGAGTTCATGTCCTTTTTGCTCTTGAAAGGCCCGGCGATAACCTGATAACTATCGTCTTTTGAGACTTTTCGAGCTGGTATGATCGGCCCCTGATGGTTAAGCATGGTCGCCAGTTGCTGCGCCTTGGTTTCGTCGTTAAAGCTGGCCACCAAAATGGACCAGTCGCTGTCTTTCAGCTCCTCAACGACAGGTTGGTCATAGAACTGCTCCGGATGTTTCAGTTGCACTGCGCTTGCCGATAATTCCTGCACATCGGGGCTTTTCATCAGTATCGGCGTGGGAACGCCGTCCGAACGCTGGAGTATGCGCTCGACTTTTTCCCAATCGACCGCTACGCCTTTTTTGGCGCTGACTTCATGCAATTTCTTCACTACCTGTTTTTTCAGGCTGGCTTTTTCCTTGGTCCATTTCGGCAAGGGTTCATGCGCTTCAAGATATAACATGTCCTGATGCCATGCCGTCAGATAGGGCTGATGAATGATTCGCACCGGCATGCCGACCGTCGCTTTCTTGAACAACACCTCAATATCTTCCGGGTAAAGCTGCACACAGCCGTGGCTGATCTGCATACCGATACCGTAAGGTTTGTTAGTGCCGTGGATTAAATAACCGGGAAAACCCAGACGCATTGCATAAAGCCCCAGCGGGTTATCAGGCCCTGAGCGGACAACCTTGGGCAAGGTATCGCCTTTTTCGGCATGTTCGCGATGAATGGATTCCGGAACAGTCCAACTTGGGTTAGCGTCTTTGGCGACAATGCTGGTCTGCCCCATCGGTGTGTTCCATCCCTGACGGCCAATACCGATCGGGTATGTGTAAACCTTGCTAGGCTGCTTTTTGGGGTAGTGAAACAAGCGCATGTTGGCGAGGTTCAAGACAATCCCTTTATGAGGCGAATCCGGAAGTATAAATTGTAAAGGCAACAACACACGGCTGCCCGGCGCAGGCGTCCAAGGGGAAACCTTGGCATTGGCTATACTGATATCGTTATAGCCAAGACCGAAATGCCGGGCAATATCCGGCAGAGCGTCATTTTCGCGGGTTTCAATAGCCGCAAGAGAGCCGACCATGTTTTCACCGTCGGGCAGTTCGAATTCGTGGGTAACGATGGCTTCCGGCTGAGGCTCAGGAAGCTCGATGGTTACCGTTTTTTCATCATCGGGAAAAAGTGACGACAGGGTCTGACAGCCGCTAAGCAGCATTATCCCAAACGCCAAACCGAGTGACAGGGCTGACTTTTTAATTTTGAACGGGTCAATTCCGGAGGTTTCTGGGCAGGTCATAGAGGTAAGTGCGGATAGGGTTACAAACCCTAAGTATATCGAAACAAAGATTAAAATATACCGCAGAGAACATTAAGAGTTGATTAAATTCGGGACTAAAAACATTACACTTACTGAGCTGAGCCGCCGATAAACGACTGTCAAAGACCAACCCTTCGCGTTTATCGTACAGGACTTACTCCTTAACCGGCCGGTCAGAAGTTAGCGCATTCCATCCGATGACAACCCTGTAGACCATCAGCAATATCGTGGCAATCAGGATAAAGAGCCCGATACCCAGCTCAAAAGTCAATCCGGACAATGCAAAACCGGCCAGAGCGATCCAGGCGGTCTTGATCTGCCAGTCAAAATGGGACTCCAGAAAGGTTCCTCTAACTTTACTCTGCTTCATAAAGTTAATCGCCACACCCACGAGTAACGGCAGCCCGGCAAAGGCAAAAGCCAATATCTGGCAAAGATACACGGCCGTTGTCAGCCGCTTTAATGAGTGCAGTCTTTCAATATCAGTTTGGTCAGTCGAGTTTTCATTCATAACCACCTACCTATTGGTTTTTTCTGTGACGTCAACCACGAAAATACGCTTTATTACAGACAAATCAACCGGCACTCAGCTCATTTTATGCTTTAAATAACCTCAAAGCCCAAGGTCGGACAGACCGGGATGATCGTCTGGCCTCGGCCCCAACGGCCAGTGAAATTTCCGCTCCGCCACGTTAATCGGCAAGTCGTTGATGCTGGCCAACCGGCGCTGCATCAGGCCGTTTTGGTCAAACTCCCAATTTTCATTCCCGTACGAACGAAACCAGTTCCCCGAGTCGTCATGCCATTCATAGGCAAAACGCACTGCAATACGTGCCTCATGAAAAGCCCATAGTTCTTTTATAAGCCGGTAGTCCAGCTCTTTGGCCCATTTTTGCTGCAAAAACTGCACAATCTGCTCGCGGCCGGTGAGAAATTGGGCCCGATTACGCCACTGGCTCTCGACGCTATAAGCCAGGGCAATTTTTTCCGGGTCACGATTATTCCATGCGTTTTCGGCAGCACGGACTTTTTGCGCCGCCGTTTCAGCAGTGAATGGTGGCAGCGGGGGACGGGTATTTTCAGTCATGTTCCTTTCCTTATTATTTTTCGGAAGAACATAGACTGTAGTTTCTGTTTGCTTTTATTGCAATACGAATTTGAGTCCGATCAACATCAGGAGGCTCGCCAAAATTGGCCGCAAAAATCTTTCCGGAATCTTTGCACTCAAGTGGCTGCCAATCCAGATGCCGGGTATAGAGCCGATCAGCAGGCTGCCCAATAAAACCAGATCCACGTTACCCAGGCTGAGGTGACCCAGTCCTGCGACCGCAGTCAGAGGAATGGCATGCGCCAGATCCGTGCCGACAATTTTCAACGTGGTCATTCTCGGATAAAGAAATAGCAGTGCAACAGTACCCAGCGCTCCGGCGCCCACAGACGAGAGCGTCACTAAAATACCCAGCACCGCGCCGGTCAATACGGTGGCAGGTATTTGTAGATGCCTGAAGCGTCCGGCATTTTCGGGAGTGCTGTGCTCATCATCAATAGGCTTAAGCTTTGCCGCCCTGTTTAATAACACGCTGCGCACGATCAACGAGAAAGCCGTCAGCAGCAGTGCAACACCCAGCGTGAAGGTAATCGCTCCGGTGGTTTCCTTGCCGACGGCCATAAAATGCTTGAGTACAAACAAGGTAGCCAAGGCAAACGGAATGCTGCCCAATGCCAACCAGCCGACGATTTTCCAATCGACCGAGCTGTGCTTGTTATGATGTACCCATACCCCCCCGGTTTTGGTGATGGCGGCAAACAAAAGGTCTGTCCCCACCGCGACGGCTGGTTTGAATCCAAACAGGAAAACCAGCAGTGGCGTCATCAGCGAGCCGCCGCCCACTCCAGTCAAACCCACTAGCAACCCTACAGATAGCCCGGAAACAGTGTATGCCCAATTCATAAAACCAACCCTTGTTTTAACGCATCTAAAAAACTGTGCATTATAACAGCCGAGCGGTTCTATTTTTTAACAGTTGTGCTGTATTTATTTGATAATGAATACGAGCTCAAATCGCTGAACTCCAGATTGTTTCTTATCTGGTTTATTGTTATTCACTTAAAACTCTTCCCAATCGTGTAAACCGGCAGTAGCCAGTGACGCTGGATGCCGGGCTGCGGGCCGGATCAGCCGGTCAACGTCGACCAAATGCTCCGCCACTTTAAAACCGCTGACTGTAGCCACCAGCGCTTGTGCCTGTTCTTCCAGGGATTCCGCGGCCGCCGCAGCCTGCTCGACCAAGGCGGCATTTTGCTGGGTGACATCATCCATTTGCGTGATAGCTTGGCCCACCTGCCCGATGCCGGCGCTTTGCTCAGCGGACGCGGCGGTGATCTCGCTCATCATGCCGGTCACGCCCTGCACCGCGCTGAGAATTTCCTCCATGGTCTTTCCCGCCTGAGCCACCAGTTGGCTGCCGCCGGCGACTTTGCCGACCGAATCGGTAATCAGGTCCTTGATCTCCCCGGCAGCGGTCGCGGCCCGTTGCGCGAGGTTGCGCACTTCCACCGCCACCACGGCAAAGCCCCGGCCTTGTTCGCCGGCACGCGCCGCTTCCACGGCCGCATTCAGCGCCAGGATGTTGGTCTGGAACGCGATGTCGTCGATGACTGAGATGATATCGCCGATCTTCCGGGACGATTCATTGATGTCGGCCATCGTCGCGACCACGTCGTTCACCACGGTCACGCCTTGGCCGGCGATGTCGGAGGCGCTGGCGGCGAGCCGGTTGGCCTGCTGAGCGTTTTGGGCATTGTGCTGCACGGCGGAAGTCAGCTGTTCCATGCTGGCCGCCGTTTGTTGCAGGCTGGCGGCCTGTTGTTCAGTACGATGCGACAGATCGTTGTTGCCTGCGGCAATTTCTTTAGACGCAGTGTTAATGCTGTCAGTGGCATCCTTGATTTGGCTGATGATATGTTTAAGCTTTTCTACTGTGGTATTGGCGTCCTCCTTGAGCTGGCCGAACAGGCCGGCATAGTCATTGCGGATGGTTTCGGTCAGGTCGCCGCGGGCCAATGCATTGAGCACCCGCACGATGTCGTTAAGGCCGGTTTCGCTGGTCTGCATCAGCCGGTTGATGTCGCCTCCCAGTTGGCGCAGGAAGCCGTCCTTGCCGTCCAGGTCCAGACGCCGGCTGAAATCGCCCCGGGCCGCAGCCTCGACAATCGCCGCCACTTCATTCTCGGCGATGATCTCGTCGGTGCGGTCATGCCATTCGGCCACCGTGCCCAGCCGCTGGCCCTGCTCGTTGACGACCGGGTTGGCGATCACCATCATCGAGCGGCCGCCGACCTGCAGGCTGGTTTCGTAAGGGCCGCTCAGGGCGGCGAGCATTTTTGCCTGATGCAAAGGCGTCGCATGGAAATCATCCATCGAAGCGTCGAGTAGGCGGTCGAGGGAAAATTTGGGCAATTGCTGGCGGATTTTTGCTTCGGCTTTGCCCAGCATGTTACTCATCTCCCGGTTGGTGTAGATGATGCGGCGGTCGTTGTCGGCGATCATCACGCCGGTACTGACGTTGTCCAGCGCGATCTTGACGCGCAGGGTTTCGTCGGCAGCCTGACGCTCCGCGGTGATGCGTTCCAGCAATTGCTGTTGCATAGTATTCATGGAGCGCAGCAAGTCGCCGATTTCATCGGGTTGCTGCGTATCAATACTGGAGTTAAGATCACCTTCGGCAATGGCTCCGGCTATCTGTTGAACGTTTTTCAGCGAGTGCAAAATGCCGCGGCTGATCAATACGGTCAGCACAATAGCTGCCGCGACACTGAACACGAAAATGCCGGTCAAGACGATTTTGTACCCCTGTATGGTACTTTGCGCTTGCGCTTCATCGTCCGCATTGCGAGCTGTTGCATAACGTGTCACCTCATCAATAGCGATACGATGTTCATCATAAGATCGACCCATTTCCTGAAAACTGGTCAACGCGCCATCGCGATCTCCGGCTTTGATTGCGGGCAGAAATCGCTGTTCAGCCTCAGTATAGAAAGCTTGCGCGGGCCGGTAGGAACGCTCCAGCAATAAATCATGAAGAGTGTGATCCAGCGACTGGGTTAGCCAAAAATTATGGCGGGCCTCGTATGCGGATTTCAATTGCCTAAACCGCGATACCAAAGCTTGAGTCTTCATGTCATAAAAGTCCGAAACAACAGTTAGTTGCAGCGCCACCATATAGGATTCGAGAATGTATTCAGGCGGCGGCAGGACATCGGCAATAACATCCTTGCCCTGCACAATATGCTGATAGATCGGGCCATTAATGTTTAGAGTGGTCATCGCCTTGAAAGTCGCAAGGCCGAACAGCGAGAAACCAATCACCAATGTGCCTAAAATCAGTACGAATCGAATTTTGATCGTTAACTGATACCGTTTGGTAATGTTCTTAAGCATGAGCGTCTCCTTTTTGATTTTATCGTTTTGGAAATAATGCAAGAGGTTCAACCGACTCCCTGCCAGAGCCATTCCTGAATATTTGTTTATGCATACGCTGATTACCTTAATGAGTTTCGATAAAGCTTCCGCGCCGGGCAGCAGCAGTCAAACCCGCAACTCACTTGGTTCGGCGTTTCGATGCCTTCGGTGATCACGTCCAACTTTGGCTTGCCGGTCAATGAAATAACTGAAAGCAAAACACCGTTTTTGTGTTTATCCCCCCTATCTCGCCTCGCCAGAAGCCCGTTTGGTTTAAAGATTCCCAAAGCTGATCATAAAACGAGTCGTTGTACCCTCTCGAAGAATGCAGGCGAGGCGTTTGTCCGCGTTGACTTCATTCTCCGAATAGCCGGTGATTGCGACAAAAGCGGCGTTAACGCGAATGATTTTGCAGTCCGCATCGGCAATCAGCATGGCATCCGACAAATGCTCGAAAAAACACTGATACATCGAAGACTCTATTTGAGCGTGCGTTAGATCATGGTTCAGCTGAATAGCCTGAGTAACGGGCAAGCTATGCCGCCTAAAGCTCGAATCCATCTCCTGTGCCAGCCCCGTATTGAAACGGCCTGCTTTTTACTACCGGCATAGTTCTGTTATCCATCAATATTCATTGCTACATGAGTTTACGCAATCTATAAACGATAAAGAAGCAATATTATTTGATATAAATCAATAAAAAACAGATATTAACACCTCGATTCAGCGCCCAGGCCATTATGAATATTTTTGGCCTGAACATTCAAGGTCTTTAAAAGCAGGCGGAAGGTGTCTGCTACAGCAACACCGAAAACAGCCTTATAAAAACGGTCGGATCCTGGCCATTAATAGCGCATCGGCTTGGCAAAGTTCCGTTTCATAATTTCATAGAGAAACAAAAAGATGCGGCCAGCACTGCTGACCGCACTGAGGAGGATAAATAACTCTAATCCCTTTGGAGAGGGAGCGCATTCAAGAGTTGCGTGCATTCTAATAACTAAACATAGCCTTGAAAATGTGACCAATTGCCGCGCGACAATTTGTCTCTACAAAGGGTACGCCAATTGCTTTATATTTAGGTTTGCCCGATGGAAACGGCATGGCGTCTGAGTTTAAGCAGATCCGCAAGACCAATGACCGAGGCATTTCACACAAAAAGCTGAACCATATAGCACGTAACTTTGGCCGTTTGGTCGAACGAGTGAAACTCCGGTGGTTTAAATAGCCTTGTTGCACAGACAAGAAATAGCGCATATCGACTTATTAGATATAAATATCCAAATATATCGTTTTATTAAAATAAAAAATCCCCCTAAGCTTATACCCAACCACAAGAGACAGCCGTAAATAGTACGGTCTGTTTTCCGTTTTTTATGTGTACCTCCTCTGTACAAGGATTGTTTTGGGGCGGGTTTCGGCCCGCCTTTTTTTAAGCGAAAGGTACAAATTTTTTACAAATTGAACCCATTGCAGCCGGAAGCGAAAAAACTGCCGACGGCTCAACCTTTATCAGACATGAGGACTCAGTTTATGCCGTTACAAAATCTAGTTGAGTATTTCAATGACCGCTTCGGGCAAGAGCATCGCTTGAGTTTTCGACCTTTTATTTTGGAAGAAGAAACCATCAGCGCGCTATTCGGTCAAATAAAAATAGGCAGTGTTTTTTCGCCGATACGTCTGGCACTGAGGCCCGCCGAAATCATTGGCCATGCCGCGAAACTCAAGGTCTCCACTCATGAAGTTCAATACCTGTATTCGGACGAAATTGAAAACTTGTTGAGTAACCAGCCGCGCCAGGCTAACGATTTTGAATCCATCATCAATTTCGACCGCTTGTCGCGCACCGTGCATATGCTCAATTACCTGCCTATAACCCATTTGCAGAACTCCTTGTTCGTGGAAGTTGATCCGCGCCATATCCTGGGCGTTAAACAGGATCATGGCGCTTATTTCGAAGAAGTCATTGCCCAGTGCGGACTGGAAACCAAAAATGTCGTTATCATCTTGGCGGTAAACAGTCAGTATGCCCGGCATTTCCAAGAGCTGGTCGCCGGGCTGGACAACTACCGGCATCGGGGCTATCAGATCGCGCTTAAGTTCGATTACGTCGCCCAGGAAAGCCAGTCATTCGACCTGATTGCCAAGCTGGCCCCGAATTACATCAGTTTATCGGCAAGACATATCAACCAGGTGCGCGACAATAGCTTGCCTGAAAAATTGCACAATCTAAGGCAACTGGTAGCATCCGCAGGTGGGCAAAGCATCCTGCAGCAAATCGATCAAAAAGAGTCCGATCTGCTGGCACAGAATGCCGGTTTTGACCTGGTGCAAGGCAGTTATTATGAGCGCTACTCGACGCCAGTACTTTTGCAGCAATTAACCGGCGTTGGAATAAGCGCCAGCGGCTAACTTTTTGTCTTTATTGCCGGGACGGTGCCCCGGTGATTTTTGCATCGACTTAATTAAGTTGAGGCCATTTTTACCGAATTGACGCAACTGGGGATTAAAGCAATGGCTTATAATGGCGGCAGCCATCCTGACATTGCGAGGAAATTCTATGTGCGAATTATTGGGTATGAGCGCGAACGTCCCGACCGATATTTGTTTCAGTTTTACCGGCCTGATGCAACGCGGCGGGCGCACCGGGCCGCATCGGGACGGCTGGGGCATCACCTTTTACGAAGACAAGGGTTGCCGCACTTTTAAAGATCCTGCGCCGTGCTACGACTCGCCCATCGCCAAACTGGTACAGGCCTACCCGATTAAAAGCCGCGCTGTTATCGGCCATATCCGACAGGCCAACCGCGGCCCGGTTGCGCTGGAAAACACCCATCCCTTCACCCGGGAACAATGGGGCAGTTTCTGGACGCTCGCCCATAACGGTCAGCTGACCGATTACCAAGCCTTGCAACAACCCGGCAAGCATCTACCGGTCGGCGCTACCGACAGCGAAACGGCGTTTTGCTGGCTGCTCAATGAGCTGGACCGGAAATATCCCGGCAAGCCCGCCGACATGCCGGCCATGTTCCGTTACCTGCACGAATTGTGCCTCCGATTGCAGCAATTCGGCACCGCCAACCTCCTGCTGTCCGACGGCAATTATTTGTTCTGCTTTTGCAGCAGCGATTTGCACTGGATCACCCGGCGCGCGCCGTTCGGGCAGGCCCGGCTGATTGATGAAGATGTCGAGATCGATTTCCATAAGGAAACCACGCCCAATGATGTCGTCACGGTGATCGCCACGCAGCCGCTAACCGGTAATGAACAGTGGCATAAAATGGAACCCGGCTCTTACTTGCTGTTTCACAACGGCGAATGCGTCGACGGCTCGCGCAAATAGCCATTCGTCATGCGTGAAAATCCCTGCCCGCCGACACCTCCCTGACAAAACCGGCCTTGATGACAAAATCGCCGAACCGCTGCCCCGGCTCCCGCTCACGGGCATACTGCTGAATAATGGGCGTTAGTTCGGCAAGAATCTGTTCCTCGTTGATATTCTCGCGGTACAGTTTATTCAGGCGCTGACCGTAAAAGCCTCCGCCCAGATACAGGTTGTACTTGCCCGGCGCTTTGCCGATAAAACCGATTTCTCCCAGTACCGAGCGCGCGCATCCGTTCGGGCAACCGGTCATGCGGATCAGGATCGGATTGTCGGCAAGCCCGGCCTGTTTGACAATCACATCCAGTTTATCAAGCAACGACGGAAAATAGCGTTCGCTTTCAGCCATGGCCAGGCCGCAGGTCGGCAAAGCCACGCAGGCCATCGAGTTCAGGCGCAGCGCGGTCTGATGGCCACCGCTCATCTGGTATTTTTCCAGCAGCGCATCGATGACCGGTTTGCGTTTGCTGCTAACCTGGCCGATCATCAAATTCTGGTTGGCAGTGAGTCTGAAGTCGCCATCATGCACTTTGGCGATTTCACGCAATCCGGCCATCATCGGCTGAACCTCAGTGTCGACTATGCGGCCGTTCTGGACAAACAGCGTGTAATGCCAAGTGTCGTTAGCGCCCTCGACCCAGCCGTAGCGGTCGCCGGAATGTTCGAATACATAAGGCCGGGGCGGCTCCAGGTTCCAGCCCAGGCGCCGGTTCAGTTCGAACTTTAGCCAATCGATGCCCCGGTCCTCGATGGTATATTTAAAACGGGCATGCTTGCGCTGCGTTCTATCGCCGAAATCGCGCTGAATCGTGACGATTTCCTCGGCGACTTGCAGGGCCTTGTTTTTCGGGCAATAGCCGATCACGTCGGCCAGGCGCGGGTAGGTCTCCGGCTCGCCGTGAGTCATGCTCAAACCGCCGCCGGCGCTGACGTTAAAACCTAGCAGATGATGGTCCTCGGCGATGGCGATAAAACCGAGATCGTTGGCAAAAATATCAACATCATTGCTCGGCGGAATCGCGACCGCTATCTTGAATTTGCGCGGCAAATAGCGTTTGCCGTAGATCGGCTCTTCGTCCTGTCGGCTTGAAGACAGCAGTTCCTCGTCCAGCCAGATTTCATGATACGCCGTGGTCCGGGGCGTCAAATGTTCGCTGATGCGGCGCGCATATTCGTAGACTTCCGCATGCAGCCGCGATTGCTGCGGATTGGGATTGCACATGACGTTGCGGTTGACGTCGCCGCAAGCGGCGATAGTGCTCAGCAACGCGGCGTTGATTTCGGCAATGGTTTTTTTCAGGTTGCGCTTGACGATGCCGTGCAGCTGTACAGTCTGCCTTGATGTCAGCCGGATGGTGTTATTGCACCAGGTGTTGGCTATACGGTCCACCTCCAGCCATTGCGTCGGCGTGCAGATTCCGCCAGGCATGCGGATGCGCGCCATGAACTGGTAGCGGGGCTCCAGTTTCTGCCTGCGGCGTTCGTCGCGCAAGTCGCGGTCGTCCTGCTGATAAAGGCCATGATATTTGCACAGCTGGGTGTCGTCCTCGGCCAGCGCCCCGGTCAGAGGATCTTGCAGGCTCCTGCTTAAAGTGCCGCGAAGATAGTTGCTGGCATCCTTAATCCGCTCGACTTCAGCCTGTTTTGCCAATTGTTCCGGAGTGATATCGGTCATCGTTTAAACCTCATTTAACCCAAGTATCAGACCTTCCAGGTTTTCAAAACCTGGAAGGTCTAAATCTCTAATACACATCCCTTTGATAGCGTTTTGTTTTTTGTAGATTGGCGACATAATCTTCCGCATTGTCCGTACCGCTTTCGGCCGCGACAATGTTCAGCAACTCCTGATGCACGTCGTTCGCCATACATTTTGCGTCACCGCAGACGTAAACATGGGCACCTTCCTGCAACCATGCGTACAGTTCCTTGCCGTGTTCGGCCATCCGGTGCTGAACATAGATCTTTTGCTGCTGGTCGCGGGAGAACGCGACATCCATGCGGGTCAATACTCCGTTTTTGAGGTAACGCAGCCATTCGGCCTGATACAGAAAATCGGTCTCGAAATGCTGGTCGCCGAAAAACAGCCAGTTTTTGCCCGGTGCCCCCACCGCTTCACGCTCTTCGATAAAGGCGCGGAACGGCGCGATGCCGGTGCCGGGGCCGATCATGATAATCGGCGTGTCCGGGTCGGCCGGCAGCTTGAAGTTATTGTTGTGGTCGATATAAATAGGAATAGTCGCATTCTCGTCTATGCGCTCGGCCAGAAATGTCGAACCGACCCCTTTGCGCTCCCGGCCATGCGCCTGGTAACGTACCGCAGCCACGGTGATATGCACTTCGTCGGGATGCTGCTTCAGGCTGGAGGCAATCGAATACAAACGGGGCGGCTGTTTGCGCAGACAATCGACAAACGCCTGCGGCGACAGATCCCCGGCCGGGAAGTCGGTTATCAGGTCAATAATTTCCCGGCCGTACAGATAGTCGTTCAGTTTTTGCTTGTCGCGCAGCAACTGATCCAGCTTCAGGTTATTGGTCAATAAGGCGTATTTCTTTAGCACCGGCCGGGCAATGGCGGTGATTTCGTAATACTGGAACAGCGCGTCATAAAGAAAGCTTTCCTTACCGTCATCACGCATGACCCATTCCGTACCGTCCAAGCGCAACGCCTGCAACAAGTCATCGACCACGTCCGGCGCATTGGCCGGATAAACGCCGAGCACATCGCCCGGCTCGTAAGTCAGGCCGGAGCCTTCCAGCGACAATTCAAGGTGATGGGTTTCCTTCAGTGAACCCCGGCCATTCAAAACGATGTTGTCCAGCAATAGTGCAGGAAACGGCTGCTTGCGCGAGTACATGGAAGCGCTTGCCGCCGACGGCAACACAGTTTCAGCCGTTTGCGAGCTGGCTTCCAGCCGTATGGACAGTTCACCTAGCACCGCATCCATCCACGCTTCGGCGCTGGACTCGTAGTCCACATCGCAATCAACCCTGGGATATAGCCGCATTGCCCCCAGCTCTTCCAGGCGACGGTCAAAATCGATGCCGGTTTGGCAAAAGAACTCATAACCGGAATCGCCCAGGCCCAACACCGCAAAGTGCATTTGCCTCAGCGACGGAGCGCGCTTGCTGAATAAATATTCGACCAGTTCCTTGGCATTATCCGGCGGCTCGCCTTCGCCGTAAGTGCTGACGATGACCAGCAGGTTTTTCTCGGCTTTCAATTGTTGCGGCTTGTAATCGCCCATTTTTTTGACGACTGTTTTTAAGCCGCGCCCGGCGGCCAGGCTGTGCAGTTGTTCGGCCAGCGCTTCGCTGTTGCCGGTTTGCGAACCGACCAGAATGGTAATCTCGGCAATATCGGCAGGGCTTGGGATGGATGATAAGTCTCTTGCGATTTGCCCGGTCAGATACCCGCCAACCCAAGCGGCTTGCTCCGGCAATAATGTAGAAAGAAATTGTTGCAGCAGATGATATTGATCGTCGCTTAACGGCGTACGGCTGCGTTCAGGTAATAATATCTGCATGTAATTCCCCGTTTTTGGGATGAGAAATAACGCGATATTGGCGGCTTTGCTTATCAGGTTACGCCAAGCCAATCGGACCGGCAATACCGGTCATTACGTAGATTTCGGCCCAAAAGCCGGCAAGCTGATTTAAACGCCTGGGCATCAGCAATTTTTGCTAAACAAGCGCCGTAGGGTACGCATCGCGTACGAGACTGTGAAAGTATTATCCAATTAGGCTAAAAACATTTTTCACCACGAAGACACGAAGAACACGAAGTTTTCAATGCATTGAATTAAAATGATTGTTTTTCTTCGTGTCCTTCGTGTCTTCGTGGTGAATTCTTTGATTTTTTCTAAAAACGAATATTTTCACAGCCTCGTACCTTTTGGGATTTGATCCAGAAAAACGGTGCGCGATGCGGACCCTACCGGGACACCGACATTAAGCTGTACTTAAAAAACCGCGCTAAATTATGCTACGCTCTTCTAAAGGGCATATAAATTTAAGCGGCAAGATTTTTATTAACGCGTTTCCGTTCCACTTACCAGGAGTCAAACCATGCTAATCGGCCTACCTAAAGAAATTAAGGACAACGAGAATCGAGTCGGCCTGACGCCAGGCTCAGTCAGGGCGTTAACGCGCCGGGGCCATCAGGTGCTGGTACAAAGCGGCGCTGGGGAAGGCAGCTCGCTTTCGGACGAAGAATACCGCTCGGCCGGAGCGCAGATCGTTCCCAACGCTGAAGATGCCTGGGCGGCAGACATGGTGGTCAAAGTCAAAGAGCCGATTGCCTCGGAATATCCCTATCTGCGCCAGGACCTGTTGCTGTTTACCTACCTGCATCTGGCCTCCGATAAGCCACTGACCGAAGCCCTGTTAGCCAGCGGCACCACCGGCATCGCGTACGAAACCGTCCAGACCGAAGACGGCAGTTTGCCTTTACTGATACCGATGAGCGAAGTGGCGGGCCGCATGGCGACCCAGGCGGGCGCCACCTATCTGCAAAAATCGCATGGCGGCCGCGGCGTACTGATCGGCGGCGTGCCGGGCGTCGCGCCCGCCAATGTCATCATTCTGGGCGGCGGCATCGTCGGCACCAACGCCGCTCGGGTCGCCGTTGGCCTGGGCGCGCAAGTCACGGTGCTGGACATCAGCCACGCCCGCTTGAAATATCTGGACGACATTTACCGCGGCCAACTGCAAACCCGCATCAGCAACGAATCGACCATTGAAGAGGCCATCGAAACCGCCGATCTGGTCATCGGCGCGATTTTGATCCACGGCGGACGAGCGCCCTGGCTGATTACCCGCGACATGCTGCCGACCATGCGCAAAGGCTCGGTGATCGTTGACGTGGCTGTCGACCAAGGCGGTTGCGTGGAGACTACGTGCCCGACGACTCACAGCCATCCGACTTATGTCGTCGACGACGTAGTGCATTATTGCGTCGCCAATATGCCGGGGGCCGTGCCGCGCACCAGCACCTTTGCGCTGAACAACCAGACAGCCAAGTACGCCTTGCAACTCGCCAACGAAGGCCTGGACGCCGTGCGTAAAGACAAAGCGCTGCAATACGGGCTCAACACCTATCGCGGAGCCGTGACGTATCCCGCCGTCGCGGAAGCATTCGGCATGAAGCATATCGATCCGGTGCAGGCATTGGGCAATTCTTGAGAATGAACAGGGAACCCTAGATAGCCGAAACGGACCATTCGCTGGTTCCTAATCTCCTTATTGGGAATCCAAGTGAGGGGTCAGATTAGATCACAGCGAGTCATGGGTAGGGTACGCA
>Ga0208882_1000649_pt1 | contig 14821 bp, 16 predicted proteins | sample LakWasMet14_LOW5_2_FD_183862 | JGI IMG/M metagenome (GOLD analysis project Ga0208882, IMG submission 183862) | Freshwater sediment methanotrophic microbial communities from Lake Washington under simulated oxygen tension - Sediment Metagenome... | ecosystem: Environmental > Aquatic > Freshwater >...
ATAGCAGCCAGCGGCATAATTGCTGGTCAATCGTGTGATGCCGGTTGCACACGGCGGTCTGCGCCATCTGGGTGATCAGCGCCTGGGTATAGCGCAACATCAATTGCAGCAAATCACCGTGACGATTGAATTCCGTTCTAAGTTTTTGCCCCAGCAAGCGGTAGGCATTGCCGGCGCTTTGAACGATGGCCCGGCTCGGCGTACTCTCGCCGCCCATGAACAGTGAAACACCCATCAGGCCTTCATTACCTACGACCAATATCGCCGCCGAGGCACCGTCTTCCATCACGTATTGCATCGAGATGATGGCGTCGGCCGGAAAATATACATGGCCCATCGCATCGCCGGATTCGTACAAAACTTTGCGTAGCGGCAATTTCACCAGCTCAAGATGCGGAAAAATGCGCTCCTGAACTTCGGGTGATAAGGCCGCCAACAGATGGTTTGACTTTGGAGATGTGGGTGCGGCCATATTGATTGAACCTTTGCGAAACTACCCAACAGTATAGGCTGGCTTGCAAGATTTGTTGTCTATGTACGCTATCGTACATAGTGCGTTTCAGAGCTCTGTTTTCGATTCCATCGGTACTTCGTTTAACAGGCAAAGCGAGCTCTTGTGGGTGTGATCCGAGCCCCAGCTACGATAACCGAGCGTATCCAGATGGATGCGAGTTGGTGTGTAAAAGCCAAGCCCGAGCTTTAATTCGGCGCCCTGGTTTCGCCAGGCATTACACAGGGTTTCCAGTGATTCGGGCGTTGCATCAATATCAAAATCGATTGCGCTCAGCTGCATGTGTTTGCTGCCGGGGCTGCCGCCGGCGCAGGCATTCAGCACAGGATCGCGATACACCGAGGCGGCGATTGGATTAATCAACACGCCTTCCGATTTGAATTTCTTGATGACCTGCAGGGTTGGCACGATATTTGGCCAAAGTTCTTTCGGCGGTATCGTGAAAGGCTCTGCCTTGCATTTTTTCCAGTCGCGCGCCGATTTCAGCAATTGCGATAAAGGAATAATGTCGCCGACGGATTGTTCATCCAGAAAACTTTGATAAGCGAGAATTTCATCGCCGTATTTTCCGGACCAGGCGGCATAACGTTCCGCATCTGTAGGTTTCTTGAAGAAAACGCAGCCGGTCAGAAAAACCGCAAGCAAAATTAAAGACAGCAGAGTTTTGAAATCAACGCGAGTGCGTTGTTCGCGCATCAGACGATAAAGCCGGCAACGACTTTGCGACCCTCGGTCGCCAGCACATTGAAAGTGCGGGCAGCGGCAGCGTTATCCATCACTTCAATCCCGATGCCACGGGTGAGGCAGCTTGCCATGACGGCGGCAGACGGAAATTGCTGGCGGGTTCCAGTGCCCAGAATCACCAGCACAGGGTTCAGCCCAAGCAAGGCCTGCATATCGTCCGCAACCAAGTCCTGGCTGGACCTTGGGCGCCAGTCTTCAATGAGTTCATGCGGAGTGAGGACAAAACTGCGATTGATGGTTTTATCGTTGACCAGAACGCCATCGGCGCTTACACCACGTAATAAATAGCGAAAATCCGGATTTTCCAGCGTTAACTGCATGATTCAGGCTTTAGGCAGGATCACGAAAGGTTTGTTCTTGCTGCGACGAAACATGACGGCAGTATTGCCGATGCGCGTGACCAGTCCTGCCTGGCTGCCTTCGACCATCGCGGCGATCCAGGCATCGCGGGTTTCGCGGTCTTCGGCGGAAACTTTCACCTTGATTAGCTCGTGTTGTTCCAAAACTGCGTCCAATTCCGCTAAAAGCGAAGGGGTCACTCCTTTGGCACCGACCAGAATGGTGGGGCGCAAATCGTGGGCCAAGCCTTTCAAATAGCGTTTTTGGGGATTTGTAAGAAGATTTGACATAAACATCTGGCGGGTTTTCAAGGGTGTACAGGTTATCATGGCGGCGTAGAGAAGGTTTTCGTATCGTCATTCGTCGGATGCACCATGGCCCGTAGTAAAAGCAGCCAGCAATGGCTTAAAGAACATTTTGCCGATCCCTTCGTGAAGAAGGCTCAGGCCGAAGGTATGCGATCGCGGGCGGCTTACAAGCTCGAAGAGCTGATCGAGCGCGATAAATTGCTCAGGCCGGGCATGGTTGTAGTCGATCTGGGCGCGGCGCCCGGCGGTTGGTCGCAGGTGGTTCGGCGCGATCTTGGGTCGAAAGGGCGCGTAATTGCGATGGATATCCTCGATATGCCGGGAATTGCAGGGGTGGATTTCATTCACGGCGATTTCAGAGAGGATGAGGCAGTCTCGCGTCTGGAAGCCCTGATAGATGGCGCCAGCGTGGACCTTGTGCTTTCCGATATGGCCCCCAATATGAGTGGTGTGGACTCCGTCGATCAGGCCCGGGCAATGTATTTGTCTGAACTGGCAGTGGAATTCGCGGATAAGCATTTGAAGAAAGGCGGCAATTTTTTGATCAAGTTGTTCATGGGCGAAGGTTTCGATGCCTACATGAAAGATCTGAAAACCCGCTATACGAAAGTGATTACCCGCAAACCGGCGGCATCGCGCCGTCGATCTAATGAAGTTTATGCGTTGGCCACCGGCAAACGTTAAGGAAAAAAAGAATGAATGATCTCGTGAAAAATTTATTACTCGCACTGGTTATCGGTTTGGTCATGATGACGGTGTATCAAAGCTTCTCAGGCAAGATGGGCATGAGCGCTGCCACGAAGGAAGTCGAGTATTCAAAATTCATCGATGACGTCTACGACAAGAATGTCAAAAGTGTCGAGTTCTCCGGCGAAAGCACTGGTGCGGCGACCATTCTCAAATTCACCCGCAATGACGGCACCGAGTTGACTACGACGGGTCCTTACGACCGTGAACTGGTCAATGATCTGGTCGACAACCATGTCGAAATCAAGCAGGAAAAGCCATCAGGCGGCCCTTCGCTGTTCTGGTCGGCCGTGATCAATTTTCTGCCCATTATTCTATTCGTCGGTATCTTCATTTATTTCATGCGCCAAATGCAGGGCGGTGGTAAAGGCGGTGCGATGAGCTTCGGTCGTTCGCGTGCAAAAATGCAGGGCGAAGACCAGGTCAAGGTGACATTCGAAGACGTTGCCGGTTGCGATGAAGCCAAGGAAGAAGTGGGCGAGCTCGTTGAATTCCTGCGTGATCCGGGCCGCTTCCAGAAGCTGGGCGGCCGTATTCCACGTGGCGTCTTGATGGTCGGTAGCCCGGGTACCGGTAAAACCTTGCTGGCGCGTGCGATTGCCGGCGAAGCCAAAGTGCCGTTCTTCACGATTTCGGGTTCCGATTTCGTTGAAATGTTCGTTGGCGTTGGTGCGAGTCGCGTGCGTGACATGTTTGATCAAGCGAAAAAGCATGCGCCATGCATCATCTTCATTGATGAAATCGACGCGGTCGGTCGTCATCGCGGCGCCGGTTTGGGCGGCGGTCATGACGAACGCGAACAAACCTTGAACGCGCTACTTGTTGAAATGGATGGCTTTGAAGGCGGTGAAGGCGTAATTGTTATCGCTGCAACCAATCGTCCCGATGTGCTGGATCCTGCATTGCTGCGTCCGGGTCGTTTCGATCGTCAAGTCGTGGTCGGCTTGCCCGATGTTCGTGGTCGCGAACAAATTCTGAAAGTACACATGCGCAAAGTTCCGCTCGATGCCGATGTAGAACCGATGACCATCGCTCGTGGTACACCTGGCTTTAGCGGTGCCGATCTTGCGAATCTGGTGAACGAAGCGGCATTGTTTGCGGCTCGTGAAAATGCGAAAGACGTCCGCATGGAACATTTCGACAAGGCACGCGACAAAATCATGATGGGTGCAGAACGTCGCTCCATGGCGATGAGCGAAGAAGAAAAGCGCAATACCGCCTATCACGAGGCAGGTCATGCCATTGTTGGTCGCGTTGTGCCGGCACATGATCCGGTTTACAAAGTCACCATCATTCCTCGCGGTCGCGCTTTGGGTGTGACCATGTATCTGCCCGAAGGCGACAAATACAGCATGAATCGTGAAGAAATCCATAGTCGTATCTGCACGCTTTACGGCGGCCGCGTTGCCGAAGAATTGATTTTCGGTTCCGACAAAGTTACGACCGGTGCTTCGAACGACATTGAACGTGCCACTAAAATGGCACGCAATATGGTCACCAAGTGGGGCTTGTCGGAAGAGCTTGGCCCGATTGCCTATGCCGAAGAAGAAGGCGAAGTGTTTCTGGGGCGCTCGGTATCGCAAACCAAAAACGTGTCCGACGATACCGCGAAGAAAATCGACGATGTCGTCCGCAGTATTCTCGACAAGGCCTATGACCGCACCAAGCAAATCCTGACCGATAACGTTGATAAATTGCATGCGATGGCAGAAGCCTTGCTGACCTATGAAACGATTGATGTCAGTCAGATCGATGCCATCATGGAAGGTCGCGTGCCGGGCGCGCCTCTGGATTGGATCAAGTCCGGCAAGACCTCGAAAGACGAGATCAGGCCGGTGGCCGGAAGTTTTGGTGGTGCGGCTCCGCAAACTTAAACGTGATTCCGTAGGGGCGATTCATGAATCGCCCCTACTTGTTAGCGAAAATTTAAAGGGCCAGAATGCGTTCTGGCCTTTTTTTTATTCGTGGGAACGCCGTAAGGCGCGAATTCACCGGGCATTCGCGCCTTGCGGCGCTCCCACGATACTTCACATCTCAAGGTAGACAATGTTTGACACAACACCTCAGCTAAACTGCGCCGGAAAAATACTCAGCTTCGATATTGCTCGGGTGATGGGTATTGTCAATGTGACTCCGGACTCGTTTTCGGACGGCGGTCAACACGGCACAAGCGATCAAGCAATTGCGCATGGCCTGCGCCTGGCGAGCGAAGGTGCTGATCTGCTGGACATCGGCGGTGAATCGACACGTCCCGGCGCAACGGAAATAAGTGAAGCCGAAGAATTGCAACGTGTGATTCCTGTTATTGAAGCGCTGGCGAAGCAGATCAATATTCCAATCGCGATCGATACCTCGAAACCAGGCGTGATGCGCGCGGCAGTGAAGGCAGGCGCAAGTATCATCAACGACGTATTTGCCTTGCGGCGAGATGATGCGCTCGATGTCGCCGCGGAATTGAAAGTGCCGGTGATCCTGATGCATATGCAGGGCGAGCCTGGCTCGATGCAATCGGCACCGCATTACGATGACGCCGTAGCCGAAGTGCACAGCTTTTTGACGCAACGGATTTTCGCCTGCGAAATGGCAGGCATTTCAAAAAAGAATATCGTGATCGATCCGGGCTTCGGGTTCGGAAAATCACTGGAACACAATCTGGCTTTGTTGGCCCAATTGCCACGCTTCGTTGAAATGGGTGTGCCGGTGCTGGCCGGCTTGTCGAGAAAATCCATGATCGGCACATTGACCGGACGCGACGTGAATTATCGTATCCATGGCTCGGTCGCAGCAGCATTAATTGCGGCACAGAATGGCGCGAAAATAATTCGCGTGCATGATGTCGCTGCAACAGTCGATGCATTGAAAATATGGAATGCAGTTTCAAAGCAGGGCAAACCTGTTTTGAAATCGAATAAACCAACAGGGATTGTCTGGCCCGAAGAGGATTGATCAATGTCAGAGTCCGGCCTAGGGTGCTGGCCGGTTTCAAACTGAAGCTGCGTTTGCTCAAATATGAAACTTCGAATCTATCTTTTTCTTTTGACGACTCTGCTTGCGAGTTGTACAAAAGAGCCTGCCGTAATCGATTCCGCACCTGTTGTTCCAAAGCTTGCAAAACCTGCAGGTGACCCGGTAGAAGGCCTTCGAATTGCCACGCGCGTCGGCTGCAATGGTTGCCATTCAAAGACGGGTGCTGGCAGCGTGTTTGTCGAGGAGCCTGGCCAGTTTCGCCTCGTAGCCGCGAACCTGACGGAAAAACGGGCTCTCTATGATGATGCCGCACTTGAAAGGCTTGTCAGACATGGAAAAACGCACGATGGCCATGTGCCCCTCGGGATGCCGATCAAGATGTTCCAGTATCTCAGTGACCAGGAAATGCGCGATATTACGGCGTGGCTACGCGCATTGCCGGCAGTCGACAATGCCGACTTGCCAAAGGGAATGCTGTCGGACGAAATCGCAAAACAATTGAAAGACGGTACGTTTCCGTACGATGACTTTCTGCCCGATCCGATTGTGCAATCATCCGAAGAAGTTCCGACTGAAACATTGGCTTTGGGTAAGCATTTGGCAATGACTTCCTGTCCTGAATGCCATGGACCGGACTTAAACGGATTCCCCGGGGATAATGCTCCATCGCTAATCGTCGCCAAGGCCTATTCTGCTGAAAATTTTGCACGGCTCATGAAAACCGGCATTACGTCGAGTGGTACGGAATCAAAGTCCGGTCTGATGACAAAGGTCGGGCAGAAACGTTTTTCGGCGATGACAGACGCCGAAGTGAAAGCATTGAAGGCCTATCTGGATTCGCGCTGAGAAAAATGCGTGGCCCGGTTTGTTTCGCCCGTTACCAAGCACGCTTGTTAATCAGCTTGATATTTTTCTCTTCGAGATCAGATTTGTGCAGGGCTGAAATAAGCGACATCGCATCTTGATAACTTGCTTCCTCGTCGATATCAACCTCGGCAACAATTCTGTGATTGGCTTGCTTGGGAATGGAAGAAATTATTTTCGTGATTTCGCTATTGGTCAGTGCCGCACCATCTAGTGTTGCGTTTCCGCTGCCAGCAAGATGGATTTTTAGTGTATGCACATGAGGCGGATCAAATGGGCCGCCGCAGCCACCCCATGAAGACTGCGTATGATGCTTCATTGTCGGACTGGGAAACCCCATCATCATAACGACTATCAGCGCAGCCAAAACCCCCACTAATGGCACAATATTGATGCTGGAAAGAAGGCTTGGTTTGGTTTCGACGTAATCGTTTCGCATGTTTTTACTTGCATGGTGATGGATAACTCAGCTAAGCGTGTCGGTAGAGCGTGGCCCGGGCTAAGTCGTTTATTTGTCGTCAGGCCAATTGCTCTTTGAATTTACGCACTCGCGGATCCATCACACGATGCCATAACGGCGGACAGAGCGCTAGAACAAACATTGCAGCGTAACCGCCGGGCAATTGCGGCGAATCTTCGTGATGTCGCAAAATGGCATACCGGCGTTTCGGGAACGCATGGTGATCGGAATGCCGCTGAAGCTGGAATAACAATAAATTGGAAAGCGCGTAGTCTGAATTCCAGGAATGCAGGTGTGTCGTGCGCTCATAACGACCATCGGCAAGTTTTTGCCGCTCAAGCCCGTAATGCTCGATGTAATTAATGACTTCGAGCGAGCAGGCTGCAAAGAAACCCTGTGCAATGAAGAATCCGAGACCAATCCAGCCAAGCATCAAATAGAACGCAGCACAGAAAACAATCCACAACACTGTCCAGCCGATCATTTCATTTCGCCAATGCAAGACGGGCAGCCCGATTTTTTGCAGACGCTCCGCTTCGAGCAGCCAGGCATTTTTTGTATTGCGAAACAAGGCTTCCGGCAGGAAGGCCCAGACGCTTTGGCCGAAGCGCGCACTGGAAGCGTCTTCTGGCGTGGATACGTGAACATGATGCCCGCGCAGATGTTCGATCTTGAATCCGTAATAACCTACCGTGGTCAGCAGGATGCCACCGAATGCCTTCTCCAGCTTTTCGTCTTTATGGATTAATTCGTGCGCGGTATTGATGGCCACAATGCTGCCGACGATGCCTTGCGAAAACAGCCAGCCAAAGACGCCGATGGGATTAAGCTCGTGATTCGCGAACCAGAATGCCGACCACGCCAAAGTCGCGCAATGTACAGGTAGGGCAAGCATGGTAAGCAGCTTGAACCAGATTTGCTGGCTGACCTTGCGCTCGTCGGCTTGTGCAATATTGACCGGGTCATGACCGAGCACGTAATCGGTCATCGGTATCATCACGAATAAAAAGAACAGCGGATACCAAGTCATCAAGTTGTACCAGCCGGTTTGACTTGCAAGCCAGGCGGCCGTTGGCAAGGTTGCGGGCACCAAAAAGACGAAGAGAAAACCAAGGGCTTTAAGTCTGTTCATGTCCGAATCATAGCGCGGGTCCGTGCCTGTGCAAGTGAATGTCCGGCCGAACCTGTAAAATGCCCGAATGATCGATACACGACCACTCGCCATTGCCTTGATGGGCCCGACTGCCTCCGGAAAAACTGCGCTGGCCATAGAGTGGGCACGGCGCTTACAAACCGAAATCATCAGTGTGGATTCGGCCTTGGTATATCGAGGCATGGATATCGGTTCGGCCAAGCCTGATATTGAAGAAAGGCAGGGTATTGCACATCACCTGATCGATATTCGCGAGCCCTCGCAGACCTACAGCGCCGCAGATTTCGCCAAAGATGCATTGCCATTGATGGCAGAAATAAGCGGAAAAAATAAGATTCCTATATTGGTCGGTGGCACCGGCTTGTATTTTCGCGCATTGCTCGATGGCTTGTCGGATATGCCGGCGGCCGATACGGAAATTCGTGTCGCCATTCAAGCGCAGGCAGAAGTTCGTGGCTGGCCGGCCATGCATGAAGAATTGAGAAATATTGATCCGACGGCCGGTGCACGCATCAAGCCCAATGACGTGCAACGCATTACTCGCGCACTGGAAGTGTTCCGGCAAACAGGCAAGCCGATCAGCGAGTGGCAACAAGCATCTGCACGAATAAAATTTCCTTATCGGGTTTTGCGCGTGTGCATCGCCCCGAAAGATCGTGCCGTATTGCATGACCGCATTGCCCGCCGATTCGACTTGATGCTGGAGCAGGGCTTTCTGGAGGAAATGCGAAGCCTTATGGCCAATTCTTCCCTGCACACTGATTTGCCGTCGATGCGCGCCGTTGGCTATCGCCAGGCCTGGCGCCATCTGGCGGGTGAAACCAGTGCGGAACAATTTCGTGAAGAAGCCATCGCCGCCACACGGCAGCTCGCAAAGCGGCAATTGACCTGGTTTCGCGGCGAGCTTGATTTGCGCTGGTTTGATCCCCACATAGAAAGCATTGAATTGGAAAACGCTTTGTCGCTTTTCATCACTCGCTGATTACGTGTTTAGCGGTTAAACTTTACTTTCGCGACCTAGGACCGTTGGTCGCAAGCCACGCATGTTGCGTGATAACAATAAAAAAGGAGTCCTTCATGACAAAGTCACAATCCCTGCAAGACCCGTTCCTTAATGCACTGCGCCGCGAACGCGTGCCGGTGGCTATCTATCTGGTGAACGGCATCAAGCTGCAAGGCACGATTGAAAGCTTCGACCAATTCGTCGTGTTGTTGCGCAATACCGTTAGCCAAATGGTTTACAAACATGCGATTTCCACCGTTGTGCCTGCCCGTAACGTACGCATCGGTCCAAGCGGTGGTGAAGTGCTCGACGACGAGCCGCAGGATTCCATTGCAAGTTAATTCCATGCCTGGCGGCACTCATGTTTGAACGTACCCGGAAGGGTGAAAATGCATTGCTGATTCAGCCGTATCGTCCGGGCATGCAAGACCCGACTTTGCTGGAAGAATTCATCGAGCTGGCCCGTTCGGCCGGCGCGACGGTTGTGGGAACGATCAACGCGCGTGTCGAGCGCGCCAGTCCTTCGCACTACATCGGCAGCGGCAAGCTGATCGAAGTCAAAGATGCCTGCGAAGCCATGGGCGCCGATCTGGTGCTCGTCAATCACGCGCTGACGCCGGGCCAGGAACGCAATCTCGAAAAAGACCTGGGTCGTCGCGTAGTGGATCGAAGCGGTTTGATTCTTGATATTTTCGCGCAACGTGCGGCATCGCATGAAGGCAAGCTGCAAGTCGAACTCGCCCAGCTGAAACACATGGCGACGCGACTGATCCGTGGCTGGACCCATCTTGAACGCCAGCGTGGCGGTTCGATTGGTTTGCGTGGTCCCGGTGAAACGCAATTGGAAACCGATCGTCGCTTGCTGCAAAAGCGCGTCGAAATGCTGCAGTCACGTCTTGAAAAAGTGGAAGTGCAGCGCACCCAGATGCGTCGTGCGCGCTTGCGTAATGCCATTCCCCGCGTGGCCTTGGTGGGCTATACCAATGCCGGTAAATCGACTTTATTCAATAGTTTGTCGGGTTCCGGTGTCTACGTCGCCGATAAATTATTTGCCACGCTGGACCCCACGGTGCGCCGGCTGGATATCGCTGGCGGTTCCAGCCTGGTGCTGTCGGATACTGTCGGGTTCGTTCGCGATTTGCCGCATGATCTGATTGCCGCTTTCCGTTCGACACTGTCGGAAGCCCGCGATGCCGATTTTCTATTGCATGTGGTGGATGCCGCCGATCCTTTGCGCGACGAGCGCATTGAACAAGTAGATGCCGTGTTGGCCGAGATCGGTGCCGGCGATATTCCGCAACTACTCGTTTTCAACAAGATTGATCGCCTCGAAGACACGGCGGCTCGCCACGATACGCCGGGTCAAGGTCATGAACGGTTCTGGTTATCCGCGAAGACGGGTGATGGCGTTGAATCATTGCGGCAAGCGCTTGGTACGCGCTTTTCGCAACAACGTTACCTGACAACCCTGCAACTGCCGCCGGATCAGGGCCGCTTGTATTCTCGCCTGTATGCCGCCGGTGCGATCGTCGGGGAACAAAGCGACGAACATGGCTGGCAGCTGGAAATCGACATGCCGCTGGCGCAAGCCGAGCGCATGGCCACCGAGCCGGGTGGACATTTTTTGCAGGAGGCCTTGCTTGTTGGCCTTGTTGACCCCAATTACAATCCTTAATCACTTGAAAAGCGGTCAAGACCGCAGCGAACGGAGTAGGCATGGCCTGGAATACGCCCGGTAAAGGCAGCGGTAGCCCAAAGAACACCGGTAATCCGGTAGAAGATCTTTTGAACCGGATCAAGGATGGTCTCAATGGCCGTGGCGGTTCTTCAGGCTCAGGCCCGATGCCGATCATCATCGGTTTGCTGGTCGTGCTTGTGCTGTTCAACAGCTTCAAGCTGATCGATGAACGGCAGCGCGGCGTGGTGCTACGTTTCGGCGCGTACGACCGCGTCATGCAGCCCGGTGCAAACTGGAAATTCCCGTGGCCAATTGAAACGGCTTATGTGGTCGATGCCACCAAGATCGAAGAACTGAAAGATTCGGTCAGCGTACTGACCAAGGACGAAAATATCGTCGAGATCGAGTTCAACGTTCAATACCAGATCAGCAACCCAAGACTGTATTTGTTCGGTTTCCGCGACAGCGTGGATGCCAACAACCAGCAAGGCGTTGAAACCTTGCGTCATTCGGCCGAAAGCGCCGTCCGTGAAGTGGTCGGCAACAACACGATGGATAAAGTCCTGTTTGAGCGCAGCCAGCTCGCAGTCGAAGCGCAAAAGCATCTGCAGGAAACACTGAATTTGTACAAGACCGGTTTGACCGTGTCGCAATTTACCTTGCCGAGTGCGCGTCCGCCGGAAGAAGTGAAACAGGCTTTCGATGACGCCATCAGCGCACGTGAAAACAAGAACCAGCTTGAAAGCGAAGCCCGGGCCTATGCCAGCAAAATTGTGCCGGAAGCGAAGGGTGTCGCAGCACGAATCAAGGCCGAATCCGAAGGCTACAAGGCTTCGATGATCGCGAAAGCGCAGGGTGATGCCAAACGTTTCAGTCTGCTGGTCGAACAATATCGCAAGGCGCCCGAGGTAACCCGCAAGCGTTTGTATCTTGAAACCATGCAGGAAGTGCTTTCGAAGAACCAGAAAGTGGTTTCCGGCCGCGACAATAATGTTTTTTATCTGCCCTTGAATGGAACCGGCATGCCGAGTCCCGAAGCAGCGGCAACCCGCATGCCGGCGGTGCAGGCAGTGATAGACAATGCTGCGGATAATAAAGTTGAGCGTTCGCCGCGTCGCGAAGGCCGGGAAGGAAATCGATAATGCGTAATCTGACCAACGTGTTGATCTTTGTGGCATTGGTGGTGCTTGGCTTGTTCAGCAGTGCCTATATCGTCAAGGAAAATGAAACCGCCATCGTGCTGAATCTGGGCAAGGTGGTTCGCAGTGACATGAAGCCAGGTCTGCATTTCAAATGGCCTCTGGTCGAGGAAGTTCGCAAGTTTGATCGTCGTATCCTGAATATGGAAGACAAACCGATGCGTTATTTGACGGCCGAGAAAAAAGACGTCGAAATCGATTTCTTCGTGAAATGGCAGATCAAGAACGTGACGACTTTCTACAAGGCGTCCAGCGGCGGTGATGAAGATGCGGCCAAGCAGCGTTTGCTGCCAATCGTGAAAAGCGCGCTGAATAACGAAATCAACCAGCTGACACTGTCGCAGGTGGTGTCCAGCGGCCGTTCAAATTTGACCGGCCGTTTGCTGAAAGACATCAATCTCGGCGCCAGTACGCTGGGTGTTGAAGTGCTTGATGTCCGCATCAAGCGTATCAACCTGCCGCAGGAAGGCGACATTCTGAAATCGGTATTCAACCGCATGCGTGCCGAACGGACGCAAGTAGCATCGCGTCTGCGTGCGGAAGGCGCACAAGGCGCGAATGCAATTCGTGCAGGCGCCGACCGCGATACTCAGGTGATCCTTGCGAATGCCGAGCGTGAAGCTCAAACCCTGCGCGGTGAAGGCGATGCCGAAGCGGCGTCGGTTTCGGCCGCGGCCTATAACCAGGACGCCGAGTTCTACGGCTTCTACCGCAGTATGGAGGCCTACCGCGCCACCATGTCGGACGGCAAAACCGTGATGGTGCTCGACCCGGATTCGGAATTTCTGAAGTACTTCGGTAACCAGCGTAAATAAGAATGCAATGGGCCGATTTACTGGCCGCGCTGGCCCTGGTGCTTATTCTGGAAGGGCTGCTGCTGTTCGCAGCCCCCAAAGCCTGGAAGCGGATGGTTGCGCAGTTGCTGCCCCAGCCCGAGCGCCAGCTGAGCGCGATTGGCGGATTTATGTTGATTGCAGGCCTGATAGCGCTGTATTTCATTCGCGGCGGCTAATAGGTACGAAATAAAACCTGCAAAAGCCGGCAAATTAAAGGATAATTTCACAAAGCCGGGGGTCATCCACCGGCTTTTTCTGTGTCTGGGTAATGGATTTGCCGCATTCACAAGTGTTATTTGCGGCTTCTGTCGCTCGTGCAAATATTCTGGAGATTTTTATGGGTCAGTCAGTCGTGGTATTGGGCGCTCAATGGGGCGATGAGGGCAAGGGCAAAATCGTCGATTTGCTGACCGAGAAAATCGGCGCAGTCGTGCGCTTTCAAGGCGGCCATAATGCAGGCCACACCTTGGTGATTGGCGGCAAGAAAACCGTCCTGCATCTGATCCCATCCGGCATTTTGCGTGCCGATACGCTCTGCCTGATCGGCAATGGCGTCGTACTTTCGCCGGCCGCGTTGAAAAAAGAAATTGCCGAACTCGAAGCCACCGGTGTTGATGTGCGTTCGCGTTTGAAGATCAGCCCGGCCACGCCGCTGATCATGCCGTACCACATTGCCCTCGACCAGGCTCGCGAAAAAGCGGCTGGCGGCAAGGCGATTGGTACCACCGGTCGCGGTATCGGCCCGGCCTATGAAGACAAAGTCGCGCGTCGCGGCATCCGCGTTGCCGATTTGAAATACCCGGTGGAGCTCGCCGAAAAATTGCATGCGGCGCTCGATTACCACAACTTTGTGCTGACGAAATATCTTGGTGTCGATGCGGTCGATTTCCAGCAGACTTACGACGAAGCCTTGGCCTTCGGCGAATACGTCGAACCAATGAAGACCGACATCGCCGGTCTGCTTCATGACCTGCGCAAGCAGGGCAAGAAAGTCATGTTCGAAGGTGCGCAAGGTTCGCTGCTCGACATCGATCACGGCACCTATCCTTACGTCACATCATCGAATACTACCGTCGGTGGTGCACTTGCCGGTACCGGTGTCGGTGCCGATTCGATCGATTACGTGCTCGGCATCGCGAAGGCCTACGCGACTCGCGTAGGCGGCGGCCCGTTTCCGACCGAATTGCATGATGAAACCGGCGAAGATATCCGCAAGCGCGGTCAGGAATTCGGTGCTACCACCGGGCGTCCGCGTCGCTGTGGCTGGATCGATATCGTGGCGTTGAAACGCGCCGTTGCCATCAACGGTATCTCCGGCCTGTGCATTACCAAGCTCGATATTCTCGACGGCATGCCGTCGCTGAAAATGTGCATTGCCTACAAGTACCACGGCAAGCAAAGCGAATACGCGCCGCTGGATGCGCAGGGCTGGGACCAATGCGAGCCGGTCTATCTGGAGTTTCCGGGTTGGAGCGAATCCACCGCGGGTATCACCGAATGGGAAAAGCTGCCGCCCGCCGCCCGTGCCTATCTGCGCTCGCTGGAAGAGTTGTCGGGTTGTCCGCTGGCGATTGTGTCCACCGGGCCGGATCGTGATGCCACGATCATCCTGCGTGATCCGTTCGCATAATAACAAGCAGCATTTTGACCAACGAAAAACCGCGCTTTGCGCGGTTTTTTTATGACTGATGGGAACTGGAATAAATTTTCATTTGCGGGAGCTGGTTTACCAGCAATCAGTGGCTTCGTCTGTATGTTTCATGCTTATTAGGCTCTGCCTCGGCAAGTACCTTGAACTGATTCGGGCGCTTCTTCCAGCGATCGCTTTGGCCGCTTTCTTCTTCCAGCGCGACATCGGGTATTTGATTGAATGAAATCCGCATCGGTGCCGAATCGAGCGCCTGCTGCATGCTGCCGAAATACATTTTATTATTGCCGTATTTTTTATTGATGTTGTCCAGCAACATGTTCAGGGCGGGGTTTTCCTTCATCTCCGAAAACAGGGGGACGCA
>Ga0208882_1000651_pt1 | contig 14811 bp, 9 predicted proteins | sample LakWasMet14_LOW5_2_FD_183862 | JGI IMG/M metagenome (GOLD analysis project Ga0208882, IMG submission 183862) | Freshwater sediment methanotrophic microbial communities from Lake Washington under simulated oxygen tension - Sediment Metagenome... | ecosystem: Environmental > Aquatic > Freshwater >...
ACAACAATAGTATAAATGCCGACAATAATAAAGTGTTATAAGAATTACCTTGCTTGTAAAATGTTTGACCAAATAATACTAATGATAACATTAATGCAGCCCGAAGCACTGATGGGGAAATTCCTGTTATTAAAACAAACAACCATAAAAACGCAATAATTAAAAAACATCTTAGTTTCTTATACTTCTCGTTTTTATCAAATAGAGCAAATACAAACATTAATACTCCATATAAAATACCGGTGTGCATTCCTGATACCGATAGTACGTGTAAGGTGCCTGAGTGCGAAAAACTTTTCATGACTTCATCATCAATCTCGTCATCGTGCCCAACTAATAATGCTGAGCAAATAGAAAATGCTTGTTGACTAAGCCCAACTTTTCTTAAAACATTAATAGTACCCGACTTAAGTTTTGCGCCGAATTGTGCTAATGAAGACGTCTGGTTAATGGTGCTGGTTTTTTGTATGTGTTGTTTGGTTACAAATAAAGTATGGAAAATATTACGTTGACATAAATAGGCTTTGTAATTAAATTCTTCGGGGTTTTTTGGTTCTGTAAGTGTTGTAAATTTTGAGTTTATTAAAACAACATCTCCCACATTGTAGTTGGTAGTATCGTTTTTTATGTACACAATTGTTTTACCCGTAAAATAATGCCATTGCTCTTGGCTTTTAACTGTATTTAATTTTACGGTAAGCTTTAAATAGTTATCTGTTTTAACCGGCACATCATCAATTACTGCAAAGACTTGTTGTTGATGTTGATTTAAAAAATTAGTGTAATGAGTACTTTCATTTTTATCATTAAAAACACATGCTGCCTCAAACGCCAGTAGAAACAAAAAAACATTTACGCAAAAAAGGTATATCGCTTTTTTAAAGTATAGAACTGGTGTATGGTACTTTTGAACAAAGAATGTAATTATTACAAAACAAACTGAGGCAATAAAAAACTGATGTTGGTAATTGATTTCTCCGAACTTTAAAAAACAAAAAATCCCCAATACATAGGGGAGTAAAATTTTAAAAAATGGTATTGTTTTAAAATTTATCACAACCGTTTAAACCTTTAGTCCTATAAATAAAATATCATCAGTTTGCTCGTAAACGCCTTGCCATTCAGTAACCTCTTGATTTAATTTATATTCTAATTCCGTTAACGATAAATGATCGTGCATTAATAAGAATTGACGTAAACGCGCCGGATTGTATTTTTTATTTTTATCTCCTCCAAACTGATCAGTAATTCCATCGGTAAACATAAATAACGAATCGTTCGGTTTAACTGTTACTGTTTTAGAAGGAATAACACTTTCTAAATCGGCAAATCCACCAATACTAACATTTTCGGAAGCCAAGGTGATTAACTCATTATCAGAAATAATATATAACGGCCTGTTAGCATTTACATATTCAATCGTTCCTTTTTCTTTATTATAACAAATCAAAGAAATGTCTAAGCCGTCATTAATTCTATCTGTTACGCTTTGACTAACGCGCACATGTATTTCTTTACGCAAGTATTCTAAAATTTTCGCAGGGCTTCCCTGGCAAATATTAAAACTAATTGATTCGTTTAAAATGTTGCTTGTAATAAGCGACATAAACGCACCCGGAACTCCATGTCCTGTACAATCAACAACAGCAATATAAATTGATCCGTTTAATTCTTTAATCCAGTAGTAATCACCACTAACAATGTTACGTGGCTTATAATAAATACAATAATCTTTAAAGTAATTGTTTAAAATTTGTGTTGATGGTAGTATTGTTTTTTGAATTCGTTCGGCATACTTAATACTATCTGTTAAATCTTTATTAATGCCTTGTATTAATGTATGCTGATGTTCAATTTCTTTTTTCTTATGTTCAATTTCAGATGTTCGGGCCTTTACTTCCAATTCTAATTTTAATTTTTCTCTCTTCAATCGTTTTTCTCGGCTAGTAACAAAGTAATAAGCCAACGCAAATAGAATAATGAACACCACTATGTAAAACGATGTTGTTTTCCAGAAAGGAGGCTTAACCATAAAATGATACGTAAACTCTTGCGACGAAGAAAAATCGTTTGTTAAAGATGCCTTAATAATCAAACTATAATCTCCGGCAGGTAAATTACGGTATGTAATTTCATTTGTGTTGTATAACGAGTTCCATGCTTTGTCGTAACCAACTAATTTATACGAATAATTAATTTGATTTTGATCGGCGATATTATTTGTGTTTACTAAAAACTGTACAGAGTTATGTGTATAATCAAGTTCTAAATCTTTAGGTATTTTGTACCAGTTAAAAAAACCGTTAAACTTAACAGCCGAGTAATCTCCATTTGTAAATAAAGATGTATCTGACCAATTAACGTATTTGTTTTCAATATTAATGGTATTGATATACACCATTAAATTTTTTTGTTTGGAGTCGCTGGAATTGTCGTTAAGATTTTTATACTGCGTTAATCCATCCACTGATCCAATCCAAATAATTTTATCAAAATCAAAAACTGCTGTATTTGGTTTATTATCATACGAAGCAAAACCATTTCCTTTGTTATAGGTTTTTATTTCTTTTATCCGGTTTAAATACGTATCAATTTTTACTTCGTTAATCCCATTGTTTGATATTACCCAAACAGATTCTTTACCTTGCAAAATGGTGTTTACACAATTACTGCTAAGTCCGGTTTCTGTAGTAATTTTTTCTATGCTGTTTAGTTTTGCGCTTTCTGTGTATCTGGCTTTTAATTTGTTTTTCAATATAATAACACCTATATCAGATGTGCCAAGCCACATATTCCCATTCCAATCTTTAGAGATTGTTTGAACATTTTTTATAGAACTATATTCATTATTTACATATCCGGTTTTAGAGTTTAAAATCCACACGCCTTCATTTGAGGCAATCCATAAATTACCTTCATTGTCTTCTGTTATACATGACACAACAAATGTGTTAAGACTCGTGATTGGAAATGCGGTAATGCTATAGGTCAAATCGCTTTTTAATGAGATTCTGTCAATATGGTTATCGCCCTGGTAACCAGCCCAAATAGAGCCATCTTTATCTTTATATAAAAATGAAACGTAATTATTGCTTAAGTTATTTAATTCTGAAATAACTTTAGTAACCTGAAGTTGCTTTTTTGTGTTGTCTTTTGATATGATACTAATACCACCGCCTACAGTACCAAGCCAAATATTACCATTGTTATCTTCTACAATACTTTTAATAATAGATTCACTGATACCATTTTCCCAAAAACAACGTGTAAATTTTTTGTCCTTAAATTTAAACGCTCCCCCTCCATACGATCCTGCCCAAATAGCGCTATCAGACGACTGATAAAGGCTAACTACTTTTTCTTCGGCTAAGCCTGATACTTTGTTATAACTTAAAGAACTCTTATCGTTCATTAAAATTAACCCGTCATACAGTGTTCCAATCCAAAAGTTTTGATTATTGTCTTGGTAAAAACATAATGGATTATTCCCCAGAAAACCCTGATCGTTGCCAAACCAACTGAGCTGATTTTTTGTATATGAATTTTCGTTGGTATTAAAATCAATTGGGATTTTTAAAAAACCAAAACCATCCGATGCGAAAAATAAATTTCCTTCTTTATCCATTTGAATGTTTGTAAACCTATTAGGTTTAATGTCTCCATTCATTAAGGTATCCAGATTTAAATAATTGGCATTAAATCCAGTATTGTTTATTCTATCAAAATTAATTTGAGCAATACCATTTCCCCAATCGCTTAGTAACAAGTTTTGTTTTTTATCAAACTCAATGCTATATATAATTTCGCCTTTTAATAAATTGTTAGAGTTGAAATTTGCAATTCTAATTAACTTATTATTAATAACCGTTGATGAAATTGAGTTTTGAATTAAAACGAATTTTGGGATTTTAGTAGATATAGACAGTTCTATAAAAAACAATCCTTTTTTCATGGTGGATATCCATAAGTTACCATCCTCATCAAACTCAGCATCAGATGGGCGCTGAGACACAACATTTGGTAATGCAATCGAATCAATTTTAAATGTTGATTTAGAAACATCTATTGTATAGTAGCCTTTATTTGTAATTACATGCAGTACGCCTTTCTTTTCAAGGATTTTAACTACAGATCCTGTAACTCTTTTAAAAAGTTTATTGCTAATAATTTTGTTTCCGTTGTATACACACAAACCTTTTTTGGTTCCAACAAACAATAAATCGTTGGTAAACAAAAGAGAAGAAATTTCGTTAGACGGTAACCCGTTGGTAGTAGTAAAATTCTCGAATTTTTTGCCGTTGAATTTAGATAATCCATTATTTGTGGCTAGCCATAAATTACCATAAGCATCTTGCTCAATTTTTTTTACAGTAGATTGTATTAATCCTTCCTTTACTGAAAATTTTTGAAGGTTCATCTTTTGAGACAAACCCAACATAAACATCAATAAAAAAACACTAAGTATGTAGTACTGTTTTTTCAATTACCTATAGAGTTAGACAAGTTTAAAAAAAAAACAGCAAAAAAGCACTTTTTATTTAAAATAATGCGGTTAATCCCGCATGAATTTTTCCGGTCCTTAAATCGAAACTAGTATTAAATTGTTTACCTAAGGCATAACTTAAATTAAATATTCCGGCTTTTGTCTCAAAGTTAATGCCAGCACCTACACTCATTGGCGTATCGCTTATGTGAGAGGAGATACTTTGGTTTTCGTACCAAGCACCCTCAGCAAATAAAAACAAATTGGAGTTTCTCTCAAACAAGAATCTGTATTCCAAACTCGGTATCACATAGGTTGAGGCATAAATGCTTTCTTCATCAAAACCTCTCAACGTTCTTAAACCTCCTATTCTAAACAATTCGTTTTTGTATATCTGATTACCAAAAACGCTACCATATTGTGATGATATCTTTAAAACATGATTGTTTTTTAAATTTATAAACCCCGTTAAGTTTCCTTCTATTTGGTATTGCGAACTTTTTAATGGCACTTTACTGTAAGCAATGTCGTTAATTTTCGGGTTCTTTTTTATTTGGCGTGTACCCACCGAGCCTTGAGTATAAAAAGAAATCCCTTTTTTTGGATTAAACTTATAATCCAGTTGTTCAAACAAAACTCCCAATCCATACGATTTAGTAGTCACATCGGCATACTCCGGTAAAACTAAAACATTTGTTAGCCCACTCGTTGATATTAAATTAGTGTTACGTTGTTTATATAAAGCTTTAATGTGATTTAAACCGCTGAAATAATAGTTTAAACCTATGCCATTATTCACATCAATAAAAGAGGTGTCTTTTTTGTAAATTTTGATATTATAATCTACTCCAATTGGCAAACCAAATAAGTAAGGATAAATAATGGCGGCTTTCAAATCTTGAGTTTGTGTTTGTAATCGTCGCCAGTTAATATCAAACGTTTCACCGTTTTTTAAAATATTATTTACCAGTTTTATTTTCACATCTCCTGTAAAAACAGTTTTTCCCTTGTCGTTGGGTAAAATCCCAACAATACCATCAAATTGAGATGCATTTTTTTTATCCAAAAACAAATACAATTTATTTTGTTTATCTGTTAATCGTAAAACCGGTGGCTTTTTTTCAGTTAAAAAAGGTAACTGTTTTATTTTTTTAGAAACAGATTTAAAGGCTGCTTCATTATAAGCCATCCCATTTTTTATACCTAAATATCTATTTAAAAATTTAGGATTTATTTTTCCATTACCTTCAACAACCAAACTATCAAGTTTTACGAATTCATTTTTATCAATACTTAGTTTAGCGCTTATTACTGAGTTCTTTACCTCAACACTATCAAGCTTTACAGAGGCAAAAGGGTAACCGTTATTTTCACAATACACAAGTGTTTTTTCTATAAGTGTAGATAATTCAGAGTTTTTAAATGGCTTATTGCTAAATAGTTTTTCAGCATATCCTAATTTACTAAGTAATGCTTGATCAGTTTTGTTGTGCTTTAATTTGGTCCATTTATATTTTTCTCCTATAAAAACATAAGCAGTACAAATTAACGAATCGTATAAAACGCTATCAATACTGGCCGAGATAAATCCTTCGTTTATTAAGGAAGCATACACTAAATTAAGCTCTTTAGTAATAGATGTTTTAGATGAGTGGCTAGTTTTATATTTTATTTTTTTTAAAAACAACTCATTATCAGTGCTTACTAATTGCAGCCTATAATTGTTCTGACTAAAAACAATTTTAGTCAACAACAGCATAAACAAAACAAAATATGTAGCTCGTTTTATAAAAAACATCTAAGTTCTAAAGTACTCAATTTACCTGATTTGATAAACGCATTTTATTTGGTTTTATTTTTACAGTTGTATAATGAAAAAAAGCTGTAATTTTAATACTCTACTTAATTAATGCAGTCATGAAAAAATTATTTACTGTTTTTTGTATATTATTTGCTTCGGTTTTTTTAAATGCGCAAATTTCAATAAGCTCAGCTAACATGCCTGTTTCAGGCGACACCATTAGATATAGTAATGCTCTACTATCATCCATAGGAGATTATACAACAACAGGAACAAACCACGTGTGGTTGTTTGATACTATTAAACCTATACAACAAGCTGTTAGAGAATTTAAATCGGGTGTTAACACGCCGTACTCTATTATGTTTGGCTTTACCGCTTATGGCGAAAAAACTCAGGACACTGTTCCTATTCCATCAATTCCTATTAGCGGTGTGCCGGCAATTAGTATTACTGATGTGTATAGTTTTTATAGCAAAACCTCAACAAAGTTTATAACCGAAGGATTAGGCCTTAAGTTAAATGGAATTCCGGTTCCTAATTTTTTTAGCAACGAAGATGAGTTGTATTTTTTTCCATTAAACTATGGTGATAGAGATTCAAGTACTTTCAGATTTTCAACGATAAGCAATACGATGATTCCTTTTCAATATGTAAAACAAGGTTATCGTATTACTGAGGCTGATGGCTGGGGAACTATTACAACACCTCACGGTACAGAAAATTGTCTTCGAGTAGTAACCACACAATATTCTATCGACACAATAAAAGGTACTATTACCTTACCTTTTGTTGGCGCAACACCTTTTTCTTTTGGTTTTCCTAACTACGTTCGTAGTTATCAGTGGCTAACAACCACCGAAAAAATTCCGTATTTTGAAGTAAGTGGAAATTTAACAACACTTGGCGCATTTACTCCTACCCAAGCTATGTATCGAGATTTTAAACAATCCTTAACGGGTACTGAGGAGTATAATCAATTAAATGCCATTTCTATATACCCAAATCCGAGCAATGGCGAGGTAACTATATGCTTTAAAAATGATTTTTTAGGAACCATTGAAATTACTGATATACAAGGAAAATTGGTAAAATCTGAAGCAATTAGCGCTTCTTTTTCTAATAAAATGGGACAAAAACTTAATTTAGAAACCCTTGCTAAAGGCACTTATATGCTAAATGTCATAAGCAATAAAGGCAAACAAAGTGTAAAAATTTCTATTCAATAGTTTTGAATCATCAATAAATCAATTATTTTTACCACAAATTTTAAACTTTCATTATGAGCTCTCATCACGATCATGATCATCATGCAACAGAAACAAAACCAGTTGCGTTTCGTACACCTTTAATTTTAGGTTTAGTAACTATTTTTTTAATTCTTTTACTTGTAAGTACTTGTGATGGTGGACATCATGGTAAATGTGAGTGCAAAGAAGATTGTTCTGAAGAGTGCATGAAAAAATGCGAAGCTGGTGATCACTCAGGTCATGCTGCTGAAGCAGAAGAACACCACGCAGCAGCTCATGAAGAAGCTCCTGCAGCAACAGAAGAGCCTGCAAAAGACTCTACAGCTGCTCATACAGTAGATACAACAGCACACACAGCAGAACCAGCTGCTCCTGCTCATCACTAATAATAAATCTATTCACTAAAAAGCCACGTTAGTAACGTGGCTTTTTTATTTTGTTTCATTTATAAATAATAAGGGCGAGAAAATTCTCGCCCTTATATTAAATTACAATTTCATCCATCTCTTTATTAAAGAAATGGTATTCCATAAAGCTATAACTATCAGAACTTGTTACCGTAATCCATTGTTTGTATTCAAAGAACCATTTCCATTGTTTGCTGGTTAAAAGTCCTTTTTTCAAATACCCTTCAATATACGGATGAACTGTTAGTGTAATGTTTTTAGCAGCTTGCTCTTTTATAATAAAGCGTAAAGCATTTTCAATTTGCTCAACAAATAAAATACTTGGCTGTACTTTACCACTTCCATTACAACTAGGGCATGTTTCTAATACTTCAACATTAACCTCAGGGCGTAAACGTTGGCGAGTAATTTGAATCAAACCAAATTTGCTTGGAGGTAAAATATTATGGCGCGCTCTATCCGATTTCATTTCTTCTTTCAATTTATCGAAAAGAAGTTTTCTGTTATCCGGATTATGCAAGTCAATAAAATCAATTACGATAATGCCACCCATATCACGTAAACGTAACTGACGAGCAACCTCAACAGCTGCCTCCAGATTTACTTCTAGTGCATTTTCTTCTTGAGATTTATCGCTTTTTGCGCGGTTACCACTATTTACATCAAACACGTGTAATGCCTCTGTGTGCTCTACAACTAAGTAAGCGCCACTTTTCATAAATACTGTTTTTCCAAACAGAGATTTAATTTGGCGGTCAATTCCGAAATTATCGAAAATAGGAACCTTACTTGTGTAATGTTTTAAAATATCTATTTTATCGGGCGCAATCGTTTTAATGTATGATTTCAAATCGTCATACACTTTTTCGCTATTTACATGAATAGCATTAAACGATGCGTTTAAGAAATCTCTTAAAATAGCATTCGTTCTGTCAACCTCTCCTAATAAACGAAATGGCGGTTCAGATGTTTGAAGCGCTTTGAAACAAGCGTCCCATTTTGCAATTAAATCTGCTAAATCACCTTCAATATCTGCTACCGATTTACCTTCGGCTACTGTTCTAATAATAACTCCGAAGTTTTTAGGCTTAATGCTTTGCATTAACTCCTTTAATCTGCTTTTTTCTTCGCTACTTCTAATTTTAGAAGAAACAGAAATTTTATCAGAAAACGGTATTAAAACAATATAACGCCCGGCAATAGAAATTTCAGTTGTGATGCGAGGTCCTTTTGATGAAATAGGTTCTTTTGCAACCTGAACCAACACATACTGACCTGGTTTTACTGCATCGTTAATTTTGCCGTCTTTATTAATATCAGCTTCGTTTTTGAAATACATTAAATTGCTCACGTTTTGTTTTCCTCCACGTACAGCGTCAACATATTTAAATAACGAATTAGCCTGAGGTCCTAAATCTAAATAATGCAAAAATGCATCTTTCTCATATCCTACATCTACAAAGGCAGCGTTAAGTCCGGTCATTACCTTTTTAACTTTTCCCAAGTAAATATCACCTACCGAAAATTTTATGTTGTTTTTTTCTTTGTGTAGTTCTATTAAACGCTTATCGTTTAATAGGCCAATAACAACTTCGTTAGGTGTAGAATTTATTACTAGTTCTACATTCATTTGTCGGTAATTTTTTGTAACACTACTCTACAAAGGTTTAATTCTATTTATTAGAATTACGAAAACCTGTGTTTTGTTTGTGTTGAATATTGTTTATATAAAATGTGTTGTAGCACAAAACAGTTATGTTTAGGCACAACAACATATACAAATACCACAAACGGATAAGACATATGTCTTTCCGCTTGTGATTAATTTATTACAAAAAACAACTAGCTGAGCTAATTATTTTTTCTTATGACGGTTTTTTCTCAAACGTTTTTTACGTTTGTGAGTTGCCATTTTATGTCTTTTTCTTTTCTTTCCGCTTGGCATAATCCTTAGGTTTTAAAAATTTATATTAGGTTAATTATTTATTTTTTAATTGTTCAATGTATTTTAATACTTCTTGTTTTGCCATCGCATCATCAGTTTGCTTGGCGTATTTTTCCAACATTTCAATAGTTTTATTTTTATCTCCTTGTTGCTCATAAGCATCTGCTAAGTGCAAATAGGCTTCAATATACAAAGGATCAATTTTTAAAACTTTTTCGTAACGAGCAATTGCTTTATCCCATTGCTGAGATTTAACTGAGAAAAAAGCAAAGTTTAATTGAAGTTTTACATTATTACTGTCAGTTTTTTCAACTTCGCGTAACAAGGTAATTCCTTTCATTGGGTCTTGGCTTCCTTCTACATAACATGCTGCTAATTGAATTTTGGCATCAATATTTTTAGCATCCTTATCTATTGCTTTTTGATAGCAACGTGATGCTGACTGATACAATACCGGAATTTCTTCATTACTTTTTGTGAAACGTATCGCGTAAAAATATCTATCGCCGGCCTTACTATAAGCTTGACTGGTTTGAACTTTATTAGCTACTTTTTCTACAAAAAACGATGCGAAATCTGGTCTTTTTTGTTGATCCCAAAACTCGGCAACTGAAGCAAAAGCTGTGTCTACTTTTGATGCAGTAGCAGCTGCTACCAAAGCATCGTAAGTTTTTTTCAACTCAGGACTCAAAGCTTTCTCGGCTATAATTATAAATGACTCTATGTTAGCATCATTTTCATTAGCCTGAGCAATAGGCGTTTTTTCCGACCCTTGATTTGCTCGTTTTGTTGGTGCAAGAAATAAAAGAACGAATAAAACAACAGCTATTGCTATTAACCCTATCTGTGTTTTACGAGCGTTTGTCATTCAACTTGTTTATTATCTAATGGCTCAGCCACTTTAACATTACGTTTAACTCTCTCTGAGAAAGTTTTTGCCGGTTTAAATGCCGGAATAAAATGCGCAGGAATTACAACAGTGGTGTTTTTAGAAATATTACGACCAACTTTTTCTGCACGTTTTTTAACTACAAAAGTTCCAAACCCTCTTAAATATACATTCTTCCCTTCTGTCATCGAAGAACGAATTGATTTCATGAATGCCTCTACAGTTGTTTGAACAACAATCTTCTCGATGCCTGTTTTCTCTGAAATCTCGTTTACTATATCCGCTTTAGTCATTTACAAAATATTTATAATCAGCGATTTAAAATTAAAAATCGGGCTGCAAAGATACAGTTTTTATTGAAAATCAAAAATTTACACCACTTTTTTTAAAAAAATAAATTTCCGGGGTAAATCTTGGCTATATAACGGTTCCGCTTTTTTGCATTAGTTCTTTGTGCAAATATTCAAAAAATGGTTAATGCATGGGGTAATATAGGCTTTAAATCTGCTTATTTTAAGTATATTAGCACTCTTGATAGTATGAAAGATTTATTCGCTTATTTAAAATCAAAAGTGTTTTTAAAGCATTTGGCTATTTCTGTTATTAGTCTGGCTGTTGTGTTATGGGGTTTGTTTAAATTGTTGGGGGTGTACACGCATCATGGCGAAACGGCTGAAGTGCCTGATTTTAAAGGAAAGTTGATTTCTGAGCTTGACCAGTTTATTGCTGATAAAAACGTGAGGTATGTGATTATTGACAGTATTTATAGCCCTGAAGAAAAAGCTGGAATGGTTTTAAAGCAAGATCCTGAACCAAAATCGTTGGTTAAACACAATAGAATGATTTATTTGTACGTTACAAGCACACAACCGCCACAAATTGCTATGCCAAAATTGGTTGATAGAAGTACGCGTCAGGCCATTTTTATGATAGAGAGTTATGGATTAAAGGTTGGTAAAATAAACGAAATTAAAGGTGATTGTAAGGGCTGTGTATTGAAACAATTTTATAATGGTAAAGAAATAGCTCCCGGAGAATCGATAAAAAAAGGCAGTAAGATTGATTTAGCTGTTGGCAAAAAAGATAATGATTTCTCTGCCGCCAGCGATTCTACTATCACAGATTCTCAGCCCGAAAATCAGTTTGAAACAAATGACTAATGAGCATATTTAATCGTATTACATATATTTTATCCGGCATTTTTATTGGGCTATTAACCGCAAATGCTCAGGAGCTATTAAAACCATTGGGGGCAAACATTAATTTACCAACTACAAACGCTCCTGTAAAATCTTATGGTGTTGCAAAAACAAATAGCCTAACGCCTATCGACTTACCTATATTCGAGGATTTTTCATACTCTTATAAATCCGTCTATCCATCAACCAATTTATGGTTAGATTCTAATGTATATATCAACCACGGTTTTGCTATAGCTCCGCTAAACTTTGGAGTAGCAACTTTTGATGGTTTAAACAAAAAAGGATATCCCTATAATTTATATGCGTCGGTTGGTGTGTCTGACAATGCTGATGTTTTAACATCTGCCCCCATCAATTTAAAACAAAAAGGAGCTTATGTTTATAATGCAACTAGTGATGTTCATTTAAGTTTTTATTATCAAGCCGAAGGTAATGGAGATGCTCCTGAACCAAACGACTCGTTGTGTGTCGATTTTTTTAAACCTCGTCAAAACAAATGGCAAAAAGTATGGGGCAAAGCTGGCTATAATCCAACTGCTACTGATACCAATTTTTATTTCGTAAAAATTCCGGTACTCGATACTGCTTATTTAGATAGCGCTTTTCAATTTAGATTTAGAAACAAGGCAACCACCAGTGGTAGTTTAGATCATTGGCACATTGATTACATATATATGAAACAAGATTTTTCAAATCTTGATACATTAAGAGGTGATGTTGGTTTAGTGTATATGCCAACCTCCTTTTTAAAAAATTATTGGGCAATGCCTTATAACCAATATAACACAACAGAAAAAGCGACGACGTTTAGAAATTACTTTAGAAATAATTACCCGGCAGCAGAACAAGCCAATTACAAATATATTGTTTATGATGAGGGAATGAATCAGTTAAACAGTGAAGACCTTGGTACCTTTGATAACCCTGGAGTTCCGAGCTTTGTTTCATCTGGCTATTACACGGGCTTACATGCCAATCCAACTATTACTATTAGTCCGTTTCCTACAAACATGAGTGTTCCTACAAATTTTAAAATTGAACATATTACAACAAAAGGAACAACTAGCGCTTCAAACGATACAGTAATAGAGCTACAAAAGTTTTATAACTACTATGCTTATGATGATGGAACGGCAGAGGTTGGCTTTTATTTAAATCAATACGCAGCTAAAACCGCTTTAAAATTTAAACTAAACACTAATGATACTTTAAAAGCAGTAAACATTTTTTTTGATCCAATTGTTGAAGGGAATTTAATTCAGGGTTCATCATTTAGGTTAATGGTTTGGGATGGTAACGCAGGCACACCCGGCGGTGTGATATATAAAGACAGTTTGGTATATCCAACTTATATACAAGGCACACATAATGTTTTTCCTACCTACAAATTAACATCGTGTTTACCTCTTACTTCGGGCACTTATTATGTAGGTATACAGCAAACCAGTAATAAAGGCTTAAATATTGGTTTTGATAAAAATACTAATCATATGGATGCCTTGTATTATGATATTGGTAATGGTTGGGTACAATCAGCTATAAAAGGTTCGTTAATGATTAATCCTGTTATGGGTTGTGCAGATAGGCAAGTTGGTATTAAAGAAAATAAAAAAACTTCTGAATTTGGCTTGTACCCGAATCCAGCACAAAACAATATTACTGTTCATATTGATAATGATATGCTAACAGATACAAGTATAGAAATTAAATCGGCTCTTGGTCAACAGGTTTATAGTAACAACTTAACAGAAAACAACTCGGTAATTGATGTTAGCCAATTAGAAAACGGGATTTATTTTGTTTTCGTTAGCAGTAAGCTTAAAGGCGTTAGCACACAAAAATTAATTATTTCCCGCTAAAATGAACGAAGATATTGAAGATGTAGAGTCCGGAGAAGAAGAAAGGGAACTATACGAACACCATCATATTAAGGTTGAAAAAGGCCAAGTTATGATGCGAATTGATAAGTTTTTAATGATTCGAGTTCAAAATGCCACCCGTACCAAATTACAGCAAGCTTGCGAAGCCGGTAACATTTTAGTGAATGGCAAGCCTATTAAATCTAACTACCGCATTAAACCGTTAGATGAGATTTCCATCTTGTTGTCTACACCACCACGTGTGGTTGATTTGATTCCGGAGAACATTCCGCTTAATGTAGTTTATGAAGATGATTATGTGTGTGTAGTTAATAAAGAACCCGGTATGGTGGTTCATCCTGCCTACGGACATTATACCGGAACTTTGGTAAACGCATTGGCATGGCGATTTAAAAATTTACCTACTAATAAACAAAAACTCGATGATAATTTAACGGTTGATAGACCAGGCTTAGTTCATCGCATTGATAAAAACACATCGGGTATTATTATTATTGCGAAAACGGAGTTAGCGATGACACGTTTAGCAAAAGACTTTTTTGACAGAAATCTTGATAGAAAATATGTTGCCATTGTTTGGGGCGATGTAAAAGAAGACTCAGGAACTATTAATTGTAACGTTGCCCGCGATTTAAAAAACAGAAAGGTTATGGCTACTTTTCCGGATAGCGACCACGGAAAACATGCTATTACACATTATAAAGTATTAGAACGTTTTGGTTATGTAACTGTGGTTGAGTGTAAGCTTGAAACAGGACGCACACACCAAATTAGAGTTCATATGAAACATATTGGCCACCCTTTATTTAATGATAACGAATATGGTGGTGATAGAATTTTGAAAGGGTTGTCGAGCAATAAATACAAACAATTTATTGAGAATTGTTTTGAGATATTACCTCGCCAAGCCTTACACGCCAAAACGTTAGGTATTACACATCCAATTACTCAGAA
>Ga0208882_1000656_pt1 | contig 14773 bp, 12 predicted proteins | sample LakWasMet14_LOW5_2_FD_183862 | JGI IMG/M metagenome (GOLD analysis project Ga0208882, IMG submission 183862) | Freshwater sediment methanotrophic microbial communities from Lake Washington under simulated oxygen tension - Sediment Metagenome... | ecosystem: Environmental > Aquatic > Freshwater >...
TCTTCCTGGACTTCCACCTGCCAAGTATAGAGGGTATGCGGCTTCAGTCTTCCTTGCTCATCCAAATCCAGCAGCTCATGGACTCGGCTTAAACGGTCTGCGGATAAGCGTTGGGGCAGTCCTCTCAGATAATCCCGTATGCCTGAATAACTGATACTGGTGAGTTCGCCCAAGTGGCGAATAGACCAGCCTCTGGCGGTGATGAGGTCAAAAATAAATTCACCCATAGGATACCTGTTCCGAAAGAAGAAGTTAAAAGCAGCGGATAAGGTGGTCATTGTAATCTAAAAAACAGCATGTGAACTTGTTTTTGTTGACTGAACCGACAAAGCCGAACAGGAAATATTCAAGCATGATAAATATTTTTACATGTGAACTTGATCATTGGCAAATTATGCGTTTATACTGAATCCGCATTCAATCTGGGAGACACACCTATGCGCACGTCATCAATTTTGCTAGAGCCCCCTTTTCAGCCCGACGAGCTGCTGGATACGTTATTGTCGCAATTTCCCTGGGCCGCGCGCTGGTCGATCCGGACGTCGAGTGGCTTGGCGGAAGTCGTCAGCCGATTGCTGGTCGATATAGAGGACATCCTGGGTCCCGAGCCGGCGCTGGAATTTCTGCGCATCGTCGAGGAATCCAGAGAGGATGAGCCATGTCTGCGCACACTCCGTGTGTTCATCGAGTCCAAGAGCAGCATCGACGCGCAGGTCAACGCCCTGACGCATGCTATCGACAGTGCACGGGCTCACGCTAAAACGTGCTGCTATCGATGCGGAGACACACTGCAAAGCAAAGATGTCTATGATGAGGATGAACGGCAGCGCTATCCGTTCTTGGCTCAGTTCACAAATGACGGCCGATTTCTGCCGAGCGTCATACGCGTTTGCATGGCCTGCGCCGCACAGGACTGGTCCCGGAATCAACTCCAGCAAGAGCCAGCCACGTCGGCCTTGGCAAAGCCTGCCGTGGAAGAGGTGGGTGATAACGTATTTGATAGCATTGAACTGGATAGTGAGGCTGAGGATAGCGGGGGCGAGGCCGTGTCCGATTCAGACCCCGCTTTTCGGGACGTTGCCGGCCCTAAAGCGGTTACCGTTACGCTTTACAGACTGGCCGACGTTGACCGGCTCGAGCAGAATAGCCGCGAGGCACCGAAGGACCAGGCGATCCGAATCAAAAATTTGGTTAAACTCATCAGACAGGGAGCACCGGAAAAACGCCTGGCCGCCATCCCTGAGCATTGGCGGGCTTTCTGTGATGAGCTGACACGGAAGTTCCCGAATTTCAAGTCGGTCATCCGTTTCATCCGCAACCAGATGGCGCTGGCGCAGGTGAGTGACGGTGTGCTGCGCTTGCCGCCGCTTCTGCTGGTGGGAGGGCCGGGCGTGGGCAAGACCGAGTTCATGATGACCCTGGCTAGCGGTTGCCGGGTCGCCCTGGAGATCATCGATATCTCGAATGCCCAAACCGGCTCGGCGTTAACAGGCGCGGAAGCCTATTGGTCTAATTCGCAGCCGGGCCGGCTCTTTAATACGTTAGTGCTGGGGGAAGTGGCTAATCCCTTGATCATGCTCGATGAAATCGACAAGGCCCGCGTGGACAACGCTTACAGGCCCTTGAGCGCCCTGCACCAGCTGCTGGAAGCCCGTCAAGCCCGGCAGTTTTACGATCTGTCGCTGCCAGATCTACAGTTTGACGCTTCGCACGTCATCTGGATAGCGACCGCCAACAGCCTGGACACGCTGGAAAAGCCGATCATCGACCGCTTTGCGGTATTCCATATCGAAGAACCCACCAAGGATCAAATGGCGGTGATTATCGACAATCTGTACGAGCGCTTCATTGATCACCATCCCTCCGGCGGCTTTTTTGAGCGAACCATCGGGCACGAGGCCAAGGCGGCGCTTTGCGCTTACCATCCGCGCAAAGTGCGCAAGTTGCTGGATCTGGCTTTCGGCCAGGCGGCTTACGAAGAGCGCACTTATCTGATGGCCCAGGATATCCACGAGAGTGACAGTCGCGAGGTGCGCAGGCAGGGGATCGGCTTTTTGAGTACTGACATTTAATACCCCGCTGCCCAGGGCCGGGCTTCGAGGCGGCCAGTGCGTCGGGCCCTACTGGTAACCAATGGCACAGATAGCGGCGCTCATGACGTCGTTTACTTAAAACAATAATTTGTAAAAAAACACAACACTAAGTATGAATCCTATGACCCCCACTTCAAGCTATTTGAGCTTTGCGGTAAATGGCTCGACCAAGACCACTCGGATTGATGTAAAGGCCGGAGTCGGCATCGAAATTAAGCTCGTTTTGCCATTCGGCGAAGTCTCAGCCAAGCTACCGAGGCTGTTTCGTTATGACTATAAATTGCGCGATCTGGCCGCGATAGAGCAAGCGCACCGCGACTTGTGCGCCTGCATAGAGCAAAGCAGCGCGGCGCTGGTGCCCGTGGTTTCTGCGGGCCGTGGGCCAACGGATAAAAGCCGCAAGATCCGTGTGCAAGCCATCTTCCGGTCCCGCGAGAGTCAACATGAGGAAGTCACTAGGGAACACACTATTACCGTCCCGGTCAGCCAGTTAACGCAGCGGCCGGATGGGTTATACGCCCCCCGTTGGCTGGTCAGCAAGACTTTGCACGATCGTCTGCCGGGACGTGAATGGCCTTTGCGTATCGAGGGCGGCATTTGGGAGGAACGCGAGCAATTGTGGAATGAGGTCTTTGCACCGCTGGCCGCGGAACTGGCTGATCAGGCCAGGGCCCGACAGCAACTTATCGCACGCCTGGAAGCGGAGCGACAACAGAATGCCGAGCGCGATGCTGAGCAGAAGGCCCGCTGTCTTGCCGTGCAGGAAGAGCAGGCCAGGCGACGCCAGCAGCGGGAGCAAAAAGCGTTGGCGAGGCGCGCCCAACTGGACAGCTTGACGGTCGACAGGGTCGAGTGGGACGAATGGGTGAAGGTGCGTCGCGGCTATGGTAATAAAAGCCTCGAGAAGGAAACCCGGATGGCTGAAAACTGCCTGCTTCAGTTTTCGGGCCAGCGCGTCTACATCAATCTGCCGAATGGGCATGTCGTCATCAAGTTCAAAAAAAATGTCCGGTTCGCTGAAGAGGGCTTTCTCCTGTCAGGGCGGCTTGACTGCCAAGCGGTACCTGACTAATGCTCGACATCAACCGGTACTTTTGACATGCCCGACAACCGAGTTCTTTTTTGCGGCGATCCGCACGGCTGCTTTGCGAACGTGATCCGTGCCGTCCATCAGTACCGCCCTGAAGCAGTGGTGCTGTTGGGCGATTACAATCTGGAGTTGCCGCTGGAAAATTACCTGCGCGCGATTATCGGCATGACGAAAGTGTTCTGGATTCCGGGTAACCATGATTATGACTCGCAGAGCGAATATGAACATCTGTTTCATTCCGCGCTGGCTTACAACAACCTGCATTTGAAGGTGGTTGAAGTCGGAGGCTTGAGAATTGCCGGATTGGGCGGCATTTTTTTGAGCCGGGTCTGGATGCCCGGCCAGATCCCCAAATGGACGGATAAAAATCACTGGTTGGCACATCAGCCGCCGTCCATGCAGAGAATGCCTCTGCATATCCATGGCGCCATCTGGCATCACGACTTCGAGCGCATGAAGCAGGAGGTGAGGGCTGATCTCCTGGTCACGCACGAAGCCCCGGGCAGCCATCGGCACGGCTTTGCCGCCATCGACGAGTTGGCTGAAGCGATCGGGGCCGGGCATGTCGTTCATGGCCACCATCATGTTTATTATCATGATCGCCTGAACAATGGCATTGCCGTGACCGGCGCAGCGATCGGCGGCATTGTCAACCTGGCCGGCGAGCAACTCGTCAGTCCATTCAACCCTAGGCGCTAAAAAATGAATGACGGCCTGCCCAAACCAACCCCCGGTGATTGCGCTACAGTGATGGCAGGAGAGTCGGCCAGAGAAGTGGTATTGGAAAACAACAGCTTTTCCACGCGTCATCGGGTCGGCTATGGGCGGCCGGATAGGGCAGGACGGACGCTTTCGGCGATTCAAGCGTTTGACCGGAAATGCGGATTAATCCGAACATCATCCGGGGCGCTGGTACTAACTGATGGGCGAGCCGGGGTGCCACGACGCTGCAGAGCACGTTTGGGCGCAGCGGTTACTGTCTCACCGGTGTCACGATGAAAAGGCTATGACCAGCGACTATTTTTGAGGAGAAAAGAGTATGAAATTATTTTTAACGAGCGATATTCACACCGAGCACGCGCATGTCCGCTTTGATCCTGGCATCAACTACCGGTCACTCCGGTTTGATCATCCTCTTGATGCGGATGTGATTGTGTTGGCGGGCGATATCGGCGAAAGAACCCAAGGGTTAGAATGGGCCAGACATCGTTTTGCGGATAAAGACATTGTCTATGTGGCTGGCAATCACGAGTATTACGAGTCCGATCTGTCGGTCATGAGCGACATGAAACGGAAAGCACACGAGTTAGGGATTCATCTGCTCGACAACGATGCCGTGGTTATTGATGGCGTCCGGTTTTTGGGATCGACGCTGTGGACGGACTTCAATCGCTATTGCCCGATGTCCGTTGCCAGGGCCGAACGAATGATGCGCGATTACGAATACATCCGCTGTGTCGAGTGGTGGCAAAATCAGCGCAACAGGGAACAGGCCGTAGAGTTGATGGCTCCGGATAGCCTGTTCGGGTTTGAGCCGGAGTTTTTCTCGCCGACTGTCGCTTATTTGCTGCACAAGGCGTCGATCCGTTGGCTGAAACAACAACTGGCCATCCCGCACGATGGCCAAACCGTTGTGGTGACGCATCATTCGCCGTCGTTCCGTTCCAGTGCTGATCCAGATCCGGCGTACGCGTCGGACTTGGATGATTTTATCGCTGCGCAGTGCGACACAATAGATCTGTGGTGTCACGGCCATATTCACCAGCCCGTGGACTACGAGATCGCCGGGGTTCGCATCGTCAGCAATCCGCGCGGCTATCCCAAGCTCGGTGTTTCCAAGCATTTTGACGACGAGAAAATCATATGCCTGTAAATCAACAAGCGGTAAAAGCCATTGAGCTGGCTATCCAGCTGGTCCGAAGCTATCCGGACTACCCTACGACATTTTGCGATTGCCCGGTCTGCCAAGACAATCCGGCAAGAGGTGGTATGGCATGTCCCGAATGCCTGGAAGATGAATTGGCCGAGCTTGTCGGGCATCCATTAGCGAAATATTTTCACCGTCGAATCAAGAGATTAATAAATGAGTGATACGATACCACGCTTCCTTGATGTTGAAGCGAGCAGTCTCAGTATGGACAGTTATCCGATTGAGATTGCCTGGTCAGATCCATCGGGGGGTATCGAATGTCATCTGATTAACCCTTACGCGGTCGAGGACTGGACCGATTGGGATTATAACGCCCAGCAAATTCATGGCATCAGCCGGAAACAGTGCCGGGAAGAGGGCGTTCACCCCCGCTGGCTCTGCAGCAGAATGGATCAGGTGATCAAGCCTGGCGAGATAATTTATGCTGACGGCGTTCCGTTTGATTCAAACTGGGTAGAGGTCCTGTACGGCGAGGGCTCGGCACTGGGTTACGCCCAGTTCAGGATTGTTCACTCCGATGCGGTGATGCTGCCGCTGCTCATGGCGCTAGAGCGCGATGACAAAAAACGCTGGCAGCTGTATGAAACGTTGAAGCTGGAAGCCAGGAAGACAGTGAAAGGGCGGCATCGGGCTACGGTGGATGTGCAGTATCTGATTGAACTGTGGAAGTTGTGTATGGGCAAAAGCAGCGTTTGATCATCACGTCAATTGCATCGCTCCGTTGTGCCACAATAATAGGAATTGTGGCACAACAGTTTTTACGCAAAGCCGGTCGCCATCACAATCAGCAACTGAGACGCAGCAAGATAAATGATTAAACCGTCAGGTAGATAGTGAGCCATGAAGAACAAGAACAGCACAACATCATGAAAATCCATTTGCTTTCCGATCTTCATCACGAGATCCATGCCTTTACCCCGTCATTGCGCGCGCAAGAAGCGGATGCCGTCGTGTTAGCCGGCGATATCGATATCAAGGCTCGCGGCATGGCCTGGGCAAGAGAAATGTTTGCGTGCCCGGTGGTTTATGTCCCCGGCAATCACGAGTATTACAACGGTCATCTGGATGATACGCTGGCGAAAATGCGTGCGGCAGCTTGCGATCGTGTACGCGTGCTGGACTGCGATGAGTGGGTTATCGGAGGCGTACGCTTTCTGGGTGCGACCGGTTGGACGGATTATTCAGCCACGGGCAATGCATCAGAGGCTGAGTGGGAGGCTGAACAAAGCATGACGGATTTCAGGAAAATCAGAGTGCGCAGTTATCACAAAGTCCGGCCCTTGGATTTTATCAAACGCAACGAACGAGCCCGGCAATGGCTGCGTGATCGCCTCTGTGAGGTTTTCGAAGGGCCTACCGTGGTGGTCACCCATCATGCGCCGTCAGTCTTGTCGCTGGCCAGGACCGAAACGGTGAATCATCTGGACGCCGCCTATGCCAATCGCTGGGAGGTTTTAATGGAAGAACCGAATACTTTCTGGCTGCATGGGCATACCCATCTTGCCGTGGACTATACCTTCAAAGGGACACGGGTTATTGCCAACCCTCGGGGTTACCCAAAGGAAAAGACCGGGTTCAATCCGGACTTGTTGGTTGATTTAAATCATTGAGCAGCTCGGTTGTTTGATCGATGGTAAACCGTCTGAAAGGAAAATTTCTAGGCTGAATTTAACTTAACAGACGCTTCTAAAATCCAGTAACCTTCAGGTCAAGCCTGAATTTCTACAGTCTATTTATGCCTTACTGAAGGAGGGGCATATCACACCCACCGTCGAAGGTTGTGCTGGTATTTAAAACGACGCCAAAAGAGCTCTTGAGCCCAACGCCGCATATCATTTCATGGTGGCTTACCAAATAGCCATCAACTGTAAAGCGGGCAATAATTGGAAAAAATCTCAACGCCGTTTGACATTACTGATATCCAATCGAAGAAGCTCATTTTGAATTGCAAGAACTTCGATTACGATAGGTTGAGGCTCACCATGCATGCTAGATGTGACGTCCGCTGCAAAATGGATTACCCCAGAAGAGGTTTGCTCAACAAGTTCCTCGATCTGCGCCAATATATCTGGAGTGGATGACAATAGGGCTCGTAAATGGCCCAAGGAATTTTGCAATTCAAGATAGGCCGAGGTTAATGCTTCTTGCTCCAGGAACGGTCGATCCTTAGTCCCATAACCGAACTGCTTTATTCCCGAAATTTCGATGAGTGCCTTTGTCATAGTAGAGAATGTTCGCGCTCGTATATCATCCAACACGGTAATCCCTACCTGCTCCAGCCAAATGCGAGCTAGGTATTCCTGAGGAAAGAGCGTATCAACACCGCCGACTGTCAGACGATCTATTGCAATTCCATTTATCAAGGGGACGAGCATCAAATTACGCCCGTAACCAACACAAGCTCGCAAGCTTTCCGTAATTTCGGCTACCGCAAGAAGCCAGTTGGCGACATCCTCGATAGATAAAGTAATCAGCACCTCTGCCGGAGGCCAAGGAGCGATTTCATTTTCCTTGAGCCGGATATACAGATTCATTGACGAGGAAAGGTTATTCAAAGCTTGTTTGATTTCATTCCTCGTTTTCGCTAATCGGCGCTCCGTTGCACTACGAGTCTCGTGGGATGCGAGTCGGAATGCAGTTTTTCGTTGCGCTTTTGGTTTATACCAAGTTTGAATTGGGTTTATGTTACGCACCCCTGATTCTCCAGCCATGAGACGGAGTCCTTCGACAATCTGTCGAAGCTTTCGCAATTCTTTAGGCATTCCAGTGCTTAGCAACTCCCAAGGTTCATTCTCAATGGCAGCATCGATATGTTTAATAATGTCTCCAGTCCAAGCGATGTAAGAATTAGCATCTTCGGGGAGCTTATTAAACCTCATGATTAAGTTCACTGAGCAATCGAATAATACACTCTGCAGTTTAGTGACTGTCTCACTTTTTTCTGCGCTCCCTTTTCCGACAGCAGCTTTAGGCGAAATCCGTGGTGGCGTTAGCGTCTCAGCTAGATTATTAACAAAATTTAGGCGTTCACAATTAGCCTTGCTGATGTTGAAGTTTCCCTTACGAAACCATTCGTCTAAAACACTTTCCAAAATTGTAACCAGATCATGTAGAAGCTCGGTTGCCCGATTCAAATAATCGGTGTAGTTGGGCGCAGCAAGGCGATCAGCGACTGCGGTTAGCCACTGCTTGTTCCAGTCTGGTAATGCTTGCGGTGGCAAATTTTTGCGCGGAATGCGTTTGGTTGCCAAAGAATAATCCCCATAGCCAGCTATTTTTCCATCTGGAGTTACAGCATTTGAAATCGCCAAACCTGCTTGTGGAACTATGGCAAGCAGAAGTTGGCACAAACTGACCACCTCACCATGAGGATCTGTCTGACAAGAAGCAGCAACGCAACGCACATCGGCGCAGACTGCAAAACCTTCTTCCTCATGCCGTAGCTCAGGAGAGGAAACCCACGGCACTTCGTTGTAGATACGATTAAACAAGTTTTGCTGCCCAGTGGCATCAACCCAAGCCTCAGCAATACTTGGGTCAATTAAGCTTGCCGTGCCAAGCAATCTCGCTACATTGTCCAGTCCGCCGTACATCAAATCCGGTCGGATAGCGTGGAGTTGATCGCGTAAAATATTGGAGATTTGGGTGCCAATGATTGAACCGAGTAACTCATTCAACGTACTGAGGTTGGTTTGTTGCGAAAATAGTTTAGCCTTCGTTTCTTGAGTCAAGCGAGTAATCAAATGCTTACGTGGGTCATTCTTAGCAGAAGTTTCTACTGCTGAACAAAAGGAGCGGGAAGCTGCTTGCAGATGAGCAAGTTGCGGAATATCAGGAAGCTCACTGCCCGATAGGCCAAACATAGCGGCAACAGTCACCTGTGTTCTAGGTAGCGCTCGCACCTCGGGGAGGTTGAGCCACGCGCAAACACTTGCGGAAATGTGAACTTGTCCCAGCCCTCTTAGTGCGCCAGCGGCTAAGATAGAATCAGGCTCTTGTTCCAAGCGTGCGGCAATTTCATCGACTAGCCGTCCTTGCCATTTGGCATTGACTTCGCAAGCGCGTACAAGGAAAGTTTCAATGTCTTCTGCTGGAATACAATGAAAAGCCTTAATAATTGTTCGTTCTGAAGTTGGTGGGGGGAACTCATGGCATAGATGAAACAATTCCGTAGCCCGAAGTTGGTGTAGCGCACCAATACGACCAAATCCCGCGTCACGAAGTAGGTGTTCATCAAGCAGACGTCGAAGCGCAAAGGAAATCTCTGCTTCAGTGCGTTTGAGCACTACCGGCAACCGTTCCGCATCAACTGTCGCACCGGTAGCACCCGCAGCCGTTGTCACACGAAGCACTGCAAGCTCAATTTCTCGTCCACCATCTCGCGCACGATCAGTAACTTGGGTGCGCAGTACGTCAGTAAGACGGCTTCCTTGGGTCAGCATATAGGTATATTCCAAGAGTAGTCCTTTGCTTTCCCGCCAAGGTTCACGCCAGCCAATGGATTGGGTCTGGGAACGGCTCCTCAGTTCTTTCCACAAGCGCTCAGCCAATTCGTTATCGCCAATCTCTCGGATTTCAATAGCTCGATCCCGTTCTGTCAATGAAAACAAGTCCTCTTCCCGTGCCGAACCCAGCAGAGTAACTCCTGGGAGCAGTGCGGCTTCTCGAGACAACGCATCCCATCCTTCAGAAAGACCGCACCCAATATCATCAAGTACGAAGCCAATAGGCCTTTCAGCGGAAGCTCGACATACATTGGCAAAATCCATAAGAAAATGAACCTGATCACTAGAAAGGCGGCGGATTCGGAACCACTTGTCGACGTAACTTGCTGCTTTCGCCACTTCCCACATGAGAGCTGATTTCCCTGAGCCAGAAGGGCCGACGATCAAAACGTTGCGCCTGGCTTCCAATGCTTTGATCGTTCGTTGCCGAGCAGCAGGCCGTTCAACAACCAATCCAGCTGCGAGATGTCCTGGCTGAACATCTACGCCAAGATAAAAATAAGGCTCTTCAATGGGAGTTAGAAAATCAACTTCTTCGCATATTTGCTTTATCAGAACTGTGTGACTTTCACGATATGAAATGCCAGTTGTCACTGGATTAATGCTTGCACTTGTGTTGAGATGGTTAAGTTCGGCTTTAATTTGGCATAAGGCATTCAACCATTCTTCCGGAGTATCGATGGAAGCAGCGGTGATTTTATCGCGGTTGTTTAGCAAATTCTGTTTGGCTTGGGGGATCTGCCAGAACAGTCCATACAGCCGTTTCTCTCGGTCTTTTGTCCATTCGCGCGCCAAGGCGAGTATTTCGTCCAAATGTGGGTCGCTAAGGCTGTAGCCGACAAACAGCAGGGTGCGATTCTGTATAAAACTCTGTAAGGTATGGACAGCTCTGGGATTTTTCTTTGTCCACAGACGATAGTCATCGCGGGTGAGCGTGTGTGGTTGAGGTAGCTTGCCGTGAAGCTGAATGATTTTAGCTTCGTTAAGGCGGTCGTAACCGGCTTCATCTGTAATGGGGTAAGACTCTTCAAACAAGCGGCACAGCAGCGCGTCGTAATTAGTGGTGATGATTTTGTGCCAAGGCAGTTCGGACAGGGCATGGTGGGCGAAGGAAAGTTCGAAGTCTCGGTCATCCAACGTCGCTGTCACCACCCGCTCCAACTCGCCCCGTGAATTGGAATGGATGACGGCATCGAACAAATCCAGCGGCGAATCGTCGAAATCCAGAGCCTTAAAGCCAAAGTGTGAGGCTACAGCTTGAGTCAGTCCTGCCCATAATGGAATACGGCGGTCGCTGCCGTCTTTAGCTGTAGCCAAATGCGACAAGCCAGCCCCGGCGAACAATACTAATTCGCCGTCATGGAGCTTTTTCGCCAAAATACAGGCAAGCTTGTGATCTAGCGGATAGTCACGGGATATGCGGGTGGCAGTGGTCATAGTGAAAATATTTTTATCTGGAATGGTGGACTCGCTTCAGTGTAGCTTGCAAGCAACAGATGTGGCAAGAAGTGAGGTATGAATCGTAAAGATAATCAATAAAGGGCTGTGTCGATAGAAAATTCTTAATTTCCTAATGTCCTCTTTGGATGTGCGCCGTGCTCTAAGGCGGCGCTTTTTTAGTAGGTGAAAATCCAACCCGTGTAAAAGAGTTTCTAATTTTTTCCACTTTCAGCATCCTTTTTTACCAGTCGAGCCAAGACAGTGGGTATTCTTAAAACAGTAACATAGCTACTAAGATTGCTTGTTATTTTTGCCACTTTTATTAGCAAGTTTTCCACGTTCTTTGACAGCGCATGAGGGTTAACCCTTAATTACTTGTATGATGAATATTCCTGAAAAACGGGTAAAGTGAGACCCACCTTTAGTGACGGCTAAAGGGCTTTAGGAAGTAGCTCGATTAATTACAGGCTCCGTTTCAGAGACCGTTAACAAGAGTGGGCGCTTCTTAACTCCAAGTCATTAACTCGAACAGTCTTAAGGGCCTGAGAGCCCGCATTTTGCAAGGCAGAGAATAACTTATCATGACAATATTATCGATTCCTGAGATTAATGTCGGTGTTGATACCGGGAAAACACGACTCGACATTTACATTCGTCCATTGGCTATTTTTTTCAGCGTGGACAATAACCCTCAGGGTGTTAAAGCAGCTATAAAAAGAATTAAAACTCATCAGCCTACACGTATTGTGATTGAGGGTTCTGTCGCAAATTTTGCCCGGCGGCAGAACAGGCCTATCAAATAGGCAAAGTTATTCTGCTAAAGCGATGAACTGCTGATACGCCGAAATGTTCTGATCAGATAGCTGCCTCTTTCGAATCATATGTACCGTTTCAATGCCATCAATAGTCGCCTTGGCAGAATGAAAAGCTTTAAATCCCAGCATGGGATTTGTGATTTTCTTGATGAATCGATGGTCTTGTTCAATTCGGTTATTCAAGAACTTGATCTGGACGATTTCTACGAAACTGATCAAACCAGCCAGCAGAAGTAACAGATTGATATTTTCCAGTCCGGCATAGTTGGCACCGCTTTGGTCCATGACTACTTTCTTTGGGGACCCGTTGGCATCAATCGCTTGTTTAAAAAAGTCAGTGGCTGCCGCCTCATCACGTTTTTCGGACAGCATAAAGTCAACGGTATCGCCGAACTTATCGATAGCACGGTATAAATACACCCACTGGCCTTTAACCTTAATATAGGTTTCATCCATTTTCCAGGATGTCGCTACTGCTCGTTTGCTTTTCTTCGCAGCCAAAGCCAATGAGGTTGAATACTTGATAACCCAGCGGTTCAGCGTCGCGTGATCGACTATCACCTGCCTTTCAGCCAATATTTCTTCAAGATCCCGATAAGATATGCCATATCGAACATAGAAATATACCGCATACAGAATGATATCTTTTGGATAGTGTGCGCCTTTAAAACTGATCATCGCCCGCGAAATTCCCAAATTCTATCTCAAGCTCTTAAAATTTGCGACAGAACCGGATTTTTCTATATAAGTCAGTGTTTCTGGCGAACCTCAAAAATTGCTAAGCTAAGCTTATCGGATGCTCTATAATTCAGTCCAGAGGCTTACAGATATCCAATCTTCGAGCAATCAAGAATTTTTTATGTGCTATCCAAATTAATGCTTCCCTAACCGTTCAAAGGACCAAAAATGTCATACACTGCAGAAATAAGCAGAAGCAATCCAACCGCCTTCTTATTTTTGGTGGATCAGTCTGGGTCAATGGATGACAAAATGTCATCAGGCAGATCCAAGGCTCAACAAGTAGCTGATGTTTTAAACCGTACGCTTGCTACGCTTATTACACGCTGCACCAAGTCGGAGGGAACTCGCAATTACTTTGAAATTGGCGTAATTGCTTATGGGGGCAATGGCGTAGGCAACGGTTTCCAGGGGGCGCTTGGGGCTTCTATTTTGCATCCCATTTCTGCTATAGAAACTTCCCCCTTAAAAATTGAAGAGCGCCAAAAAAAGGTCGATGATGGTGCCGGTGGAATCATTAGTCAATCGATAAAATTTCCTGTTTGGTTTGAACCGCAGGCAAGCGGTGGAACCCCCATGTGTCAAGCTATAACCATGGCCGCCGAGGAACTGGTAGCATGGTGTGATTCGCATCCAAACAGCTATCCTCCAACAGTTCTCCACATCACTGACGGCGAGTCAACCGACGGTGATCCAGAGCAGTTTGCTTCACATCTTCGCCAAATTCAGACAAATGATGGGCCCGTCCTGATGTTTAACCTTCACGTAAGTACTTCAGGTGCTCATCCAATCGAGTTTCCCTCTTCAGAATCAGGACTGCCTGATGCCTATGCAAAATTGCTCTTTCGTATGTCAAGTTTATTGCCTGAGCATTTGATTCGGTTTGCCCAAGAAAAGGAATTTAAAGTAGGTATGGAATCCAGAGGTTTTATGTTTAATGCAGACGCCATTCAAATTGTCGATTTCTTCGACATTGGTACTCGAGCATCTCAACTTCGTTAAGCAAAAACTATATGAGGGTGCTATTCACTGGCCAAGTTGCCAAAGATCCCTGCTATCCCGAAGAAAATGAAGACTCAATTGAATACTCACCTGAAAATAGAAGGTTTGCATTAAGCGACGGGGCATCTGAATCTTTTGATTCGAAGAGTTGGGCACAAATGCTCGTTCGCCAGTTTGTGCTAAAGCCTGAATTGAGTAAAGAGTGGCTCGCAGAACTGATAGCTGAATACACCTCTCAATTTGATCGCGAAACGATGACATGGTCTAAGCAAGCGGCTTTTGATCGGGGAAGTTTTGCTACGTTGCTCGGAGTAGAAGTGTTTCCGAACCATGATACGGTAAAGATCATAAGTATTGGAGATAGTCTTGCAGTACTTTTAGATGGTACCGAATTCATTGATTCATACCCTTACTCAGGTGCGGAAGAGTTTCAGCAGCGCCCTCAATTATTTTGCACAGACCCTGTTCATAATAGTTTTCTTTCTTCTTCAGATTTTTATTCTTCACATTTTAAGCAGTGGACTATATCAGAACAACAGTCACCAACAGTTCTTTGCATGACAGATGCATTGGCAGAATGGGCACTCAGAAACGCACAAAAAGGAGAACCGTCTTGGGAAATGTTGAAATCTATAAACGATATTTCCCAATTGGAAGAACTGGTTCTCACCGAGCGTGAAAAAAAGAATATGCGTGTTGATGATGTATCTCTTGTAATCGTCGTATTTGATTAGTACACGGGCATGAGCTATCCAACTCTTGAGCAATACAATGAAGCATTCCAATATCCTCAGTTGGCGCTTATTGAGCCCGAACTTAAAAAGGGGGTAATTGCTACGACAGGTTTGGGTCTGCCTTTAGCTCTATGTGGAGGCTTTGCTCTTACCTACACCTTGAATACCGGGAGTACAAAATATGCCGTTCGCTGCTTTCATAAGCATTCAAATGCGTTAGAAACGCGGTATAGCTCAATTTCGCGCAGACTCAAAACTTTAAACTCTCCTTACTTCGTTGACTTTGAGTTCCAGCCTCAGGGAGTCAAAGTAAGTGGTAAATCTTTCCCCATTGTCAAAATGGCTTGGGCGGCGGGTACAACCTTAGGTGAGTTTCTCGAGCAAAACTATCGTAGCGCAGACATCTTGCAAGAACTGAGCGCCTCA
>Ga0208882_1000660_pt1 | contig 14728 bp, 12 predicted proteins | sample LakWasMet14_LOW5_2_FD_183862 | JGI IMG/M metagenome (GOLD analysis project Ga0208882, IMG submission 183862) | Freshwater sediment methanotrophic microbial communities from Lake Washington under simulated oxygen tension - Sediment Metagenome... | ecosystem: Environmental > Aquatic > Freshwater >...
GAGGGTAGGGTGAGGGGAATCTAAAGCAAGGAAAAATGCTTATTTTGATCCCCTCATCCCAGCCTTCTCCCGGTGGGAGAAGGGGCGAATTGTCGCGCTGAATAGTTACGTGAGTTTTTAGATATGTGCTGATTTGGGAGCAACGCTTACGTCGTCTTGACAGAATGTTTAGCGCCAATGTTCACTAAACTCACGGTAAAAGCCGACATCAGCGATTGTGGCACCGCGTCTGCCAACCAAGGTGCTGGCAAAAATTTGCGCCCGTTCCAAGGTCATGTCTAGTGGCCATCGATTGCTTAATCCCAGCAGTAATATGGCGGAGAAAGCATCCCCCGCGCCTACGGTATCGACTACCTTTGTACTTGCTGGCGGTTTTGCCACCACGAAGTCTTGATTTTTTTCGCAAGCGATGGCGCCTCTCGCACCGAGCGTCACGATCAGCCCATCCAGGTCTAGCTGTGTGCAACACGCTTGCATGGCACTTTCTAAAGTGGCATGTCCCGGACATAATTCGTCCAACTCAGCTTCATTGAGTTTAAGCCATGCCGCATCCTGGAGTAACGGCAGCAGTGTATCTCGATGCCACCATGGCGAGCGCAAATTAACGTCGATAAAGATTTTGCCTAGATGCCGGGCTTTGATGGCTTGAAGTGCTGCATGCGCTGCCGGGTTTCTAATCGCCAGTGAGCCGTGATACAAAAAGCCATCCGTATTTTCAGTATCGAGTAATTTCTCATCGATAAAATCGTAGGCGCAATCGGCAACTATTTCATAGCTGGGCTCGCCGTCCTCGATCATCACCTGGACGCTACCGGTGGGATGATCGGGATCAATTTGTAAGGCTTTTTTGTTCATACCCCAGCTGTCCATTAAGGCAGCAACTTCGTGCCCCGATGGATCATTGCCAATCCGGCTGATGAAGCGGGGGGCTTGCCCAAATGCCTGCAAATGCCAAGCGACATTGAACGGTGCGCCGCCCAGAACCCGGCTGCCGTCGGGGAAATGATCAAACAGCACTTCGCCAAAAATATGGATAGCGGTGTCATTATTCATAATTTATCTCCATCCAGCCTTGGGTGTCAGGGTGATAATGAGCGATCCCCTCAAGAATTCCAGCGCTATAATTTCCATTCATACTCAGAAAGCCGCCTTTCGCTTGATAAAGTGTCGCCAGTGTTCCTTGTTGGAAGGACAAATTTTTAGCTTGCTCGATAACGTCGTCGTCGGCGTTAGCAACTAGTACGGATTGAATCGTACTGGTGAGTACAGGTAAATCATTACCGCTGTCACCGGCAAAAACGGTATTGCTGAGATCAAAGCCTTGATGTTGCATTAAAAATTCCAGCGCATGAAGTTTAGTGGCGAGTGCCGGTACTACATCCAACAGGCCCATTGAGGACGCTTCATCGACACTGAAGATCAAGCTGGTTGGCATTCGTGCCAAATTTAGGCGGGATGACATTTCCCGTTGCAGTGCATGAACGTCGGTTTCTAACGGCAGATAGTAGCTGAGTTTATAGCGGTTTTGCCTGGCTTCATCCTGCAAACGCAAGGCGGTTAAGTCAGTAAACAAAGGCCGCAAAGCCAACGCTGTCAATCCCTGCCAATCTGCGGAAACGTCTTGTTCCCATGCAGACAAATCCTGCCATGCGTCATTTTTAATTTGATATAAAGTCGTGCCAACATCACCAATCACCCAGTCGGGAATGGGGAGTTGATAGTCGTTAATAGCCTCTTCAACCAGCGTTCGGTGCCGACCGGTGGCATAAGCCAAGGTCACCTCCGGTCGTGAAACCAGCCTTGTAAAAGCCTCCCGTGCGCCCGCTGACTCAAGTTGTTTACCGTTTGGCAGCAAGGTTCGGTCAAGATCGGTGCAAATCAGTAGTCGTTTTGTCATAATTTTTACGTTCGGCTAAAGATTGAAAAAATCATAATGGTCGATGGCTTCGAGTATCCCCCATGCATGCGACTTTTCTGCGAAATAAACGTGCTGGTTATCGCCGAGTTTCGATAATTCTTCGCTGTGGCGATTACCGACGACGACTCCGAGCGTATTTCCGCGCAACATATCTTCGTCACCACCGGAACCACCCGTCACCATAATTCGCTCCAGTGGAATATTCCATTGCCGTGCCACATAGCGTAAGGCCTGTCCTTTGGATGCTCTAGCAGGTACCAAATCCAGAAACTGCCCGAAGGAAAGTGTCGGATTGACCGACAATTCTTGCTGGCGCAATAGCGTTAAAATTTCTTCCATAGGCGGTGCGATAGTGCTGTCGTAATAATAAGAAAGTTTAAAGCGGCTTTGCTCACTTTTAGGTTGCGGAGTTAAGCCGGGAATGCCGGGCAGTTCGTCGATGACTCTTCTTAAAACTTGTGGCGTCCATAAATGATCAATGTGTCGATTCCAGGCGGTGTCGGCAATTAATTGCGGCGCATAGTAGATTTCAGTGCCGAGGCTGGTAATAATAATATCCGGCATCGGGATGCGATTAACTTTTAGAATGGTCAATACTGAATCCAGTCGCCGACCTGTCGCGATACCGAAGAAAAATTTCTTACGTTTTTCGCGAATAAGCTTTGCAAATTGCGCCAATCCTTCTTCATCACCCAGCAGGGTATTATCAATTGCTGTAAAAATGGCTTGTTTCCGGAAACGTCCGCTATTTACCACCGTTGGGGTTTTGGGAAGGTGGGCAGGGTGCTCTGATATTGACCTAATTTTTTGCAAGTAGGCTTGTGCATGGGCCTCCCAGGAATAATGGCGGGCAACATTTTGTAGCCCGTTTTCGGAAAGCTCTTGCCAAAGTTTTGAATTTTCGAGGATAGTCACCAATGCCTCAGCGATTGCAGGTTTATCCAATGGGTCGATCAGTAAACCATTTCGGCAATTACCAATGATGTCCACCGGGCCGCCGTTTTCAGTGGCGACCAGTGGTAGGCCGCTGGCGGCGGCTTCCAGTAACGTCAAGCCGAACGGTTCAGTTAAGGCCGGATTGATAAAAACACCGCCGGACGCTGCCGCCAAACGATAAATATCGGCCACATCATCAGCCGTATGGTGTTTGGGTATTACGACTTGCCCGTATAAATCGTAATAATCAACAACCAGTAACAACTCGGTTAATACCGCTTGTGGGCCTTGATCCAATTCCCGAATATCATCACGATTACCGGCAATGATTACTAAATTGGCTAATTGTTGCAAACGTGGCGACCCACCATAAGCTTCCAAAAGTCCAACAATATTTTTGCGTTCATCAGGCCGGGATAGCGCTAATATGATTGGCTTATCCGGTTGATACAGTGACCGGTCTAGGGTTATTACCATGGCCGTCTTTTCACCATTACCAATTGGTGGATGAAACATTTCAAGATCGGTTCCGGGCGGTATGACTGCCATCTTTTCCGGCGTATAGCAATTGTAGAGCCCGTATTGCTCTTCTATTTCATTACGCGTACTGGTAATAACCAGATCGGCGTTGGTCAGGGTATCCTCTTCGGCATCAATGCGGTTGGACATGTGATAGCGCTGCTCTATCTCCTCCATGGTTAAGCCCACAGCTAGCAGCCTCCGGCATTTATCGCGCCCCAGAGAATGACCGGTATGAATCAACGGTAAACCGGTCCAGTGCGCAATTCGAACACCCACATAACCGGCATCGGCATAGTGGCTGTGCAGAATATCCGGCAAGCGTGGCTGGTGGTGTAACCAACTCAGTAAATTATCTGCAAAACTATCCAGATGATCCCATAGCTCTTCTTTGCGGATATATCTCTCTGGTCCGGCATCAATGCGAACAATTTGTGCATTATCTGCAAGCCGCTCAATGGGCTCGGCATAATCTGAATCAACCTCGTGGTCGATAATCCGTCGCGTTATCAAATCCACGCGCTGCACATTTTCTTGCTTGGCCAGCGCTTTTGCCAGTTCAACGACATATTTGGTTTGGCCACCGGTATCCGCGTCTCGGCCTAGTTCCAAATTGTTGGCTCGAATTAGGCCATGAATGCTGATTAAGACGATATGTAGCGGCTCAGGGTTGGAATTATTGGGCATTGTTTTTCCTCGGTTACCGGTTTGTTGTGGCGCTTGCGTTAGTGTGAGACCTAACACGCCCCGGCTATTTTTTAGAGTGTTCTATGCAAACAAATGAAAGCTCATATGCTGAATATAATCAGGGTGGAATCAGCTTCAACACTTTTTTGATGATGACATCCGTTAGCGTTTCTGGGGAATTATGAAGAAAAATGCTTGGCATCTTGGCATCAAGTTTACTCATGGCCGTGGGTTGAAATTCCCGATTTGTTGTTGATGTGGTTTAGCAATGAATCACGCAAGGTAAGATCAATAATTGTTGCAATATTTTTCAATGATCCTAGGTGGTAGTAATTTCCGGCGGAGGAATTCTTTTTATAAAAACATCAACACAAAAATAACAAGCTAATCGATTCAACGTGCATGAGAGCCTATAAATCTATACAGTTCAACGTATCTACATTAAGAAAGGATTAAAACGTTCCGCCCGATAGGGTTGTCTACTCAGACACAAGAAGATGAGTGTCTCAGGTGATTGGTTGAAATTAAGTTGTCAATCACAAGTTGTTTTTTCAATCGAATTTAATCTTAAATCATTTTGCATAAGCGCATCGTAAATAGGCACAACCCCTAGCAAATCGGCGATGATATGCGCCGAAAAGCAGGCCACAAACAAGGGCAAAATCATCGTATAGTCTCCTGTCATCTCAATAATTAACACGATGCCGGTTAAGGGTGCCTGTACGACCCCAGTAAAATAGGAAGCCATTCCCACCACGGCAAACAATTTCGTATCAATATTCAACTCAGGAAAGAGCTGTTGAATAATGCTGCCAACCCCCAAACCCATTAATGCGCCAAGAACCAGGATTGGCATGAAGATGCCACCTGAAGCTCCAGAGCTGGAACTGCCAATCGTAACGATAAAGCGGATGCCAAAAAACAGCATGACCGTGTTTAACGTAAAAATATTTCCTTCGAATATATTGTTAATGAACCCCTGTCCGCCACCTAACAATTCCGGGGTACACCAGCCGACGGCGGTTACCATCGCAGCCAAAACTATCCACCAGAATAATTTGGGATAAAACGGCAACCTGAGCAGCTTTTGGGATGCCAGCAATGACTTGTTGAAGAGGCCACCGAGGATGCCCGACACAATGCCCAATGGCAAGAAGAGCATCAGAAGATTCAACGCCGGGGCTTCCGCGATGGTTATATGAAAAGCCGGACTCTGCCCTAGCATTACGCGACAAACCATGTCAGTGGTAAGGCAAGCAATGGCGGCGGCAAAAAACTCAAACGAAGTACATCGCGAGTCCAATTCCTCAAGGGTAAATACCAAGCCAGCCAGGGGGGAGTTGAATGCGGCCGTTAATCCGGCACCGCCACCTGCAGCCACCATTACCGAACGATCCTTAATGACCACATCAGGCCAAATGTTGGCTATTGCTTGTCCGATTGCACCGCCCATGTGCACGTTAGGCCCGCCTCGACCCACCATTAACCCAGCGCTACTTGCGATGACGGTACTGATAAACTTAATCACCAACACACGAAACCAACGAAAAAGCCTAAGGCCCTGGAGCACCGCTTTCAAATGGGAGATACCGCTGCCGACCGACTCCGATGAAAAACGGATGGTCAGACCGGCAGAAACGAACACGGCAACCAGGACTAAACCAAAAATGGCCCAAGGCCCAAAAGTCGTATCTTGATGGGCCAATTCAATGACTTGGTTGCGTATGACTTCACCGTAATCCAGAGCAAGATGGAATCCGACCGAGACTGTTCCCGTCAGCAAACCCAGCAAAATGGAGGGTAAGATTAAGCGGTGTCGCTGCCTATTTAAAAGTAGTACATGGTCATTTTCTAGCTTAAACGTATTTTTAGTAATCGCTTCACCCTCATGATTAAGCTTCATACATTCTACTCGGCATGATTTATATATGTGTCGGAGTCGTTATAAAAATGGATGCATCCATAAGTACAGAAAGGCCATAGAGATAGATCGAATATAGGTTTGAGTTAACATTGCTGGAAAGAACTGTAAGATCATAATGATTAACCACTCAGGAACTAAACCCCATGTGTTTTTATTGACATAACCTAGTACTTCATCGCCGACATAAGCGCTCAGACCATCCAAAACCGGCAATGAGTGGCTGATTTGTGATGACTACCTGGCACGGTATACATTAACCTATGGACCGACGTTATCTTGCATAATTCGTTCTTCCATATGGGTACGGGCCAATCCCCCAGCTTTTGGTTCCACTGAAAATCCTGATAGTGGCGATTTTTCTGATATGAAGGCTTGTCTAGCGGGTTAATCCAGTCGTGTAAATAACCCAGCCACAACGATGCGTTATCATTCAATTGATAACCGACGTGGGAAAACAACAGGTTTTCTGTTTTCCTTGTTCCTTTAGGTGAATCATCCCGGGTACTTGTGTGGTTTAACACTGACCATTTAAGTTTCTCAAGATTGGGCGACAACGGTTTAAAATCCACATGCAATGCCAGCGCCCCCCAAACCCCGCGCATAGCGTCAGTATCAGTGCCGCCAGCAAAAGCGCTGATCGATTGTATTAGCAATAATGCGCTTAAAACTACTGTTTTTTTGATGTTGTTCATTGGATTGTCCTGAAGGGTGATTTAATTATTAAGGCCTAAGTCTCTCGATGCGTTTTTTTCCAATCAGACCTTTAGTAAAAAAGTTAGATGCAGCGTGTTTAAATATTCACTAAGGCTCCAGTAAGGGGCAACGTCTTCATGGCGAAATTAATGACAAGATGGTTTAGCCAGCATGGCTAACAGTCATGTAATCATAAAACAATGTTTAAATAAACATTGTTTACGGTAACATAAAAGCACTTTATGAGCCAATTATGAAGACCCACTAAATACTATTAGATTATGACCTCAGCAGACTTCAACTAAGCTCGGGCTGGGTGAAATGAACCTGATAGAATGGTGACTATGCAACCCGATGAGTCATAAATTTCCGCCCATGAAACGTAATAACAAGAAAACAACAACGATGGAAATTACGGGCTCTGATCAAGAAAAACAGTGGTCGCTTGAAGTCCTTAAGCAGTTTCGGTTGATTTTTAAAGCCACCCAGCAACATTCACAATCGATTGAAACAAAATATGGCGTTACCAGCGCTCAACTTTGGGCTATGTGGGAACTGTCAAAATCACCCGGGCTGAAGGTCACCGATTTGGCGAAGGCCATGTCGATTCACCATTCAACGGCCTGTAGCTTGTTAGATAAGCTGGCAAAAAAAGGCTTAATCGTTCGCGAACGCGTGAGTCAAGACCAGCGAGTGGTTACTTTGAATTTAACATCTCAGGGAGTTGACTTAATTGACCACGCCCCCTCAGCGCCACAGGGCATATTGCAGCATGCACTATTTTATATACCTGAGAATGTCCTCAAATCCCTTGCCACTAATCTTGATATACTTGTTAAGGCCATGGAAATTAAAGACGAAGAAGCGGCAATGCAGCCAATTAACCCCATATCTATATCTAATCGAGTCGTTCCTGAGAAGGACCGCTTAAAATCTTAAGGGCGTCTTTAAAAAATACTGGTGCCATGGCCGATCCAACGAGTTATACAAATCCCAATAAGTTCGCACACTATCCCTTCTCCAACGGGAGAAGGTTAGGATGAGGGTTTCAAATAAAAACTTATTGAGATTGGTATTAGTCATGGCGGGAAGCCATTAGATAATTGATGCTGGATATTGCCGGGATTAACTCCGGCTAGTTTATATGGCATTGCCAGACACCAACGGTTAATTAACCCCAGCTTGTTTCGCGATTTTCTTGATAGGTTATGCTGAATATTCCGTCTTGCTTCTGATGCGCAAATGGAATGGAGAGCTTAAAGCTATATTTAATTAACGGTGCTAATACTATTTTGTTCCGCCAATTTCTCTGATTTAGCAGTAAAGGCTTGCGATGGCCGCTTCAAGTTTCGGCCTAAGGTTGCTTTTTGCATGGCGTTAATGACTGTAGGGTTGGGTGAAAAATATTCTGGCGTGTTCCACTGACTCCATTTGTATTTGATAGTGTTTAAATCATCCGTAGCAATATTGACAACATTGCTGTTTTGCTCTGTTGTGTTGTACATGCCCCAATTATTACGGCCCAATACCTTATAAGACCACGTTGTCCAGTGGCTACCGGTTTCTGTAAATTGCTGAAGTCCGTAATCCCAGGATTCGGCATTTTCGAACAATGTGAATTCCCCTATAAAATGCGGTACGTTATATTTTAAACCCCATTTTTGAGCGTCTTGTACCCACCCATCCACGGAATTTTTCATCACCGTGAAGTCTTCATTGTTTTGCCATTGGTAATAGTGCAACGAATAGACGACGTTCTCCCAGTTTTTCTCTTGGGGATTCGGCAGTGTATTCCACCACCAGATAGCTTCCATGATGATGATATGGTCGGGATCAATCGCTCGAATAGCGTGATACAGGCGGTCATAAAGATTAACCACCTCAGACCCCATCCCTCCGGGAAAGGTCTCGGAGGGTTCATTTAATAGGTCATAACCAGCCACGGCGGCATTGTCTTTAAAACGCATGGCAAGGGTTTCCCAAAATTCTACCAGTTGATTTTGATAGAGCGGGGTGGAATAAAGCAGAGTGCCGTTTTGCCGACCTGAATGATGAGCTCCGTTTTGTGAACCCGGTGCGCCATGCAGATCAAGGATGGTGTAGAGCCCATATTCCAGCGCTTTGTTTACGGTCCATTCAATCCTGGATAAATCAATGGCACCTGTAGCGTCCAGTCTCCAGTTGCCCTCATCATCCATATAGTTAAGCGCATATATTGGTAAACGGATACAGTTGAGACCCGCTTCGGCGATGTTCTTGAAATCGATTTCTGTGATCCAGGAATCCCAGTAAGCGTTGTATAGCTCCCAAACAGCATCTTTACCAAAACGATCGGTAAGAATATTTCGCGCATCCCATTCATTTGATGCTCCGGCTAATGGCGACATCCAGGGCTCATGGACCCTCCAGCCTCCCAGATTGGTGCCGTAAAGATGAACATCTTTACCTAGGCCATAATTGTCCCTAATAGCCGCTCCATCCACTTTAAGATAATCTGAAGCGAAACAACATAAAGGAGACGATATCATCAGCGCCAAGAGTAAGACGGGGATTTTAGGTAAGATTGAGAGAAAAGCAGATTTCAGTTTCATAAATATCAGTATGATCCTTAAATATCAATATGGCTATTATTGCCCTAAGCCCTGAAGTGGGAAATATTCCATCTCATTAACATATTAAGTCATTGATTATGCAATCTATTGATTTTTTCATTCAAAAACAATTTCGTTAACTTCGGAAGCGTCTAACCGAATGCATATATTCAGCGAAAAATACAGAGTCAGGTTTTTCAAAAAAATGCGGCGTTTATAGGTGATTTCCAATTCTGTCAAATGCATTGAATCAATAAGGGTGGATGTATTTTAATGAGATACTGGTCGTTTAGCAGGCTGTTGAATTTATCTCCCCCGCAAGCCGCATTGATTCGTTGAATTAGACGCGAGAGTAATTCATAAGATATTGTTCTGCATGATAAAATAATACCATCTTCAATATATTGCATTGACCCTATGCGTGGCGCCGACATCACCCAAGAAGAACTGTTCAGTTACCGAACCCTGGAAGCGCGGATTCCGAAGAAGCATCCGCTCCGCAAACTGCGCAAAGTAGTTGATTTGCTACTCGCCACGCTCAACGACGAGTTCGAGGCGCTTTACGCCCGCCGCGGCCGGGATTCCATTCCTCCGGAACGCCTGTTGCGCGCCAGCCTTCTGCAAGTCCTGTTTTCCATCCGCTCGGAGCGGCAGTTGGTAGAGCATATCGACTTCAACCTACTGTACCGTTGGTTCATCGGCTTGACCATGGACGACGCCGTATGGGACCACTCCACCTTCAGTGCCAACCGAGACCGCTTGCTGAACGAATGCATCAGCCGTTTGTTTTTTGAGCGCGTACTGGCCTTGGCGGATTGGAAGAACCTGATCTCCGACGAGCATTTCTCCGTCGATGGCACATTGATCCAGGCCTGGGCCTCACACAAAAGCTTCGTCAAAAAGGACGGATCGACGCCGCCACCGGAAGACGGTGGCCGCAACCCCACCGTCAATTTTAAGGGCGAGAAACGCAGCAACGAAACCCATTGCTCGACCACCGATCCCGATGCGCGGCTGTACAAAAAGAGCGAGGGCGACAAGTCCCAGTTAGCTTTCCTCGGCCACGCCCTGATGGAAAACCGTAACGGTCTGGTGGTCGACGTCGAAGTCACCCAGGCCACGGGCACGGCGGAACGCGAGGCGGCTCAAGCCATGGTCAAGCGTACGATCTACAAACCGGGCGCGACCTTGGGCGCCGATAAAAACTATGACACCCAAGACTTTGTCGCCGCCATGCGCCAGCGCAAAGTGACCCCGCACGTGGCCAGCAAAGACAAAGGCTCCGCCATTGACGGTCGCACAACTCGACATGACGGTTACCGCAAAAGCCTCAAAATCCGTAAGCGGATTGAAGAGGTCTTCGGCTGGGCCAAAACCGTTGGCCCGCTACGGCAAACCAAATTCCGTGGTTTGAAAAAGGTCGCCGCACAAACAATATTTACTTTTGCCGCTTATAACCTGACACGTATGGGCGCCATTTTCGGCTGGCGTTACAGTACTGCTTAGACGGTAGTGTGCCTGAAATCCGCCCAAAGGCGGAATTTGCCCCCTTCGGGGTGAATATAACCGGCTAAAACCGGTTTTTGAGGCCTGATCAAGCTTCCAGACCGCCCAGCGCTTCGAAAAATGCCGTCGAAGCCGAAGGTATATCGGCATTTTTCAACAGCCTGTTAGATAATTGCTAAGGAAACAGTTCCTTAGCTTAGTTGAATTGAATTGAATTGAATTGAATTGATTAGGAGTCAAACATGCTTAGTTTTATTAAATCAAGTTTGAAATATTTTATAGTTGGTATTTTAGCGCTCATTCCGGTCGTCATTGTCATGCAGGTCTTGGTGTTTTTAGAGACCATCCTAAGAGAATTCTTTATTTATATTTACGGATACTCCAACAATGTCTTTATAACCGTCCTTGCATTCGCGCTTTCTTTTGTTGCAATTGCCTACACGGGTTATAGGGTCACAGCCTCAGAAAAAATGTGGGTACTGCATCAAGTTGAATTATTGATTAACCGGATTCCCATGATCAGGACGCTTTATAGGGTCAGTAAAAAGCTGGTCAACCTGCTTGGCAATCAGGAAAAAAGCGCCGCTAAAGAAATTGTGTTTATTGAATACCCTAAGGATGGCTTGTGGGTACCGGGTTATGTCACCAATAAGGTGGGAGAAATGCTGGTGGTTTATGTGCCGACCTCTCCTAATCCAACCTCTGGCTTTACCATTGTTGTGCACCAATCAAAGGTCGTAAAATCCAATATGGATATTGAAGCCGTGACCAGTTTTATTGTCAGTGTAGGTGTTGATTTACATCAAAGAGAGGAACTTGAGAAGCTTGCAGACTTGGAACATTTCAAATCCGTACCTCATACATAAGGGTGACGCTATGAAAATGCTAATTTTTTCTTTTATTGCAGGTGTTTTCTTACTCTATTTTTTGAATATAGCGATATTAAAAACCCCATTACTCGATCTTCATTGGTCAGTCCATGCAGGCATAAGGTTTTTGATAGGATTTATTTTACTAGGCGTGAGCTTTTTATATGCGCATGCAATTAAATTTAAAACAGCTGTATATATAACAGCTTGTATTGTAGCAATAGATTATATCTATGATTACTATGCACAGGCCCATAGGTTTAATTTTGAAATAATATTACACGGAATTTTTATGATGATATGGGGTGCAATTTTGGGCTATCTCACAGCAAAATATATCAAAGAGAAATCAATGCGTAGTTAATTTATCAGCTTTTTCTGTAGGGGTATCGCCAAAAGACAGGATTCAGTGATACCAGACCTTTATCGCCGAAATAACCAATATTAAAGCCAGAAAGGGCAGCAGCATAGCTCCCGGCACCTTGCCGAGCAACTGCCCCCCCTAGAAATAACCAAGCAGTGACCCGGCAGCCATCACCAGCAGAAAGTTCAAGTTTTTGCCAAGCACGGCAAAGCTTTGATCTGTGCTGTAACGGAGAAAGCCTGTAAGCATAGTGGGCAAACTGTCCGCCAAGGCCAGACTGCCAGCAGGCTTAATGTTGGCACCGAAGATCATCATTAAGGTGGGAATCAGGAGCTCACCACCCGCTACACCCAAGAGTGAAGCCACAACCTCTATTCCGAACCCCGCTGCAACGCCGATGAAAACCTGAGTCATAGCTTTGAGCGCGGGTAGGTTTGCGTTTGCTGGATCATAGCCGAGCTATTTCCACCAGTAACACGGCAATGATCTTGTAAAGCGTGGCTGTTTTAAGCCGGATCGCCCAACCCGCTCCGACCCAAGCCACCAACAGACTTCCGGCCAGCAGATTTAGAATCACGTCGCCATGTTCCATTACGATATTGAGAGGAATAGTTCCAGCACGGAAGGGAAGGCTGAGGCTACCACAACAAGGCTCATGGCCTTATTGAGAATAATCGCTTCCAATGCGCCGATTAACAGGGGCAAGCAGTATTCAGCGCCACCTAAGCCAATCAGCCCCCCAGAGTCCCGATAACGGCACCACTACCGAATGTTACCAATTTACTTTGTTTCTTATTATGGGTGCTTTTAGATCAATCATCTGAGCAACAGTAAAGGCTTTTTGGTATTTAACAGCATCTTGGCGGTAAAGCTACCCAGCACCAGGTCATGAAGTCGGTTGTGGCTGAAGGCGCCCATCGCTGTTAGATCAATTGCATGTTGGTTCTGATATTCACACAACACTTGCTCGGGTTTACCGGGCAATAATTGGGAGACTACTTCAATGCTACCGGCGTAGATCAGCTTGTTAGCGGCGGCCTGAAGTAATTGCTCCATCGCTGCCCCATCCTTACTGACGCATACCAGATGACAGGTCAGGCCTTTATAAAGCGGGCTGGTCGCGACCATGTCGACAGCTTTATCGGCTGCTTTACTGCCGTCATAGGCAATCATAATGTGTTGCGGGGCTTTGAAAACACCATTTACAACCAACACCGGCTTATGTAATGAGCGAAGGATTGATTCCAGCTTGGCACCTAGTTTGTCCGGCTGGTTTTCGTGGACTTTTCCGCGCACACCGATGACCAGCACGCGCAGGCTGTCTTCAAGCTCAATCAGTGCTTCCACCAGATTGCCATGGCGTTGATTGGTGATCGGCCCGGCAATACCGCTTTGAATGACACGTTCTTTAGCGGTCTGTAATAGTTGTTTACCTTGTTGCAGTCGCAACTTGCTGAGCTGTTGTTCGGCGGCGGTTAATTCGTCGAGCAAGTGCTGCTGACTGTCCAAACCAATATTGCCGGACAAATCCAAATGTGCGGCGGCTTCATGATGATGATCGATCATGTGCAGGAGCTTTAACGGCGCATCGACACGTTGCGCGATCCAGGCGGCGTAATCGCAGACGGCTTCGGTCAATGACGAACCATCAATGCAAGCCAGAACTAAATTGGTATTCGTGTTCATTAGTGACCTCCCAGGACTTTTGCTATTTCTTCGGGTTTATCGTGGATACCGAAACGATCAACGATGGTGGACGTGGCTTCGTTCATGCCGATCACCTCCACCTCGGCGCCTTCACGGCGGAACTTGACGACGACTTTGTCCAGCGCAGTCACCGAGGTGATGTCCCAAAAATGCGCCCGCTGTAAATCGATGACGACTTTTTCCACCGCCTCTTTAAAATCAAACGCAGCAGTGAATTTATCTGCCGAATTAAAGAAGATTTGTCCGAACACCTGGTAGGTTCTGGTGCTGTCGGCTTCATCCAGAGTAGATTCCACCACCATGAAATGGCTGATTTTGTTGGCGAAGAACAAAGACGCCAGTAACACACCGACAAAAACGCCAAACGCCAGGTTATGCGTCCAGACCACCACAATCACGGTCGCCAGCATCACGATATTGGTGGATAGCGGGTGTGTTTTAAGATTGATGAGTGAGCTCCAGCTGAAGGTGCCGATCGACACCATAATCATCACTGCTACCAATGCCGCCATCGGGATTTTGGAGATCCATTCATCCAAAAACACCACCATGACCAACAAAAAACTACCGGCGATTAAGGTAGACAAACGCCCACGTCCACCGGATTTAATGTTAATCACTGACTGGCCAATCATCGCACAACCGGCCATGCCGCCGAGCAAGCCCGCGCCAATATTGGCTAAGCCCTGGCCTTTGCATTCGCGATTTTTATCGCTGCCGGTATCGGTCAGCTCATCGACGATAGTGGCGGTCATTAAGGATTCCAACAAACCGACCACAGCCAAGGGTAAAGAATACGGCAGGATGATTTGCAGCGTTTCCAAGTTCAGCGGTACCTCCGGCCAGAGAAATATCGGCAAGGTATCGGGCAACTGACCCATATCGCCCACCGTGTGAATGTCCAGCTTCAAAACCAAGGCAATACCGGTCAATACCACAATACACACCAGCGGCGACGGTAAGGTCTTGCCGATCCCAGGCAAATAGGGAAATAGATAGATAATTGCCAAACCG
>Ga0208882_1000667_pt1 | contig 14654 bp, 9 predicted proteins | sample LakWasMet14_LOW5_2_FD_183862 | JGI IMG/M metagenome (GOLD analysis project Ga0208882, IMG submission 183862) | Freshwater sediment methanotrophic microbial communities from Lake Washington under simulated oxygen tension - Sediment Metagenome... | ecosystem: Environmental > Aquatic > Freshwater >...
CGATTCTTAAAGACCTGTGGCATCAGACCAAGCACGTGCGTAATCTTGGCGTGGCGGTCGGTTATCAAGTGACTTACGTCTATCCTGAATCCACCAACCAGCAAATTATCGGTAAGGATTTTCGTCAAATCCCCCAGCAATGGCCGAAAGTCAAACAAGCGATTGATACGCGCCAAGGCGTGCTGGATGGGCCGATAGATCTGGTACAAGGCGGCAGCGGTATCGTCTATCGCTACCCGATATTCATTGATGATCAATACTGGGGCATCATGTCCACGGTAATCAATACGGATGCCTTCCTGAAAGCGGCATTCAAGAACACGCCCCGTGACGTGCATGAGTTTGCAATCAGGATTGCCGACAACAAGAAAGTTTTTTACGGCGACCCTGGCTTATTTCAGGACAAAGACACCTTTAAGCAAACGAGCCTAGTGCCAAACGGCAAGTGGGAGTGGGCAATCAGGAATCATACTTCCAGCTTTACGAACCAAATCATCTTTTACCAGATCGGCAGCATTGCTATCAGCCTGATATCAGGCTTTCTGGTGTATTTCCTGATAAAAGAACGCTACCGCCTGTCAGACGATGCAATGCTGGATAGCCTGACCGGCTTACCCAACAGAAGATTACTGAATGACCGGATGCAGGTCGCTTTTGCCGGTGCCCAGCGATCTCAGAAACTGATGGCGATCATGGCGGTTGATATCGATTATTTCAAAAGAATCAATGACACGTATGGCCATGACTTTGGGGATGAAGTTCTGAAAATCGTCGCACTGGCGATTAAAACCACGCTAAGAGCTGGCGACACAGTCAGCCGCATCGGCGGAGATGAATTTATAGTCATATTGAAAGATTTGCATTCAGAAGAAAATATAGTCTCTGTTGCCGAAAAGTTGAAACATGCATTTACCCAGCCTTTGGTGATTCTGGGTGAAGAAATCTCAGTGCATCTCAGTATTGGCGCTACTATTTACAGGCCCGAAACTGCAGTCACCCTGAATCAGCTTAACAAAGAAGCTGACATTGCCTTGTACCAATCAAAAGCAAACGGCAGAAATACTTTTACCCTATATCAAGAGTCTTAAGCACTGAGTATCATGTCTGGCAAGAGGTGCAAGCCCGGCGAATTCCACAGCAATAGAGCGACATACGATTACTCAGCCGCTGTATAATCACTTCTTAATTTATCTTCAAACTCTTCAACCGGTAAAGGCCGGCTGAACAGATAGCCCTGGCACAGCTTGCACTGATGCGTCTCCAGAAACACACGCTGACTCTCCAGTTCAACGCCTTCGGCAATGACTTCAATCCCCAGGTTGTTTGCCATGCCGATAATGGTTTGCACTACTACCGCATCCCTGTGGTTAATGCACATATTACGTACAAAAGACTGGTCAATTTTTAATTGGTCCAGCGGTAATTTGGTCAGGTAGGACAATGATGAAAATCCAGTACCGAAATCATCCATAGAGAAACGCACGCCAAAATCCCTGAGTGCATTCATTTTAATAATGGCTTCCTCAACATTATTCAACACCAGACTTTCGGTCAGTTCCAGCTTGAGCCGGCCAGCTTTGATGCCATAGCGGTTAAGCATTTCACTGACCTGTTCGACGAAACCGGGGTCATGAAACTGATAAGCGCTGACATTGACGGCGATCTGCAGGTCACACGTCACAGGGTCGGCTTCCCAAGCCTTGATCTGTGCGCACGCTGTTTCCAGCACCCATTGCCCTATGGGCAAAATCAGGCCGGTTTCTTCGGCTAATGGAATGAACTGCAGCGGCGGCACCAGCCCTCTCTGCGGATGATGCCAGCGTATCAGCGCCTCTGCGCTATGCGTACGGCCTGCATGATCGACCTGCATCTGATAGTAAAGCTTGAATTGTTTTTCTGTAATAGCCGACCGCAAATCACTTTCCAGCGCTGCACGCGCCTCTAATACGGCTTGCATGGCCGGGTCGTAAAAACGAAGTGTATTGCGGCCTGCACTCTTTGCCTGATACATCGCAATATCAGCTCTTTTCAGCAGCTCATCCACTGTGATTTCCTGGTTGTGGAACAAGCAGACCCCAATGCTTGCTGAACTGTGATACAGATAATGATCCAGGTAATAAGGAAGGTTGATGACCGAAATGATTTTCGTGCAGATCGCTTCGGCCTGGATGGCTGCCTGGGACGAATCTTCACTCAAGTCTCCCAATATAATGACAAACTCATCGCCACCCAGCCTTGCCAGAGTGTCGCCGACACGCACGCATGTCTGCAGGCGCTTGGCAACCTCTATCAATAACAAATCGCCGACATTGTGACCTTTAGTATCGTTAAGCGTTTTAAAATGATCCAGATCGATAAATACCGTAGCACCATAATTATGATGCCGGGCGCTGACAGCCAGCGTATGCTGCAGACGGTCAATTAAAAGCCTTCTGTTCGGCAGGTTCGTTAACAGATCATAATAGGCAAGATGCTGAATCTTATCTTCAGCAGCTTTACGCCTGGCGATATCCTGCTCCAGCACGTGGTTCGCCTCTTCCAATTGCAAGGTCTTTTCTTCCAGCTTGCGTATCAGTATGACGCTGTAATCTTTTAACCGGTCGCTTTCATTGGTATCTACTGTTTCTGGCAGTTCCGGGACGGCAACAACCCCCTGGGCCAGCACTTGACGGAATCGGGCAAGGAAATCTTCGGGTTCTGATGGTTTCAGGATGAAACTATCGGCACCAAGACTCAGGGCAAGCCTTTCATCCTCGGGCTCGGTGTAGGTTGCGGTATAAACAATAAAAGGGATTGTTTTCAGACGGGGATCTGCTTTCCAGTACCGCAACAGCGTATAGCCATCCATGACCGGCATCAGCAAGTCAGAAACGACGAGCTGCGGTGGGTTTTGCCGTGCTTTGACCAGCGCTTCCGCGCCATGATGCGCAGACTCTACAAGATAGCCGCTCCCCGTTAAAAGCGCTTCCAGGTAGTAAAGATTCTCTTCCTTGTCATCAACAATCAGAATGTGCGTCATACATCTCCTTGTACTGCTGATCGGGATGGCAGGAAAGCAGAAATCTCAGCCACAAAAGTTTCAGGATTGATCGGTTTTTCAATATATCCATTACAACCCGCTGCCAGGCACTTCTCACGGTCTCCAACCATCGCATACGAAGTCACGGCAATAATGGGAACAAGCGTCAGTGCATCGATCTTACGCAAGGCACTCGCCACTGCATAGCCGTCCATCATCGGTAACTGGATGTCCAGAAGAATCAAATTCGGCAACAGCTTCTCTGCGACATCTATACCGGTCGAGCCATCTGCAACCGATACAACATTGAAACCATGTTTTTCCAGAAGAAAAGTAGTCAAGTAACTGTTCTGCGCGTTATCTTCAATTAACAGGATAGAATTTTTCATGGTTTAAGCGCACCGTGTAAAGGGATTGTGACAATAAACTCACTACCTTTAGACCACTCACTCACTGCCGTGACATGCCCGCCCATCAGCTCCAACAGCTTGCGGCAGATTGCAAGCCCCAGCCCGGTGCCCTCATGCAGACGTGTAAGCCCACTATCAATCTGGCGAAATGGCCGGAACAGCAGATCCAGATCCTGAGGTTTAATGCCAATGCCGGTGTCGGCGACACTGAGTTTCACCAATGTACAGGAAGCGGCACCCGGCGGCTGATTAAAGTCGCCAAGCAACTCGGCAGCGACTGTCACGCCACCTTTTTCAGTAAATTTGATAGCATTGTTGATCAGGTTGATGAACACCTGTTCCAGCCTCCTGCGGTCAGTAATGATCTCCCCCAGATCATTACTGACAGAGGCGGTGAGATACAATCCTTTTTTCTCGGCAACCGGTTTTAATACACTGATCACCCGCTCAATCAGCGCGGGGAGATTAACGGGTTCAGACTGAACCTCTAACTGGCCGGCTTCAATCTTTGAAATATCAAGCACATCATTAATCAGCTCCAGCAAGTGCTTTGCGCTGCCCTTTACCATGCCGAGCTGCTTCGTCTGCTCAGCATTAAGCGGTCCTGCCATCCCCTGCAGGATGATGCCGGTAAATCCGATAATGGAATTCAATGGCGTTCTCAGCTCATGCGACATGGTCGCCAGAAAAGTGGATTTTATTTTGTCGGCGGCCTCTGCCCGCACAAGTGCGGTTTGCAGTTCTTCCGTGCGCTCCGCAACCCGTTTTTCCAAACTGGCATTTAACTCCCTGATTTCCTTTTCCGCGTTTAGTCTTTCGGTAATATCGTTACCGATGCTTAATATTTCCGCCACATGGCCATCGGAATCCAGCACCACTTTATTCGTCCATGAGATCCATACACGCTCGCCGTTGCGGCGCATATTCTCATTCACATTCTGTTCGAATATTTTCGTGTCCAGGCATATCTGCTGCATGAGGTTCTGCAGGTCATAACCAGCGCTGTCAGTAGCGGGCACAAGGGTGCCTATCACATGCCGTCCGACAATTTCGTCAAAAGAATACCCGAAGAACTGCTGTCCGAACTGGTTCAGAAAAGTAATATAGCCCGCTGCGTTCCAGCGCAGGATGATGCTGTTTGCAGATTCCACCAGCTCCCGGTATTTCTGCTCACTTTCATCGAGCTTCAGCTCGGCGTTCTTGCGTTCACTGATGTCAATTCCCATGCCGATCAGGCATTCTGCACTTTTGAAATTAACATTTCTGCCGGTAAAAAAATAAGGTACTTTTCTGCCATCCTTCGTGAGTAAGGATGCCTCTACAAATGCCTGGCCCCTGGTAAATGCTTCCGAAATCTTTTCGGCAACGAATGATTTCTCTTCAGCGGCAAAGAAATCCAGAGGGTGCATTTTTGCAATGTCTTCATTCGAGTAACCGGAAACAGCCTGGAAATTGTTATTCCAGCGCAGAAATCGCCCCTCGTGATTATAGAAATATAAAATGCCAGGCATGCTTTCTATCATGGTTGCTGAGAATAGCGATTCATTCTCTGCAATCAACTCGGCCGCTTTGCGTTTTTCTTCACGCGCCAGGTTCTCCAGGGCAAACGAGATATTACCGGCAGCCTCTTTGAGCAGTACAATTTCTTTATCTTGAAAGAAAACAGGCTGGTCGGCATAAACACTGAGTATGCCGCTCACGCGATCATTGACGGTGATGGGAAAAGCAGCCGATGCCCGGAAACCTAGCCGTTCCAGCTCATGCCGCCAGGGTAGCGTAGCCGGATCTGCCAGCAGATTATTGCAGATGCAAGGCTGCCCGGAACGGAATGCCAGGCTTGCGGGCTCGTTGCCGCTATCGGTTTCATCGGTATAGACTTTGATGCTATTCAGGTAGCCATTCACATCCCCGAAAGATGCCACCGGGCTGATCAGATGGGTTTCAGGGTTACTCCAGCCAACCCAGGCCATGTGGAACCCGCCTTCTTCAACAAGTATCTGGCATAATTTGTTGAATAACTCTTCCCGGTCAGGCAGCCAGATAATGGCTTTGTTGATCTGAGTCAGGGCAGCATATAAACGGGAAAGCTGGGAAATCTCACGCTGCTGCTCCTTGAGCACGGTGATATCCCGAATCACGCCAAGAATATTGCCATCGGGCATGGTTGTCGCGATGATCTCCGCACTAAAAACAGAACCGTCCTTACGCTTTAACAACCATTCACGCACGTAATCGGATTGCGCTTTAATGACATTCAGGGCAGATTCAATATGCGGTATCTCACTCTGGACAACGATGTCCGATGCATGCATACCGATAAGTTCATCACGGGAATATCCCAGCATCTGACATATGCTGGGGTTAGCGTCCAGGTAGTAACTTTCAGAATCAGCAATAAGAATTCCATCGGGCGCATATTCAAAGAGTGCCCGATACCTCGCTTCACCACTCTGTCGCTTTGAATCACTTTCTGCTTCAGTAGATGATTGATTCTTATCGCTATGTTTTGTCAAGATATTAGATTCTCGTTAACAAAACCATGCTACCACACTATTACGATGAATAATGAATGCTGATTACGATTCAGCTTTTGCTAATGATCAAGAAGATGCCCCAGCTTCAGCTGTTTAGTAGCAAGGTATTTTGAATTGTCAGGGTTGGGGCTCACTTGATGTGACTCCAGCTTATTGATGACAACCCCCATTCCACTCAGCGAGCTCAGCTTATCCGGGTTATTACTCATCAACCTGATAGAGCCTATGCCTAAGCTTTTGATGATCTCGGCAGCCACTTCAAAACTGCGCTTGTCCACAGCCAGTCCCAATGCAAGATTCGCTTCCACGGTATCCATGCCGGAATCCTGGAGTTCGTAAGCCCGTATTTTATTCGCCAAGCCGATTCCCCTGCCCTCATGATCGCGAATATAAATGATAACGCCTGAACCTTGCTGCATGATCCGCTGCTGGGCAAGCTCAAGCTGCTCGCCGCAATCACAGCGTGTAGAAGAAAATATATCACCGGTTAAACATTCAGAATGCACCCTTACCAGCACGTCATCCTTAGAAGCGACATCACCCATTACCAACGCCACATGTTCAACCAGCGTCTTTAAGTCTTGATATATATGTATTGCATATTCACCAAATGCTGTAGGCAATCTGGATTGTGAAACTTTTACAAGATTACTCATTGATATTGCTTTAACTCCATAAAATGTACTCTAAATTTTCAGGTTGGCTTTAAAAAAGCCAATTGTCCTTAGCCATGCCAGGCTAGCCGCGGCTTCGTCGTAACGCGGCGTTGTATCATTATTAAAACCGTGCTGCACACCCGGGTAGATGTAAGCCTCATATTGGATACCGGCCGCCTTTAATGCGGCTTCATAAGGTGGCCATGTCGCATTGACCCGGTCATCTTTCTCTGCAAAATGAATCAGCAGCGGTGATTTAATATTTTTCACCTTTTCAATGGCAGGGGCAACGCCATAAAAAGATACGGCTGCCGACAAATCCGGCAATCGTGTCGCTAAAATATTGGCAATCGCGCCGCCGTAGCAAAAACCGACCACCCCAACCTTACCGTTGCTATCAGGCAAACTTTTTAACCAGTGAAAAGCCGCAATAAAATCTTCATGCGTTTTTACTTGTTCCAGCTTGGGAAATAACTCGCGTGCCTTATCCTCATCACCGGGGTAACCGCCCAGCGGAAATAATGCATCCGGGGCAAAAGCGATCACGTTCTCCAGCGCAACGCGTCTGGCAATGTCTTCAATATGCGGATTAAGCCCCCGGTTTTCATGCACAACCAGCACCGCAGGCAATTTACCTTCGGCCTGTGTAGGTCGCACCAGGTAACCGCGCACTTTACCATAACCTAGCGGGGATTCAATTTCAACATATTCTGCCCTAATACGGCTATCAGATGTTTGAATACGCTGCGCATAAGCAAATTTAGGGCTCAATGCGTTAAGCAAGCCCAAGGCAGTTATTCCCCCCACTGCAAATCTGGCAGCGCTTTTCAAGAAAGTCCTGCGATCAATATCACCATGTACGAATTGATCAAATAAACCTAACACCTCGGGATGGAAGTCGTTAGCAGTGTGCTTGGGATTGTTTGGCATCATGAGTCCAAAGTTAAAAAAATCAGTGTTTAATTTAATTGGCTTAATACAAAGAAAGCCTCTTGAGAACTCTCAAGAGGCTTTTACGGTAACAGCTATTTTACGCTTAGGCTACAGCTCTTAAACTTGAAGAACCTGACTTGCCTCTTACCAGCGGCAATACCTCTTCACCAACACGGTAAGCTTCTTCCAGATGCGGGGTACTTGCAAGAATAAACGCATCTGCGCCCAACTGTACCAACTCGTCCAGACGTTCAGCCACTTGCTCGTAGCTGCCTACAATGCCCAAAGTCTGGCCGCCGCGCAGCAAGCTGAAACCTGTCCAGATATTTGGCGAGATAATGAAATCTTTGTAGCTGTTGATCGTTTGCGGGCGTAAACCGCGTTGACGACTTGCGCCTACAGAGTCACCGGTGTTCTGCTCTTTGTAACGTGCCAGCACAGCAGGGTCAATATTATCAAAGCCACGGCTTACTTCACGCCAGGCTTCTTCTTCTGTTGGCCTGGCGACAATATCCACACGGATTGCGCACTTGATCTTACGGCCTAATGCATCAGTACGTTCTTTCACGCGGGCAAATTTATCCTTGATCTGGTCTAACGGCTCCAGCCAGGACAAATAGTATTCCGCATGCTTGGAAGCAGAAGCCAATGCTGCATCAGATGAACCTGAAAAATATATTTCAGGATATTCTTCTTTAGATAACGGATCAGCTAAACCGGCATCTTCCACCTGATAGAACTTGCCATTATAAGAAAATGGACCACCCTGCCAGATGCCCTTAAGCACATCCAGAAACTCAGTGGTACGGCCGTAGCGGTCATCATGCTTGACAGGATCTCCCCACCACAGTTGAGATGGGCCACCGCCGCCGGTAATAATGTTATAAAGGGCACGGCCACCGGTTGCGCGCTGCAGGCTTGCCGTCATTCTTGCGGCAGTTACCGGATTCAGGAAACCCGGCTGGAATGGAATCATGAAACGGAAATTCTTGGTCTCGCGCGCCAGAAATGCAGAGATCACCCAAGGCTCATCGGTATTAGGGAAAGACGGAATCAGCCCGCCCTGAAAACCGGAAATTTCAGCCGCGCGAGCAATTTCAGCCAGGTAATCAATATAGGTAAAACCATCATTGCCGCCACCGCTTAAGCCGGCAAGTGTTTTGCTATCATTACCGGGAAACCAGTCGCCACGGAATGGGGCACGGGCACGATGCGAGCTAGGCTCGCCATGCGTAGGAATTCTCCAGAAAACATCTATCGTCATTTTAATCTCCTCTTAATTCTTTTAAGCTGCTTGTTTTTGGGCTGGATCGGTAAGGCTGCGTACTTGAGGCAACACATAAGTGCCCACGCGGTAGGCTTCCTCGAAATGTGGAACAGCAGCCAGAATGAATTGCGTCACACCTAAATCCGCATACTCAGCCAGGGCTTGTGCTACCTGCTCATAACTGCCGATCAGCGAGGCCGTAGCACCGGTATAACTGGTGGAAAAATCATTCCACAGCAGGTCATTTTCTGATTTAACGTGTGCGATATTCGAACCGGTCTGCTCCAGAAACCTGTTGGCATCAAATAAGGCCTCATCTCGGGTCTCCCGCGCCAGCACATCAATACGCAAAGCAATCTCCGGGTTGCGTCCTGACTTGGCTGCCGCTTCACGATATTCGGCAATGCTCTTCCTTGTATCTTCGTGGCTTTGCGCATTCAGGATATGCACATCGGCATGCTTCGCTGACAGCGCGATTGAGTCGCTATCATTGCCGGATAAATAAATCGTTGGCACTTTACGGTCGGATAACGGCCCCTGGAAGCCGCCATTTTCAACTTCAAAAAAGCGGCCGACAAAATTGAATGGGAAAGTGGTCAGCACACCTTTGGCAACCGTGATGAATTCATCGATACGCGGCAAAATATCAGCTTTGTCTGCAAAGTCACCGGCACGTTTACGCGCTTTGCCGCATGCAGGGCCATCCGTAATCTGCCATGAGAATCTGCCGCCGGTATAACGCTGAAAACTCACCGCATTCTTGGCTGCATAAACTGCGGAACCACGTGCGGCATCAAACTGGGTTAACAGCGTCAGCCGGCTGGTGCTTCTGGCGATATACCCGGCAACGATCCATGACTCCTCACCTTCAGGGTAATCCGGAATCTGCACACCGTTAAAGCCGGAAAGGTCAGCCGCTTTGGTGACCTGATGCAGGTAATCGTAATAATTAAATGCCTTGCGGCGTGGGTCAGTTACCCCATCACTGAAAATCGGGTAATGCGGATCTGCAGATTCACCACGCCTTTGTTTTGTCGCATCGCCATACCGCGCATCGTTAGTCGTGGGTAATTGCCAGTAGAACTGGATCGCCATTGTTTTCTCCTTCATAATTTACGCATGAAATTCATGCAATTTGATTTCAACTACCAATCAAATTGCAGAATTCATGCCAAGAAGAAAGCAAACCATCCGTTTTTTATAACACATTGTATTTAATGGGTTTTTATACAAAATAGAAACCCGGCGTCGCTGGGCTTCTATCGTAATTTCACACAGTACATATCTCTGGTGTTGCTGTAGAAACATTTACCATAATACAAGTGTTGTTATTGCAACTGTCAGTATCGCAATATGTTATAGCTGCATAAAAAAAACTTGTATCGCCTACTCGGCGAAATTAAAACGCCCCTCTGTCACAAACTGCTCAACACGCCTTCTGGGTGTAGGCTGCTCCCGATCCTGAAAGTCTTCCGGCAACGATGATTTTTCCGCCTGTTTGCCGATTGCAATCAGAATCTCAACCTGGTAACCGTCCGGCACCCCCAGAACCTCAGGTGCACACTCGCGGTTAAAGCCGCCGATTGCGCGCGTACGCCAGCCGGATTGAAATGCCTGCAATGACAGGTTGGTCCAGGCTGCTCCTGCATCCAAAGAGTGATTACGCAACGGGGAAGGCTGTGTGTCACCGGTTCTAACATGTGTTTTCTTGGAGACCAGCGCCACCAGCACAGCGGCTTTGTTAACCCAGCGCTGGTTATTTTCATTAAGCAGGGAAAATAATTCACCCCAATGCTGGGAGCCGTTTTTTGCATAGATAAAACGCCAAGGCTGTGAGTTATTGGCAGAAGGTGCCCATCTTGCCGCTTCAAAAAAACTTAACAATGTTGCATCGTCTATGGTTTCTCCGGTGTAGGCGCGTGGAGACCAGCGCTCAACGAACAATCCATTGATATTATGTTCATGCTGCCTGTTAGTGTGTTGTGTCATTTTTATGTCCTGATGTAGTGTTGTTTTCAAAAAACTGTTTGGAATCCCAGCCGCCGCCAAGTGCCTTGATCAGATTCACGCTGGCCAGCAGCCTTCTACCCTGAATGGTGATTGCATTGCGCTGGTTATTCAAAGTATTGGTCTGCCATATCACTACGCTCAGGTAATCGACCGTGCCGGCTTTGTATTGATTGTTAAACTGCTGCAATGTCGAGCCGGATGCACGCACGGCATCCTCCTGCAGGGCAGCCTCTTCAGCCAGCAAGGTGAGCGCAGATAAATAATCTTCTACTTCCTGAAAACCTGTGAGCACGGTCTGGCGGTAAGTGGCAACTGTTGCATCATAACCAGCAATCGCCGCATCGGTTTGCGACCGCCTTAAACCGCCGTCAAATATACTTAATGCGATTAAAGGGCCGATCGACCAGACACGGCTTGGTGTGGAAATCAGGTTACTTAGACTGATACTTTGATAGCCTGCAGATGCACCGAGAGAAACAGTCGGGAAAAATGCCGTTTTTGCATAACCGACATTGGCATTAGCACTGACCACCCGCCGTTCGGCAGCGGCGATATCCGGCCGCCTTTCCAGAAGCACAGACGGCACCGCTGCCGGTAGAGATGGCAGGCTCAGGTTAAATGTTGCGTTTTCGGTTAATGGATACGGCTGGATGGGCAGGTTCAGTTCTGCCGGGGTTTTACCCAGCAGCACTGCAATCGCATTTTCCGTCTGCGTGCGCTGCAGTTTAATATCAACCTGCTGTACCTGTGTCGTACGGATAATCGACTCCGACTGGTTCACGTCAGCTTTGGTGGCCACGCCAGCCTGATAACGGTTTTTAGTGAGTTGCAACGAGCGCTCGTAGGCAACACGGGATTGCTCCAGCAAGACCTGTTGCGTGTCCAGAATACGCAGCTGAAAGTAGTTCTGCGCCACGGTAGCTGCCAATGACAGCCTGGCAAACGCTACATCTGCGGCACTTGCCTGCGCACTGGCATCGCCCGTTTCTACCAGCCTTTTAATCCGGCCCCAGACATCCAGCTCCCACGAACTGGCTAAACCGATATTATGCGTATCGACAATTTTTCCGTTACCGACAGCCAGCGCATTACCGCTGCGCTGCGCACGGGTGGAGGTGGCATTAGCTGTTAATGACGGATATTGCTGCGAGCGATTGGCATTACCCAGTGCCAGCACCTGCCGGTAACGCGCCTCCGCCAAAGCCAGGTTCTGATTGGCAGCCAAAGCCTGTTCCACCAGTGTACTTAATGTTGTGTCATTGAACAACTGCCACCACGCGGCCTGTATCTGGCTGTCTTTGGGCTCAGACGGCTTCCAGCCTTCTAATGAACCCTGTGCTTTATATAACTCGGGAATACTAACCACTGGCCGCTGGTAAAGCTGATCCAGCGAGCAAGCTGAACTCATGGTAAACACTAAAGCTATCAGAATAAAACGTTTCATATCACACCGGATTGATCATCGGATGCCCTAACAGGCCCAATTTTTTGTTGAAGAAATGCCGCAGGCGGTCTAAATAAAGGTAAACCACAGGCGTGGTATACAAAGTCAGAACCTGACTGAACAGCAAACCGCCGACGATAGAAATACCAAGCGGCCTGCGGATTTCGGCGCCGTCACCGGCACCAAGTGCCAGCGGCAAAGCGCCTAGCATTGCCGCCAGGGTAGTCATCAGTATTGGCCTGAAGCGTTGAAAGCACGCCGCTTTAATTGACTCAAAAGGCGTATAGCCTGATTCACGTTCCAGCTTCAGGGCACAATCAATCATCATGATTGCGTTTTTCATGACAATGCCAATCAGCAGGATGACACCGATCAAGGCGATAATCGAAAATTCGCTTTTAAAGACAATCAGCGCCAGCAAAGCGCCAACGCCGGCTGACGGCAATGTAGATATGATGGTTAGCGGATGGATAAAGCTTTCATAAAGAATGCCGAGCACAATATAAACTGACAGCAGCGCGGTCAGGATCAGCCAGGGCTGGCTGTCCAGCGAAGCCTTGAACATTTTTGCCGCACCGGAAAAACTCGAACTGACATTATCCGGAGCTCCAATTCTGGCGAACGCGCTTTCAATCACTTGCGTTGCCTGCTCCAGTGAATACCCTTCGGCCACATTGAATGAAATGGTGGCGGCCACAAACTGCCCTTGATGATTCACCGCCAATGGTGCATTTTTCATCTGCCAGCTGCTGATTGCGGACAAAGGCACACGGCTATTATCCGCCGCTTTCAGGTATATCTGCTCCAGCGCATCTGCGCCCTGTGTATAGCGTGGTGCAAGCGTCATCACCACGTAATACTGATTCAAGGGCTCATAAATGGTAGATACAATACGCTGGCTGAATGCGCTGTTAAGTGTTGCATCTATCTGTGCAGCAGTAATACCCAGCCTTGCCGCTGCAGAGCGGTCGACCACCAGTTTCAGCTGCATACCCTGCGTTTGAAAGTCGCTGTTAACGTCCGTCAGCTCCGGTAAACGGCTTAATGCAGCGCGCAATTTGGGGGCTACTTTCTGCAGCCCCTCTATATCATCCGCCAGCAGTGTATATTGGAACTGCGCTCCGCCCTGCCTGGCGCCAATGTTAAGCTCCTGCTGTGCTGTCAGCATCAGCGTGGCACCGGGGATCGTCATCAGTTTCGGACGTAACCTGGCAACCACTTCGGCAGCCGTCACATCACGCTCGGCAGATGGCTTAAGGCGCCCGAACATGGTACCGGTGTTGGTCTGCCCGCCACCGGAGCCGCCGGTATATTCGTAAAAAGTCTCGATATCCGGATCATGGCTGATGATCTCCATAATCTGCGCAATTTTTTTGCGCATCACCGTAAACGAAAGGCTCTGGTCTCCCTGAAAAGAGCCTTGCAAACGCCCGGTGTCCTGCTGCGGGAAGAATCCCTTTGGCACCTCCCGATACAGATACACGTTCAACACCATCACCGAAACCAGCAGCACCATCATCAGCCAGCCGTGGCGCAATGACCAGCCCAGGCTGCGCTGGTAAAAGCGTGCGGGAGCATCAGCTACTTTTGACAGATAATCTGCAAACGGGCTCGGCTTGGCTGACGGCTGATGCTTGAGATACCTGGCGCATAACATTGGCGTGGCCGTGAGCGAAACCACCAGTGAAATAAGAACGGCCACCGATAACGTAACAGCAAACTCCCTGAACAGTCTGCCCAATATGCCATCCATAAACAGCAGCGGCACAAACACCGCCACCAGCGACAGGCTCATTGCCAGCACGGTAAAACCAACTTCCTTAATCGCCTGTGTAGCGGCGGCGAAAGGCTGCAAGCCTTTTTCCAGATGCTGTATCGTGTTTTCCACGACAACGATAGCATCGTCCACCACGAAGCTGGCCGAGATGATCAGCGCCATCAGCGACAGGTTATTCAGGCTGTAGCCGAGCAGGTAAATCACCGCCAGTGTTCCCAGCAAAGACACTGGAATCGCAATCGTCGGGATAAGCGTCGCACGCCCGTTACGCAAAAACACAAAGGTCACTAAAATCACCAGGGCAATCGAGATATACAGCGTGTGCTGCACTTCAGCCAATGACTTTCTGATCGTGGTGCTGCGGTCAATAATCACTTCAAGATCAACTGCCTGGGGAATTAACGCTTTCAGCTCCGGCAGCATCGCCCTGATCGTATCTACGGTCTGTACTACATTGGCACCGGGCTGGCTCAGCACCACCAGCATCACGGCCGGCTTGCCATTGGCACTGCCGGAGTTACGCACCTCCTGAACAGAATCACGCACAGTGGCGACGTCAGATAAGCGCACCGGTGACTGCTGGCGATACGCGACGATCAGGTCC
>Ga0208882_1000669_pt1 | contig 14651 bp, 15 predicted proteins | sample LakWasMet14_LOW5_2_FD_183862 | JGI IMG/M metagenome (GOLD analysis project Ga0208882, IMG submission 183862) | Freshwater sediment methanotrophic microbial communities from Lake Washington under simulated oxygen tension - Sediment Metagenome... | ecosystem: Environmental > Aquatic > Freshwater >...
CCGTCCGTAAAGGAAAAATCCTTTTTAACGGTCCGGTCGATAAGCCCTGGCTGGACGTGGAAGCCATACGCGTCTCAAATGATAAAACCGTGACCGCTATTCTCCATCTGAGCGGCCCGCTGGATGCCCCTAAAACGCAGATATCTTCTGAACCCGCGTTGCCGGAAGAAGAAGCGCTGGCCTATTTAATTACCGGCGGGCCGTTAAATCAGGTTAGCCAAGCGGAAGGCGATATGGTGGCTTCAGCCGCATTATCTTACGGCGCCAGCAAGGCTTCATGGATTGCCGACAAGCTGGGCATAGGCGAATTTGAAGTCGAACAAGGAAAAACACTGCAAGATACCATGGCTTCGGTAGGCCAATACCTGACGCCAAAACTGTATGTGGGCACCAAAGTCGGCTTGTTCAATCAGCAAGTTGTACTGGTATTAAAACGCAAGCTGACCAAGAGCTTTAATGTTGAAACGCAGACCGGCACCTCGCAGAGAATAAAGCTTAACTTTGAGAAAGAGACTGATTAACTGGTATTACGCATGGATGGTCGTTTTCCTATTTGCCGCGCCGAGGCCGGGTTTCCCCCAAACACATCAATGGGTAAGCACCGTAGATACGAGACTGTGAAAGTATTATCCAAGTCAGGCTAATAAGGATTATTACCACAGAGAGCACGGAGGACACGGAGAAAATAACCCTTTTAATTCATGATATTAAAACTCCGTATTCTCGGCAATTGCTCCTGCATTGCTCTCGATCGCTGTTCCAGACGCGATTCTACCTCCCCCATCCGTGGGGTCGTACCTCCTCAATGCTGTTGACTTAAACAAAATACCCCTGATTTCTGTGAAAGTTATTGTGCATCAAGCGTCAACAGTAATGAATTCATCTATCCTCCAAAATTTTTCTAGCCAAGTCATTAACCTTTTGCCTTCATTTTGCCAAACAGTCGATAAAGGGAAGAAGGAGCCTTTTACCCGCACTCGCAAGCTCCCCTTACCCCGATGGCAACCCTTTTACACCTCACTGCGGGCGGTTCGCGCCATGATGGCGTGGATATTAAATTGGGCGATTTGTTCACGCTATCGCAACGTGCGGGTCTTTGGCCGGATACCCAAGCGCCGCATTGGAGCGCGCTGAGCAAAGCCCGCAGTAAACTCAGCTGGGAAGCGTTCGCCGGGCTTTTGCGTAAAGCGGTCGATTTGGCCTATCAAGCCTTCCCGCAACGTGACGAATACACGGGGTGCGGCCTGTCCGTCTTTGCCTTCGACGGTTCCAAGTATACCCTGCCGGCAACTCCGGAACTCCGCGAGACCTTCGACCCGGACAGCGGACTGGACAAACCGGGCAAGGGCCATTATCCGCAAGCCTGGGTGAACACCGTGGTGGATGTCTTCCGAAGAATGCCGGTGGGCCGAACGGTCTGCCCGATTAACGACGGCAATGAACGAGATGAGGCTCTTAAGTGACTGGATTTGCTGCCCTTAGCGTGTGTTTGCCTGTTTGATCGCGGCTATCCGAGCTATGGGTTTATTCAGGCCTTGTTGCAACAGCCTCGGTATTTTTTGATGCGCTGCCCTGCGCAAGCCACGTTTCCGGCAGTCCACTCGTTCGTGCGGAGCGGCCAAAAAGACGGTTTTATTTGGCTTATGCCCAGCGATATGTTCAAGCGCGGCCTCACTAAAGCGGAGCGACAATCGCTGCAACCGATCAAGCTGCGGATTATCCGATTAACTCATCCGGACGGTACGCTGTCTGTGCTGCTGACTAACCTGTTCGACAAAAAGACCTTTTCCTGCCCAAGCATTATCGATCTTTATTATCGCCGCTGGGCTATCGAGAACCCTTGCCGCGATGAAAAGGTCGGTTTCGAGATCGAACGGTTCCACAGCAAAACCGTCAACGGCATCCGGCAAGAACTGTTCGCCATTCTGATCGTTTGCGTTATGGCCTGTGTCGCCAGCGCCCTGTCGGTTCCCTCCGAAGCGATGGAAACCGGGCATTGCTGTAAAGCGCCCCCACTTAAAAACGCCGTCAAAACCTTGGCCCGCGAAGCCGCTTTTCTGGTTGCCGCTGACCCGGAGCAAGCTTTCGTCATCTTTAAAGAGCTGTTAGAGGCTATTCGGCGCGTCAAATACTATCGGCCTCATAAGCCGAGGCCTTCAACGCCACGGATAAATAAAGGTGCCACTAATAAATGGCAAGCTGGACGTGGCAAAAAAATGGCTATGGCAGCTTAAGTCAGCAGCATTGGGGCGGTGATGCAGGATCAACAAACTACGCAGGTAAAAGACGCACTTGAAAATGTCAGCGGTATGCGCTCCGCAGGTCTAACGGTATTTGTATCTGCGGTTGAGTCATGTGGGCTTAAAGTTGAAATAAGGCTTCCCGCAAAATACCAAAGTCGATTGGATATCGCTATCAATTCCTTGGCATACTACATGTAGTGGTTACCACGGGAAATCTGGGAGAGCCCAAAAAACAACGTCCCATCGTCATGGATTCTGGAATCCGTTGTAACGCTGGTAAACCTCAAATCACCAGGCCGCGCAGTTCCCCGCATGTTCAAGACGGGTCAGCAATTGATTCAATGTCATCATGTTCAGCAATCCTTGGTTCAAGCGAAGTTGCCAGCAAATCTTTGACCAGTGCGTTCGGGAAACGCCGATCCGGCGTGATGGCGTAAAAGCGCTCGCGAATATCGGTAATGCGGTAACGTTCCACCAACAGACCCTGGCGTAATTCGTCGAGCACGACCACTGGCGGCACCAGGGTCAAATGCCCCGATTCGCGGGCCAGCAAGCGCAGCATTGCCATGTCGTCGACTTCCGCAACCACGACAGGCCGGACGCCAGCTTGTTCCAGTAAGAAATCGAAGGCGGCGCGAATTTCGCTTTCGATGCTGGGTAGCAACAACGGTCTGCCGTCGAGATCCTGCGGAAACCGAAACGGCGGCTTGGCCTCATCCGGTTTGCCCACCAGACTGACCGGTTGCTCGTCCAGTAGATGACAATGCCAATTGGTCTGGGTATCACGTGGTACCGGCCGATTCGACAGCACCAGATCGATGGTGTGGTTGTGCATTTGCGCCAGCAATTCGCGCAGGCTGCCGGCGTGCAGCACCAGTTCAACATCGCTGCGTTGTACCAGCGATCTCACCATTTCTAGCTGGAAATTGCGCGACAAGGTCGACACCGCACCGATCCGCAGCAACTGACGCTCCCCCGCCGAGCGGCCATGCATCAGGCTGGTCAACTCATCGCCAGCGCGAAAAATGGTGTTGGCGTAATCCAGGGCAATGCGACCAGCTTCGGTGAGTTGCAGACGTTTGCCTTTCCGTTCGAACAACTTTTGCCCCAATGACTCTTCAAGCTGACGTAACTGAATGCTCAACGCCGACTGCGACACATGCAGACGTTCGGCTGCGCGGGTCAGATTGTTTTCGTTGGCAATCATCCAGAAATAACGCAGATGGTGGTAGTTCAGTGTGGCCATAAATCATTAATAAAAAAGAACGTTTTAATTAAATACATATATTGGATTAATTAACAACCGATTGCTAGTATGACATCACATTCATTGTTTTAAGGAGATCGTTATGAACACGGGCATTCGTTACACAAATTACTTCGACATCGGACGCCGGATACACGATACACCACCATTCGACGGAGAGCGGCCATGACCGACTGGATTGCCTACGCGGCACTAGCCGCTCCCGTCTTGCTGTTTTTGGCTGGTTTCGTAGCTTGGGTTGGACAACGCGCGCGACCACAAACGACCACCGTCGTGTGCAGCGCATTGTCATTCGCCGGATTACTTGGTGCATTGTTGGCTGCGGCCGGCGTTTTTTTGAATGGCCGCGCTGAATCCAACATCGTCGGCGTCACGCTGTACCTCGACCGACTCGCCGTGATCATGTTGTTGTTGGTTGCTTTCATCGGCGCGGTCGTGATCCGTTATTCCCGCCATTATCTCGATGGCGATCCGGGCCAACGCCGTTTCTATCAATGGCTGTGCTGGACGATTTCAGCGGTATTACTGCTGGTCATCGCCGGCCATTTCCTGGTCTTCGTGTTGGCTTGGATTGTGACCAGCCTATGCCTGCATCGCTTGCTGCTGTTTTATCCCGAACGGCCGGGGGCGCATGTCGCCGCGCGCAAGAAATTCGTCGTCAGCCGTTTTGGAGACATTGCACTGATCGTGGCCGCAGCAGGGTTGTATCAGGTCTTCAATACGCTGCAATTCAGCGCATTGTTCGTCCGAGAAAACTTGATCCACGACGACCTGACTCTGAACGTTGCCGCCTTCGCACTGGTGCTGAGCGCCGTGATGAAGTCCGCGCAGTTTCCGTTTCACAGCTGGCTGCCGGAAGTCATGGAGACCCCGACGCCGGTCTCGGCGTTGATGCATGCCGGCATCATCAATGCAGGCGGTTTTCTGGTGATTCGCATGAGCCCGATTCTGGTCCAGGCGCCCGCGGCACTGCATCTGTTGGCCATCATCGGCACGATCACCGCCTTGTTTGGCTCGCTGGTAATGCTGACGCAAACCAGCATTAAAAAATCACTCGCCTTTTCCACCGTTGGACAAATGGGTTTCATGATGCTGCAATGTGGGCTGGGAGCCTTTACGTCGGCGCTGCTGCACATCGTCGCTCACGCCCTGTACAAAGCGCATGCCTTTTTGTCTAGCGGCAGTGTGGTCGACATCGCTCGCGCAGCCTGGGCGCCGCCGGTGCGCGACAACCGTCATCCTGGTGAACTGTTGTTGGCCTTTATCACCGCATTGGTATTGACCGTCGGGGGCGCCGGCTTGTTCGGCCTTACGCTGGCGGAGGAACCAGGCATTGTCATGTTGGGCGCCATCCTGCAAATCGCCTTGACCTACTTGGTGTGGAATGCCTTGGCGCATCACGCCGGCCCTGTGCAAATGATCAAAGCCTTGGCTATCGCAACTGGCGTTAGCCTGCTGTATTTTGGGCTGCAAACGGTCTTCCTGCATTTGCTGCACGAGGACGTTGCCGGCCCGATACCGATCGACAGTGTATTCGATAGCGTATTAATGATCGTGCTGCTGGGCGGATTTTTCATCATCCTGATGCTGCAGATCCAATACCCCGGCCCGGCGGCCGCCAGCGTTTGGCAAGCGGCCTATGTCCATATCTACAACGGTTTCTATATCAGTATCTTAGCCAATCGATTGCTCGATCGTTATTGGCCCAAACTCCGTCACCTCAGCCATCACCAATCGGGAGAAAGATCGCAATGAACTCAGCCGTCTTGTCATTTAAATTCAAAACTGCGTTTGTCGATGCCGCCGCCAGCCATTCCGACTTCAACCAACGATACTCGACTGATGTCCTTGTGGCGGCCGTCGAGCACGCCTGTACGCGCATCGCGCCGGTTTGGCCTTTGCAACACTTCGTTGCGGTCAATCCGTTTCTGGGTCTGAGCGAGCTCTCGTTCGAAGAAGCCTGCAAATTCACCGCCCAAGTCGGTCAAGGCGAGATGACAATGCCGGTTAGTTTTTATGCCGAACAATACCGTTTGGGGCGGATTCAGGACGGCGATATCGAGGAAGCTCTGCGACTGACCGGTAGCGGCCTGAAACTAGCACAATGCCTGATCGGTTTACGCGAGCCAAACGTCGACGAGACCTGTCAACCAATCCGGCCATGGCCCACGCTCGCCGATCATCTGGACTCGACGCGGGGTAGTGAATGGACCTCGTTCATAACCGACGAGATTTCGAAATGGTGCGCGGCTTATTTTGACGAGGGCCAATCGGCCTGGCGCATGCCGTGGCGGCATTTGCCGCTTTATACGGCCTGGCGTCGCGCGGTCTTGTTCGACCGCACAGCTGAACTGGCGGGTATTCAAGGCTTTCGCCGCATCGTTAGCGCCTTACCGGAGCAACCGTTAGCTGCGGTTGCGCAGATGCTCGTGGCCATGGACTTGCCCGACGACCAGCTTGGCGCGTTTTGTCACCGACAATTATTGACGATCGCCGGTTGGAGCGCCTGGGTGCGACAACAAGCCTGGCACGCCGAGCCGGAACAAACCCTGGAGGGATTGCTACAACTGCTGGCGATACGGCTGGCCTACGACCACGCGCTACTCCTTGCCATCGCCAGCCCGCAGGATATCCAAGTATGGCAACAGCAATGGCAACAAATACCCAGGGCAACGACCAAGGGTTACAGCGCGATTAAAGTGCGCCATATTCTGCAATGGGCTTACGAATTGGCCATACAGCGGCCGTTGCTCGGCAAGCTGCTGGCGGCTGAAACCACGTCCAATCTTCAACCGCTAGATCGTAAAGCCCTCCAGGCGGTGTTTTGCATAGACGTACGTTCGGAGATTTATCGGCGAGCACTGGAAAAGGCGTCCGAGAGCATCGAAACCTTGGGCTTCGCCGGTTTCTTCGGTTTTCCGATCGAGTATATCGCGCTGGGCCACCATCACGGTCAGCAGCAATGTCCTGTGTTGTTGCAGCCCAATTTCCGCATCCGCGAAAGCATGGCCGATGGCGACGTCGGCGATTTGCGCAAAATTCTGGAAAAACGCTGGGGGCGCAAGCGACTGAATCGGCTGTGGAAGGGTTTCAAACATTCGGCGGTGTCGTGTTTCTCCTATGTCGAAATTTCCGGCCTGACCTTCGCAGGCAAATTGGTGAGCGATAGCCTGGGCTTGACCCGGCCGGTCGCCAAGCCCGGCAGTGCCGGCCTCGACAAAGCCGTAGTGCGGCGCATCGGCCCTGTCATTACTCGTCAGCGCGGCCGGTTGATTGCCAAGGGCCCGGTGGTTGAAACCGGTATCGCGCTCGGCGAACGCATCGAACTGGCACGCAAGGCATTGCAGGGCATGAGTCTGACCGACGGCTTCGCACGGCTGGTTTTGTTGTGTGGCCACGGCAGCAGCACGGTGAATAACCCTTATGCCGCCGGCCTGGATTGCGGCGCCTGCGGCGGCCACAGCGGCGAAGCCAACGCCCGCGTTGCCGCCGCTGTGCTGAACGACAGCGAAGTCCGTACAGGTCTGGCAGCGCGGGGCCTGGTCATTCCGAAAGACACCTGGTTCATCGCCGGCCTGCACGATACCACCACCGATGCCGTAAGACTGTTCGATCTCGACCAGGTGCCGCACTGCTTTACCGACGATCTGGCGCAATTGCAGCATTGGCTCGATCAGGCCTCGGAACTCGTTCGTCACGAACGTGCGTTTAACCTGGGCTTGGCGCGCTTCGACGCCGGGTGGTTGTTCAAGGCCATCAGTCGGCGTAGCCGCGATTGGTCGCAAGTTCGTCCGGAATGGGGATTGGCGGGCAACACGGCGTTCATTGCCGCGCCCCGGCAACGCAGCCAGCATGCTGCGTTCGATGGTCGAGTATTCCTGCATAACTACGACTACCGGCAGGATGCCGATGGAACGGTTTTGAACCTGATCATGAGCGCGCCGATGGTAGTGGCTAGCTGGATCAACCTGCAGTATTACGCTTCGACTGTCGATAACCGGCGCTTCGGCAGTGGCAATAAAGTCCTGCATAATGTCGTCGGCACAATCGGTATCTTCGAAGGCAACGGCGGCGATTTGCGGGTCGGTCTGCCCTGGCAATCGCTGCACGACGGCAAAACCCTGCGTCACGAACCGGTGCGCCTTACCGTCGTCATCGAAGCATTCGCTGCGACGATCGAGCAGGTTCTTGAAAACCACGCCAACGTCAATCAGTTGATCGGCAACCACTGGCTGCATCTGATTCTTATCGACCCCATCGACGGCCGCTGCTTCAGGTACGTTGGCCCAAAAGATTGGCGGCTTGTTTCCGATGCGGCAAAGGAGTCATGACGTGACATCACTGGACAACCCCATTTCAAACCCGCTGGACGCTGCGTCCGGTCATCTGGATTTGCTGGAAGCCGAAGCGATCTTCATCCTTCGTGAAGTGGCCAGGGCAATCGCGCTATGTAGTCGCAGTAGAAAAAAGTAATTTGAACCGATAGTCGTCGTTTACACAGGCTCTGAGCTTACGGCGTTTCAGGCTATCTTTGGTAGGGCCATTATTCCTGAGCAAATTGAGCGCCATCCGACGCATCAAGGCCAGATTTTCAGCGGAATGGTCGACTCGGGCCCGATTGGCGTCCTCGCCGAATTGGACATCCAGCACCCAATGCTGTGAGTTTTCGATCGCCCAATGCTGCCGCACACCGTCGGCAAAGCGCGATAAATCGCCAAACGAACATAAATAATACCAATACTCGATCGAGGTCTTGTCGCCAATGATGCGTGTCGATTCAACGCGCCCGACGGCGTGCAGCCCCGCCCATTCCGTTTTTTGCGCCAGCCACTCCATATCGGCGCTCAAGCTGTAGCGGCGTATTTCCAGACGGCCATGATTTTTATCGATCGTTTCGTGAATCGGTAAGCGTCGGTGGGTATTTTCCGTGTCCAGCCACAATTTCACGTCCTCGCACAAGGTGGGATGATTATCCTTGAGGGCCAAAACGTAATCGGCTTTCCCGGATACAAGGGTTTCGGCGATCGCTTTCTGGCACCCCATCGCATCAATCGAGATCAACGCGCCTTGAATAGTCAACATGGACAACAAGTCTGGAATCGCCGTGATCTCGTTGGTCTTTTCGCCGACCGCTTGCTGCGCTAAAACCCAACGAGCCTCGGCCGCAAAAGCGCTCAGCCAATGAACGGCTTTATCCCCTTCACGGCTGCCACGCAGGGTTTTGCCGTCCAGGCACACCTGTTAACCGGAAAGGCTGGGGAGCGCCGCGTTTACCCAACGCTGAAAGGCATCCGCGAAATCTTTGGGGTTCAATCGACCGAAGACGTTGCTCAAGGTATCGTGCGAAGGAATGCCGTTCGGTAACTCCAGAAACGTCCGGAACCACGCTTCTTTTTCTTCGGCAAAGTCTTCCATGCCGACCCCGTCTTCAATGCCACTCAGCACAGCGCATAAGACGATCAGGACTATATCCGTGAGCTTGTGCAGTTTATTTTTCGTTTCTCGTCGCGGGTCTTGAAGATCGGCGAAATAGGGCATGGGATCAGGAAGCATCGGTATTGGAGGCAAATCGCTATATTAAACCCTATCCCAGGGCAAGCGCTACATAGCGCGATTGCCCTGGGCCGGTTTGCCCGCAGCATTGACGTCGGTAGCGTTGAGCTCCCCATCGGTAGGGACAATCTGTAGCAGTTCGCGCACCCGCGCAAGATGATCGCGACGCCCGGTATTGGCGAGCAACCCATAGTGTCGGATGCGATGAAAACCACTGGGCAGAACAGGTAGCAGAAAGCGGCGGATAAACTCGCCGGTAGTGAGCGTCATGGTTTTATGCCGCGTCTTGCCTTTGGCACGGTAGTCTTTCCAGCGGAACGTAACACCCCGTTCGTCCATGGCGATGAGTCGTGAGTTGGCTATCGCTACGCGGTGGGTATAGCGCGACAGATAGGACAGCACCGCCGCCGGCCCGGCAAAGGGGCGTTTGGCATAGACCACCCATTCGCATTCCCGCAACGGCGCGAGCCACTCGGTAAAGGCTGTCGAATTGGCCAGCGGCGCGTATTCACCGAAGAACTGTAACTGGCCAGTGTGATACGCCTGGGCGAGTTCTTCCATGAATCGCCGTCGGAACAGCCGCGACAGTACGCGGACCGGCAAGAAAAAGCCCGGCTTGCATGCGACCCAGCGTTCACCCTCTAACGATAACCCACCGCCGGGAACGATGCCATGCACATGCGGGTGGTGCGTCAATGCGGATCCCCAGGTATGCAGGACTAGGGGGGGCGATCCGTACGCCCAGATGTTTGGGGTCAGCGGCGATGGTGCGCAGCGTCTCTGCGACGACCTCAAACAGCAGGCCATAGATCACCGCATTGTTGGTGTAAGCGATGGCGCTGATCGGCGCTGGCAAGGTGAACACCACATGGTAATAATCTACGGGTAAGAGATCGGCCTGCCGGGCCTCGAGCCAGCGTTGGGCCGCGCTGGCCTGACACTTCGGGCAGTGCCGGTTGCGGTAGGAATTATAGGCGATGTCCTGATGCTCACAGGCGGAGCAATACAGCACATGCCCACCCAGCGCCGCACTGCGACACTGTTCAATGGCAGACATGACTTTCAGTTGACCCAAGCTCAAGTGAGCCTGCTGAGTTTGCCGCCAAGCCGGTCCTTGGGCGCGGAAGATGTCCGCCACCTCGAGTGCGAGCCGTCCCATGACCTGGGTCTACAAGGACTGTAAGGTCTCCAACGGGCTCACTACTTCACGTAAGACATCGGTGGCCACCTGTGCATACAGCGCCGTGGTCTCCAGTTTCTTGTGCCCGAGCAGGGCCTGAATCACGCGGATATCCACCTTCTGTTCCAACAGATGGATGGCAAAACTATGCCTCAGCGTATGCATCGATACCCGCTTATCAATCTGCGCCGCCTCTGCGGCGGCATGGATGGCCCGGTTGAGCTGGCGAGTGCTGAGCGGATCGATCGGGTCCAGGCCGGGAAACAGCCAGCCACCGTCGAGCATCTTGCCTTGTGCACGGGCGACTCGCCACCAGGTGCGCAGACGTTCAAGCAATATCGGCAGTTTGTGAGGGACATGCACCGGATGCATCTTAGCCATCAACTCGGGATGATCCAATGTCGTTTCAAAGAAAAACTTGAGTCCGGTGATCGTCGCATTCAGTGAAATAGGAGAGATGCCGTGATCAACCAGATACAACGGGTAGCCACGTAAATCTTCGATGCTGGCGGTATCAGGCGATCGCCCCAGAAAACCGGCAAACTGCCGCACGACGCGGATATAACCATCCTGTGTTTTGGGGGAGAGCTTGCGCATCCGCATGTCGTCGATCATGCGTTGCCGCAACGGTGTGATGGTGCGAGTGGAAGAAGTCATGATACTGCTCCTGTCTTGAAACAAGGCGGATTGCCTCATTTCTTAACATAGAGAACAGTTCCAATCTGTCAATCACCCACAGACTTAAGATCGCAGCCCCCCTAACGCGCGAGCGGTTTAGTCCTTTGGCCGATTAGAGCCGGTCGCGGTTACCCAAAGCTAACTCATTCATACCTTTTACTTTTGCCTCGTTATCGGATATAGAAAAACCAGACAACAATGCATATAATTATTATTAGTGTCATTAAAATAGGATCTACGGTATATGTCAGTAGATAAAAGGCAACAATTAATAGAAAAACATATCCTAAAACTTGACCCATTTGAACCTCAAAAGTTAGATGAAATCACTAATCGAACCTCGGTTGCGGCTCAAAAATACAACATTTCAACTGAAATACAATTCGACTAAATACCTATAAGCTCTGTTGCGTTAAATTCATTTTTTAACTGGGCTTTTCTGTATGTACCAATGCTTATAACCTCGAGCTTGAGTGATAGGCCTCTGTACACGACAAAAATTAAAATTCCGGATCGTCCTCACGCCATGAGAGTAATTGTTCTGGGGCCCTGTTCGTCGACCACCATCTTTTCGGGAGGCCATAAAAACAGCACTAACAACCTGATCTGATCCACTGTGTCTCGAACCCCATGCAGCAACGCATCGGTCAGGTAATCCAAGCCATAGCGAAACAAACTTTGCTCAGGCCGGCCATGTTTTTTTATTTTTAAGGGCTTGATGGCTTTATGTTTCCATTCCCCGGTTTTATGCGCCCAACAAAAGGCCATGGCCAATAACGCCATCACCTTTTTGATCCGAAAGTAGCGGGTCAGTCGGGTTTCTTCCCAATGAAAGCCTCGCCCTTTCAAGCATTGGAACAGATGCTCTATTTCCCATCTCAAGCCGTAGACTTCCAAGGGCTGCTGGACGCGTTGGTTGCCAGCCAGAATCAGCCATTCGCCGCTATCCAGTTTCAGGCCACTGAGCCAGACCCACTGTTGACCGATTCGACGCCGTTTCCTCAGCACACGACTTTGGCCCGCTTTCAGGTCAACAAACAGTGAACGCACAGGCCGTTCATGCCCTTGGCGGTCCGTCAGCAACTGATTTTCCTTCATCCGGATCAGATAAGGAATACGCTGATCACTTAACCATTGCCACCAGATTGCCAGTTCGTTCGATCCAGCGTCAGATAGTAGGACTGATCGTATAAATCAAACATGGCCATGATTAAGCGGGCTATGGCATCGTAGTCGAAGACGACTTCCCGGAAAAATCGTTGCAGCCGGCGATAGCGCGACTTCGGGTCAGCCTGGCTCGCGAAAGCCAACGCCAGTTGCGTCAGGTTAATGTGCTTCAGCCGCACTAACGCCAACAGCATCCCGCTAAAACAATCCAATCGGCACTTGCCCCAGCCTAAATGTCCTTTTAGAATCACTCTTAGTCCATCGCTTAATTTCATTTCACCTCCTGTTTGGTCGCAAGAGAGTGAAATCGATTAGCGATGGACTTTCAAGTCCTTTATTTGCCTGCCTTGTAAATCAATTAGTTATATTTTTGTCGTGTACAGAGGTGATAGGCAGATCTAACGCCAAACTACCCTGTATTTTTATCAGTGCGTAGGTTGGTAGTCTTTACAAATCAATGCAGGTTGATTTTTATCAACGAGTTACCGGAATAGGCATCACGAATAAGAACCGCCAAGTTAATGCGGCCTGAGCCAATCCCATTGCCATGGCAGGTGTTCGATGTATCCATTTTTTTTGGAACCGTGACACGCCAGGCAGTGCAAGTGGCTGCCTTAAGCTTTTATGCAGGCATCGATAGTTATAATCATAGAGATTAAGCCAAAGGGTAGCCGTAAAATGTGCTTTCTTTTTGCAGTAACCCAATGTTTTTCTTTGTAAATAAGACACCCGTTGCCGTAATGTCAGATTAAACCGTTTAATATAAGATGTGTTTTGAGTTTTTCCTTTAAAATCACTCTCGGTACCTTTGACAAAACACTTCTTGACGGTCACTAAGCGCCTCTTGACTCTTTTCTTAACGATTTGTAGATACACATAGTCTATGTGGCCGGTGAAGACCGTTTGTAGTGCATTCTTGTAAGCGGCCAGCTTGTAAGTTGTCACCTTCAAGGGCATTATCCGGGACAGCTTTCCAAGATAGTCTTTTATGCGTGTCACCAACTTGGTTGCGGTGTGTGGTTCGACTGCCTAATTCAAAGTTTAGCCAAAAGCGGGAGTCCACTTCAAAACCAATAAATACCCACAACGTGTTGTTTTTGTTTTTCAAATAAGACCACAGCTCATCCATCTGGATAAAGAGCACGGTTAAGGTGATCGATAAGCCTATAACCTCATGAAAGAGATTCGCTTTCCGACTCACACTCCGCTGCCATGCCGCAATGGTTCGGGTATCTTTAAGCAACACATCCGCTATTTCATCAACTGATAAGCCATAGCAGCTCATCTTGCACATTTGTTCATGCTCTTTAAAGCTTCCATGCTTGCCAAATAAATCACAAAAAACCGTTTCAGAAAAGCGGTGCTTGCCTTTCCCACAGTTAAACATCTGCCGCGCCACACCATCATTCTTGGTGGTGTAGACACCGTCTTTGGTGATGTGGTTATCCAAGGATTGATAGCAAGGACAGTCGCGTCTAGGGCAAAATAGCTTTGATTCAATATTAAGTGGGGTAGACTTTGGGGGCATACCATCAGCGCTGAAAAGTTGCGCGCTACGCTTGAAGTGATGATCATGCTTGTCCAGCTGATGGCTAACCGTTTAAACCTGACCAGCTGAAATAGCAGCAAGCCACCTTCGACTGACCGATTCAAAGGTCAAGACAAGGACAACAACGGCGATGAAAATTCGAATCAAGGTAAAAAGAAAAAGCCTGGTGGTCAACCGGGGCGAGTAGGAACAACCTTGGAAAAAGTTGACGACCCTGATGAGATTAAAATCTTGGAATGGGATCGGGTCGCTTTACCGCCGGGAAACTACCTGGAAGTCGGCTTTGAATTCGCCAAGTGTTTGATATTGACCTCCGGCGTCTCGTCACTGAATACCGGGCTCAAATTCTGGAAGATCAATTCGGCAAACGCTATACAGCCCCCTTTCCAGCAGCCGTCACTAAAGCCGTACAATACGACAATGGCGTTAAAGCCCAAGCCGTCTATTTATCCCAATATCAGCTCATCCCCTACCAACGCGTTCAAGAACAATTTCAAGATCAATTCCAACTGCCTATCAGCGTGGGTTCAATCTTTGGCTTTATCCAACCGGCGTATAGCTTGTTGGAACAGTTTGAAGTGAAGCTGATCGCCAAAATACGGCAGGCCTCTGTTTTACATGCCGATGAGACCGGCATCAACATAGGCGGGAAAAATCATTGGTTACACTGCATCTCCCACACACAGTGGACTCTCTATTACGCGCATGCCAAGCGCGGTGCCGTAGCCATGAACGACAAAAATGTACTGCCTCGTTTTACCGGCATTCTCTGTCATGATCATTGGACAGATTTTTGCTCCTGCAAAATCTGCATTTCCGCCATCCATGGCGGTCAAACCTTATTTTAAGTTGGATTGCTTGCACGCGCTGTGCAACGCCCACCACCTGAGCATAGGTATCTACACAAGTTACATTAAAAAATTTTGAGCAGTTTCTCGTAAAGCCTCAAGCTCTTCGGAAGAATAGGAATCAAATACTTCCTGCATAGAAAGAAACACCCATAATCCGGCTAAT
>Ga0208882_1000672_pt1 | contig 14636 bp, 10 predicted proteins | sample LakWasMet14_LOW5_2_FD_183862 | JGI IMG/M metagenome (GOLD analysis project Ga0208882, IMG submission 183862) | Freshwater sediment methanotrophic microbial communities from Lake Washington under simulated oxygen tension - Sediment Metagenome... | ecosystem: Environmental > Aquatic > Freshwater >...
CGACTACAATCGTTATAGCGACACGCAGCTGCGATTAGATTGATCGCTGGCGCGATCAATCATTTTATAAACCGTAAAGTTTTAAGCCTCGATTTAAACCGACACCGGGGTTTTAAAAGCCTGCGCTTTATGATTGGCGGTAGTAGTGATGCGAACTCTAACAAAAAGGGTATTCATGCTGAATCAAATTTATAAGAATGTTTTTAATGCTGCATAGAACTTTTATTTCTGCCTTGGTGCTTACATCCGGCTTGATGGCAGCTTCGCAGGCAATGGCCGCAGGCTCGATCTGGTATGGGGACGGCGACCCTTTGTCGACCTCGCTGGAATTGCCGCCGGCCGTATATGGTGCAGGATTCAAACCTGAAATAGCGGGGCAATCCTGCGCCGATCTGGATTTTAGCAAAGCACTGACTTTGGCCGATGTTACCGAGGCAGCGCTATGCAACAATCCGCAAACGCGTGAATCCTATGCCAATGCCAAGGTGCAGGCGGCGCAACTGGGCATCGCCAAGTCAGCCTTCCTGCCGACCTTGACTGACAGCGTAGGCGTGAATCAGAACTTTGTTAACCCGGCATCGGTCAGCAGGGGGCGCGAGTTCAATAACCTGAGTAACAATCTGGCCGCTTCTTACCTGCTCTATGATTTTGGCAACCGTGATGCTGCGCTAGAAAATGCACGCCAGTTACTCAATGCGGTCAGCGCTACACAGAGTGCTGTTGTCCAGAACATATTACTGTTAACCGTAAAATCCTACTATCAGGTACAGACTGACATTGCCTTGCTGGAAGCAACCAGGGAGTCGGAGCGTTTTAACCTGGAAAGTTTTAAGGCGGCAGAAGCTAAATATAAAGCCGGCGTTTCTACCCCGGCCGATAAGTTACAGGCAGAAACTGCTTATGCACAGGCTGTATTGAACAGGATCAGTGCGGAAGGCAGCCTTAAAACCGATTACGGTATCCTGGCAAATGTCATGGGTTTGCATGCCAATATGCCGCTCAATCTGGTGCCTGGCGCAAACTCACCGGTCAATACTGCCGAAATAGAACGCGACATTAACCAGCTGATCGAGTATGCGCGTGTGCGCCGCCCCGACCTGATGGCAAGTGAAGCGCAGGTCAGCGCGGCAAAAGCCAGTATCGAGGCAAGCCGTGCGGCAGCTAAACCAACGGTTTCTGTCGGTGTATCCAACAGTTTTCAGGATGGCAGCAGCCTGTCTTCCAGCAATACTTCTACACTGGGCTTGACGGTTACCGTACCGATTTTTTCCGGCTACGGGCCCACATATAAAATACGCGCTGCAGAAGCTGCGGCAGACGCAAGGGAAGCACAGCGCGAGCAATTAAAGCTGCAGATATCCCTGGATGTATGGACTGCGTTTCAGAACTTGCGGACTGCACATGAAACGATCAAGTCTGCCGATGTCCTGGTCAGCAGTGCAAAAGAGTCTGCCCGTGTTGCCCTGGGGCGTTATAAAGCCGGTGTCGGCAATATCATTGATACGCTGAATGCGCAGAGTGCGCTGGCCAGTGCGAATCAGCAAAAAATCAAGGCTGATCTGGGCAGGAACACCGCCCGTGCGGCGTTGGCGCAGGCGATCGGTACGCTTGATAGCGTAATGATCCAGTCCTTACCGGGCGGTGGTAAAGAACTTACAGAAGTGAATCCTTAAAAGTAAATCCATGAAAAAAATCATTAAACAATCTATTCTGCCGTTAATCGTTCTATTGTTATTGGCAGGCGGCTATTATTTTTACAAGAACAGCAAACAGGCGCAGCCGGAAGATTTATATAAGTTTGGCGCGGTGACACAGGGCGATGTGGAGCAGACGGTTTCTGCCAATGGTACGATTAATCCGGTGACGCTGGTAAGTGTGGGTACGCAGGTTTCCGGCCGGGTCAGCAAGCTGTATGTGGATTTTAACGACAAAGTAGAAAAAGGCCAGGTGCTGCTTGAGCTTGATGATGCCTTATTTGCCGCGCAGATAGCGCAATCGCAGGGCAGTGTACGCAATGCTGAAGCTTCAGTGGAGCTTGCCAAGGCCAATGAGGCCAGAATTCGCTCGCTGTTCGGACAGGAATATGTATCCAGACAGGAGCTGGATCAGTCGGTGCAGGCATTGAAGTCTGCCGGAGCCGTATTGGAAAGTGCGCGAGCCCAGTTGCAGCGGGATAGAACCAATCTGTCATATTCGATTATCCGATCACCGGTGTCAGGGATCGTGATCGACAGGCAGATTGATGTGGGCCAGACTGTCGCCGCAAGTTTTCAGACGCCGACACTGATCAAGATCGCACAGGATTTATCCAAGATGCAGATTGATACCAGTTTTGCCGAGGCGGATATTGGTAACATCAAGGTAGGTCAGGTAGCCAAGTTCAGTGTGGATGCATTCCCGAATCTTAATTTTGAGGGCGCGGTGAAACAGATACGCCTGAACCCGGTCACGACCTCTAATGTGGTTTCATATAATGTAGTGATTTCCGTGGATAATCCGCAGCAGATATTGCTGCCCGGCATGACGGCTTATGTGAGCATCGTGTTTGCAAAGCATGATAACGTCATGCTGGTGCCGAATGCGGCATTGCGCTACAAGCCCAAGCTCGATAATGAAGTGGATGGCACCAAGTCTGCTGCAAATGGCAATGATGCCAGCCAGGGGCAGGGCAAGAGCCGCAGGAAAAAACCTGCCGAGACGGCAGGGGCCGGCGGTTTTGGGCGTGGCAAGGTTTTTGTACTGCAGGATGGCAAACCGCAGCTGCGCCAGGTCAAAGTCGGCATTACAGATGGCAAGCTGACTGAAATTGTCAGTGATGCACTGAAGCCCGGCGATAAAGTGATTACCGGCAATGCACAGGCTGATGGCCAGGCATCGGGTAATGCGATGCGTGCGCCGCGAATGTTCTAACCCTTGACCGATAAGATAATTCAGATGAGTAATGTGATTGAAGTGCATCGTATCTACAAGGATTACCAGACTGCGGCTGGCGCTTTTCCTGTACTTAAGGATGTGAACCTGACGATAGCCCGTGGTGATTATGTGGCGATCATGGGGCCTTCCGGTTCCGGAAAATCGACTTTCATGAACATACTGGGTTGTCTGGATCGGCCAACGGCCGGTGATTACCTGCTGGATGGACATCAGGTATCGCAGCTGGAGGGAAATGCGCTGGCGCGGCTTAGAAACAAAACAATAGGTTTTGTGTTTCAGGGGTTTAACCTGCTTGCCCGTTCCAGCCTGCTGGATAATGTCGCTTTGCCGCTGGTGTATTCCGGCGTGGATAAAAAAACGCGGCATGAAAAAGCTGCGCAGGTACTGATTAAAGTCGGCCTCGGCAATTACCTTAACTCACGCCCCAGCCAGATATCAGGCGGGCAGCAGCAGCGCGTGGCGATTGCGCGGGCACTGGTAAATACCCCGCGCCTGATTCTGGCCGATGAACCGACCGGCAACCTTGACAGCAAGACCAGCGAAGAGATTATGCAGTTATTTGACAGCCTGAACCGCGAGGGGATTTCCATCGTACTGGTAACGCATGAAACCGATATTGCCGAGCATGCCAAACGTCAGGTGCGTTTTCTGGATGGAAAAATCGTGCATGACAGCTATGCAATATCCGCAGTAACGGAGGCAAGCTGATGTTTACGGCGATGCTGGGTGAAGCATGGCATGCCATGGGGGCAAACCGCATGCGCACCTTTTTAACCATGCTCGGCATGATGATCGGTGTGGGCGCTGTGGTGATGATGATGGCGATAGGCGAGGGCGCGCAGCAGTCGATCAAAAAGTCCATCAGCTCCATGGGCAGTAATTTGTTTATTGTGCTATCCGGGCCGCCGAATGCCGGCGGGGCGAGGTCGGCCACCGGCAATGCGCTTTCATTGAATGTAAAGGATGCAGACGCCATTGGCGAGCTGGACGGCATTGCGGGCGTTGCGCCAACCACGATGGGCAGTGCACAGGTGATTTATGCCGGTAACAACTGGAACACAACAATCATAGGCACTACGCCAAGCTATATGGAAATTCGTGACTGGGTCATCGATGACGGTTATGTATTTTCCAACTCTGACATGCGCTCTGCCACGCGTGTTGCGCTCATCGGTAAAACCGTTGCAGATAACCTGTTTGGTGATACGACTGACCCGGTAGGCAAAACAATCAGAATCAGGCAGAGCCCGTTTATGGTGGTTGGGGTGCTGAACCCCAAAGGCCAGAGCCTGGATGGGCGCGATCAGGACGATACGATTATTGTGCCGCTGACTACGGCTCAGCGTAAATTATTTGGCAATCAGGTTCCCGGCAGCGTCAGGATGATGATGGTGCAGGCTGAGTCAGACAAGGCCATGCCGCAGGCCGAAGAGGATATCAATAACCTGCTGCGCCAGCGCCATAACATACGGGAAGGTTCCGACAGCGATTTTTCTGTGCGCAACCTGACTGCAATTGCGAATACCGCTGCCGAAACTACACGCACCATGGCACTGCTGCTGGGCGCGATTGCTTCGATCTCGCTGCTGGTAGGTGGGATTGGCATTATGAATATCATGCTGGTGTCGGTCACTGAGCGTACACGTGAAATCGGCATCCGTATGGCAATCGGCGCGCGTGAGCGTGATATTCTGCTGCAATTCCTGCTGGAAGCGTTTGTCATTTCGATCGTGGGTTGTGTAATCGGTATTTTGATCGGTGTAGGTGGCGCGATGCTGGTAAAGAACATGACCGGTACTGATGCAATCGTGACTACGCAGTCAATTACGTTGGCGTTTGCCGTAGCGGCCAGTGTCGGTATTTTTTTCGGGTTTTATCCTGCGCGCAAGGCGGCGCGGTTGAATCCGATTGAGGCGCTGCGCTATCAGTAGTGCGTTTTGGTTCAGCTTGCTTGGTGCAAGTGACGGTTAATCACCCAGCTTACGTGTTCCCGCAGTGTTTCAGAAGCATCATTCAGGCGTGATTGCAGTGCCGCAATCACTTCCGGTGCAGTCTTTGCGTTGCCTAGGCCTATTGCAATGTTGCGCAGCCATTGCTCGTAACCGATGCGGTAAATGGCACTGCCTGCCATGTTGGCTTTGAATTCATCTTCGCCCCAGTTGAAGCAATCAATCAGGCTGATGTCGTCGAGGCCGTTTCTTACTGCAAAATCCGTTACTTCACCACAAATGTGGCTCTTTTATGTTTGAAAAATTATCTGGGACAGTGGTATTCGACACCCCATTGATTTGTCTTTTTTGCAGTTAACCCTTTTTCTTATTCCTGATGCGTCTAATACATCTGTGAGTCATGCATATTCATAAAATTTGCAATATATGCATCTAGCGCATAACTTTAATTCAGGAGGCTTATTATGGCATCAGCAGAAGATATCAAAACGTACCAAGATTTAATCCAGCATTTATCAAGCCTGCCAGAGGCAGACGCCACCAATCAAATAAAAATTGCCGCTACCATATTGAATGGTTCACATCCTGGTGAACCTACCTTTATCGGCACAGTGGATCAATTAAATAAAGACATTGTGAGCTATAAAAAAATCTATGGCTTTGATCAGGAAGCTGGCACCTATGTACAAAGTGGGATAACTGAGACAATACCTGTAAATGAAAGAGGCGCTGACGAAGGTAAGTATTTTCATCTACAACAGCAAGTTCCTTTCCCTAAAGATTGGGGAGCATTGTTCCCGTACGCCGATATTAATTTCGATAACAAAGGTAATGTCGTTAGTGGGGCCGCGGGTGCTCACTATGTAGGTAATGCTGGCACTTTCGAAGGTGTGGATTACGTTGCCATTGCTGATGCCCACGTGACCGTTCCAAAAGACGGTCAACTGACCGGCAAGAATGCTAGTCTTCTTGCTGGGGCCATTGTGAAGGATCATGATGACCCACATGCAATAAACTATACCGGAGCTGCTATTGTAAATGGTGCAGGCGACGTTACCTTATATGAAAGAGAATCCAAAACTTTATACCAGAATGGGGGTAAAGAGGATGCCGTAACGCTGACTGGTTTTCAAACAAACACATATGATATTAGCACGGGCGAGCTAAATGTAGGTGCTGGTTTTCGTGCCGATTTGAATCTTAACGACACTAATGCTTTGTATTTGCGGGGGGTGGTAAATGTCAAAGACCCATTGACAAACCACCCCACCCCAAACGCACAACTTGATGGTGGTCTTTTATGGGGTGGTTCAGCTACGCCTGCAAATAAAATTGACTTTTCTGCGTCCGTTCAAAAAACTGCATCGAGCTTCACATCTCAAAATCTAGAACTTGGACTAGCAGAAGCAAGAAAAGTCTATGCAACCTTAACTCCGGAGTCACAAGACAAATTTGTACATGATATTGGTGAGCATATGATAGCGACTGATATGTTTAACTCTCGTGAGGACGCTGTAAAATATGTTCAGCAACAGCTTAGTGTGCAGAATGATCCAGGGCAATCACCTGGCTAAATATTATTGACACACACTCACTGAAAACCGTTGCTGAATATAAAAGTCAGCAACGGTTTTTTAGGCAGAAATCATTTTAAGGAAACACGGAATAAGTCTGCCGCCCAATTGATATTGACTTAAAACATGGACAGAACAGTAAATATGATGTGAATCACATAGTTTTATCTACAGAAGCCTGCTAGAGATACGTCTCTTTTACTTAATTAGATAATTGTCTATTTAATGCCCAAATTGCATGATCACGTATCAGTAGCGATTTATCATCTAATCGGCTTTTTAATGCACTAATAATTTTTGGTGAGCTTGGCGCATTACCTAACCCCACCGCAATATTGCGCAGCCATTGCTCATAGCCGATGCGGTAAATGGCGCTGCCTGCCATGTTGGCTTTGAATTCATCTTCGCTCCAGTTGAAGCAATCGATCAGGCTGATGTCGTCGAGGCCGTTTCTTACCGCAAAATCCGTTTCTTTTGTGACTTCGGCAAACTTGTTCCATGGGCAGTAAAGCTGGCAGTCGTCACAGCCGTAAACGCGGTTACCGATCAGCGGGCGCAGTTCAAGTGGTATGCTGCCTTTTAATTCAATGGTCAGGTAAGAGATGCAGCGCCGTGCATCGACTTCGTACGGCGCGGTGATGGCCTGGGTTGGGCATACATTCATGCAGCTCGAGCAGGTGCCGCAGTGATTGGTCGCCGGTGCATCAATTGCCAATGGCAGGTTGGTGTAGATCTCACCCAGAAAAAACCATGAGCCACGGTCTTTATTAATCAGTAATGTATGCTTGCCGCGCCAGCCCAGCCCGGCTTTTTCTGCGAGCGCCACTTCAAGAACCGGGGCGCTGTCGGTAAATACGCGGTATTCAAAGTTATCGATATCAAAAGTAGGCAGTTCTGCCTGAATTTTTTCACATAGTTTCTGCAGTTTGCTGCGTAATACCTTGTGGTAGTCACGCCCCAAGGCATAGCGTGAAATAAAGGCTTTTTCGCTATTTTGCAGAATACTTTCGCTGTCGGCCGCATTTGGCGGCAGGTAATCCATACGTACGGAAATGACACGCAGGGTTTTTGGCACTAATTCGGCAGGGCGGGTGCGTTTAATGCCATGTTTTGCCATATAATCCATTTCACCATGGAAACCTTTTTTAATCCAATCTTCATGCCTGGCTTCGGCCTCATGCAAATCAGTATCGGTAATTCCGATATGATTGAAACCCAGCGCCAAGCCCCAGTCCCTGATGCTGGCGCTCAGTGCTTGCATTTGCTGATTGGCGGGTTGGATTGCGGGGTTGGTCATGGATAATGATTTTACACTTGATTTAGCAGATGAAGCGGCAACGATTGATTTTGGCACTGCGATAGCCAGAGTCATCGTGCCAGGCCTTACTATTTATCTGCATGGGGATTTGGGGGCGGGAAAGACTACACTGGTACGTGGATTACTGCGCGGCCTTGGCTATGTAGGACGAGTGAAAAGCCCGACCTATACGCTGGTTGAGCCGTATGAAATGCTTGATAGTCATTCCGCACAGTTAAATCTGTATCATTTTGATTTGTACCGGTTTAACGATGATGAAGAATGGGAAGCCGCCGGCTTCAGGGAATACTTCAATGCCAATAGCGTGTGCCTGATTGAGTGGCCGGAAAAAGCAGGGCAGGTGTTGCCTGAACCTGATATTGAGATCAACTTCAATATTAAAGAAACCGGCCGCAGTGTTCGCGTGTCGGCACATAGCGCACGTGGGCAGCAGTGCATCGGGCACATTAAGCTGGAATAGGGATGTTTATTATTAATAATATGATTCAGTACTTTATGGTTCACCGCATAGAGCGTGTTATGTTTAAACGCCTTTTGTCTGCAGTTTCGGGAGCTGTCCTTGTTTTTGGCATTTTCACCGCACAGGCTGCCGGCAACATCATCACCGCTGCTCGTGTATGGCCGGCACAGGACTACACGCGCATTACGCTGGAAGCAGGCAAGCCGATCGTTTATAAAATGACGCTGCTTAAAGACCCTGAGCGCGTAGTGATTGATATTGATAATGTCGATGTTAATCCTGTCCTCAAGTCGTTAAGTGACAAGATACTTGGCAATGATCCATACATCGCCCAATTGCGCATGGCCAGATTTAAACCAGGCACGGTTCGTCTGGTAGTGGATTTAAAAACAGAAGTGAAGCCCGCCATATTTACACTGCCGCCGGCGGGGGATTATAAACACAGGCTGGTATTGGATATTTACCCGGTTAAAGATCCGCTCATGACCATGCTTGCTGAACTTGACCAGGGTACCCAGCCGGCAGACGCCAGCGCAACAGCGCAGTCGCCGCAGCTGATATCGGAGCCTAAGTTGTTGCCGTATGGCAATGGTGAGCAGCCGGTCATTGCACAGAAAAACGAAGTGAAGCCGGGGATTGAACCCGCCATGCAGGACGTGCAGACTGCCGCGGGTAATAACCCGAATCAGGCAGCTAGCGCAGATGCCGCAAAAGCGGCTGATAAAGCCGTTGAAAAAACTGCATTCATACCGGATGGCGCCAACCTCAGAAATATTCCCAATCCCGGTATTGATAGTAGCGGGGCACGTAAGATCATCATTGCAATTGACCCCGGGCATGGAGGGGAAGATCCGGGGGCAATGGGTGCCAGCGGCAGCCGTGAGAAAGACATCACTTTGATGGTGGCGAAAAAACTTAAAGCTAAAATTGATGATGACCCGAATATGCGGGCGGTATTGACGCGTGATGGTGATTATTTTATTCCGCTGCATGGCCGTGTGGTCAAGGCGCGAAAATTGCAGGCTGATCTTTTTATTTCCATCCATGCTGATGCGTTTACCAACCCGGCTGCGCGCGGATCTTCGGTATTTGCGCTTTCAGAAAAAGGGGCAACCAGTGCCAGCGCACGGTATCTGGCTAAAAAGGAAAACGAGTCTGATTTGATCGGTGGTGTGAGCCTGAATGTTAAAGACCCGGTGCTGGCAAGAACCTTGCTGGATTTGTCGCAGACTGCCACGATTAACGATAGCCTGAAACTTGGCAAGGCGGTTCTGGGTCAGATTGGTAATATCAACAAGCTGCATAAAAACCATGTGGAGCAGGCCGGATTTGCGGTGCTGAAATCACCGGATATTCCATCCATTCTGGTAGAGACTGCGTTTATCAGCAATCCGGAAGAAGAGCGCAGGCTGAATGATGAGGCTTATCAGGATACTTTAGTTACTTCGATTTTTGACGGTATTAAAAAGTATTTTGCGACTAACCCCGCGCTTGCAAAAACCAAATTAGCACTGGATTAATACATGTGTCAGGCTAGCCGGAGGTTATCACAAGTTTAAAATGTAGCAGTTCTTATCAAGGAGGGCTCAGCATGCAACTGAAGTTTTTAGGCGCCACAGGTACTGTAACCGGATCTAAATATTTACTTACCAGTGATAAGTATCGCGTTATGATTGACTGCGGCCTGTTTCAGGGCCTTAAGCAGTTGCGTCTGAAAAACTGGGCAAAGCTGCCGATCAAGCCCGCTGAGGTCAATGCCGTGGTGCTGACCCATGCGCATATTGACCACACCGGTTATCTGCCCTTGTTTGTGAAAAACGGTTTTTCCGGCAAAGTCTATTGCACGGAGGCAACACGCGACCTGTGCAAGATTCTGCTGCCAGATTCAGCACATCTGCAGGAAGAAGAAGCGGAATATGCTAACCGCCGCGGATTCTCCAAACACCACCCGGCATTACCCCTCTATACTACAGAAGATGCCTTCAAGGCGCTGGAACTGCTGACCCCGGTGCCGTTTGACCAGGACATCAATATCGGTGACGATCTCACGCTCAGGTATTACCCTAACGGGCATATCCTGGGTTCGGCATTCGCGCGTATCCATAATAAAAAGACATCGATCCTGTTTTCCGGCGACATAGGCCGCCCCAATAATATTCTGATGAAATCTCCGGTACAGGTAAAACAAGCTGACTATCTGCTGCTTGAATCGACTTATGGCAATCGCCTGCATGAGCGTGATGACCCGATGCTGAAGCTTGCGGCCATTATCAATAGAACCGTGAAACGCAAAGGGGTGGTCGTGATCCCGGTATTCGCGGTGGGGCGTGCGCAGGAGTTGCTATATTACATTCATCTGCTTAAGGCTTCAGGAGCGATTGCAGATAATATTCCGGTATATCTGAATAGCCCGATGGCCGTAGACGCGACAGCGATATTCAGCAAACATCGCGGTGAACATCGGCTGTCAAAAGAAGAGTGTGCAGCATTGAGCCGCACCGCGCGCATGGTTAACAGTGTTGAGGAGTCACGCGCCCTGAACCAGATGAAAGGCCCGATGATTATTTTGTCAGCCAGCGGTATGGCTTCGGGTGGGCGGGTGGTGCATCACCTGAAAGCATTTGCGCCTAAATCCAATAATACGATTCTATTTGCAGGCTTTCAGGCAGCCGGTACACGCGGCGCGGCCATGCTCGATGGTGCGGAAGAAATCAAGATACATGGCGAATACGTACCGGTAAAGGCGAGCGTTGAATCCATCACTAATCTTTCAGCACACGCTGATTACGCCGAGATTATTACCTGGCTCAGAGGTTTTGAATCAGCGCCCAAAAAGACCTTTATCGTACATGGTGAACCTGTCGCCGCCGATAGCATGCGGCGGCATATTGAAGAGGAATTGCATTGGCATGCAGAAGTGCCGGACTATCTGGAAACAGTAAACCTGGATTGACTGACAGCCTGTTAATCAGTACCTTCTGGTCATCAGGTAATCAATTTCCCTGCTGGTATCACCATAGCCGGCCTGTGTCAGCAAAGCACGCTCGATATAGCGGCTGACTTGCTGGCGCAATGTTCTGACCTTGTCACCATTCACAAAGAACTGTGGAAACTTGAAGCTGAGCCATGCATACAGGCTCAGGTTATGGCTGAGAAGTTCTGCTTCTTCCAGGTGTTTTGGGCTTGCTGAATCCAGCCAGGCCGGGCGAGGCGGCAGATGTCTCACTCTGGATTGCGCAACGCTTTGCAGGCACAGCAGGTAATAGTCTTTTTCAAAGGCGACATTGAGTGAGATTGGCGCACAGACGAATATATACTTGTCTTTCAGTGACATATCTGGCGCATATTCATCTACCAGCAAGGCCTGGCTGATTTGTGCATTCAGTGGCGCCAGTTCAAATAAGGCATGTTCAAAGCGGGTGCGCTCCTGATGGTAAATCAGGATTTCGGAAATCTTGCGCGTGTGCCGTTTGGCGGCGATTGCATCAATTTGCATCATGTTGATGTTAATCGGCAGCTTGTCCAGGTCTGCAGTGTCGTCCGCTGACAGCATGTGTTCGATATGAATCAGTTCGTCATTTTCCAGCACGTTCACATAGCCGGTATCATAGATGCCAAACCTGCCGGCACGCCCTGCAATCTGCCGCACTTCTGTCATGTTGAGCATGCGTGAAGCCACGCCGTCAAACTTATGGATATGCGAGAAAATCACACGCCGTATCGGCAGGTTCAAGCCCATGCCAATCGCATCTGTTGCAACCAGTATGTCTGCTTGGCCACTGCTAAAACGCTCAGATTCGGTGCGCCGCACTTCCGGTGCCAGCGCGCCGTAAATTGAGGCTACGTTGAAGCCCCATTGTCGGAATCTGGCGCTTAAAGTCAGGACATCTTTACGGCTGAACGCAATCACTGCATCGCCTTTCTGTAGTTTAGGCTTTAACTTTTGTTTACTGTAGCGTTTGCCGCACAGGCTTTCATCTTCAAGTATCAACGGAGTCTTGCGCTCCAGATAGGTGAACTCACAGGTTTCGCCCAAAGCCTCAATTGCCTCTATACAGGGTGCCGTGACCGCTGTAGAGCCACAGATAAAAACCTTAGCGGCAGGGACGCCCACTAACGCGGCGGTCCAAGCCGAGCCGCGGTCCGGGTCTTGCAGCATCTGGATTTCGTCAATGACCGCAACTTCAACTTGCCTGCGAGGATTCATCATTTCAATCGTAGAGGCGGTATGCCTTGCGCCCTCCATCAGTACGCGCTCTTCGCCGGTAATCAGGTTGCAGGGTACGCCTGCGGCCACCAGCCTGTCGCGCACCTCCATTGCCAGTAGCCGTAGCGGTGCCAGATACACGCCGGACTGCGCTTTTTCCAGTGTAAGCAATGCCTGATAGGTTTTGCCGGAGTTGGTCGGCCCCAGATAAAAGTGATGGTGGCGTTTTATGCTGCGGGCGAGGCTGAAGCTGTCTGTAAAGCCGGTGAGTGATAAATCTTTGAAGTTTGAATTCATACTTTCAAGAATTTAGCTTAAAACAGGTAAAATGACCATCATTAAAGTTACCTTGAATCTACCGATTAGTCCTATGCACATTCAGTTACTACCAGACCAGCTTATCAGCCAAATCGCAGCAGGCGAGGTGGTTGAGCGGCCAGCATCTGCATTGAAGGAGCTGCTTGAAAACAGCCTGGATGCAGGCAGTACGGATATTCAGGTTGCCCTGCTGCAAGGCGGCATCAAGCAGATACGTGTGGCGGATAACGGCTCCGGTGTGGCGAAAGAAGATCTTGAACTTGCGCTGACGCGCCATGCCACCAGCAAAATTGCCAGTCTTGAGGATCTGGAATCGGTTGCCAGTTTGGGTTTTCGCGGTGAAGCATTGGCAAGTATCGCTTCTATTTCGCGCACGCAGCTGTTAAGTCGCCAGTCTCAGGCAAAACACGCCTGGCGTATTGCCTCCGAAGGCAGTGACATTTCTGTGATTGAACCTGCTGCGCTGGATACGGGTACGGTGATTGAAGTTTCTGATCTGTATTTCAATACACCGGCACGCCGTAAGTTCCTGAAAACTGAAGGTACTGAATTCGGCCATTGCGAGGAAGTATTTAACCGGATTGCGCTTTCACGGCCGGATGTGGCGCTGATGCTGCAGCATAACGGACGGGCCTTGAGCCGCTATGCCGCGAGCCAGCCCGAACGCAGGTTTTCTGAAGTATTGGGTAATGAGTTTGCCGCAGAGTCTGTCAGCCTGGATGAATCTGCGGCCGGTTTGCGCTTGTGGGGCATGGCAGCCAAGCCTACATTTAACCGTAATAGCCGTGATACGCAGTATGTCTATGTGAATGGCCGTTTTGTGCGCGATAAATTGATTGCACACGCGATTCGCCAGGCGTATCAGGATGTGCTGCACCATGACCGCCATCCTGCATTTGTGCTGTTCCTGGAGTTAGACCCGACACTGGTCGATGTGAATGTGCACCCGGCCAAAACCGAGGTGCGGTTCCGTGATTCGCAGGCGATACACCGCTTTATATTCCACTCTCTGAACAAAGCATTGGGCACACCTACCGGTGTATCCAGCGCGGTGACAGCAAGCCAGGCTGGATATAACCCATTTGGCGGGCAGCAGCCATCGAATGCAACTTACCCCACTTATCAGTCGCAGATCAATCTGCGCGCAAGTGAGCCCGGCGGTTTTTACGATACCATGTTCGGCACCAGAGGGTCGGGTGCAGGGGGCAATGGCGGCACACAGATACAATATGCGAGTCCGGTGTGTTATGCGCCTGAATTTGAAACTGAAAGTGTAACCAGCCAGCCGCAGGAGCGTATAGAGGATTACCCGCTCGGTTTTGCTGTAGCACAGGTTCATGGCGTATATGTGCTGGCGCAAAATGCACAAGGGCTGGTAGTGGTGGACATGCACGCCGCGCACGAACGCATTATGTATGAAAAGCTTAAAACCGCGCTGGATAACCAAAGCGTGCCGATGCAGCCACTGCTGCTGCCGGTGAGCTTTAATGCAGACAAGCTCGAGGTGACAGCGCTTCAGGAGGCGCTCAGCATGAATGATAACAGTTTGCGGCAGCTGGGTTTCGATATTGCCGTGCTGTCACCCACTACACTGGCGGTACGCGCAGTGCCGACGATGCTGCAGAATTCAGATGTAGTGGAACTCGCACGTGATGTGCTCAGGGATCTGCGTGAATATGGCGCGAGCAGGGCGCTGACTGAGCGTCGCAATGAATTGCTGGGTACCATGGCCTGCCATGCAGCTGTGCGCGCAAACCGCAGCCTGACGATTCCTGAAATGAATGCACTGCTGCGCGACATGGAAGCGACCGAGCGTTCCGGCCAGTGCAACCATGGCCGCCCGACCTGGTTTCAGGTAAGCATGAACGATCTGGAT
>Ga0208882_1000681_pt1 | contig 14553 bp, 10 predicted proteins | sample LakWasMet14_LOW5_2_FD_183862 | JGI IMG/M metagenome (GOLD analysis project Ga0208882, IMG submission 183862) | Freshwater sediment methanotrophic microbial communities from Lake Washington under simulated oxygen tension - Sediment Metagenome... | ecosystem: Environmental > Aquatic > Freshwater >...
CTTGGCCAGAGGGGTACGGGCGGTGGAAACGATTACGGCGGAGGTCATGGTGAATCCTTCAAAGATGGGTAATCAGAGCGCGGATGCCTTGGCACCCTCGCTTAACAGTCGGTGGTAGAAGCGGATGGCTTCCGCGTAGTTGTTGATGGACAGGCGCTCGTTGGTTCCATGGAAACGCTTCAGGTCTTCGGCATTGGCACGCACCGGCGAGAACTTGAAGATGTGGTCGCTGATGTCCCCATAGTGGATGGAGTCGGTGCCCGCCACCATCAGGCCGGGCGCCACCAGCGTGCCAGGGAAGATTTCCCGGATGGTCTTGTTCAGCAGACGGTACTGGGCCGAGCCGGTGGGCGCCACCTTGGAGGCGTCGACCGCCCCGGGCAGCGCGAACAACTCGAACTTGTCGGCCCCGACCGCCTGCGTCACTTGCGTGCGCATGTGGTCCAACACCTGTTCCTTGGTGTCGCCCGGCAGGATGCGGAAGTTCACCGTGGCCTCGGCGCGGCCGGGCAGCACGTTTTCCTTGTTGCCGGCGTTGACAATGGTCAGCGCCGTGGTGGTGCGCAGCATGGCGTTGGTGCTGGCGGCCGCTTCCAATTGCTTCTGCACCACCGGGCCGAAAAGCCACAGATTGGACAGTGCAACACGGGAGAAGCCGCTCATCTCCGGCGCAATGGTGTCGAACATCTCGCCACCCACGCCGCGAATGCCGCCCGGCAATTGCTCATCGTCTAGCCGCTTGAGGGCGGCGCTCATCATGGCAATGGCGCTGGTGCCCTTCTTCGGCGGCATGGAAGAATGCCCCGGTGTCGCAGACATCTTGAGCACCACCGACAGATAGCCCTTCTCCGCCACGCCAATCAGCGCGGCTGGCTTGGACAGGCCAGGCAGGATGCCGTCGAGCACCAGCAGACCCTCGTCGATGACGAAGTCCAGGCGTACCTTGCGCTCCTTCAGCAAGGCGGCGATCTTGGCCGCGCCCCGGCTGCCGCCGACCTCTTCATCGGCACCGAACGCCAGGTACACCGTGCGCTCGGGCTTGAAGCCACTGGCGATCAGCAACTCCACGGCCTCCAGCTGCGACATCAGGTTGCCCTTGTCGTCCCAGGAACCGCGACCCCAGACAAAACCGTCCTTCACCTCACCGGTGAATGGCGCCACCTGCCAATCGCCTTCGGTGCCGGGTGCGATCGGCACCACGTCCTGATGCGCCATCAGCATGATCGGATTGGCCTTGGGATTGCTGCCCTCCCAGGTGTACAGCAGGCTCAGATCACCCACCACCTCGCGCTTGAGCAGCGCGTGGGTCTTGGGAAACCGGGTCTGCAGCAGCGTGTGAAACTGGGTGAACTGCTCCGTGTTGAGCTTGGCGTCGTCGCGGGCAGAAATGGTGCGCAAGCGCACCGCTTCACCCAGGCGAGTCGCCGCGCCAGCCTGATCCACCGGCAAGACCGCCAGCGCCGGCACGTCCAACTGCCGCGACCCCTTGCGCACCGTGTTGATCGCCACGGCCGCCGCCAGCAGCAGCAGCACCGCCAGCAATCCCACAAAGAGCTTCTTGATCATGGTGTTTGAACCTTGATCAGGTGAAGCTCTTGCCTTCGGCCGCCAGCTTGGCCAGCAAGGGCGCAGGCTGCCAGAACTTGGCGTCGTCCATCGGGTTCTTGGCGAAGCGGTTCATGGCCTGCACCACATTGAACAGACCGACGCGATCGGCATAGTGCATCGGGCCGCCGCGGTAGATCGGGAAGCCGTAGCCCATCAGGTACACCATGTCGATGTCGCTGGCCTTGGAGGCAATGCCGTCTTCGAGGATGCGCGCACCTTCGTTGACCAGCGAGAACACCAGGCGCTGCACGATCTCTTCGTCGGAGATCTTGCGCGGGGTGATACCCAACGCGGCGCGGTGATCTTCGATCATCTTGACCACCTCTGCATTGGGGATGGCGTCGCGCTTGCCTGGCACATAGTCGTACCAGCCGGCACCGGTCTTCTGGCCAAATCGTCCCTTCTCGCACAACAGGTCGGCTGTTCGGCTGTACTTCATGTCGGGCTTCTCGGTGTAGCGGCGCTTGCGAATGGCCCAGCCGATGTCGTTGCCGGCCAGGTCACCCATGCGGAACGGGCCCATGGCAAAGCCGAACTTCTCGATCGCCTTGTCGACCTGCTGCGGCGTGCAGCCCTCGTCCAGCAGGAAGCCACCCTGGCGGCCATATTGTTCGATCATGCGGTTGCCAATGAAGCCGTCGCACACGCCCGACACCACTGCGGTCTTCTTGATCTTCTTGCCCAGCGCCATCACGGTCGCCATCACGTCCTTGGCGGTCTTCTCGCCACGCACCACTTCGAGCAACTTCATCACGTTGGCCGGGCTGAAGAAATGCAGGCCCACGACGTCCTGCGGGCGCTTGGTGAAGGAGGCTATTCTGTTCACATCCAGTGTGGAAGTGTTGCTGGCCAGAATCGCGCCGGGCTTCATCACGCGGTCGAGTTCCTTGAACACAGCCTCCTTGACGCCCATTTCCTCAAACACCGCCTCGATCACCAGGTCGGCGCCGGTGAGGTCGTCGTAGCTGAGCGTGGTCGACAACAGGGCCATGCGCTGCTCGTACTTGTCTTGCTTGAGCTTGCCCTTCTTGACCTGCGCTTCGTAGTTCTTGCGGATGGTGCCCACGCCGCGGTCCAAGGCCTCTTGCTTCATCTCCAGGATCTTCACTGGAATGCCGGCGTTGAGGAAATTCATCGAGATGCCGCCGCCCATCGTGCCGGCGCCAATCACGGCCACCGACTTGACTTCACGCTGCGGCGTGTCGGCGGGAATATCCGGGATCTTCGAAGTGGCGCGATCCGCCATGAAGATGTGGCGCAGGGCTGCGCTCTCGCTGGTCCACATCAGGGCGATGAAGATCTCGCGCTCGATCAGCATGCCTTCGTCGAACTTCTTCTTGGTGGCTGCTTCCACCGCGTCGACGCACTTGGCAGGCGCCGGGAAGCCCTTGGCCATGCCCTTGACCATGTTGCGGGCGAACTGGAAGTAGGCGTCGCCTTGTGGATGCTTGCAGGGCAGGTTGCGCACCAGCGGCATGGGGCGCACGTCCGCCACCGAGCGGGCCAGCGCAAGCGCCTCCTCGGCCAAGGACTCGGGCGATGCGGCAATCTTGTCAAACAGCTTCTGGCCCGGCAGCATGGCCAGCATTTCGCTCTTCACCGGCTCACCGCTGACGATCATGTTCAGGGCCGGCTCAACGCCCAGTGCGCGCGGCAGGCGCTGCGTGCCACCGGCACCCGGTATCAGGCCCAGCTTGACCTCAGGCAGGGCCACGCTGCAGCCCGGCGCGGCGATGCGGTAGTGGCAACCCAGCGCCAGCTCCAGGCCACCGCCCATGCAGACGCTGTGAATCGCCGCCACCACGGGCTTGGCGGAGTTCTCCACCGTGAGGATGACGCTCAGCAGATTGGGCTCTTGCATCGCCTTGGGCGAGCCGAACTCCTTGATGTCGGCGCCGCCCGAGAAGGCTTTGCCGGCCCCGGTGATGACGATCGCCTTGACCGCGGCATCGGCATTGGCCTTGACCAGGCCATCGGTGACGCCAAGGCGTGTGGCGTGACCCAGACCGTTGACCGGCGGATTGTTCAGGGTGATCACGGCGACGTCGCCATGTACGGTGTATTCAGCGGTCATTTGAAGTCCTCAAAATGAAAATAGAACGATCGTTCTTTTTGGATTGTAAGAGTATCCACCGACGGCACCACGACGCTTTGTCACGGTTGGGACAAGATGCGCGCGCTGCCGTCTGCAAGCCGCCAGGATCGGCCCCATGCCGGGCCGGTCCGGACGTCTCAGGATCTTGCGATCAGGGCCACCGCGCCGTGCGCGTGGCCTCTCGCGGCGCCGCGCGTGGCGCCTGCCAGCCTGAAAGCCGACACCACGTGTGCAAGGCGCTGCGCCTGCTCGCGCAGGCTCTCTGCCGCCGCAGCCGATTGCTCGACCAGTGCGGCATTCTGCTGTGTCATGCGGTCCAGTTCCATGACCGTGCTGTTGACCTGTGAGATGCCTTCGCTCTGCTCGTTGGAGGCCGACGAGATCTCGCCAATGATGTCGGTAACGCGCTGCACCGAGCTGACGATCTCGGTCATGGTCCGGCCCGCGTCGGCCACCAGCCGCGAGCCGGTCTCGACCTTGTCCACCGACACCCCGATCAACCCCTTGATCTCCTTGGCGGCCTCGGCCGAGCGGCCTGCCAGGCTGCGCACCTCGCTGGCCACCACAGCGAAGCCGCGCCCCTGCTCGCCAGCGCGCGCGGCTTCCACTGCCGCATTCAGCGCGAGGATGTTGGTCTGGAATGCGATGCCGTCGATCACCCCGATGATGTCCGAAATTTTCTTGGAACTGGCGTTGATCTCGTCCATGGTGGACACCACCTGTGCCACCACCGTGCCGCCGCGAACCGCCACCTCGGAGGCCGACGCGGCCAACTGGTTGGCCTGGCGTGCGGCATCGGCCGACTGCCTGACGATGCCGGTGAGTTGCTCGGTGGACGAGGCCGCGCGCTGCAGATTGGTCGCGGTCTCCTCGGTGCGGTTGGCCAGGTCCTGGTTGCCGGTGGCAATCTCAGCGCTGGCCAGCCGAATCGATTCCGACGAGTCCATCACGGTCGAGATCGACTGATTGAGTTGGGCGGTCATGGCGCCCAGCGCACGCACCAGATCACCCACCTCGTCCTGACGTTGGCTGGCCGCTTCCATGCTCAGGTTGCCGCCAGCCACCGCGTTGGCCACTTCGCCGGCGCCGGCCAGCTCGGCCACGATCTTGCGCTGCATCAGCCACGACAGCCAGACCGCCACCGCCGCGGCGGCCAATCCCAGCAGCGCCAGGATCAGGTTGGTATTGCGCGCGCTGCGCTGCGAGCTGACGATGGCCGCATCCGAGGCCGCCTCGACGCGCGCCACGATGGCCGACATGGTCTTGGCCACGGCGGTGAAGGTGGCGTCGGCGTCCTTCATCGAGCCGATGCCTGTCACCGGATCACCGGCCGCAATCTCGATCGACGAATCGGCCTGTCCCTTGTACTTGTCGATTTGCTTGGACAGCTCGGCCACCGCCGTGCTCAACTCCGCATCGCCGGCGGCGGAGGCCATGGTGGAGACGGACTGCTTGACGCCCTCCATCTGCTTGGCGAGATCAGCGCGTATCGTCTTGACCTTGGCCTCGTCCAGGGAAAAGATGATGGCCACCGTCCGGTACACATTGGTGTGCGCCTGTGCCAGTTGCTGCTGCGCGGCACCAATGGTCTTGAAGTTCTCCAGGCCGGCCTTGGAGCTGGCCAGCCCCTTGTCGGCCTGCTGTCCCATCAGCACCGAATTGATCTGACCCGACAACAAGACCATCGCCGCGGTCAGCAACGGCGCGGCGAGCAATTTCAGTCCCAACTTCATGACAAGTCCTTTTCAAAAAGGTTTCTCTGGGCGACAACCGTGCGCGGTTCCAACGCGTCGCATCACACTTCGAGCCATTCCTTGCGTATGTAGTTGTCGGAGCGCAGGGTTTGCGGCGTGCCTTCGAACACGATGCTGCCGTGGCCCATCACCAGGCAGCGATCGGAAATGTCCATGGCAATAGTGAGCTTTTGCTCGATCAGCAGCACCGACAGGCCACGCCGCTTCAACTCCTTGAGGTACTGCGCCACCAGTTCGACGATCTTCGGCGCCAGCCCTTCGGTTGGCTCGTCGATGATGATCAGGTCCGGGTCGCCCATCAGGGTGCGGCACAGGGTAAGCATCTGCTGCTCGCCGCCCGACAGCACGCCGGCCTCGGTGTGCTGGCGCTCCTTCAGACGCGGAAACATCTGGTACATGTCGTCAAACGACCAGCGTGGCGCCTTGCGCTTGGCCTTCTGGCCCAGAATCAGGTTTTGCTCGACCGTCAGCGTGGGGAAGATGTCCCGGCTTTCGGGCACGTATCCCAGGCCCAGTTGGGCGATCGAGAAGGTCTTCTTGCCGATCAGGTCCTGGCCTTGCCAGCGGATCGAGCCCTCGCAGTCCACCAGACCCATGATGGCCTTGGCCGTGGTCGAACGACCTGAGCCGTTGCGCCCTAGCAAGGCCACAATCTCGCCCTGATGCACGTCGAAATGAACGCCATGCAGCACATGGCTCTTGCCGTAGAAGGCGTGGAGGTCGTTAATTTTCAACATAGCGGTGCTCCGCAGGGCCGCCCCAAGGAGGACACGGCCCCCGTGGGGGGCAGAGAGGACACGGAGTGCCGAACGTGGGGGCTCATGATGCCCCCGCCTGCGAATCCGCAACCGCAGAGCCGAGATAAGCTTCCTGCACGCGCTGGTTGGCGCGCACCGCGTCGGGCACGTCAAAGGCGATCACTTCACCGTAGACCACCACCGCAATCTTGTCGGCCAGTCCGAACACCACCCCCATGTCGTGCTCCACCGTCAGCAAGGTCTTGCCAACGGTGACGTCCTTGATCAGCTTGATGAAGCGCGTGGTCTCGGAGCGGCTCATGCCGGCAGTCGGCTCATCCAGCAGGATCACATTGGCTCCGCCCGCAATGGTGATGCCGATCTCCAGCGCACGCTGCTCGGCATAGGTGAGATTCATGGCCAGCACGTCGCGCTTCTTGTCGAGCCGTATCTGTGCCATCAGTTCATCCGCGCGTTCGTTGGCATCGGTCAGGCTGGCCAGGAACTTCAGGAAGGTGTACTTGTAGCCCATGCTCCAGAGCACGCCGCAGCGCAGGTTCTCGAACACGCTCAGTTTGGGGAAGATATTGGTGATCTGGAAGCTGCGCGACAGGCCAAGCCGGTTGATCTCGAACGGGCGCATCCCGTTGATGCGCCGCCCGCTCAGCAACACATCGCCGCTGCTGGGCTCGAAGCGCCCGCTGATCAGGTTGAACAGCGTCGACTTGCCGGCGCCGTTGGGTCCGATGATGGCAACGCGCTCGCCCGCCGCCACCCGCAGATTGGCGCCACGGATGATCTCCGTATGGCCAAAGCTCTTGCGCAGGTCCCTCAGTTCCAGCGCCGGCACCGCGCCGCCTGCCGTCTGCTGCATCGAGCCGCCGCTCATAGCGCCTCCCGACGTTTGATTTCACGCTCGATCTCGGTCTGTATCTCGCCCCACTCCCGCGCATACTGCCTGCGGCACAACTCGAACAGGCCCAGGCCGGTCAGCATCACGAAGACCGCACCGAACCAGCTGTTGAGCCCCTTGGCATCGAGTGCCATGCCCATCAGATTCATCTCGGACCCCAATGCCGAATTGAGTTGCAGGTGGTACACCATCTCGATCATGACCGCGGCGCCCAGCAGTACCACAAAGCCTGTCACCGCCAGGCCCAGGTAGCTCACCCAGAGTCTGCGCAGGAAGCCGAAGGCCGCGACCCGCAGGTTCATCATGATCAGCGAGGCGACGCCGCCTGGCGCGTACATCACCATGAACAGGAAAACCAGGCCGAGGTAAAGCAGCCAGGCCTTGGTCAGTTCACTGAACAGCACGAAGGCCAGCACCATCAGCACCGCGCCGATGATCGGCCCGAAGAAGAAGGTGGCGCCGCCCAGGAAGGTGAACAGCAGGTAGGCGCCCGAGCGCGCTGCGCCCACCACCTCGGCCGTCACGATTTCGAAGTTGAGCGCCCCCAACCCGCCGGAAATGCCGGCAAAGAATCCGGCGATGATGAAGGCGGTATAGCGAATGCGCTGGGTGTTGTAGCCAACAAACTCGACGCGTTCCGGGTTGTCCCGCACCGCGTTGAGCATGCGTCCCAGTGGCGTGCGCGTGAAGGCAAACATGGCTGCCACCGCGACGAAGGTGTAGACCGCGATCAGGTAGTACACCTGGATCGGCGGCCCGAAAGTGATGCCCAGGAAAGGCTTGCCCACGACACGATTGCCGGACACGCCGCCCTCGCCGCCGAAGAACTCGGGGATCATCAGCGACATCGCGAACACCAGCTCCGCCATGCCCAGTGTGATCATGGCAAACGTGGTGCCGGCCTTGCGGGTCGTCACATAGCCCAGCAGCACCGCAAAGCCCATGCCGGCCAGGCCGCCCACCAGCGGCACCACTGAGACCGGAATCGGCAGCGACCCGTCGGTCACGCTGTTGAGGGCGTGAATCGCCAGGTAGGAGCCCAGGCCGGTGTACACCGCGTGTCCAAAGCTCAGCATGCCGCCCTGCCCGAGCAGCATGTTGTAGGACAGGCAGGCGATGATGGCAATGCCCATCTGGGACAGGATGGTGATCGACAAGCTGCTGGTGAACACCCAGGGAACCACGGCCAGCACCACTGCAAACAGGCTCCAGACCAGCCAGCGGCCGACGTTGATGGGTTTGAATTCGTAATGGCTCTTCTTCATCACTCAGCCCTCCCGGGTGCCCAACAAGCCCTTGGGCCGGAAGATCAAGATCAAAACCAGGAACAGATACGGCAAGATCGGCGCCACCTGCGACAGCGTCAGGTTGACCAGAGAGTTCTGGCGCGCCGCCGCGCCGATCTGCATGCCCATCTGGGATGCCAGCGTGCCCAGCGAGTAGTCGAACGCCACGGCGAAGGTCTGGATCAGGCCGATCAGCACCGACGCCAGAAAGGCGCCAGGCAGCGAACCCATGCCGCCGACCACCACCACCACGAAGATCACCGAACCAACGGTCGCGGCCATGGAAGGCTCCGTCAGGAAGGTGCTGCCACCGATCACGCCGGCCAGGCCAGCCAGTCCGGCGCCGGCGCCAAACACCAGCATGAACACGGCCGGCACATTGTGGCCCAGCGATTCGACCGCCTCGGGGTGTGTCAGGGCAGCCTGAATGACCAGGCCGATGCGGGTGCGCGTCAGCAACAACCATACCGAGGCCAGCATCACCAGCGCCACCAGCATCATGAAGGCGCGCGTGGCCGGAAACGGCGAGCACACTACCCGCACTGCTGCATCGGCGGAACTGCACAGCTCAGCCGGCGCGGCGCCCCACAGCAGACTCAAGCCATTCACAGAATGGTTGATCAGGGTGAAAGCCGGACCCTGCAGCGTCTGTGGCGGCTGGAACTCGATGGCAATGCGGCCCCAGATCAGCTGGACCAGCTCAAGAATCACGTAGGAGAGACCAAAGGTGATCAGCAACTCCGGCACATGGCCGAACTTGTGCACCTTGCGCAGGAAATGGCGCTCGAACAGTGAGCCCATGGCGCCCACCACCACCGGCGCGATCACCAGCGCCGGCCAGAATCCGACCAGTTGCGACACCGTGTAGCCCACGTACGCACCCAGCATGTAGAAGCTGGCGTGCGCGAAATTGAGCACGCCCATCATGCTGAAGATCAGCGTCAGCCCCGAACTCAGCATGAACAACAGCAAGCCGTAGCTCAGCCCATTGAGCGTCGAGATAAAGAAGAACTCCATTCAATCAATCCTTACTGGCCGGCAAGAAGAAGAACAGCCCGAGACGGTACACCCGTTCGGGCTGCTGCGGGGACCCTGTTGAGGATCAGGACGGGCGTTTCATCTGGCAGCTGGTGGGCGTGCTGGAAACGTAGTTCGGATACTCCTTGACCGGCACCAAAGTCATGCCCGTGTTCTCCGGGCTGTACGGGTATTTGGCGCTGGCCTTCTCCCACACCGTCATGTACAGCGGCTGCTGCAGCTGGTGATCGGCTTTGCGGATCTCGACTTCACCGTTGAAGCTCTTGACCTTGATGCCTTCCAGCGCCGCCGCAACCTTGACCGGATCGGTCGACTTGGCCTTGGCCATCGCTGCGCCAAGCGTTTCGAAGATGCGGATGGTGGAGCCGGTGTAGAAGTCGTCGTTGTACTTGGCCTTGAACTCCTTCATCCACTTGTCCATTTGCCCACCCATGTTGTAGTGGTTGTAGGCAATCTGGTAGACCCGGCCGGCACCGTTGGTACCCAGGGCTGTGGGTGTACCGGTGACGCCGGCGTAATAGGTGAAGAACTTGCCGGTGTAGCCGTTCTCATTGGCCGCCTTGATCAGCAGCGACAGGTCAGAACCCCAATTGCCGGTGATCACGGTGTCGGCGCCCGAGGCCTTGATCTTGGCGATGTAGGGTGCGAAGTCACGGGTCTGTGCCAGTGGATGCAGATCCTCGCCAACGATCTGGATGTCGGGGCGCTTGCGCGCCAGCGTCTCCTTGGCGTACTTGACCACTTGCTGGCCATGCGAGTAGTTCTGGTTCAGCAAGTACACCTTCTTGATGTCCTTCTGGTCGACCATGAAGCTCGACATGGCTTCCATCTTCATCGAGGTGTCGGCGTCAAAGCGGAAATGCCAGTAGCTGCACTTGCTGTTGGTCAAGTCAGGGTCCACCGCCGAGTCGTTGAGGTAGATCACTTCCTTGCCAGGATTGCGCTCGTTGTGCTTGGTGACCGCGTCGGTCAGCGCGAGTGCCACCGAGGAACCATTGCCCTGAACGATGTAGCGCGCGCCCTGGTCGATGGCCGCCTTCAGGGCGTTCAGGCTTTCCGTCGGGCTGAGCTTGTTGTCGATGCCGGTGACTTCAAACTTCACACCAGCGGGGTTGCCGGCGCCGCTGAACTTCTCGGCAAAGAATTGGTAGCCCTTGAGTTGGCTCACGCCCACGGGTCCGAGCAGACCGGTCTGGGCGTCGATCCGCACCATCTTGACGACTTCACCCTTCTGGGCAAAGGCACCCGTGGTGCAAGCAATCAAGGATGCGGCGGCAATAATCTTCAGGCTGGTTTTCATTCATGTCTCCAAGTAAGTCATAACAGGGGCATCACGGGGTCAGATTACAAGCTTTTGTGTTTGGCAGCGCAAGGGGTTTTCCCGCAGCAGCTATCGCGCAGGCGACTGCGTCAATGCGTTCGGCGTTTGACCATCTGGTCAGGTGCCGGGCAGTTGATAGTCCTTGAGCATCTCGCGCAGCTTGGTCTTCTGCATCTTGCCGGTGCCGCCCAGGGGGATGGCCTCGACAAACACCACGTCATCGGGGATCTGCCACTTGGCGGTCTTGCCCTCATAGAACGCAATCAGTTGCTCGCGCGACACCTCGGCGCCGGGCTTCTTGACGACGGCGATGATCGGGCGTTCGTCCCACTTGGGATGCTTCATGCCGATGCACGCGGCCATTGCCACCGCCGGGTGTGCCATGGCGATGTTCTCGACATCGATGGAACTGATCCACTCGCCGCCCGACTTGATCACGTCCTTGCTGCGATCGGTGATCTGCATATAGCCATCGGCATCGATGGTGGCCACGTCGCCGGTTGGAAACCAGCCATCGACCAGCGGCGAGCCGCCCTCGCCCTTGTAGTAGTCGCTGATGATCCACGGGCCCCTTACCAACAGGTCGCCATAGGCCTTGCCATCCCACGGCAGTTCCTTGCCCTGGTCGTCGACGATCTTCATGTCAACGCCGAAGATGCCGCGGCCTTGCTTGAGGCGCACCTTCATCTTGTCAGACGAATTCAGCTCCAGGTGCTTGTTCTTGAGGGTACAGACCGTTCCCAGCGGTGACATCTCGGTCATGCCCCAGGCGTGCAGCACCTCGACACCGTACTCGTCGTTGAAGGCAGTGATCATCGCCGGCGGGCAGGCCGAGCCGCCAATCACCGTGCGCTTGAGCGTGGAGAAGCGCAGCGTGCCCGCCGACATGTGGCCCAGCATCATCTGCCACACCGTGGGCACGCCGGCGGCAAAACTGACCTTTTCGCCTTCGATCAACTCATAGATCGATTTGCCGTCCATGCCGGGCCCCGGGAACACCAGCTTGGCGCCCGTCATCGCCGCCGAATAGGGCAGGCCCCAGGCGTTGACGTGGAACATGGGCACCACCGGCAGCACGCAATCGCGCGCGCTCATGCTCAGCGCGTCGGGCAAGGCGCCGGCAAATGCGTGCAGCATGGTGGAGCGGTGGCTGTACAGCGCGGCCTTGGGGTTGCCGGTGGTGCCGCTGGTGTAGCACATGCTGGAGGCCGAGTTCTCATCAAAACTGGGCCACTGGTAGCTGGACGACTGCGCGCCGATCCAGGCCTCGTAGCTCAACAAGCCGGGAATGCCGCTGTCCGCCGGCAGCTTGTCGGCATCGCACAGCGCCACATAGTGCTTGATGGTCGGGCAGCGACTGTGAATGGCCTTGATGATGGGCAGGAACGTCATGTCGAAACACAGCACCGAATCCTCGGCGTGGTTGGCTATCCAGCTGATCTGGTCCGGGTGCAGACGTGGATTGAGCGTATGCAGCACACGGCCAGAGCCGCTCACGCCGAAGTACAGCTCAAGATGGCGGTAGCCATTCCAGGCCAAAGTGGCCACCCGTTCACTGAATCCGAGCTTCATGGCATCGAGTGCGTTGGCGACCTGGCGCGAGCGCGAGCCGACCTCCTTGTAGGTATAGCGATGCAAGTCGCCTTCGACCCGGCGTGACACCACCTCGCCCTCGCCGTGATGGCGCTCGGCAAATTCAATCAGAGAAGAAATCAGCAGTTGCTGGCTTTGCATTAACCCGAGCATGGTTGGCCTCAATCAATAGGAAGTAGTCGATCGGAATGGCATGGTACTGCGCGCAGGCAGATCCCGCTGCGGCGCAGTTTGCGGCATTTGCGCGGGCATGGCAAACCCTGTCATCACGATGACATCGACCTCGCGTTTTCCCTAATAAGATACGGGGAACCAATCAAGTCGTCGTTGATGTTCTCTGCTTCCACCAATCCGGTCACTCGCTTTCTCGCGGCGCAGCCGTGGGTCGGCGGTTTGCCCGTCAGGCAGCAACAGACGCTGGAGGCGGCGGTCTTCACCTTGCGCGCGCGCAAGGGCACCACGGTCTTGCCGGCCAATGAATCGGCGCAGGGCTGGTATGCGGTGTTGAGTGGCCTGGTCAAGATCGAGAGCGATGTCGGCGCGGGCCGTTGTTCGACCTTTCTGGGCCTGGCCGCCGGCGAATGGTTCGGCGAAGGCTCGGTGCTGAAGAATGAACCGCGCCGCTACAACGTGATTGCGCTGCGCGACACCGAACTGCTGTGCCTGCCAAACGAGCTGTTTCGCTCCCTGTCAGCAGGCAGCATCGCCTTCAACCAGTTCCTGGTCGAGCGGCTCAACCACAAGCTGGGCCAGGCGATGGCCATCATCGAGGCCGGGCGCACCCGCACCCCTGAGCAGCGCGTCGCGCTGTCGCTGAGCCGGCTGTTCTGGAGCCGCACCCGCCAACTCGATCTGACGCAGGACGAGCTCGCCAGTCTGGCCGGCATGTCCCGGCAAACCGCCAACCGTGCCCTGAACAACCTGCAGCAACTCGGCGTCATCAGCCTGTCCATGAACCGCATCACGGTGCTTGACGACGCCGCCTTGACCCGTATCATGCTTCCCGCCAGCGCCGACGAGGCATAACCCCATAGCCGACTGGCTTGCCGGGCCTGCCAGACAATCGGGGCATGCTGCCCACCCTGACCGAACGCGCCCGGCTTGACGCCGGCTGGCGCTGGGCCAACCGCTTTGCGGCGCTGGGCCCGGATTTCTACACCGAACTGGCACCCCAGGGCGTGCCCGAGCCCTATTGGGTCGCCGCCAGCCGTTCTACCGCCAGCCTGCTCGGCCTGGGTGAAGAGGCGCTGGCGTCCAGTGCCTGGTTGCATGCACTGGCCGGTCACGGCAATCTGGAGGGCGCACGTCCCTTGGCCAGCGTCTACAGCGGCCACCAATTTGGCGTTTGGGCCGGGCAGTTGGGCGATGGGCGTGCCCTGCTGCTGGGTGAATTGGCGCCGCCGCCGGGTCGCGGCACAGGCGGTCTGGAGCTGCAGCTCAAGGGCTCGGGCCTGACGCCCTACTCCCGCATGGGCGATGGCCGGGCCGTATTGCGCTCCAGCATCCGCGAGTTCCTGTGCAGCGAAGCCATGCACGCGCTGGGCGTCGCGACCACGCGCGCGCTGTGCGTGATTGGCTCCGACCTGCCGGTCTACCGGGAGGAAGTCGAAACCGCGGCGGTGGTCACCCGGGTGGCGCCCAGTTTCATCCGCTTTGGCCATTTCGAGCACTTTTCCTTCGGCAACCAGCTCGAACTGCTGCGGCAACTGGCCGACCATGTGATTGACCATCACTATCCGGAGTGCCGCGAGACCGGCGCCCTGGCTGGCAACGTGTATGCCGGGCTGCTGCGCGCCGTGGCGCTGCGCACCGCGCGCATGGTGGCGCAATGGCAGGCGGTGGGGTTTTGCCACGGGGTGATGAACACCGACAACATGAGCATCCTGGGTCTGACCATAGACTATGGCCCGTTCCAGTTTCTCGACACCTTCGACCCCGGTCACATCTGCAACCACAGCGACCACGCCGGGCGCTATGCGTTCAACCGCCAGCCCCAGGTCGCCTACTGGAACCTGTTCTGCCTGGGCCAGGCCCTGTTGCCCCTGATCGAGGACCAGGATCTGGCCATGGCAGCGCTGGAGCCCTACAAGCAGGAGTTTGCCGAACAGTTCGCGCTGCGCATGCGCGCCAAGCTGGGCCTGGCGGAGCTGACGCTGGAGTCCGACCCGACCCTGAGCGACGATCTGCTGCAACTGCTGGCGCGCAACC
>Ga0208882_1000683_pt1 | contig 14538 bp, 13 predicted proteins | sample LakWasMet14_LOW5_2_FD_183862 | JGI IMG/M metagenome (GOLD analysis project Ga0208882, IMG submission 183862) | Freshwater sediment methanotrophic microbial communities from Lake Washington under simulated oxygen tension - Sediment Metagenome... | ecosystem: Environmental > Aquatic > Freshwater >...
TGGTTGTACATCTTTAACAGCCTGCTTTTTGTAATAGAAAGGTTTAGTACTCATTGCAATTCTCCTTAGGGGTTCACTTGAAAGTGTATGTATTAAATCGTTTCTGAATAAATCCCACAATCACACCTAAGAGGTACTCTCTAAGAAGGATGAACCAAATCACTTTTTCACGATCAGACTGCTCACTGCCGGTTTTCTCAGCAATTTCATACCGTTATCTCAACAACCTGGAGCATGTACCGTGTCAATGTATCATGCGGCCGGGCGGTTATTTCAAACTGAGCAGCAGTTCTGAATTGCTTGCAGCGGCCGTCGGGCTGCCGTAAAAATGCATAAAGGGAGAAATGATTCTCCCTTTATTTTACGTGCTGCGCATGATTCAATATTCAAAAACAGAGAAGTACATCAACATGAACCTGACAATGCCGGTTACCCATGTCCCCATGAATTGCCTCTGTAATTGCGGCAGCGCCAGCCTCTTAAATCTACGATAGATCATGATTTTTCCCCTGAATATAATATTTCCGGTCAGGCAATCGCATGCTGGAGCATTGTGTAGGCAATCCACACGAAACCTACGGATGAAACGACAAAACTAAGCGCCGTGAATACTTTCCACTTTTTCTTCTCCCAGAAATTGGTATCAAAGGCTGCAATCGTAAAAATTGTCGGGTTGGTAAACCCGCCAATAGCCACACACCAGCATGCAATCACCGGCAGGTTTACGCCCGAACCATAAAATCCTACACAGAACAGTGCCATGAGCGCATAGTCGACATGCGCCCTGATCAGGGTTTTGTAATCAATCACGAACGCATCCACCCCTGGAATCGGAAACCACTTGGCAAAAGTCATCAGCCACGCCGATAAAATTAAAGCCGTAACACATGCTGCCGAACCTATTAACAAAATCTCCATCTATCTTCCCCTTATTTATGATGTATAAAAGTACCACATCAAAATAATACAGAAAGGTCTGTCTATTTTCAACGGTTATAGCGAATAATTTATCACCCTGGTCCACGTCAGCAATCGTATTCATGAACACATGACACCCCCGGTTAACAGGCTGGCTCTGATACATTATTCAGGACAGCAGATAGGCTTATAGTTGTAATTGGCAAGATAATCATTTAGCATGCAGACAGATCTGTCCGTTTCAGTTTGCTATCATTGCTTTGGGTTCGCAGATATTTTGTACAATTAATTTGAGATGCTGAAATTATGGCCACTGAATTTTTAAAATCCGATCGTTTTAATATGCAGTTCCAGAAGGCAGGTAAATCTCCGCTAGCCAGGCTGATTGGCTTATCCGGCATCCTGAGCGACTGGAACAGGCAGCGCATCGGTAACGTCATTAACGGAAAAGAAGCGGATCTTTCAATGGATGATATTCAGATATTGAAAAATATGATCGAAAATGAAACGTCCAGGCTGAAGCTGGACAATGCCGGAATTGTGGCAGACCAGATTCTTTTTTTAGTGATCGGCGCGATCAAGCTTCAAGTCCAGAATAACTCCGAAAAGCCTTGGCAACTGGTGAATCAATCGATTACGAATTTTTTAACGCCGCCAAAGCGCAACCAGAAATTCATGATGTCATTATCATTGCTGACCTTTATCATCATGGGTTTCGCTATTGTTGTACTTAGCCCGCACATCAACAACAAAACCGATGACGGGATGAATCCGCTGGATACATCTACGAATGCCTCGATCAACCAGGCCGGCAGCAAAACTGTTGCCAATCTTGTGGCGTTGTATACGGCCATGAAAAAAGGTGACTGTCAGCTTCCCCAGGCCGCGATGCTGCAACCTCAGGAACGTGAGGCATTCATCTCATTCGTTAACGAAGGAAAAGTGGATATCAATACCGCGGACAGCCTTAAGAATGCGCTTACTTATGCAAATTGCCTTTACCCGCAGAAGCTGATGAACAGCCCATTGTAGTGCCGTGAATAAAGTAGTGCCGTGAATAAAGCAGCTCATTGAATACAGAAGAATGATCAAAGGACCAATATGAAAAATATGCGTGAAAAAATACTGACTGTAGCGACACTGTTATTCGAAACTCGCGGCATTCACGCCTCTGGCGTAGACACAATCATTGCCGAATCAGGCGTTGCAAAGGCGACTCTGTATAAATACTTTCCGAGTAAAAATGAATTAATCATTGAATACCTGAAAGAGAAATCCAACCGCTTCTATGCCTGGATCAATGAAAAGCTCGCGGATAAAAAACGTGATTCGAAAGAAGTGCTATTTGAATTATGTGATTTATACGAGCAATGGATCTCCACGCCCGAGTTTAACGGGCTGCCTTTCCATATCGGCTCTGTAGAGTTTCCCGACCCGTCACACCCGGTGCATCATTATTCTGTGGAATTATCAAATGAGCTGCAGCAATACCTGTCTAAACTGGCTGAGATTGCCGGCGTAAAAGATGCACAGACATTAGGCCAGCAATTAACGATTATTTTTGAAGGCGGCGCTTTAATAGAAAGGCTGAGTCCTGGTTCCGGCGCGGCTAATCGTGCCAGGAACGCCGCGATTACCTTGATCAAGGCATCAATATAGGTCTGTAATCAATGTAAACACCTGATCTGCTTACGCACCCGCCCAGTGCATTAACCCCTTTTACATCAAGCTGGAAGTATGCCTGTGCAGCATCAGGCATGACCATTCATTGTTATTTGAATTTCTCCGCCACGATATTCGCAATATCCAACAACTCTTCTTCTGTAGCCCCGCTGGATGCCTGAACCGACATTCCCTGATGCACGGTTGCCACCAGCTTGGCCAATGCCTTGGTATCAGCATCTGCGGGTATATCCTTTTCTTTTTTTGCACAATCCAGCCTGTCCGCTAGCTGTTTCTCGTAACTGTGCCTGTAAGCACTCAGCATATCGTGAATATGCTGTGAATCCTTACTGCAGCTCAACGCGCCCTGAATAATCATACATCCCGCCGGGTTCTGCGCACTTGTAAGCTTTGCAGCTGCCGTCGTGAGCATTGCCCTGACAACCTCATACGCTGATTTTTCATTTAAAGCTTCAGCTACAAAGCTTACAGGGCCATTTGCGTAACGGTTAACCGCCTTCTGGAACAAGTCTTCCTTACTGCCGTAGGCAGCATAGATGCTGGTTTTATTCATGCCCATGGCTTTTGTCAGTTCAGTCATGGACGTGCCTTCAAATCCATAAAGCCAGAATGTGCGCATCGCTGATTCCAGAGCCGTATCGTAATCAAATGCCGCCGGTCTTCCGCGCCCTCTTTTATCGATGATTTCAGTCATATCTTACATATCAATAGTGATTAATGTAAATATTGTACCACTCAGTAAGAAAATTGTTGACAACTAATTTCCTTACAATTAATATTTATGTACCGATCGGTAGTTTATTAACGAATTAATGAAAATCAAGGAATAAATCATGACTACAAATAATATTGCTTTAGTGACAGGCGCGTCTTCCGGCATTGGTGCTGTATATGCAGACAGGCTATCTAAAATTGGATATGACCTGATACTGGTGGCCAGAAATGCGGATAAGCTTCAAAACGTAGCGGAAACAATCAGAAAAGAATCCGGCAGGAATGTGGAAATAGTCATTGCCGATCTTGCCAAAAAAACTGAGTTACTCAAAATTGAGAACCTGATCAAAGAAAACAATGCTATTAACTTGCTCGTCAACAATGCCGGAATCGGTGCGGTGACACCGTTACTGCAATCAAATGAAGATCAAATGGAACATATGATTGATATCAATGTAACGGCACTTACAAGGCTTTCTTATGCCGCTGCGCCAGCGTTTATCAACAGAAGCAACGGCACCATTATCAATATCGCATCTATTGTTGCAATTGGCCCAGAAATACTAAACGGCGTTTATGGGGCAACAAAAGCCTATGTGCTGGCCCTGACGCAATCTCTGCAGCATGAGCTCGGTGCTAAAGGCCTGAGAGTGCAAGCTGTATTGCCTGGCGCCACAGCTACCGGATTCTGGGATGCAGCCGGCATGCCACACAGCAACCTTCCATCTGAAATTGTCATGAAAACAGAAGATATGGTGGATGCAGCGTTGAAAGGACTGGCACTAGGTGAAGTTGTGACCATTCCGCCGTTACAAGATGGTAATGACTGGCTGCAATATGAAAGCGCCAGAATGTCACTGTCACAAAAATTCGGTAACTCTAAACCAGGCACCCGATACGCCTGATTACCCCGACATCATTAGCCTGATGCATTCAATAAAGATGTGCATGGTGGATCGCCACCATGCAAACTGAAAAGAACACAAATGAAATACAAATTCTCCAACCGCTATAGAACAGTCATTTTTGCATTGATCATGTCGTTGAGCACAGCGCTGATCGTATCCGGCACCATTATCTATTTGCATACCGGGCTGGCTTACAACTTCATGCCACAATGGTTTGCGGCATTTATCAGGGCATGGCCGATTGCATTTGCAGCAATCCTTGTCATCGCCCCTGTCGTGAATAAGCTGCTAGATCTTTTTGTTGAGCCTGCCAAGCAATAGCCGGAGATTAACGGCAATCAATTTGACAGAGCTTATGAATCCCATCCTGACGCTTTACACTTTGACAAAAATAGTTGAACCAAGCGGCGCTGCAAATTGCCCAAATAACATCATATATGCTGTTTGAAATTTCATCCTGACCAGAACAATTACTTATGTTTGTCAGCGTACAGACGATTCACGAACATACATTTACGCTGACAGGAACGGGTGCTGGAGTGATTATTGTTCTGGCACGCCGGTTATGAGGAGAATCAAATGTATAAGATGTTAATAGTTGTGCCATTTACAGCGCTCATGCTCAGCGCCTGTATCATATCTCCCGATCACCATCGCGATGGGGTGGTTGTGGCGCCGGCACTGCCGGTAGTTGTAGAATTGGATGTAGAGCCATATTATTACCAACGTGGGTATTACTATTACTACGATCATGATATCTGGCGTTACTCAAATTCAAGGAACGGCCCTTGGTCAAATCTGCCAAGAAGCCACTACCCTAGAGAAACCAGGTTTAAAGGCCGCTATCATGATCGAGGAAGAGATCAAGGTTATGACCGTGACAACCGGGATTGGAGATAAGCCTGAGCATTACTTTCTCAAGTTGACCGCTTAACGCCGGTCAAACAACTGTAATGATCAGTAGCAGGTGTCGCCAAGAGCCGAGAGATGCTACACCATGAGCCTGCAGGTAAAGCAGATATTGCCTGCAGATTGCCCCGTTATATTCTTTTGCCGCCCGGCCCTGCAAAAAACCAGATGATCATGCCCGCAAGCGGGAATATCAGCACACAAAGAATCCACAGTATCTTCTCTGTACCCGATGCCGAACTCTGGATTATTCTTACAATGGCAAAGATATCCAATGCGAGAATCAAAAAACCGATAATGGAATACATTTCTATTTCCCCCTTTGATGCACATGCATCATCAAGCATCAATATATAGTGATTAGCTCAAGATGCAATAGATGCTTTCAAGCCATTCGCCAGACTGGATTTTTATAAACGGCTAGCCGCTCCCAATAATGCATACGTCATTATAGGTTCAGATATATTCACAACAGGATCTAGCTAGATTGCGTATGACTCTGGCGTATGTTGCCGTAAAAAGGCGGCAAAGTCCTCTGGCGAAAGCGGTTTTGAAAACAGATAACCCTGAAACATATCAGCCCCGTACTTGCAGCACAGGCGCGCTTGCTCAATTGTTTCAACCCCCTCAACAATCACATCAAGATCCAGACTCTTGGCCATGACGATAATGGCCTTTAGCACCCGGCAATCCACTGCGCTTTCCGGGACATTCTGCACAAAAGAACGGTCCACTTTTAATATTGAGGCGGGTAGCCACTTCAAATATGCCATTGATGAATAGCCTGTGCCAAAATCATCGATAGCGACTTTTACGCCATAGTGCTTGATCAGGTTCAGGATTGCAGATGTCTTGTCAAAATCGGAAACCAGAACGCCTTCGGTCACTTCTATGGATAAGCTGCTGCCTAACAGAACCATATCATCCAGATTGGATTTGATCGTGCCCTGAAAGCTCTCTTCTTTTATTAACTGTTCACTTGCATTCACCGCCAGTACAAACGAGTCATCAACCAGGCCACTCGAGCGCCATTCTGAGAGCTGCCTGCATGCAGAACGCATGTTCTCAATATCAATTGCAGACAGAAACCCCAACTCTTCAATATCATCCAGAAATTCACTCGGTGGCAATATGCCTCTTGAGGGGTGATTCCAGCGTACGAGCATTTCGGCACCGCAAACATGCAAGTCTTTTGCATTAATCACCGGCTGGTAGTACTGCAGCAGCTGGCTCTGCATAGCACCTGACCTGAGCTGCTGCTCCAGCAATATCTTATTCATTACTTTTTCCTGCAAGCCTTCAGTAAAGAAATGAAAGCCGTTTCTTCCCATGCGTTTAACGTGATACATCGCCAGGTCTGCATGTTTCAGCATGTCTTCAGCATTTTCTGCGCAATTAGGATAGGTTGAAATGCCAATGCTGCAGGAAATAAAATGCTGCATCTGTGCAAGGACGATGGGGGTACGCAGACTATCGATAATACGTTGGGCAAGTGTGGCAAGTGATGTTTCGATTTCTATATCGTGGGCAATAATTGCAAACTCGTCGCCGCCGAGCCTGCACACGATATCGCCTTCGCGGATGACATCCAGTAACCTGTTTGCGACATGCTGCAGTATCTGGTCGCCTATATCATGTCCCAGGCTGTCATTGATAAGTTTGAAGTTATCAATATCCAGAAAAAGGAGCCCGACTTTGCTTTCAAAACGCTGCGCGCGTGCTATTGCCGAATGCAGGTGATCTTCAAAATAATGCCGGTTTGATAAACCCGTCATAGGGTCATTTTCAGCCAGATACTTTAATCGCGCATACGTATCCAGCAGTTGCTGATTAAGTGCATGCCGCGCCTGCGCATGCACCAGGGCTTTGGTTAAATGCCGGTGCGAGAGCTCTTGTTTCAGTAAAAAATCCTGAGCACCGGCAACAATGCATTCTTTTTCTATCGCATCATTATCGACGATGCCCGTCAGTATCACTACAGCTGCATGTTTACTGGCATGCTGGGTAAGTTTATTCAGGACATCAAGACACTCCATATCCGGAAGCCGGTAATCAAGCAAGACTACATCAAATGTACCTTCATCAAAAAGTTTTAGCGCTGAAACTGCGGTGCTTGCATGAACAATATCTTTGATTAATTTAGGGCTCTGTAATACACGCACAACCGCCATTCTATCCAGTTCATCATCGTCAACAAGCAGCAGCCTCATCACTTCTCCTTATTTACCGGCAGCTCAACCAGCCGCCAGTAATGCTCTATCAAGCCGATCACTTCCAGAAAATCCCTATCCATGTGCTGTTTGAGTACATAGCCCGCAACATGCTCGCGATAAGCAGCCACTAAATCCTCATCGGATTTCGAGGTAGTCAGGACAAACACTACCGCATGAGTCAGCATAGGGTCATTACGCAATATGTGCAGAAACTCCAATCCGTTCATGCGAGGCATATTCAGGTCAAGCAAAATAATATACGGTGCCGGAACACCACCGGAACGCAATAGATGCAAAGCCTCCAGCCCATCTCGCGCACGATGGACGACGTTCAGCAGCCGGAGCTTACGCAAGGCACGCTCCAGTGCGATGGCATCGATCTCATCATCATCCACTACAAGTAAGGTAACTTCCTTGTAATTATGTCTATTCGGCATTTGCAACTGGCGTCCTTGCCTCTATGTTTAACGGCCAGGTGAAACTAATGCGAGTGCCGCGAATACCATCAGAAGTAATACTGGTTTTTCCACCATAGGTCGCGACTATTTTTTTGACCAATGCCAGCCCCATACCGCTACCCTCAACTTCATCACGTGGTCGCAGGGTTTGGAACATGACAAAAACACGCTCGTGATATTCAGGCGGAATCCCCGGTCCATCGTCTGTTACGCTGAATTCGTAATAGTCTTTATTTTTATGCTGCCAATCCAGTTTAATGCTGCCCACCGGGCGGTCATGATGTTTGATTGCATTGGTGAAGAGATTACGGAGCACCTGCTCCAGCGGTGTAGCCAGTGTGACAAAGGTGGGCAGGTTATCTGCTGTCTCCAGCGTGAAGCCGGTCGGAGGAGCCTGCATGTCAAATATGTCATGAGCCAGCAAGCCGAGATCAATCTGACTGAGCCCGCCTTCCATACGCCCAGCGCGTGAATAGGCAAGCAAATCATCCAGCAGATGCTCCATGCGGCGTAACCGTCCGCGCAGTAAATTCATGTGGCTAGGGATAGATAATGTATCTCCGTTACCGAGATCTTCTTCAATCCACTGCGAAATCTGAAAAATCCCGCGCAACGGTGATTTAAGGTCGTGCGATGCAACATAGGCAAATGTCGCCAGCTCTTTATTGCTGCGTTCCAGTTCCTCATGGTGCTCGGCTAGCCGCTGACTCGCTTTCACACGTGCCGAGATATCGGTAATTGCCGAGAGCACCTTGATGCCATCTTCAGTTTCAATCGGGTTGAGACCGACTTCTACAGGGAACTCGCTGCCATCTTTGTGTCGTCCAAATAAATCACGGCCAACCCCCATCGCACGCGGACGCAGATCAGAAAAAAATGAACCCCGATGCTCCGGGTGCTGGTGACGGAACCGCTCTGGAAGCAAGCAATCTATAGACTGCCCCAGAAGCTCTTCTCTGCTGTAGCCAAAAATAATCTCAGCCTGCGTATTCACCATTTCGATAAGACCGGACTTGTCGACCATGACCATGGCGTTCGGCGCGGCTTCTACCACCTGGCGGAAACGCTCCTCCATGCGCTTGCGTGCCGAGATATCGGTAATCGCGGAGAGCACCTTGATGCCATCTTCAGTTTCAATCGGGTTGAGACCGACTTCTACAGGGAACTCGCTGCCATTTTTTCGCCGGCCAAATAAATCGCGGCCAACCCCCATCGCACGCGGGCGCAGATCAGAAAAAAATGAACCCCGATGCTCCGGGTGCTGGTGACGGAACCGCTCGGGAAGCAGGCAATCTATAGATTTTCCCAGAAGCTCTTCTCTGCTGTAACCGAAAATGATTTCGGTCTGCGTATTCACCATTTCAATAAGACCGGACTTGTCGACCATGACCATGGCGTTAGGCGCGGCTTCTACCACCTGGCGGAAACGATCATCCGTTTGCTTTATATCACTCGTATTTCTGCTCATGATATTGCCTTTTCTTTTTGTTGTTGCTTAAGTAGGCCATCACCATAAATCCCTATTCAAAAAATGGTGATATTTACATGCGAATCAAGGACTTATTGTAGAACTCTTTTATTAAATAATATATCAATATTAATCATCTAAGGTGATCTTTCGTCCTGATGTGCCTGATGCATTCGTACAAACTAAAGCTTATATGGCAATTGCTGCGGCAATGCTCTCACTAAAAATTTTTTAAGCAGAGGCTGAAAGCTAATACTGCAGCAGGGGATCAGCTTGTTTTCATGCATGCGATTCAATTGACCTGACATCAATGTCATTTACACAAAAAACACGAACTCAACATGCCACTGTGTTTATTTGTTTTTAAAACTTATTGCTTGTAAAAGTGCATGGCGGCACTTTAACTGTCGTGATAGCTGACAAATTCAGGTGCTTCGAGAAAACCATACAGAAATCGCATCAAGACTGATTAATTAAACCAAATAAAAAGCCCTGAAGAATCAGGGCTTTTTATCAAAAATTTGAGAGCATTCTAAAAAAGCCAAGGCACGTCCGGCTTGAACCTATAACTGCTGCGCTATCATGTCTGCAAATACATGCATGACTGAAATATCACGTTCATTCAACGTTTGGTTTGGCTTGTAACTAAAGCAACAGAAGGTTCCGTAAATACTCCCGTCACGAAGTCGAATAGGCACACTCATATGTGCCCTGACGGGCAATTTTACGGTAACGTCCATACGCATGGCTTCGGGCACTTCAAAAGCATCATTGATAATTTCAGGCAAGCGGCCATCGATAACTCTTTGACAATAGCTGTCTTCAAGAGCGCCGCTATCACCCACGGCAATCGGTGGGTTCATATCTTTTGAGTCAATGACCTGAAACTCCCGGACACCGTCATGAATATGAGAAATGAATGCAACATCCATATCAAGGTGACGTCGCAACGCAGACAAAGTCCTCTGCAGAAAATCTCCCTCGGCCTTCTCTGGAATATTCAATAACTGTTGCGTGCTTTTAAAGATTTCAGGGCTGATAACATGCGGCTTATTCTCATCCGATTTTTCAATATCTTCAAATCTTAATATTTTGAAATTATTACGGCCTGAGTGCTTGGCTTTGTACATAGCCTTATCAGCAAGAGTGACCAGCCTGTCAGCTTCTATGGCACGGCCATCATAAATTGCGATGCCTATGCTGGAGGTGATTTTCAGGTCATAAGTACCTAACCAGCCAGCATGATTTAATTCCTGCAGGATATTGCTTGCGACTTTACTTACGCTGTCGTCAGAAATCACGCCCTCAACAATCACGGTAAATTCATCACCGCCTAGCCGGGAAACAATATCTACCTCACGTAATTTACTTTTAAGCCTGGTAGCGAACTCTTGCAGAAGCCGATCGCCGGCTTCGTGCCCTAAAGAGTCATTGATTGATTTGAAGTGATCTATATCCAGGTACATCAAGGCAAGACTCGTATTACTGCGCCTGCACCTCGCCATTGCTTCCGGCAGGCTGGTGTTAAAATGTGACCGATTTCTCAAACCTGTGAGTGAATCATTCGATGCCAGAAACCGTAGCCTCTGCTCTTCTGTTCTGCGGCTCGATATGTCCTGCACAAATGCATAGAACTCATACATTCCGGAATTGGAAATATAGGTAATGGCCATTTCTACAGGAAACACCTCCCCATTTTTTCTTATAGCTTCAAGCTGAATGCGGCGATTTAATACTTTAGCGTGACCCGCTTCAATAAAGCGCTGCATTTCATGCTCATGCGCCTCCCTCGATTGCTCCGGGATAATCAGTTCTTCCATTTTTTGGCCAATGGCTTCTTCGTGACTCCAACCAAAAATATTTTCGGCTTGTTGATTCCACTCGATGATAAGCCCGCTGTGATCTGCCCCTATAAAGGCATCAAAGCTTGTATCAAGAATGTTTCTGAGGCGCTGCTCTTGATTTTGTTCGTTCATGGTCATTTATATTAAGATGGATATTCAAAGTACCAAAATTTCAATTTGGTGTCTATCAGTCTTATATTTTCAAAGTCTTTTAGGTATGATTAAATCAACCAGCTCCTGCTGAGCATCCCAGTCAAAAGAGCCGCTGTGAATAAGATTACTAAGCTCATTATTCAGTGATTCGCAAAATACGGCCAACGTCACCTGAGCCGGGAAAAACAACCACTCCGTGTGCTAAACCAGCAGCGAATGGAATGCGTTTCGGCTTTGAAATAATAATGTACATGATGAACAAATAATTCACCTGTGTGAATATTAAGGGAGCCTAGGCTCCCTTTTTACCATGCTGACTCTGAGGGGTAACACGTATAGACAACTTAAATGATAAGGTCCATATTCAAGCTGTCACATATAAACTCCCCTTAACGCCCCAACTCAGTCCTTCGGGTCTTTTCAATTGGGGCGATTTTTTGTATTAATTCCCAGACAGACAGGATTTCATAAAGGCTTTACGTTCGTCGCCTTTCAATACTTTTGCTTTCGGGTCAGCATTGCAGGTTTTCATTTTGCTCTGCTGCGTAGTCATTGCCGAGTCGTCATGTTTGCTGGAAAGACAGTTTTTCATGAAAGCTTTGCGTTCGTCGCCTTTCAGCTCCTTCTTGCCTGCATCAGCATTGCACATTTTCATTTTGTCCTGCTGCGAATGCATCGTTGATTCATTCTTAGTCGACAGGCAGTCTTTCATGAAGGCTTTACGCGCATCGCCAGCCAGCGTCTGCTTAGATGCATCTGCGTTACAGGCTTTCATTTTATCTTGTTGAGGGCCAGCATAGGCTGTAATACAGAATGTGGTCATAAGTATTGTCAGTATTAGTTTTTTCATAACATTCTCCTGGTGGATTAAATAAACTGCATGGATATCATATGCCTTTTTATGTTTCACTAGTAGCGTCTATTTTTAATCACCACCCTGAATTAACGATGATATCGACGAGGATGCAGTAATCATTTTCAAGTGACAGCGAATCATCACTGGTTTACTAGACGCCTTTTATCCAACGGCTGGACTACCCACGCTTTCCTGAAAGTCTAATAAACAAGTGTCTGCTCACTTCTCACAAACAAATTTTTTCTAGAAATATGTGTGGTTGCCAAAACAGCCAACTTCATAATTGCGAAGGTATAATGATGAACAACACTTTGCGAATCGAACGATGCAATGATTGACACTTCATCAAAAAAGTTAATCGCACTCAGCAAGTCAGACTCCCAGCCAATTCATCTGCAAATCTATCACCGTTTTAAGCAGGCAATAGAGAGTCAGTTATTAAAAATCGGTGACAGGATACCTTCAACCAGAACGCTGTCTTCGGAGCTGAATGTCTCTAGAGGTACAGTCGAAACAGCATATTCGATGCTATTGGGAGAAGGTATTTTTGTTTCAAAAGGGCAAGCAGGAACATTTGTAAGTGCGTCATTTGCTGTCGATAAAAAAAGTAACAGAACCAACTCCCAAAACTCAGCCCAGAGTGTTAGCCCTGCGCCACAGAATCAGCACATAGACTTCAATACTGTTTCTCACGTTTTCTTGCCAGGCAGCCCTGCGTACGACGCATTTCCGAGAAAGATCTGGTCCAGGTTAGGCTCGAATAGAATGCGCAGCATGTCTTCAAATGATATGTCACTCAAAGACCCGCTGGGATACATGCCACTGAGGCAATCAATCGCCACTTATTTACGATTATCCAGAGGTGTTGTCTGTGATCCGTGTCAGGTTTTCATCACCACGGGCTATCAAGGTGCATTAGACTTTCTAAGCAAGGTTTTAAAATTAAATGGCCAAGCAGTCTGGGTAGAAGATCCAGGTTATATTTTTGCCACCGCCTTGTTAGAGGATATTGGAGCCAATATAGTCAGGGTGCCTGTTGACGAAGATGGCATGATTGTCTCGCAAGGCATTCAAAAGTCACCTGATGCAAAACTTGCAATCGTCACGCCTTCTCATCACAGCCCTCTAGGCATGGCGCTTTCATGGTCAAGAAGAATGCAGCTGCTTGAGTGGGCTGGCAGCAACAATTCGTGGGTTATTGAAGACGACTACGACGGTGAATATCGATATTCCGGCTATCCTTTGCCGTCACTGAAAAGTCTGGATCAGTATGACCGCGTCATTTATGCGGGAACATTCAGTAAAACGCTCTTTCCATCCTTAAAACTGGGCTACATTGTTTTACCGCAAAATCTGGTGGATATCTGCACAGAGAAAGCCAACCTTTACCAGATAGGCAACCCGATTATTTCTCAATTGATTGTGAATGATTTTATTGCGGAAGGCCATTTTTCCAAGCACCTGAACAAAATGCGGTCGCTCTACCTGCATCGCAGAGAAATAACCAGCCATAGCCTGAGTGAAATTCTAGGGCAAGAGCTTGAAATAAACGCCCATAAAAATGGCATGCATTTCGTTGCCAAGATCACTTCGGGTCATCGGGATATTGATATTACAACTGCGTTTAACCAACTTGGTTACAACATTCATGCTTTATCTAAATGGACCACCGACCCTGATCACAATGGCCTAATCATTGGGTTTACCAATGTGCCGAACAAGAAAGTTGCAGACGAAACTGCCAGAAAGCTGAAAAACTGTTTTGTAGAAAGTCGCTAGAATCTCAATTGCTTCAACATTCGCTTCAAGTCATCACACTTACAAACCGTGAGTGCCGTATCACTTGAGATTCACGATGTTGTAGCCCGCGGCACGCCATGCGTCGATTCCGCCAGTTAACGGCCTGACATTGTAGTAACCTCTTGTCATCAATGCTTTAGCAATCTTTGCAGCAGTGACCTCATTTGGGCAAGAGCAGTAAAGTACCACCGCTTCATCATCACTCGTTTCAAGTGTTAACTCGTCCAATGTTTCCATAGTGATGAATTGAGCACCGGGAATCCAGCCTTCTTCTAATAAATGCGGTGCCCTGGTATCCAATATAATCGGGGTTTCACCGTTAGCTAAAAGCGCATTTAATTCTTCTACGCTGATGCGGGCCATCCTCAGGTCTTTTAAAAACCGTTGCCGCTCCCACCATTTAGAAGCGATAAACGCTAACAAACCCAACAGAACCAATAAGGTTCCCCATTTCCCCATTTCGACCAGAATATTCATCAGTTCATCAATGGCATCGCTGAATAGCGAGCCTAGCCACAATGCGGAGCCAGCCCATAACGCCGCCCCCAGCCCATCCATAAGCAGGAAAACGCCTAACCTGGTGCCGGTTGACCCCGCTAAAGCACTGGAGATAG
>Ga0208882_1000689_pt1 | contig 14487 bp, 5 predicted proteins | sample LakWasMet14_LOW5_2_FD_183862 | JGI IMG/M metagenome (GOLD analysis project Ga0208882, IMG submission 183862) | Freshwater sediment methanotrophic microbial communities from Lake Washington under simulated oxygen tension - Sediment Metagenome... | ecosystem: Environmental > Aquatic > Freshwater >...
CCCATTCAACTGCCCGTTTGACTAATGGTCTTCTGAGTGTATAAATCAGATCAAAACAATACAAGGTTATTGAGCTAAAGCTGACCGGCTGAAGCCGGTGGTTTTAACCTTGAGAATGGAAAATAAAATTAGAAGGAGACTCACTAAGAAAACAGCAAGCAAATTTGACGACAACTAACGAGATAGAGTAAAAATAAACCTCCCGCGTCGCTACGCTCCGATAGGGTGGCCGCATTCCAGCGGTTTGTGTGGCAGCTTTGACTGGAATACGCACAGTAGTACATCTGCTCGACACTCCATACGAAAAAGGTGTAAAAGTTTGCGGCAAAGAAAAAGCAAAACTTGAACAACGACTGCAACGCTCCCTTACTTTACATTGGTGGGACGACAATCTTAAATCGGGATGTTTGTAATTTACTTATCGTTAATGACAAACGCTACGGTTGGAATGCCTTCCATCATTTTAGCAGCGAAATCCGCGATTGAGCTGGCCCCCAATTTATCTTTGAGGCCTAATTCATCTTTGAGACCTAATATAACGATACAATTATTCCCGTCCAGTGCCGCCTTCACCGAGCCGCCATTTTTTGTAAACTGCTCGTTCTCAAACAAAAACCCTGAATGCATTTTACCCGGATGCAAATGAAAATTAAGCTGGGCGATTTCACCTTCATACAGGTAAAGACGCACATTGACATCTAAATTATCCTTACGGACAGGGATCATGGAGTTGGGGCGTTGGACGGGTGGAGGCGAGGGTGATTTTGGCGAATAAATATCCACCTCAAAGTCGGGCCAGCCGCTTACCACAAGCGAGTTGATTAAGAACCCCGTAACCGTACCGACTAAAAAAAGCCCCGTCAATTCTTTCGATAAGTCGGCCTCAACCGTATGCCCAATAGAAAATGCCCCGCAAATAAAAGCATTGACCCAGTTATTATCTACCCGAAAAAAACGGATGCTCTCGTTCGGCAATAAATTCGGGTCGGGTATTAAATAACGACTGGGTATGCCTTGCAGATTTTTCCAGGCACTAAATTTGTCCAGCACATGTTGTGGTATTGGTTTGATTTCAGGGGCATCTGTCATAAATAAATGCAGGATATTTTTGTAACCGGAAATTGATTTCAATGTTTTCAGCCTGAGCGCCATCGCCGTTTCGGTTTTCCACTTGAAAAACTCCGTGGAAAAATCAACGTCATTCAAAGCGGTTAACCGGCCCAGTTCATAGGCAGCGGCATAGGTTAAATCTTCCGTGCCGTTCGCACCGTCCTTCAGAATTAAATCGGCTGGTTTTTCAGGGACTGTTATAACTGAACCGTTTGTTATGAGGGGGAAATTTTTATCGATATCGGTCAAGTCAACTGAGACTGCCGCAAGCGCCCCCCTGTACCAGGCGGATGGGGTTCCGGCACTCTCCAGCTTGCTGTAGGGCAGCTTTACCGTACCTGTCGCGTTGATATCCTGAGCGGAAGCATCCCTACAAAATGGAGCAAAACCTTCTGCAAGATGCGAAAGCAAGTCGTGAAAGGTGCTGCCAGGCAATTTCGCCGCGTTTTTAATTAATTTAATAATCGTTATATCGGTAACCATTAAATTCTTTAACGCGGCTTCGAATTCGGACGTGTTGTCATAGAGCACATCGTACATTGTGCTTAGATCGGGAAATGTTAGTTGGGGATTGGCTTTCTGGAGTGTTTCCGCAATAGCCTGCGTCACGCAATACAATTGGTCGTCGAAAGCAGAAAACTGCCATTTGTAAAGATAGGGAAAAATGTAATTTTTCGACTTATTTGTTATCCCTGAGAAAAAAGCGCTTGCGTCGATCCCTGAATAATTATTTTCCAGCGACACCAAATACACCGTGCTGTTATGCCCCCGCTGAGGCAAACGGTTGCACAACAAAACAGCATGTTCCTCTATCTCGTCGACTGGACTTTTTGTGTCGGCCTCTTTGGTTCTCGAATAACTAAGATATTGCAAAGCATCCAGCGTTGCCGGAAAAATGGAAGATAAAGATGAATCCACTTTGAGGTAATTCAATTTGGCAGGCAACCGGGACAGTTCGCCTGGCACTAATATTACTGAGTTATTACTTTCAGAGATAAAATCGCTCAGGTTTGCATTATTTTGCTCTGTGATTTTCGCAGTTTCCGATTCATCAACCAGTAATAAAAACAACCAGGAGGCGCTATTGCTGTCAATTTCTCCATTAACCGGCGATCTTTCCCACGGCAATGTGTTTCTGTTCAGCACCATCGAAGGCAGGGTAGCCATATAATCGCCCTTGCCGCCTACCGGGGGGTACACCGAATGTATCAATGATTGATCCAAATCAAAGCGCGGGCCGCAAACGTAAAAATCCAGAGCATTACCTTGAATGTCAGGCGACGTTACCGAAACGCCAATATTATTTTTCACCTCCAGCTTTTGCGATACCGTGACAGTATATTTTCCATCCTGAAGGGAAGGTTTGTGGGAATCGTGAAAAGTGATATTTGTATTTGCCATAATATTTTTTTAATTACGCAGCCCTGGAAAAGCCAGTACCGTATGAAAAAGAGGTACCTTTCGTCACCGGAGCGATGTTGATGATGTCTTCCTCGTTCGCCGAGATAGTACATGAGGTGCCAGCTACCGGGCCTATCGCGGAAATTCTTACACCTGATAACAAATCATTGATCAGGCTGCTGTCAGCGTTATCCGGGATCTTACCCGGTTTATCTTTATCTGCGGGCTGCCATAAGGCGGAAGGCATATTCTTCGTGATCGGTTCGAAGGTGAAATGAGTAGACAGCTCATCACTCGACATGTCCTTTCCATCTTTTGATACGTTTAATGTCAATACCGACTTAAAATCATCTTCCGTATTTGCCATCGGCTTAATGCCGAAGGAGGTATTCGCATGCTTTACGCCTGTATTTTCAGACACTAGTTTTACAGGTATCGCCGTTCCTAGAATAACCACCAGTTCCTTGGCGTTCACCACATTTATTGCAGGGATAGACTCTTTCGCCGGGCTAGACTGACTTGCAATCAACCCCCTGCCGATATTGGCCGACAGGATTTTATCCGATGCAGGCAAAAACCCCGACCTAAACTCATCCCAACCGATCGGTTGCGGCATTTGCTCATCTTCGCCAAACGAAATACCGACGCTAAAGGACACCAGCACATGCACGCTCACGCTGGCATAACCCGAGAACGACGGACCCCAAATTTTCAGGTCGGCGCTCAGGTCAAAGTCGACGCTGGCATGTATCGAGAACAGCCAGAAACTGACATCGATACGCGCAGTCACAGCCAAATCGGCATACATGTGACCGAGGTAGCGGTAGGGTTTCCAGTAGATAATAAAATCGGCACCTACCGTAAATACGACCTGTATCGAAAAATCACCGCCCGCCTGGAAATTCGCCACCAGATGCCCTCCGGCCATCATCGCCTGCGGGGTAATGGCAAAATACGCATCGGCTTTAACAGAAAGAGCGTCGCTGACCTTCCAGTTCATTTCCAGACGAGACACTTGCGGATAATAGGCCTCGGGTTTATACAATGGCCCGTAACCGCCAATAGTCAAGATGAAATCGCCTTCGTTAGCTCCACTCCACTGACCGTCGGACTGGTCTTTAAAGACGCTCAGCATGGCAAAACCGCCGGTAATGGACGCACTCGGATTAAAGACATAGGAACCGGGCAAGAATGCCCCGTTCACGGCCACAATTCCCCTTTCCGGCAGAATGCGCGCCACCAGGCCGATACCGATTCTGGCCAGGGGCGGTTCCGAGGAACTCGCATCGGGAACCGGAAATTGCATAGTGGCAATGCCCAGAATGTCGATTTCCAACTCGACATTGAACTTAATCGAGAGCAACACAAAGCTCTCGATCATCTTGAACGACTCCACCCTGATGCCCACCGCACCCCAGAACGAACCTTCCTGCGGCATAAAGTCCAGGTTCATCGCATTAAAATCGACTGGCAACGTATTGCCGGGTATGACGGGTTGTATCAGCGGAAAGGTATTAATAGTTTCAGGAGACGGGAGATTAAATGCCCGGTTATAGCCAAAACCTGCCGCCGCTCCTGTAATCATCAATATGGCAGGCAAGCCGCCTAAAGGCGCACCAAGAAAGCCATAAATAAATATCGAAGTTACCCCGTCGGGCAATTTGGCGTATGAGCCCATCGCGGTCAACGCGTAGTCTTTGTAACCGACCGTCAATGAACCGCTATAGCCTGTTATCGACGTGGTAGTACCACCCGTTGCAGGCAGGTTGATCGTACTCTCCACAAACAAGCCATCCAGTGTTAATGGCGGTTTGTTAATGTTCAGGCCGAGCCCGTGCAAGGTGATAGAAGGTGAAAATTTATCGACGGGACTGGTTATCTCTAAGCCAATAAAATCGAGCCCCAGAGGGTCAACCAACAAGCCGCCGCTAAAGGTAAGGCAGACCTTGCTGCCCTTCAAGCCCAAGCTGACGCTCTCGATGCTCACCGGGCCGAATTTTTTGCCCACCGGAGAGGGTGATGCCGGACTGGAAGAATCAAGCGGCAGCGTTGCGGCAGTGTCCGTAGCGCTTGTTGAGGTTGCGCCACTGGTAGAGCCGGTCGCTGGAGCGTTGGATAAAAACGAAGAATGCAAGGGTATGACTTCCGCATTGTCGCCCAGCACCAGCGAGCCTTGCAGGCTAAAGCCCTGCGCGAAAGACGCAGGAGTGGACGCGTTGTTGGCAACCGTACTTTGCGGCGTCAGCAAAGGCGCGACATTGATCTGGGCCAAAAATCCGTTGATGCCGGTTAGCTCGTCAGCCTTAATCTGCGCGTTCGCATAAACAATTCTGAGCGCATTAAAGCTGAACTTTGCTTCCTTGAGGAAATCGCCGACAACAGGTAAAGAACCGAGGTCTATATCGCCGTTTACATTCAGGTCGCTGCCGAAAACAGTGAAGCTGTCGGTTTTGCCGCCGACAGGCGTATGGCTGATTTTCGCGACGAACAGGTCGGTGATGCCCATCTGTATCGGGAAGCTTCCGCCTAAGTTTATCGAGTTCCCGCCCGGCGAATAGAGATTGCCGCCGAAAGACGAGATGGCTGCTCCATCGCTCTGTTTTGAATTTGCATAAATTCCGGCAATAGCGATTGTCTCGACAGGATCAGAATCTGGATTATCGAAAACTGCACTATACGAATAATCGGAGGAAATTCCGGCTCCAGAGCTATTCACATCAACGGCAAAATCAATTTCTTTCAGTTCGGGGTTAAAGCCCGGTAAGTCGCCTGACAAATCCAAGAGTTCATTAAGCTTAACGCCCCCGTCAATCACGATTGAAAGCTTAGTGCTGGTGCCTGCTGCGGTTTTAATAAAGGTCAGGCCAATGCTGGAGCTACTGCTTGATAACGGATTTGTCGGCGGTTTCGACATTATCCCCAGCTCTATCAGCAGATCAGCCAGAGAGAATGAAATTATCAGCTCCGCAGAAAAACTAAAAGAGCTTGTACCCGTATCGAAGGTTATGGCTAAATTTTGAACCTGACAGCTTTTAAGTGCAGATGGCAGCGTGACCGGTGAGCCGAATTTTTGATCGATATCTTCAAGAAGCGCTCCTATAGGAATGGTTTGGCCTTCGTAGGTGCTGCCGGATAGTTGCCAGCCCTGATTTGTTCCCGAAGCAGGCATCTGGGCATAAAGATTCAATGTCACCCCATTGACACCGCCTAGTTGAAACTGACCATAAATTTGTCCGCCGTATTGCCGTGTCTGGCTGTTGAATGGATCACTGATCCATATGCCTACACATATCTTTTCCAGGACGGCCTTGCCGGGAATGAATTGCCAGGAGGTTTTCCAGACGACGCCGAAGGACACCGATTGCAAGGTGGGATTGGGTTCGAACCCAACCAACAAGCGCAAATTGCTCAAATAGATATCATCTAAGGAGAACCCATCGGGCCACGTAATAATTGGTGCCACCCCGATCAGATCAAAAACGTCGGACAGCCCGGATGACAGCGACACGGTTTGATCAATCGCCTCAATGAGCATCGACTGGGTGATTTCCGAATAAGATCCGGAGATGAAAACCACTTCCTTGTTTATCGTAACCTGAGAACTGAAGTTGATGAACCTGCTGCATCTCCAGGCTGCATCCGGCTGACTTAAATCAGCAGTGAAAGGCTCAAATGGAATCGTGGCTAAGGCGCACTCGACGGACGGCAAAGATAAAGCCCCCAATGTAAACTGAACAGCCGGGTTCAAGACCAGATTCATTCTGGGAGCGCCATTTTCAATACCGATCGGACCAGACAATGAAACCGGGAGAGACGAAAGCAGCAATAGGGAGACGGGGGCCGGTAACCCTCCTGAGACTTGCCCTTGGAAGTTAAGCCCCTTGGTCAGGGCTACGGGCCTTGCCTGATCACCGGAACTTAAGATCATTTTCGAAACTGCAAGTTGCAGCTCGTCGAAAAAAGAGCCTGCCAAGGAAGGAAAGCTTTGGGAGAATTTCCAGTCGCCGGGCAATGAAGCCGTGAGCGTCAAGGTCACATCGGCGTTGACAAGCTGAAAGACCGCTGTCGATTCCATATCGGTCATGGATAGGAACGAAACCTGACCGGTTACGGTCACGCTCGCCGCAGAGGCGGTCAATTTGGCAGCGTTGATAACGAGTTGCTTGTTGGCGAAGTTAGCCTCGATTATCTGTTGAATACCGCTTGAACCTAGCGCAGCGCTCGGCAAGAGGAAAGTGCCGCCGGAAATTTGTTTCTGGATTTGCTCCTGAAGCTGCTGGATTGTCATTTTTATTCTTCACCTTTAGCCGACGCTGCTGTTTCTCTTCTATGAGGTTCTAATAATTCTCGTACAACCGATGCAATTAAGCCCATAGTCGCTTGCGGAATTTTTGTATGATTTTTCATTTTTTCGGGTTAGCGCTGCTACTGCTACTGCCGTCCCCGTTCGGAGCCGACTCCATTTTTTTTACAGACGTTGTCTTTAACAACGTATCTACAGCCTCTGCAAATTCTTTCATAGTAGCTTCGGGCATTTTTGTGTGTTTGGTGGTTTTTTTGGCTTTACTGCTACTGCTACTGCTGCTACTGCTGCTACAACTTTCGTTACTGTTATAGTCAGCAGCAGGGAAAGTAACCCGCTTCATCCAAGGAATAGTTTTCGCTGCGGCTCCCATTCTAGTCTGATCATTGCTGCCCCCCATTTCTTCGAAAAAGATTGTAGGTATTCCTATAAAGGCAGGGCCATCCATAGCACCCTGCTTCATCCCTATTTGCATCCTGACGTTATAATATTTTTTGAGTATATAGAATGTCAGTAACTGCACCGCGAATGTAAAGTCATTGCTTACGTTAGTATTACTGCCCTCGGGTTTCATAATAGATTGGAAACTAGCTTTATTATGAAATCCCCTTAAATCATAAAATTTGGCTGTATCATGACTGGGCAGATCTAGAGCGTCACCCATGAAAACAATGTCATGAATATTCAGCTCATTTAAGCTATTTATTATTTGCCCAAGAAGGTCAGTTGTCATATTACGAGTCTGGTTAGGAATATTCCTTGTCCAAATTATCGCTTTGTTTTTGTCTATGTCGAACTCATCTTCTAGAATTTTTTTTATTTCCCCAGTAGCTGTAGCACATTTATTTTCATCATGACGAAACCCACCTATGAAAAATCCTCTAATTATTTTTTCTTTTGCCGCGTCTGAACCATTTTCAAACGCTGGTGCAATTATTTTTTCCGTGCAATCTGCTTTGGACAATTCACCCCCTTTGGCCTCAGATTTTTTGAGAAATATACTGATACCGTCCAAAAAGGTTATCTGCGCAGTGGTTAGAGGTACCGGAGGTACACCGCCAGGATCTTGCTCGTATGTAATCTTACTTTGATACCAATCTGACTCAACCGGAAGATTATTTGTGAGTAGCATTGCCGCAGCAACATGATAAGTTTCACCGAACATGTTACCTGCAAGTTTCACTTTAGGCATAACACTTCACCTTTTGCTTGATAATTAAAGAAACGCAAGCGAAATACGAAATTGGGGGCAGACTCGAACTATCGAGCAAGACAATAGTGTGCGCTGCCCGATGGATACAACGTCTGGTCGGAGCGGTGCGAAAAATGCAAAAATAATCTGTCAGAACCATGGTTATTCCCTTTAAATAATTGCGTTCCCTTTCAGCACTTGATGATGTAGTTAACCGCGAAATAAGGCTGCATGTTGTTGTGGGGTTGGTTGCCGCCTGTATCAAAGGCTTTAGCGCCTACTGTTTGGCACATTAAATTCAGATCATCGCCACCTATACGATCAATTTGCCAGCCGAAAGAACTATCCGTTTGATGAGCGTGCTTTGGCATTTCAGCTTCGGTAAGCGTGTGTTGAAATCTGCCATCGGCATCGTTCAAATTAAAATGCCTGTCATCTAACTGGCCTGTCCCTACTAACGTTCTGCCGCATAAATTCGGGGTGTTCACGCCGCCCACGACGGCTTTTAATTCGGTAAATGCTGCCGGTATCGGGCTACCGTCGCAAAGCAGCCATCCCTCTGGAGGGTTAGCGTAGGCGAGACAGCTGGCATCGACAGTATGGGAACGGCCGAACGCAAGGCCTGAATAGGTCGTACCGTTTATATTGATGAAACCTACTCGCCCTTCTTTGATCCCGAATGTTACCCAGTGATTAAATAGATCAAAAGGAGCAGGAGGAGGTGAAGGGGACGGTTTTCCTGTGAAAATATTCCAGGCTTGCATATCGGCTGCAAATTTTGCGTACGCAGCTTGATCAGCCTGATGCAACGCTTTTAGATCAGAATTCGCATTTGCATAAGCCTCCGTATCAAATGCACCTATCTTAAATATTTCTCCAGCATAGGCGATGATGCTGCCGACCGGCATTACCGGGCCGGTTTTGTCCTGAATGCGGCCATTTGATGCTTTTATATCGCCATTGACCTCGAGCTTAGTCTGAGGCGATGCGGTGCCTATACCGACATTGCCGCCATCTTTAACCACAAACCTGCCGGAAGATATTCCTGGCGCATCAACGCTAAAATCGCCGTTGCCTCCCAGACTAAGTGTTGTATCATTTTTATTACCCGCCCCGTCAATTCGAAGATTGTTATTTTTAACCGTCGTTGCCCCTAATGTAGTCGCCCCTGACACAGATAAACCGCCTTCGAGAATTTGCAAATCGGCGTTTTTTACTTTCACTGGCCTATCGGAGGCACCATACAAATTCAAGCCCCAATTTTCTTCAATGGAAACATTTGACAAATTATTCGTGACTGAGGCCGATAAAAAATCAATCCTGGAACCTGTACCTAGATGCCCCTGATTGAAAGCCCGCCCCAGCTCCAACTCGGCGTTCAACGTGGAAGTAGCCTTGATGATCGGCACCTGGAAGTCGGTGTCCCAATAGCCAGGCAGGTTGCGTATGCTGACCCCCAGCATCACCACGCCGTCGTCTCCCGATAGTTGGATATTGGTGAAGTTGAAAACATAAAATACAAGACTGGAAGACGGGAATCTGGTGCTTAATTTCACCATGCCATTTCCATCGTCACTCTCCTTGCCGGAAACAACCCTGAGAATTGGCAACTTTATTCCGGCTACACAGGCACTCCCACCGCTGCCCCCCGGGTCGGCGGTAAACATTACGCTTTTATCTTCCTCCAAAGAGTATCCTTTGACTTCAGAAAGATTCCCGAAGCAGACTAACTTGGATGCTGCGTCGGCATAGGGAAAAGAAAACACGATCTCCGTATTCGATCCGAACGCTAGGGGAACCCTGCCGATGGTTTCGAGGTAAATTTTGAATTCATTGTGGTGGCCTTCCCTATTGAGCAAGGTATTTGCCCCAGATACCCCAAAAAACATGGGCGCGTAGGTATGCCCTTGATGGTTGATGATGTCGACATGCACGGTTCGGGAAAACGAAAGCGGATTTGCAGCTCCCCCCAACATTAAATTGTCGAACAAAAATTCGATTTTGGTACTTCGTGAGCCTGCTCCCGCATCGGCAGTTACCCCTTTTAGCGTAAACGATAGACTCCTAGAAGTGGCGTTATCAATATCATTTTTAAAGGCGCAATACCACAGGAGCGCACCGTCTGATGGTCGTATTTCAAGACTGCTGACAGAGCACGTATTCGAGGGTAAAGCGTCCGAAAGCGCGGTTTTCAATATATCTGAAAATCTATCCGCGACTTCTTTTGTTAGCGTGCCGGGCCGGATGGCTATCGCCAGGTTAAACTGCGAGGGACTGGGTGAAATAGCGCCCAGCCCTTTCAAGGTGTAGTGTTGCTGATCGTTTTGCGTAATGCTTACGTTAATTTGTTGCTCGGGCTTGGCGGCATCAACCGTATCGGTAATGTAGATGATGGCAAGATCATTCCCTTGGAACTGGTTTTGCAGGGCGACATTAAAGGGGAATGCGCTGTTAAAGGTTTGTGTTCCGGCTGGTGGGCTCTGGTCTGACATAAATATATTCCTTAGTTATTTTTATCGGTATTTTTCGGGACTAACTTCAGCCAGCCTTCGATAAGTTCTGAAGCTGAATGTTCATGCTTGACGCTGCCGTCATCGTCCACCTTGCGGGTTCCATAAAAACGATCCCACCACTGCCAGTCGTATCCTTCTATGGCGGGCAGATCCAGTGCGATATTGGCGCTGTTTTGTTTTATCGGTTGCAGCAGGGGCGAGCTATAAAACCACATGCCCAGTTTTTTCATCGCCGCTAGATAATGTTGGGGGGAAAGCGATATCGCCTTGGTGGGCATCAAGCCGCTGGTCGCATGCACCAGCCCTCGGGGGTCGATCAACATTGTCATGTTTAGCGGCCCATCTTGCAGGGATAGCCATTGGGTTTGGTGATTGCTCCCGGAAAAGGGATCAATAGCTCCATCGTTAACATCATCGCTCGTTGTTTCAGGAGCCTCGAACTTGCCGCTAAGTTCCCCCTCTTTGCTCTCCGTCCAGTATCCAACCAGCCCGTCGTTCAGTTGATGATGCTCCCCCAGCCGGAATGGCAGACGCATTTTTGTCCAGCTTTTGTTGTAACGCGATTTATGTGTCCACAGCCCGCCAGTATCGCAGTTGTCCAAATCGGTTAGTAAGGCGGGCCAGCTTTGCTCTAATGCGGGTAGCCCTTTTAGCTCAAATGAAACTCTGGTCCGCACAACCGCCATGGGTCTGCCCATTAACAGGGCTTTGCTGTCGTACAAGTGGGCGCTTGCGGGAGCGACGTTATTGAGGCCGGTTTGGGTGGCGGTGAGGAAGTAATTCCAGTTGTTGGCACTTTCGTTGTTGGCACTTTCGTTAAACGTGTTCACTAGCCAGGAAACGATCTTGCTCAAGTACGGATTGGATATATTGGTATCGATATTCGGCGTTTGCTTCGCCCAGGGCGGAATGTTCCAATGCGCATGGTCGTCAATATAGCCGAGAGGGCTGCCGTCCGCCGCGAATACGGCAAGCGTTCTGTCCAGGTAATTGGCCATCAGCCAGCCGCAAACGGGAGAGGTATCGGGATGGTCGTTGGTTTCCGCGCTATCCGACTGGTCTTCATAAGTATTTTCCTCAGCGGAAACCGGAAGTGCGGAAAGCCACCTGAAATTCAACCGCGCGGGCTGGGCCAGACGCGGCCTGAGAAAAACGTCTCCCTTGTCATTACGCAAGGTTTCGGCGGCTATCGGCGAGGTATGTTCCATGTCGAGATCATGCGCTATCCCGAAGTTGTCTATCAAGGAGAGCCGGTTTATGGTTATTTTCCCACAACGTAGGGGGTTGAAATCAAAAGCGGTAATGGGCGAGGAGTCGCGATTATTTTGAACGTAATCTTTTACGTTACGGGTGAAATTTTTACCGTCTTCAAAGCCAATCGGTTCGTCTATGGGCAACTGCGATACTTTTTTCTTCATAATGCAGGCTTGGTTAAAGCCGTTTAATGCCTGCGAAATGACTTTTTTGCCGCGCAACGAATGATAGGCTTCCCAAGCTGTTCTTAACGGGTTGGTTGGATAATCATCCGTGCATAGGGTCTTCGTTATGTCGGACGGAACAAGTAACTCGAACGCGGAAGACCAGTCCGTGGCGGTAAGAAAATCATCAATTTTTATTGAATCCTTAAAGGTTATTTTTTCCTGTTTGAGCGCATTGGTAAAAAAGGACTTTATGTTGTGGAGCATTGCGCGTCTTGCATGGCTGCTCATAATCACGCTGCCGGAAAAAACCGAGAGGTTGCCTTCCGTGTAATTGTCTACAATTGCAAAATCGGGGCCGAATTGATCGAGCTCGAAACTTTTATTAATGCCATGCTCATCGAACGCTCCGTCGCTTTGCTCTAACCGTGTGTCAAACAAGTCAATTTCCCAGTCGAGGATGAAAGGGTTCCACATCTGGGTTGAAAGTGAATATGAATTAGAACCGGAACACTGAGTAAGAATGTCTTCTTTATTTTGCGTGGAAATACTTGCCGCATCCAAGTTCTGGCTTGACGATTTCAGGGAACAACTAAGGTATCGCTCTTCCGCTAAGTTCTCGTCATTATTATCGGAAGCGTCTAAATCCAGGCCGGAGATCATGATGACCGGTGGATTCGGTTCCCAGTATCTTGATCCTGCCACCAGGGAAAGTGCCAAGCGGGATTGACTCGCATCGCGTTTGCCGTTCTCCGCAGTTAACGAGGCGTTTGCCGCAATCCAGGAGGAAGAAAGTTTACTCGCCAAATCATCGGCTCCGGCCGGTGTAGGCATAGGTTGAAAGCCAATATCCGCGTCGCCGTACGTTATCTGTCCCGTTTTGGAAATCTTATCGCTCAATTCAGGGAGCGAATGGTTTTCAATGAAATACCTGATGCGGTCCGGGTCGGGAAATTGCCCGCGTCCCTCAAGCGGGGGATAGGCGGCATGCATGTATTTATACCAATCGAGGTAGAGCTGCTCTCTTAAACCGGCTATCTGATGTGTATCGTTGTCAAAAGCGTATTGGGCAAGATTAAGCTGATGCAACAGGCTCGCCAGTTCCGACGGTAATTCGGGAAGCGCGGGCGCATTGGCATCGGTAGTCGCGCCATTTTGGTTTGGAGTTTGTGAGGCAATCTTCCATCTATACCCTGAATGCGATGACCTGAATCCTTTTTCGTGCCGCGCTTCGAGAAATTTCGGGCCGGTATCTGTTATCAGGTGGTCGAGTTTTGAAAATAGCAGAATCGACTCCAACTGATCTTCAATGGTCTGTTTCTTGGCGGGGTTTATTTCATTTGCCAGCAAGGCGGACAAGGCCTCGGTTCCTGTATTGCCTATAGAAATGTTTAATTTCGGTTTCGCAGTATCTTTCTCTCCATCAACCTTTATTTCCCCGTAAAAAACTGTTCGGGGTATGGCTGATAAAGACAGAGCCGCATCGGTGCTAATTTCCAGTTTGAATAAGTTTTGAAGTTGAGCGTTTATTTGAACAGATGTTGCGCTTGCGCTATTTGCAAGGATTTTTGCTATCGCTTGATTCAACAAATCATCTTCCTGATCGGCATTCCAACCCACGATCGAATAGGTTAAATTTTTCGAAGCTTTCTCATTTTTATCACAAAATCCAAATACGCCCATACAGTTTGGATAAAAAGAGGAAAAGTTCATATCCCCATATCCGACAACAGTTAATGGCGTATTGTTGTGCAAAGACTTAAAAGTATCTCCCGCCACCTTTCCATCTTTGAGCGGCGTGGTTCTTCCCATATATCGATAAGGTTGCCCCTGATTAAAAGGGATGATACAGGTGGGCGCATCCGGTTGAGCATTCTCGGGATGAACGTAATCGCTTTCTATAACCCATTGTTGGGTTGGGGTGCCATTGTCGCTTTTAGTGATCAACCACCTGTTGGGCGCGGCGGGAAGTTTTCCGGCAGTGGGTAACTTTGAATTTTTGGGTATTTGCTGCCCCAGATAATGCGGCAAAATAAAATGCAGGTGAACGCCGGCGGGTAATAAAATATTTTGACTTTCAAAGGGCTGATGGACTATTCCATCAGCCACAAATGGGTTGTCAGTATTTATGTCTTTAGTGCCGTCATTCCAAGGGAGTTTTGTAAAATCGGCCAAAGGGGAGGCCGCCATGCAGCTCGATTCAAGGTATTTTGCCTCAATACGAACCGGTACAATTAGATAGTTATTATTCAAAATGACATCACTTAAGATTTTAGCTTTTCTGTATTTTAATTTTGCGGATTCAAGTTCGAGAACGGGGGGCAAGCTTGCATAATTATATTATCAACTGATGTTACGCAGTTATTCGAATTTCGACCTCTTTAACATTAAGGAGTCGCTAGCGCGACACTGACACTTGATTAAATCGGGTTGTCGCACCCGAAGGCGAGTTACTTTCTTTTGCTTCGCCTCGGCAACTGCTCCTGCGTTGCTCTACCTCCTGCATCCATGCAGTCGAAAAGAAAGTAACCAAAGAAAAGGCGACCCGGT
>Ga0208882_1000690_pt1 | contig 14470 bp, 11 predicted proteins | sample LakWasMet14_LOW5_2_FD_183862 | JGI IMG/M metagenome (GOLD analysis project Ga0208882, IMG submission 183862) | Freshwater sediment methanotrophic microbial communities from Lake Washington under simulated oxygen tension - Sediment Metagenome... | ecosystem: Environmental > Aquatic > Freshwater >...
GATAAGCTTGTGCTTTTGCAAAAGATCAAGCACAGCTTGATGGCTATTGTAATATTTGGCGGCTGGTTCTTTTTGCATGTCAGAATAATGGCTTAGCGCAGTAGTTGGGCTGACGATAAGAATCAGGGCAATTGAAATCAAGGTAATTCTATCAAAGCGCTGTGATTTGTCGCGGTTTTTATGCCTGGTAATACAAGCCCCTGCAAATTACGCCTTACCGCGTTTCTTTATGCGTTTTACAAAGACTCCGCCAGCCGGATAAGTTCAGTCGTTTGTTGACGTATTTGACTGACCACCTGCCGATCCAATTGCTTTAACCAGCGCTCCGGAATCTGTCCAACGCCGTATTTGGCGCCTGCCAGCATACCGGCCAACGCGCCTGTGGTGTCGGCATCGCCGCCCTGGTTAACGGTGGCAATCAGGCAGGCTTCAAAACTGTCCGTGCTGAAAAAATAATGCAAAACCGTCTGCACGGTATCGACGACATAAGCCGAGGCTTTGCCCGAATAAGGGCTATAGGCGAATTCGCCGTGTTGACCGATCAAGCGTTCGGCTTCCTGTCTGCAAGCGTCCGTATCCAGCCCGTTAATCAAATGATTGACGATCCGTCCCAGGGTTAAGGTGCCTGCGTTGGACAACGGGTGGTTATGGGTAATATGGCTTTGTTGCAAACTCCATAGACTAAAATAGTCCGGCCGGTTTAAGGTTGACAGCACTACCGGCAGATTGCGCATGCACGCGCCGTTTCCCGCATCGTCATCGCGAGGCAAACCGTATAGTTCGCCGCTATCCCGATAGCGCATGATGCCGCGCCGACAGGTATTGCCTATATCCGGCGGGTCGCTTTCCATCCATGCGACAAAATTATCGGCGACGGCCTGAATGTTCCAACCCTGATGATCGATAATGGCTTGCCCTACGGCGAGCGACATTTGCGTGTCGTCAGTGATTTGGCCCGCTTCCAGGCCCAGCCAGCCGCCACCGATAATATCCCGATGCACGCCGTAGCATTTCTGGATTTGTTTCGGCGACATAAACTCGACCGTCGCCCCGAGCGCATCGCCGCAGGCAAAGCCCAAATAGGCTCCCAACGCCCTGTTCAATACTTTCTCTGTCGACATATTTCTCCCCCTTAACGCTGCACTTTGACCCGATAATCGCCGCCAATCACCAAGTATTCCGCTTCGCCGTGCAAAGCATGATGCGGCAACAGTTCATTAAAAAAAATCAGTTTAACCATCGGCACTTCAACTTCCAGAATATAAGCGCCGAATTCGCCGGCAATGCTACGGCGGTCGGTAAAGGAAACAATATTATTGAATCGCACGATTTTATGGGTTTTATCCTCATCCAGAACCAGCCAATCATCGTCCAGTGAATTGACGCCGCGATAAAGTGTTTTATGCGTCGCCGCCGGAAACTGAAAACGTTCGATAACCCACTGGCAATATTCGTAAAGAAGATCCAGCTGCATGTAAATGCAATTGTTGTGATAACGGCTGTTCATCTTTTCTTCGATATACATGATCCAGTCTTTGCTGATGAAACTGGCTATCTGCTGTTTATGATAAGTAGGAAACAGTCCGAAGCGACTTTCGACCCAGCCTTTAAAAACTGCGCCCTGAGCATTGTTCGAATCCAGCCCCCAATCCTGAATTAACCGGAGATAACTGTTACGGTAACGTCGTCTTCCCGAATGGTCGTTGCGTAGTCGTTGCTCTGTTTCAAAGCCGAAAACAACGCACATATAGTCTTGAAATATCCGGCCGCAGTCATCGCGTGTCGGCTGCCTGAGCAATTGCTCAAATAAACCTGAAGCCGATTCGCGGGTGCCTGCAATATGCAAGGGTTTGGGATTTTCGTTAAAGGCATGGCTGGCCATGCAAGCCGTCGCCAAACCGATTAAGTTGGTGCTGTGACCATGTTGGGAAATATCGGGCATTGGTAATTAGGAAAATCTTTTGGCATTGAGCGGGTAGATCAATTTTTACATCAAATTGCCGGTTTAGCCAGAATGAGTTCGAAAATGACCTTTTCGGCCGAAGCCATGGCAAAGTCTTTTCAGAGAAGGGAGCTTTCGCGCAAATATTTAAGTTTGTCCTCGTTCCCACGCGCTGCGTGGGAACGCAGTATGGGACGCGCTGCGTCCGCTTCGATATACTCTGCATTTCAGCCTGTTGACCACAACTCGCGACCCAGCGCGTGGAACGAGACAAAATTAATGGACTTCAAATTCAATCGGATAGCTGTTTCTCTACATCCATCCGACAATGCAAGATACGAACAACATCAATATCATCTGCAACTTTTCGATAGAAAATAATGTGTCGTTCAATACAAAATTTACGGTAATTTTTTCGGATTTCATCACAAGCCACACCTAAACCCGGCTCATCGGCTAACAGGTGAAAACAATTATCCAATATGCCAAGATACTTATTCCGCTGATCACGCCCCAAATTTCTTGCGTATAACGAGCAATAGATTTCAAACCATCCTTGGCTTGCTTTGTTAATCGAAAAGACGGCATTACGCGCCGTCTTCTTTATCAAGCTCGTCAATCAAACCTGTCAGCGAATAATTTTCAGCGATTCCGCTTTCTTCTCCTTCTATCAGCGCGGAACGTAAAGCAGCCAATTTTATTTCTTGAGCCTCCAAAAGCCTAAGCCCCGCCCTGACAACCTCGCTTTTAGAACCGAAGCGCCCTTCTTCGACGATGTCGGCAATGAATTTTTCAAAATGAAGTCCAATCGAAACGCTGGTATTTTTTTGCATAATCTATAACCTCACTTTCATCTATATACCAATTATTAATAACTATTGGTATTTTTACAAGCGTTTAATCCAGCTGGGCAACAGCTGGCTATCGGTGTAAAGCATGAGCGGATTGACGACATAAAGCTCGGCTATTTTCCGATCTGTTTTACAGATACTCGGCTAAATATGACGCAAGGAACCATCACTCACATTAATACTGAAGGCGCGACCGAAACCAATAACGTATCGCCCATTTTCCGGACGCAATGCAAACAAATGAAAATCCGATAATGAGCGCAGCACACTAACCACCTCGCCAAACTTATGCTGCAAGGCTTGTATCCGGTCTGCATAAATTGCATCGTCACGGATTATTTCGGTGACAATGCAATTTAGCACCGCCCGTTCTCGTGCAAAAAGGTTGGGGGATTCAGATTCCGGACGGATAAACAATATCGATGCCTGCGGGTTATTCAGCAAATTAACCGTATGGCAAGCCATCTCGCTGACATAGATATAAAAGACTCCGGCATCGTCACGCACAAAAGGTGCGTAACTGATGTCAGGAACGCCGGTTGCTGAAGCCGTCGACAGTAATAGCGTTTGCTGCGATGCCATCAGCTCCTGATAACGTTGGGTAATGTCTTCAAGCTCTTGTTTGCTTAGTTCGCTCATTGGTCACCTCCGTTAAGTCTAGTGTTGAGTTTATCGTATTGCCCATTTTCACTGTATGGGTTGCTGTGGGTTACGGCCATCGCCTAGCACAAACCTACGGCCCTAGGTTGTTATACTGAAAACCTCATTATTTTACTGCTGAGACCTTTTCCTCAATGCTCAAAACAAGGGTTAATAAATCAGAAACATCTTCGCGATCAAATTCCGGCAAGTTTCCTTGTTCATGTACGCCCTTATTCAGTAAACTCCATGGATACTTTTCTTTCAGTTGCTTAAGCTCATTATGTAATTCCTGAAGACCTTCAATTACTTTGACTGCCTTGGTCAAACTGTCAACCACTGTCGATAAATCAGGGCTATTTCCGGGAGCTCTCATTTTTACAGTAAGGTTGATATTCAGGGTTTTGCCTAACTTAATCCACAATTGCTCAGAAATACTTTCCATGGCACGTCTACAATTGGAGGCAACATCTTTCCGATTGTCTCTTTCCAACGCTTCTTTGGCGATCAGTAAATAGTGTTTTGAATCTCCTACAGAAATTCGTACCCCTCGCTCTTCCACAGAATCAGGGGGAACAAACCTGTAGCTCCTTACATCTTTACTAGCTGTTGAAGCTCCCAGTTTGTGTTCCAGCTTATTAATAAAATCTGGCCCATGGCAAGTAATGATATGTTGCCTATCTTTAAGATCAGGGTGGTTGAGCAGCAGTTCAGCAATGCCGCCCCGATGATCATCATCAATTGCATTTACAATATCGTCGAAAATCAGAAAACCCAAATTTTCTTTGACTGCCTTAGCTAGCAAGATAGACAAACCAAGTACTTTGATGTGTCCTTCGCTCAATATCAACAGTGCGTCATGAGGACGACCATCTCCCTGAAAACTAATCGAAATTTTCTGTTCTGGGGCAGTTGGTAATGAAAGCCAACCAAGTTTTTCAAAGTCGGGGTCGTGACCGTTGATAGTGTTGTAATAGTCACGCACCCTGTCGGAAAGCCCTTCGGCAAGTTGCACAGGGAGATTATTTCGGTAGGCTTTCAATTTACTGATTAGGTAACAATATGCGTCCAGATATTGCTTATTTATCTCAATTTTTTCTTTCTGTCCCTTGATTTCTTGTAATTTTGATTCATTGGTTGCGTAAAAACTTTTAATTTCAGTTTGTAGTTTATCCTTTTGTTCAGTCAGCGTTTTTTTCGCTGCCACAATATCATCGTATCTGATTTTGAAACCCTGATACTTTCTTAACGCCGCATCAATTGTGTCCTTTTCAGCACGTCTTTGCTGCAAAGTGGCATTGTAGTTATGCAGATCAGTATAGAGACTTTCCGTATTCTGAAACTCTTTTTCAATGTCTACTAGCTCCTTTTCGAGCCGTACCTTCCAGTTCTCGATTGTCGCGATGCTGATATAGTCAAATTCGGTAAATTCAGGAATTTTACGATCTTGATTGCTGATGGTTGCTTTCAGCGTGTTTATTTCCTTAATACTGATAGACGAAGCCTTACGGACTTGTTTTGAAAGGCTGCCGCCTAACTCCTCTATACGATTTTGCAACGCTGAAAGCTCACCCAGTTTTGCAAGCTCAGAAGCAGCATTTTCAAAAGGATTGACAAAAACATTGGCTATGGATGTTTTGCAAGCTGGGCAGATGCTTTTATCTGTTGTGGCATCCTGGGCAATCGACTCTATGGCACTGTACAAATTCTTGTAATTGACTTCTGACGAAATATTCCACAACCGTTCAAGTTCCGTTGTAAGTATACCAAGATCGGCCCGAATCTTTGATACAGCAAAAAATAATAAATCAATGGTGTAAAACTTCAGGTTGTCCGGTATATTTTCGGCTTTCTTCTCATGAAGATCATTGATAATACCGGATACATCATCCTCTCCGACCAAGTAGTTTTTCAGATCATTGAGAGAGGAAATACCTTCTTTCGCAACTTCATTAATTAAAATCTCAGCCGATTCGACATGGTTATCCATATCTGCATCAAGTTGAATAACTCGCTTTTCCGACAGCTCTATTTTTTGTGCCTCTGCTTTAAAATTTTCTTCTTTCTGATTGATCAGTGTTATGTATCGACTATCAAAATTATCGGTAAATTTATCGACAAAATCGCTGAACGCATCCAGCCCGAATAATGTAGCTATACGATCTTTTTGATTACTCGCTGTTGTAGCCGTGATGCGTGCAAAACCGTCTATGCGATTTTTCTCTACAAAAGAGAAACGGTAGACCGCAGAATTTGGTGGGACTTCAACCTTTTGTTTTTTCTCATCCAACCTATACACCTTTGGACGCACAGAGTAACTATTCTGGGTATTTTGAATATAGGTACCAAGTCGAATTCTTTTGGATTCCGCCTCTTCTATGCTATCCAGCAAGGCATATTCGAGGCCTTCACAGAAACTTGATTTCCCTGAACCGTTGGGGCCATACATAAATGTGTATTTTTTGTCGAAGACAAAAGATTCCTTAGTGGAAAAGCCTCTAAATGGACCAATTACTAATTCATCAATTCTGCTAACCCTTTCTGAATTTGTACGCCGGCTATTCAGATTGGGGAAAGCCGTAGACAATGTTTCGTGATTATTCTCAATTAGCCAACCAATTTTTTTGGCTCTAGCTCCGCCGTTAATCCCTAATGGAAAAATCGTATCAAAGTAATTAATCAACAGATTGAGAAACTTTTTCTGAATATCTGAAAGCGAGGACGATTCGAGTGTCATAATCCATTGTTCAAATTGGTATTTAAGGGCTATGTTGCTCATATGAAGTTATGACCTACTGAAATTTAAAAAAATTATATTAACTAACCACTTACTCAAAACATCTACCAACCACTGATTCAGGCTTTTATCAGAAGCAATCTTGGCGCTGCTAACTGCGACGTAGTTCAGGCGCAATAAAAATGGTTCAACTTCGTCATCCACAGGTATCCATAAATACTTTAAGCGAAATTACTCCTTTGCGTCTTAAGCCTTTGTCATCAGGGGTATAAAATCAGCGCCACCATTCAGCTCAACAAATTCGCCGCGAAACAGTTCAATATCCGAATCGTAAGTAATCACGGTTTTAACGCCGTTAATGGTCATTTGGTTAATCATGATTTCTCCGTTTGTCGCTCAGCCAATCGCGGCGTTTACGAACACCCTTCAATACCCCCCAACAATCAAAACACTACTTCTCCCCCCGCCCTGTTTTTCAACCACCACCTTAGCCCCAATCCGCTCAACCAAAATCGGCACATGCGAAATCACGCCGACTTTCCTGCCCAAGGCTTGCAGGGTATCCAAGCTGGCGATGGCTATGTCCAGCGTTTCCGGGTCCAGGCTGCCGAAGCCTTCGTCGATAAACAGCGATTCAACCTGGGTTTTGTTGGATGACAACGACGCCAAACCCAAGGCCAGCGCCAGCGACACCAGAAAGCTTTCGCCGCCGGACAGGCTGTGTACGCTACGCACGTCGTCGGCCATATCGCGGTCTATGATTTGCAGCTCTAGGTCGCTGCCCGGTACGCGTTGCAGGGCGTAGCGCTTGGCGAAGTCTTCAAGATGCTGGTTGCTATGCGCCAGCAATGCTTCCAGGGTCAGGCTTTGGGCAAACGTACGGAACTTTGCGCCGCTTTTCGAACCGATTAATTCATTCAGGCTTTCCCATTGATCCCAGCGATCTCGTTGGCTGTCCAGTTCCGCTTTCAACGCGCGCCCGGTTTCGATTTTTTTATCGTCTTCCCGCAGCAGAATGACTTGCTCTTCTTTTTGGCTATGCGCAAGCTGCCTTTGCTGCTGCAATTCGGCCGACAGTTTATAGGCGTCTTCTTCGGGTATTTCGACAGGATTGCTTTGTTGTTTCAAACAATCGTCGGCTTTAACTTTTAATAAGGCCGCGGACTCTTGCAGGCCTCGCTCCAGAGTCGCCATTTGGGCTTTCTGTGCAGCCAGCCAGTGCTCGTCTTTTTCCAGCAACCGGCTTAACTGCTCAAGATCGATGGCTTGCTTTTCCAGCGACTGGTTCAGTGCGCTTAGGGCTTTTTCCAGATTGCTGTAACGTCTGCCGGTCTCGGTTTGCCAGTGCTGCTGATTCTGTTTATGGGTCGCCAGCTCCGTTTCCGCCTGACTGACGGTATGACCAGCCTGCTGGTGAGCGGCTCTTGCGACCTGTAGACTTTGGTTAACGGTTTGCTCGTAACTGTCGGCGGTAAGCCTTGGCAACACCGCGTCGCGTTCGACTGACAGTTTTTGCTGTTCTTCGGTTTGGGTCTTCAACTCGGCCTGTTTAATCCGGTGTTGTTGCTGACATTGTTTCAGCGCCTGCTCGGCGAGCTTTTCATCATGGTTGATTTTTTCCAAGGCTTTGGCAGCGGTTTCAATCTGCTGTTCGGTACGCTGGAATTGCTGCGCTTTTACGGCGCAATCTTGCCTGAATGCTGCGGTGGAATCCTGCAAACGAGATGGCCAGTTTTCCAACTGCTGGAACGGTGTCGCCAACAAATCGACAATCGCTTGCAGTTGTTTTTCCTGCTCCTGAATGCTGATTGCGACATGCTCCAGGTCGGCTTTGTTTTTGGCGTGTTGCTTATCCATCGTGGCGCATTCGGCAGAGAGTTTTTCCTTATTCCGCTGATCCGCATCGAATAAATCCTGTGCCGCTTTAAGCTGTCTTTGTAATTCGAGAGCCGCTTTTTCCTGTTGTTTGATTAGCTCCAACGCAGAATTAATTTGCTCGTTTTGAACTTTAAGTGCAGGCAAAAGCTGAATATCGGTGATGGAAAAATCAGGCGACTGCCAAGGATGGTGGAAGTGTCGCAATCGGTCGGGAACCGATGCGACCTTATTGTGCATAGCTAATACGGCCCAATCATTGCCGTATTGAGCCAGTTTGGTCTGCGCCTCGGCCAGCTTTTCGGCCAGCGCTGTTTTTTGCTCGTGTCCCTGGCTGATACTTTTGGTTAATTCGGCGATAGCTTTAATCAGTGTTTCATTCAGATTTTCCAGCTCGGCGACCCGTGCCGACTGCGCTACAGCATGTTCATTGCTTATGCTTGCCTGATCTTTCCAAGGATGCTCAAGCGCTCCGCAAACCGGGCAAGGCTGATCTTCCTGCAACAAAGAACGGAACTGTTCGGCGTTTTTATGCGTCGTTGCCTGTATCAGCTCCAAGGCCTTTTTTGCCTCGGTCAGAGCGATGCCGTTAGCCATCTGCTGCCGGTTGAAGGTTTGCAGTTGCAGCGTGCTTTCATTAATCGTCTGTTCGGTGGCGGCCAGCTGATCCGTGTCCTGCTTGATAGCCTGTTGCAGCTCCTGCGCATCGCTCGCCAGATTCAGAGCCCGCGTGATCTGCTCGCGCTTGATTTCAAGCGCATCTTTTGAGCGATGCAGGTCTTCAAGAGATTGCTTACTGTCCTGTGCTTTCAGTTGAACCAGCGTCTGTTGATGCAGCTCCAGCTTTTTGTGATTGTCACCAATTGCGATCTTTAACTCTGCCAGACTGTGTTCATCTTTGGCCACCGCCAGCCTTAACTCACCCGCGTTGCGTTCGGCGTCTGTTTGCCGGGCGCTCAATGTTTGATAGCGTTCCAGCTCGGCATCCCATCGGCTCCATTCGGCAGAGATGGGTTTAATCGCCTGATTTTGTTCCAGCCAGAGATTAAGCTGTTGCAGCGCGGCAGTTTGTTCGGCCTGCCGATTTAGCAGGGCTTGATGTTCTTTTCCGGCACCGTCCAACGCTTGAAGCAATTGATTTTCTTCTGCGGACAACGTGCCGACAGCTTTCCGGATAACATCGATACGGGTATCCAAGGCCCGCGCTTTAATTAATACCGGTTGCGCCAGCTGCTGTTGCTGTTCGGCTTCGGCTAATGCACCTGCCCGAGTGCTGAGCTGTTCCTTTGCCGTTTGCAGTTTTATGTCAGCGGCAGCTTGCTGATCGACGCTGTCTTTGTATTTTTGTTGGGCATCAAGGTGCTCGGCATTTGCCGTTTGGTACTGAGCTAACAGTGGTCTTAAAGGCTGCGTGGCTTCGACTTTTTGCATGAGTTGCCGCTCGACTTCTGCCGCATCCCACGCTTGTTGGCTGCCGGTAAGAATGTCACGGGCAACTCGCTCGGCTTCTTGCCGTTTTTTCAGTTCGGCATACCAATCGACGATTTTTTGGTTGCTTGAGATTTGTTGATCCAGATCGGCCAACTGGGCTATGAATTGGTCGCGTTGTTGTTCCAGCAGTTGCCGGGCTTCTTCATCCAACGGAATTTGATCCTGCATCCTGTTTATAATCAGGGTTAGCGCATCTTTTTCCTGTCTGGCGCGTTCGAATGCGGCGATGGACAGTTCGGAATAAAGTTCGGTGCCGGTGATGCGCTCCAGCAAACTGGAACGCTCGTCTTTTTTGGCTTTCAAGAACGCGGCAAAATCGCCCTGAGCCAATAACACCGAGCGGCGGAACTGGTCGAAGTTAAGGTCGATCAGTTCGCAGATCTTCTCCAGCGTATTTTTCTTGCCCTGACCGATGCGCTGGCCGTCGTCAATCTTGCTCAACGTGACTTCCTGCGCCTGCAAGCGCCCGTCCGCTTTGCCTCGGGCTTTGCTGACTTCCCAGCGCGCCCGGTAGTGATGCTTGTCCTTGCCGATAAAATCCACTTCGGCGTAAGCGTTGCTGGTGCCCCGGCGTAATATCGAGCGCACATCAGTACTGACCACGCGCAGACTTTCATCCTCGTCTTTATGGCCTACCGCAAAACCGTGACCGTCCGGCAGGCGCGGGATTTTGTCATAAAGCGCCAAACACAGGGCGTCCAGGATCGTGCTTTTACCGGCGCCGGTTTGTCCGGTAATGGCGAATAATCCGGCTTGCTCCAGTGGCCCCGAATTCAGCAAAATCTCAAACGGCTCGGCCAAGCTTGCCAGGTTTTTTCCGCGTATCGCTAAAATGCGCATTATTCTGTTCCTTGCAGGCTTTCAACCAATTCGTTAAATAGCGCATTCATGGCTTCGGGCGCGTCCTTGTCATATTTGTTTTGATAGCAGCGCTGGAAAACATCCAGCGGTTGCAGTTCTTCCAGGCGTTCTTCGATTTTTAAATCGGCAAGGCTTTTTTCGCTGCCGCTGTAAGCGGTGGATATTTTCAATAAGCGCACCGGTAGTTTGGAGATGACTTCTTCAATCTGCTGCCGCAATCCCGGCTCCGGCTTTTCCAGCCTGATGCGCAATTCAAGCAGCGGCCGTTGCTCGATCGGCAAATCATCAAGAATCAGGTTTTCCAAGTGTCCGATCACCTCAGACAAAACGGCAAAATCTTTGCCGTTGGGAATCCTTAATAATTGAACGCTACGGGGGATTTTAACGGCGACGGTTTCAACCGGCTGCCCTGCCCGAACATCGACTTGGACAACCTGATGCAAATAATCGGTTTCATCAAACGACAGCGGAATCGGCGAACCGCTGTAACGAATATGCTCGTTCGCGCCGACTTTTTGTGCCAAGTGGAGATGGCCTAATGCCACATAAGCAATGTCATCGGGAAATAATTCAACTGGCAGCGCATGCTGGTTGCCGCCCAGTATTTTGCGTTCGCTTAATTCAGACACCGCGCCGTTGACCATATAACAATGCCCGGTCAAGATCAGGCTTTCTGCGTTGCTTGCCTTTTGTTGCAGCTGCGAAAACAGTTCGGCATACAGCGTTTTCATGCCGGAGATTAACGGATCGGTGTCTTGCTCTCCCGTTGGCAAATCGGCATTGCGTAAAAACGGCATGGCTCCGCACCAGGCTTTAACCTCGCCCGCCGCATTGGTCAGAGGAACCAGCAAACGATCCCAATCGATATTGCCCTGAGCCTCGCGCGACAAGCCGCCGACGACGGTAACGCCCAGCGCATTGAGTATCGGCGATGGCGCATCCAGCCGGGAAGCGGAATCGTGATTGCCACCGATTAAAATAATATTCAAATTCGGCAGCCGGGTTCTGGCTTTGACCAGAAAGTCATAAAGCTGAGATTGCGCGGCGGAGGATGGATTTGCCGAATCGAAAATATCACCGGCAACTATCAACGCGTCGGCCTGTTTGTTGTGCATTTCATCCAACAACCAGTCCAAAAACTGCTGATGTTCCAGTTGCCTCGAAACACCATGCAGATGATGGCCGAGATGCCAGTCTGCGGTGTGAAATATTCTTAACATTGCTTTTCTTTTTTAGATGATTCGATGGTGAGCAATATAACAAAGCTTAGCTGTCTGTAGCGGATCATTTTTTTAATCGACAAATAATTCGGCAAAATTCACCGAATTTTGCCACGGTAATAGCCGGTCATTTGAGTTGCAAAGCAAACGTTAACGTTGCAACTCCGACCAAACATTACGAATAGGATGCGGTTACTTAGCGAGGAAAAAGAATAGGCATTTCACGCGAACGATGGGCGTCGCTTAAGCCAATTGTCTAACCGATTTGCATCTAGGATAACCGGTACATCCCCAGAACTGTTTACCTTGATTGCCGCCTTGCCGCGCAGTTCGCAATGTCATTGGCAAGCCGCATTTTGGGCATGAATTATCATCTTGCCGCTGCTTTTCCTCGACCAACGTTTTGATATGCTGAACATGATCGATATGGGTTCTGATTGATGGCTTTAACCGACCAAACTGAATCTTGGTGCAAATGGTCAGAACATCACTATCACTTAAAATGGCCTGCCTCTTGGTTTTTATAAAGCGGATATAGCCCATCCCATAAACAACATTGTCCGGCATTGCGGTTTTAAACGTACTATCGCCGACAAAAACCACCACCGAAAGCACCTCATCCGGCTCAAGTTCCAGGGCAGACCGCAGTGTCTCGGTGTGTTTGTAGTTCTGATGTAGCGGATTTTGGAAGGTGTTGGTGTGCCGGTAAATTTTCTGCGTCCAGTTTTTTTGTTGAATACTACCGAATATCCAGCCTTTCATATTCTTAGTCTCGACCACGAAGACCCCATATCGCGACACAATAATGTGGTCGATTTGGGTGGTTCCGCCTTCTGTTGGCAGCGTTACGTTCTTGAACAACGTGTAGACTTTTTTATCCAAAAAAAACCTTGCTGCCAGGTTAACCCTAAGCTCACCAAACACGCCTTTCATGAAAGGCGATTTCAGGAATGCAATCAGAAAAGGCAGAGGGATCATCCACCAGTAGGCGCTTAATATTTGACTGAACATTTGGGGCATAATTGATGTTGCGTTCATTTAGAGGAGTCCTTGTGTTGGTTTGGGTATATCGGTTAATAATCTCAGCATTGCTTGTGCACTCACGCAAACACCCAAGTTCGGCAGCTCGGTAGCTGTGCAATGACATTAGGAGCCCCCTTAACGTTACTATATTGCATCAACCACTGTTATTGAGATTGAAAACATGGCCTTCTATTTTTTCTAGCGATTCAATGAAAACGCGAAAGCTGGGGTCTTTTTGGGCTACGGCATCAATGTGTTGACGCTTTTGAAAAGGCTGGCTGAGTTTATTGTAGCAAGGTTGGTTTTTTTCAATTCTTGAAAAGGCCTTATCTTTGTCCTTATTCAATAAATAATAAGATAACACCTTGGCGCAGCCAGTGATTTTAGGGCTTTTCAGCGACTCTTTATTATAGTGGGCATAAAGCCAGCATTCTATGGAATGGACACTGACTGCAAAGATAATCCTTTCTGCGTGTTCCTCATAAAATCCTGTTTCACCGCTCTCGATAGTGGCAACCAATTTGGCAATAACATTAGTTATCAAAACTTCCGGCGTTAATGGTTGATTGTCCACATCAAATTGGGAAACATCAAAGTTTTTTTCATTAGAAATATCAGTATCGACTTGAATAACAATAAACTCGCAATTGAGGACATCGGCTCGAAAATCAGAGTGATCCAAATAATCTAACAGCACCGTCCAATTGCCAAAGCCTCTTTGCTTTTGATCTGTTTCATCATATAGCGGATGTGAATAGTTAATTTCGCCTTCGAGGTCTAGGCTTTCAAAATAACCACACAAGATATTTTCAATAACTACCTGATCGGTAACGCCTTCACCTGCTATGCTAAATTGATGCATAAGGCTTAAAATCCTTTCGGCAGTCCGCCTAAATAGCCTCTTAAAAAGGCCTCTGACAGTTTTAAGCTCTCATATTCGCCTTTACTGTTTTTAATTGACGAACGTGGTTTGTCTTTTAATTCGATGCGTTTAATACGGGTATGTCCACTGTCTTTTTTACGTGATACCACTAACAAACGTTGTTCATCATCACCTAAATCAATGCCGTCTAAAATCGCCGGGTTATGAGTGGTTACAAAAACTTGTTTGTCGTATTTTTTTGATAAACGCACTAATTCTTTAATTAGTTTGGTACACAGCTTGGGATTAAGCGAAGTATCAATATTATCGATAGCAAATATTTTCGGGGTGTCGTCTGAGACCATCAACGCAATATAAAACAGCACAAACAGGAAACCTTCATTGGCACTACGTTGGTCAAAGGCCATAGTTAAATAGCGGTCGGTGATGGTTACTTTGTCTTCCGATTGCGATAAATCCTTGGGTATTTCGAGTCCGGCGTACCAATCGAAAAGTTGCAAACTAGCATGGATGTCTTGCCTCTGCTCTGACGATTTACTTTGAATAACTTTTAAGAGTTTCAGTAAGCCTTCGCCATTAATGCCTAACGGTTCAATTTGGCCTTCTTTGTAGAAGTTTCTTAGTGTGGTGTTTTCGGGGGAGTAAATAATGAATTTTTTTATTTCCTTTTCTGATTTATGCCCAATTACAACTCCTTCTGAAACAAAACGATCGAGCATATCTTTAAAATTCGTCTCAAAATCTTCCACAGAAAAACTGGATATTAAATTATTTTTTTTATCTTTTTTGTCAATCGCTACAGATGATATTGTTTGTTGAACTTCATCATTCTCGATAGACTCCCACGGCGCATTTTTAATAAAAAAATACGCATCTTCAGAGGGATATACTTCCCATTTTGAATAGGGCTCGTTGTCATTATAAAGATAATATTCTGTCTTAAAATTA
>Ga0208882_1000691_pt1 | contig 14445 bp, 17 predicted proteins | sample LakWasMet14_LOW5_2_FD_183862 | JGI IMG/M metagenome (GOLD analysis project Ga0208882, IMG submission 183862) | Freshwater sediment methanotrophic microbial communities from Lake Washington under simulated oxygen tension - Sediment Metagenome... | ecosystem: Environmental > Aquatic > Freshwater >...
TGGCGATATCCGTGGAATATCGCGTTGTACTGACAGTGATTACGATAGGCGTTTTTCTGACCTTGTCCGGCTTATATTTAATGCTGTATTTGGTAGAGCATGGCTATTCATTCGAAGCCAACTTGAATTTAATGCTGGGTACATTCGTCGGTAACAGCCTGATTTGTATTTTAGTGATTTGGATGGGCTTGCTGATTGGCAAGCAGATTTAATAGACGAAAGACAAAGGGCAAAGGGCAAAGGGTTAAAGGTGAAGCTCTAATGCTGCCCCATGCTTTTTTTGCCTTTAGCCTTTTGTCTTTCGCCCCAATATATTTTAATTTTAAGGTAATAATTTAATCATGTTAGATCCGCGCTTATTCAGAACCGAGCTTGATTTTGTTAAGGAACAACTCAACAGACGTTCATTCGATTTTAACCCTGAGTATTACTCCGAATTGGAAGCCCGCCGTAAAGATATCCAGGTTAAAACCCAGGAATTGCAGAACGAACGCAACAGCAGTTCAAAAGCCATCGGCATTGCCAAATCCAAAGGTGAAGACGTGCAGCCGCTGTTGGATCAGGTTCAGCATTTGGGCGATGAACTGAAAGCCGCGGAAAACGAATTATCCGATATTCAGGCGAAAATGACCGCCCTGATGGAAGGCATCCCCAACATCCTTGATGAGTCCGTGCCGAACGGCAAAAGTGAAGACGACAATCTCGAAATCAGCCGCTGGGGCGAAATTCCGAGCTTTGATTTCGAACCTAAAGACCATGTTGATTTAGGCGCAAAGATAGGTATGGATTTCGAGCTGGGCGCGAAAATCGCCAGCGCACGATTTGTGGTATTAAACGGGCCGCTGGCGCGTTTGCAACGGGCCATCATCCAGCTGATGCTCGACACCCATACTTCCGAACATGGCTATAGCGAAACCTACGTGCCATTCCTGGTCAATGCCGACAGCCTGCGCGGCACCGGCCAGCTGCCGAAATTTGAAGCCGATTTGTTCAAGGCCAGCGACGATCCCGGCTTATACCTGATCCCGACTGCCGAAGTGCCGGTCACCAACATTGTCAGGGACGTGATTATCGACGCCAAAGACCTGCCGCTTAAATTTGTCTGTCATAGCCCTTGTTTTCGCAGTGAAGCCGGTGCCTACGGCCGCGACGTAAGAGGTATGATCCGTCAGCATCAATTTGAAAAAGTCGAGATCGTACAAATCGTAAAACCTGAAGATTCAGCGGCGGCTCATGAAGAGTTAACTAATCACGCCGAAGCCGTTCTGAAAAAACTGAACCTGCCTTTCCGCAGGATGTTGTTATGTGCAGGCGATACCGGCTTTTCATCAAGCAAAACCTACGACCTGGAAGTGTGGCTGCCGGGGCAAGGCGCTTATCGGGAAATATCATCGTGCAGCAACTTCAAAGACTTTCAGGCGCGCCGCCTGCAAGCGCGCTGGCGCAACCCTGAAACCGGCAAGCCCGAGCTGGCGCACACTCTGAACGGCTCCGGCTTGGCGGCGGGCAGAACCCTGATTGCAGTCATGGAAAATTACCAGGATGCAGAAGGGCGTGTTCGTATTCCTGAGGCATTGCGGCCTTATATGGGAGGGGTGGAAGTTATTGGATAATTCTTGATGCGGACGAGGCAGCCGAGTAGGCCGGGCAACATCTTTTTGTTGCCCGGCATTTTGGCTAACAAAGAGCCGATACTCAGAATAAATTGGGTAAATCACGAGCGCCATGTATGACGCAGACAATCTGGATCCCGTCCGGCACGGTACGATACAAAATCAAGTAATTGCCCACCTAAAAATAGCGAAGTTCAGGGGCAATATCAGGCCTCAACCGGCCCCATCAACGGATTATCTGCAAGCGCCTGGAAGTGCCGCTCAATATCGTCAAGCACACGATCCGCGGCTACTGGGTTACCCTGAGCGATATAAATCCATATCTCAATCAGGTCTCCCTCGGCTTGCGCGGTTCGTTGAATCACAGGTATAAAGACTAATGTTTCTAATGCTGCTCTGTGTCTCGGGACAAAAGCCGTTGCCGGGCTTTTGCTTTAATTGCGGTTATATCGATCAAATGACCAGGGGCGCTGTCTAGGCCGGCCTGCCAAAGGTTACGCAACTCCTCAATTTCATTCTGTTGTAAGGAACGCTTCAGTTTCCAATCGCGCAAAGCCTCGCGGATAACCTCGCTACTGCTGGCATATTCACCGCTTTCAACGCACTGGCGGACGATCGCCGCCATTTCAGGGGTTAAAGCGATACTTAATTTTTCAACATGAGCCATGATAAAACCTCCTAATCTCATGGTAGTAATAATTCCTTCCAATAGCAATATCCCTGAGTTTTTATGATCAGCGCAACCGTTTTCCGCTCACCGCATCATAAATAGCGGTTTCCTGTCCAAGTTCGCCGACTTTGCCGTGGACGATAAAAATATCGGAATCGGCAAAGGTTTTTAGCAGTTTCCTTGAATCTTTGATGGCCGGCCGGGTAGTGGGGTTGGCGCTGGTGGAGACTAGCGGACTGCCGAATTGGGCGCATAAAGCTCGGGCTATCGGATGGTTGGTCACTCTGACGGCTAGGGAGTTATGTCCGCCTGTCAGCCATTTGGGTGCCCAAGGTTGGGTCGGAATAACCCAGGTCACGGGACCTGGCCAAGTCGGTGTGATCCGCTCAATAATGGCTTGATTCAAGACGAGGTAAGGGCGCAGCTGTTCCAGCGATGAGGCGATCAGTATCAGACCTTTTTCTATCGGGCGCTGTTTGATGGCGAGCAGGTTCATCACCGCCATTTCATCGAGCGGATCGCAGCCTAAGCCGTAGACGGCTTCAGTCGGGTAAGCAATTACCTCTCCAGCTTTAATATGACGAACAGCATTTTTTATTTTGAAGCCGGAGCAGTAGGGCATTTGAGTTGGGTTTTAAAGCTTCACCGCGAAGAACACGAAAAAGTAAAACTTCGTGTTCTTCGCGGTGAATTAAAGTTTTTTAAGCTACTTAGGCCCTTGCACATCCGCCGGATCGCCTTCATACGGCGTTGCATATTTGCAGTCTTTTTGCGGACAAACCTTTTCCACGCCGCGCCGTTTAGTTTCTTTGACGGTCAGAATAGGCCATGCACATTCCGGGCAGCTTTCTTTTATCGGCGCATTCCATAAGGCATAATCGCATTTTGGATATTCCGAGCAGGAATAGAATATCTTGCTGTTTCGCGACTTACGCTTGAGTATATTGCCTTGTTTGCATTGCGGGCATTCGACTCCGGTGTCTGACGGTTTTTCCAAAGGCTCGATATGCTTGCATTTGGGATAGCCGCTGCAACCGATAAATTTGCCGTAACGTCCGGTCTTGATCACTAAAGGCGATTCGCATTTAGGGCATACGCGGCCTTCCACAACTTCGGGTTCGTCGGTCGCGCCCGTATCATCATTCAGGTTCCGGGTGTATGAGCAATCGGGATAATTGGTGCAGCCGATAAACCGGCCGTTTCTGCCTAAACGGATGGACAGCGGACTGCCGCAATCCGGGCATTTTTCGTCGATAGCTTCCTGGGTGACATCCTTGCGCTGGACGCTCTCTTCTTTTTCATGGATCAGCGTGCTGAACGGCGTCCAAAAATCACGCATTAAAGGGATCCAGTCTTTTTCTCCCCGGGAGACAGCATCCAGTTCATCTTCAAGATTGGCGGTAAAACCGTAATCGACATATTTGGTGAAATGCTCGGTCAGGAATTTGTTGACGATTCTCCCGACATCGGTCGGATAGAAGCGTTTGCCTTCCAGGATGACGTATTCACGGTTTTGCAAAGTCGAAATGATCGACGCATAGGTTGACGGCCTGCCGATACCGTGTTCTTCAAGCGACTTGACCAGGCTGGCTTCGCCGTAACGAGGCGGTGGTTCGGTGAAATGCTGTGCTGCATTGATGTCGTTGAGCCGGACCGGACGGCCTTCTTCCATCGGCGGCAGGAAACTTTCCTTGTCGTCGCTTTCATTGCTATCGTCTTTTCCTTCCAGATAGGCAGCCATGAAACCGGGATGAGCGATTGTGGAGCCGGTGGCCCTGAATACGTGCTTGCCGCCGGCGCAGGTCAAATCGACGGAAACCATATTCAGCGTGGCATGAATCATTTGGCAGGCGATAGTGCGCTTCCAGATTAGCTCATAGAGTTTGAATTGCTCAATACTTAAGTGCTCTTTTAACTGGCTCGGCAAATATCTTGGATAGGTCGGGCGTATCGCTTCGTGCGCTTCCTGGGCGTTTTTCGACTTGGTCTTAAAAACTCTCGGCTCTTTAGGCACGTTTTCAGCGCCGTAGTTTTCGGCAATCAGCGCGCGGATTTCTTCAACGGCGTCTACCGACAGGTTGACCGAGTCGGTACGCATATAAGTGATTAGACCTGCGGTTTCACCGCCTATGTCAATACCTTCATACAGTTGCTGGGCAACAATCATGGTGCGTTTGGTGGTAAAGCCCAGTTTGCGCGAGGCTTCCTGTTGCAGAGTTGAGGTGATGAACGGTGGGGCAGGGTTGCGTTTTTGCTGTTTCTTTTCCAGCTTGGCAACCATTAATTGGCCGTCAGCGGCATCCAGCAGGGTTTGCCTGGTTTTTTCCGCCAGCTCTTCATTAGTAATACTGAATTGCGTGACTTTTTCGCCGTCAAACTGAGTTAATTTAGCTTTAAAGGCTTGATCTTGCGCGGTCAGTGCGGCATCTATCGTCCAGTATTCGCGGGATTTAAAGGCTTCAATTTCCAGTTCGCGCTCGACGATCATGCGCAAGGCGGGGCTTTGCACTCGGCCTGCGGACAAGCCGCGACGGATTTTTTTCCATAATAACGGCGACAGGTTAAAACCGACCAGATAGTCTAAAGCGCGGCGTGCCTGTTGAGCGTTGACCAAGCTAATGGCGACTTGCTCGGGGTTGGCAATAGCTTCGGTGACGGCTTTTTTAGTGATTTCATGGAAAACAACCCTATGCACCGGCTTGTCTTTTAATAGTTTTTTCTCTTTCAATAATTCGAGCAAATGCCAGGAAATAGCTTCCCCTTCTCTATCAGGGTCAGTCGCCAGATATAAAGTGTCTGCGGTTTTAAGAGCTTTACTGATTGCTTGGACATGTTTTTGGTTGCGATCGATCACTTCGTATTTCATTGCGAAGTCGTGGTTCGGGTCGACGGCGCCTTCTTTTGGGATCAGGTCGCGGACGTGCCCGTAAGAGGCTAAAACTTGAAAGTCTTTGCCCAGATATTTTTCTATGGTTTTGGCTTTTGCAGGCGATTCTACAATGACGAGGTTCTTACTCATTTATTTAAAAAGATGAAAGGCGAAGGGCTAAAGACGAAGGGCGAAGGGCTAAAGGCGAAAGTGTACGTTTTTTGCCTTTAGCCCTTCGCCCTTCGCCTATTTTTTAATGCAAATAAGTTGGAATAAGGTCATAGACAATATCTTCCATTCTGGAGAAAGCGACTTCCTCATCAGGTTGGCTGAGCAATACCATCAGCACTATCCACTTTAGCTTTTCCATGGACAGTTCTTCATTTTCAAGAGCCATAGCCCGATCGATGACAATCTCCCGGTTGGCAGAACTCAGGATCCCGTTATGCTCAAGGAACATAATCATATTGCGGGAATCAAGATCCAGCCGGGCTTTCTCTTGACTGCAAAAAATGCGGAAGGTAGGCGATACGGATGCATTGATTGCCCGTTGCAGGCTTAATGATTCCAGCCAGTCAAAAGCTTTATTGACTTCGATTTGTTCAAAGCCCGCTTCAAGTAATTCTGTCTTGACGATATCACTATCAGGAAGAATTTCAATTTCATCTTCCATATAGTTTTCGAATAAGTACATCAGGACATCAAAAATATTTTCTTTCATAAGCTCTTGGTTGTTTATTTGATTCGGGTATAGCAGCCGCCGACGCTTGCTTCTATATAGCCTTGCAGTTCCAGAATCAGTAACATTGACGAAATAACTTCGACGGATTCGTTGGCATTTTCAACCAGAGTATCGATAGAAGTTGGGCTAAACATGACAAGATTCAATAATGTTTGCTGCTCCAGGTCAAGCGTTGATTGCATTGTCGGCAGGGCGAAATCCTCATCCTGTTGATTATATTGACTTAGTTCCTCAAGAATATCTTGGGTTGTTTCGACAAGTTTCGCGCCTTCACGGATTAAGGCATTGCAACCGCGGGCCAGCGGGTTGTGAATGGAGCCGGGAATCGCGAACACTTCGCGGTTTTGTTCGAGGGCCATGCGTGCAGTAATCAGCGAGCCGCTTTGTTTGGCGGCTTCAACCACCAGCAAGCCTTGGCACAGGCCGCTGATAATACGGTTTCGTCTGGGGAAATGGTTGGCTTTGGCGGTCGTGCCGGGCGGAAATTCCGAAATCATCGCGCCGGTATTGACGATTTCAGTGGCTAGGGCCTTGTGACAGGCCGGATAGACGCGGTCCAGCCCGGTTCCGGCTACGGCAATGGTATAGCCGTTGGTTTTTAATGCGCCTTGATGGCTCTTAGCGTCTATACCTAAAGCCAGTCCGCTGGTAATCACAAAACCACAGTGACTCAGGGTCTTGGCGAAGTTGAAAGCGATTTCCAGTCCTGAAGTCGAGGGATTGCGGCTGCCCACGATGGCGATTTGCGGCAGTGCTAATAGTTCGGGGTTGCCGCGTACGAACAGAATAGGCGGAGGATCGGAGATTTCTTTTAATTGCAGTGGATAGGCTGCATCATTGAGGGTGATCGCGCTGTTGTTTTCTTGGCTCAGCCAGCTCAGGTCATAATCGATCAGCGACCAGTCAGGGTTCTTGATCGCATTAACGATATCGCTTTTTAGGCCTAATGCGCTCAGTGCGGATGCTGATTCAGCAAATAATTGCGCCGGGGTATGGCTTTCAAGTAAGCGGAGAAAAGTTCGGCAGCCAACGCCTGGCGTGCGCAATAGCGCAAGCCAGTATTTTATGTCGTCGATTTGTTGTGCAGGAATGTTCAGGGAGTTCTAACTTTATCTAAAACATGAAGAGCCTGAGTCGCTTTCATAACCAGAGCATAACTGACACGCTCAAACGGGCGGAAGACCATCAGGGTGCCGGCAATTTCATCGGGAAGATTAACGGCATCGTTTTTAATCGGGCTATAGTTATCCCGGACAATCTTGCCGGCTTTATAAATGTCCAGTTCGTGTCCGGCTAAGAGGCCATCGGCAGTACCTTTGTCGATGACGACCACATTATATCGGCCGATTTGGGAAACACCGCCAAGCACACTGATAATGCTGCCTTTTATGCTTTCTTCAGGTGGGTGAGGAAAATAATTTAAGGCCAGTTCCTCTTCTATAGCGGGCATGATCCGGTCGCCAATGCGGATTTCACGATCGGCTTTGGTTATCGCCAACGTTGCCGGATCGCCGGGTTGTTGCAATGAAGCCTCAGCAATGTATTGCGCTTCATAGCCCAGGATCTCTCCGCTTTCCGGACTGACATACGCGCTTCCGGGACGGTAAATTGTGTGGGACAGGGTATCTGTTTCGGTTATTGAGCGAACATAAACACGGTCGCCGATACCTATAATGAGATGTTCACCTGCAAAGTCAAGGACATAAGGAGCGTTGTTGAGTTCATCCTCTCCCACTACTTTGGGTGACGTCAGATAGCTGGCTATGTTTGCCGTAGGGATTAACCGGATAGCCTGTTCTAGCTTGGATTCACGAATGCAGGGCAATACCTTTCCGTCTTCGGAAACAGCAAATTCTTTACGCCCGTGTTTATACTCTTCCTCTTTAAGCACACAGGGAGCGTTGGTATTGGACTGAGTTTGAGCTTGAGGTAAATCGCTTCTGGAAAGACTAAGCTGCGGCTTGCCGTTTATCGTGGAAAAATAAAGTGTATCGCCCGGATAAATCAGATGAGGATTTTTGATTTGAGTATTGTGGCTCCACAGTTCAGGCCATTGCCAGGGGTGCGTTAAAAATTTACCGGCTATTTCCCACAAGGTATCACCTTTAGTAACCGTGTATTGATCGGGGTGGGACGGATTTATTTGTATTTCATCACGGGCTGTCCATGCCCGTGCCCCTGTGGGCGCTTTGCGTGCCGATCCGCTCCAGGCGGATTGGTCATCAGCCCATGCGCTTAAGCTGAGAAGCAGAGAAACTATCAATCCGGTGAGTGTTCGAAAAGCCATGCTGATTCCTGTAGAGTCTTTTTTACTATCTGAATTCAAAGTTTAGATGAATTCAGATAGAAATCTAGTCTGAAAATAAGTTATTGATCCGACAGGCTTAGAAGTTTTGCTCTTTTGGTGAAGTGTGACACCTAAACGGTGTCAGTTAGTGTGATTAGTTTGGCACTAAGTTTCCTATATTAGCAAGCGTCTAATTAACAGCGCGCCATCACTGCCGAAAGCTTGAATTGTTGTTGCTATGCCAATTATTGGATGTTGGAACGTGTTAGTGACCATTCCGGCATGGTTTAATGTAATGCTGTAGTTTGCAGCTTCCAAGAGGTCAGCAACTTCTTCAAGGCTGATTTCTTTAATGTCACCGGCTGATCTTGCAATATCTTTCTGCACTACTCCTTCGAAATATTCTTGCACATTTGATTCCGGTATAGTTGGGAGCGATTCATCAAAGTTAAAGTCTTTAAGTTTTTTCATGTCATCCATTTTGTTATTGTTCCGATTGTTTATTTTAGGAGGCGCAACCTTAACACACTAATCAAATGTGCATACGTAAAAATACTTACTAAGTCGTTGTTTTTAGGTAAGTAAATGGTGACTTACTTTTCATTGTCTCGCAATTCTTGAAGCCGTTCGCGTTCGATTTCCAGCCGCTGTTTGGCTATACGGTTCGATTCCCTCAAAAGCTGTTGCTCTTCTCGTTCTTGCCTTGCCTCAGGGCTGTAATAGAGCTGCGGCGCGCCGTATGAGTGCGGATTGTATTTATTGCTGTCTTTGTCATTATCGCGGTCGTAGGCAATAGCGTTTAACGACAGGGTGAGCAGTGTTGTTGCAATTAGTTTTCTCATGTCATTACCGGATTGGTTAAAAGTGGCTTAATTCCAATTCATAAACGCTTCTAAGGCGCTTTCGTCTTCTGGACTCAGCTTTGCCGCTTTCGGCGTTAAAAGGCCGTAAAGGGCTTCAGCTTGCCTTTTTGTGGCATTGTCAGCCGTGAGGTTGGACTTGCTGTTAAGGTAAAGCCGTGCAAATGTGTTGAGCTTGAAACAGTAGCCAGCCCAATTGATCGCCGCCGTTGTTTCTGTGATTCCATTTTTTTCGGCATAGTCTTTGTGATCGCCCATAACCAAAAGGCGTTCACTAAAATCAGGGTGACATTTTCCTATAGCTTTGTGAAATGCTTCTGATACAGGAGTTTTTTGTTTTCGGGTTGACTCCTTTTCTTCTGGGGTTAATAAGACCCCACCGTGTAGATGGGGACGTTGTCGTCCTCTGGTATGGCTACCAAATATAGGCACCATTTCAACAACGAACCAGTATTGGGGGATTTTTGAAAGTTCCGACAGCATAGCTTTGTCAATTTTGCGTTTGGTGTAGTCAATAAAGCCTTTTTTATTCTGGAGTGCTTTTTTAACAAATTCGGGCGTTAGGTTGGCAGTAAAGGGGGTTAGCAGGCGGTCGCTTTGCCCTGCCTGCTGTAACATGGCTAATTGATAAAAGACCGTCTTAAGTTCTGGTTTTGCATATCTCCATTCAGGTGCTTTGTTGAGGTGTTGCAACTGTCGTCTTGAGTCTTTAAGTTGTTCTCTACTTACCTGCGTGTTACTGGGTATAGAGTGTATTAAATCTATTATACTAAAGCCCGCGCTGAAACCGCCCACCGGGAACAGTGCCGCAAGCCTTACCGCTTCTAGTGTAGCGTCACTTCGGAATCTATTGACTAAAATAACTTTTTTGCTGGATTTTGTATTTTTCATTCTAGCCAATAGGTCAAAGAAAGGCCACTCTTCCCCATGCGTTTTTGTTCTAATTTCCATGATATAATTGTTCTACTTTCATGATTTGATATGTTCTAGCCGGTTGGGTTGCCGCCCTTATAACCGGCTTTTTATTGTTTAAATTTCCTGATTTTCATTTTGCTGCCGGATTTGAGGGGCTGGGTATTGCGGTTGCCTTCATTCTTCTAGGACTTCACCTTCCTCAGCCGGTCAGTATCAAATCATTAGTCAGTCAGTGCTTACTTAGTCACGCTGCCATATCATCATCGTCCTTGTTGTTAAGCGACTGCACCGCCTTGATCTCATCATCTGTCATCTTGCGAATGGTTAACGATGGTATTTCCTGCGTTGTCATTGTGCCGTCGTCCAAGTTCAAACAGCGGCGTTGAATATCGCTCGTGGACTTGAGCGAAACAGTTAGGGCGGCATAGGCACGGCTCTTTAGTGCGGCAGGTGTTGACGTATCGTTAATTAGTTCTTCGATTGCCAGCGTTAAGCCGTCTCTGATTGAGCGCGCCAGTGCAAGGTCGTCCTTGATCTGGCTTGCTATCGCGTTCTTAAGGTCGCCAACAAGTCCGCTATCCTCCAAAAGCTTCTGCTTGGCAGATTTGAGTGTGTCCTTTGATAACGCTCCTCTGGCAACATCCAGCTTCTTAAATTCGCGATATAGTGTTGAAGCACTAAGGCCGGTCTTTTCTGTAATAGATGCCAGCGTGTAGCCTGATTCTCTCAGGACTATGGCGCGTTTAAGGTCTGACTTAGCTCTCATATGGAGTGTAATATTTTAAACCTGCTGCTTTGGCTAACTTAATCGCAAGTCTGTTTGCGCAAATTTGTTTAATTGCGTTATTGCAAAGATCTTGAATATCTTCGAGGCTGTATCTGACTCGCCCTTTGTTATCCTTTAAGAAAGGAATACGCCCATACTTGATGACGTTGGGGCTTCTTGTGATTCTGCGGTTTTCCGAAAGCAATAGAGCAATGTCATTGGGGAACAGGTCGCTGTAATTGTTGCGCTGCAGCCAAGTGTTTATGTATCTAACCGCTTGGGTTGGAGTGAGCTGGTTATTAATCATTTGGAATCCCCTTGTTTTAAACTTTCAATGTGAGCTTTCGCCCACTGCTGGTAATTGAGTTCGGCTGTGTATTGAGCAGCGGCATGAAATGATGATTCCGGTAGTTCGCTGTTAACGATACCTTTCTGTTTCAAATGGTCACTGATTAAATTGAATAGGTAGGCGCTTAAATTTGTTGGGTCTGCGAAGTCAAATTGACCAATACCAGACTCCCAACTCAACTTGCTTAACGCTTTAAGGTGTTCCGTATGGATAAATGTTTTCATTGGTGCGTATCCACATTGCTGCATTGCATCATGCAGAAATTTATCTTTTGCGCGTTGCCGCTGCTTTACTTCAGCAAAAGTTAGATTTCTGCCATCAAGCAAAGGCTTAACGCCTCGTTTCTTTTTCGGTTCTTCCACTTCGATCTCCTTTAAAATGATATATATCGAATCGATAGTATATGCGCTTATTAATGGATGTCCATTTATTTTATAGACAAGGGTAAAACTCTTTGTTATTCTTTGACTACAGATTAAACGAACGTCTTGTAATGTAGTCAAAAGGGGAATCATCATGGCAAACGGCAAATTCATTGCTTACTATCGCGTTTCAACTCAAAAGCAAGGGCAAAGTGGTTTAGGGCTGGAGGCGCAACAACAAGCCGTAATGAATTATCTCAATGGTGGTGAGTGGGAGTTGATTAGCGTCTTTACAGAAGTTGAAACCGGCAAGGGTTCTGATGCCCTTGATCGTCGTCCGCAATTAAAAGCCGCTATCGATGCCTGCGGAAAACAAGGGGCGACTCTGGTTATTGCTAAGCTTGATCGATTGGCGCGTAATGTTCATTTTGTCAGTGGTTTATTAGAAACCCGCGTTGACTTCGTTTGTGCCGACATGCCGCAAGCCAACAAAGTGATGTTGCAAATGTATAGCGTTATGGCTGAATGGGAGCGTGATCAAATCAGCTCGCGGACAAAAGCAGCTCTTGATGCTGCCAAAGCGCGTGGCGTTGTATTGGGTGCTGCTGGTGCTGCGAACCTAAAGCCGAACATTGAGGAGCGTCAACAAGCCGCTGATGCCTTCGCCAGTAAGTTGAAAGGTAATGTCGAAGGTATGAAAGCACGGGGATTGACTCAACGCCAAATGGTTGCGGAAATGAACATGCTTGGTATCAAAACCGCTAAGGGTGGCGAATGGCGGCTGGTTCAATTGCAAAGGGTTATGCTGAGGTTTTAACCGGCTCAATTATGAGTCGGTTAAATTGCGGGTTAAAATTGCCAAGTGTTATTGCACCTTTGGCAGTGAGCTTGGGTTTTTATTTCCTCTCGTGATAATCCAACCACCAGCAATGAAAGTCCAGCCGTAAGCAATCCAGCAACTGCTTTGCCACCACTAATTCCCATTTTCTGTGTGATAGGTTTGGTGCGAATATTCCCCAAAGTATTGCAATGTGGACAATTCATATATGGATTTATGGAACCAAATTGCGATTCATTTCTTTGATCAGGGGTTTTAATGTTTTTTGCTTGGGGTTGCACTTTTTCCCCGTCTTTCCAAATATCAAACTCATTATCCATTTTCACTTGCTCACTTTAAGTTAAAAATCATTCAATAGCTCTTCCATTTTGGATGTGTCAAACCGTAATTAATTGAGTCTATCACTTCGGCTAACTTGCCTACGTCTCTTTTTCTGCTCCGGTCGTATACGGATTTCGCCAATGATTTATATTGATGACCACTAAGCGCGATAACTAAATCTTCTGGTGTATGCTGGTTAGCAAGATATGAACAGAAAACATGCCGGAATGAGTGAAAAGCGGTGTCCTTGTCTGCTACTCCTGCTTGGTCGCTGTAAATGCCGAACCATTGGGTGGCAAAGTTATTATGAGAATTATTCAGTTCTGGGAATAGCGTTGCTTCACCCTTTGCCTTTAAGTCATCAGCGTAATCAACTAAACCTGCGGTAATTAAATTTTGATGTATCGGGATTTGTCGCTTGCTGTGTTTGTTTTTTAGCTTCTTGTCTCCATCTTCGTTTATATCAATGCACCAGTGCTCAGCGTCGCCCGATGAGGCTTTTATCAATTTAATGTCGCTTGTGTGCAACTGACAAATCTCCGCAATTCTTGCGCCCGTATAAACTGCGATTAATGGTAGCCAAAATTTAATTGGGCTTGAGATGCCCTTAACATAGTTTTCTGAGGCTGGATTATTATCCTGTAAAAGCGTTTTCAATTCTTCACTTGTAAAAGCTCGTCTCCTTGATTCGTAATCTATATCACTTACTTCGTTATCAAGCGCATTAATTGCGGGCTGCAAAGATGATGCATCTTTGCGCTTTAATACCCAATTTAAAAATGCTCTGATTGTTTTCAGATCATCCCTTACAGTTCCCACACCTCTTACGACATAATCTAAAGTCTCGATCTCTGGCGCGTTAGTGAGAATCATATCAAGCGTAACACCTTTGAATTTTTTATAAGTCGGGTTTCCAAAATTTGAGGGTATTTTGTAGGCAATATCGACGTAATGGTCCATATCATCACGGGTCAATGACGCTGCTGGCTTATTACAGAAAACTGAGCGGAAAACATTTAATTTGTTTGGCTTCTGTCTTGCTGTCCCTTCGCCCCAACTTCCCTTTTTGCCCGGTGTCAGTTTGTGAGTTATGTAGTCAGCAAGATACTCAGATAATCTTTTGGGGTTGACGGGTGTTAATGCGACTTGGCTGGGAGCGGTGGCAATTGTCGCGAGTTGTGCTTGATGCAATTCTTCAGCGCGTTCATTTTGGCGTGCCAGTTCTGCGTCACTGGGTGCAAGCATCAAGCGATAAGCTTGTGCTTCTTTTTCAATGTCGCCACCGTGATCTATTACCGTTGTGTTGCCAAATATATCAACATGGGTAATGAGTTTGGTTTTTGAGAAATCATTCAAGAATGAATCATCCGGTTTGTGTGTTGCTAACAAGTCAGTGGCTTGAACTTTGTCAGCAAACAGGTTATCGAAAATCCGCTTTGCTCTTTCCGATGTGTTATCAGCTTTACTCATTAATTGGTCAACGATGCTTTCGAACTGCACCCTGAAAACTCTCGCTCTTTTGATAGCAAGTTTCCTTGAGTCAGTCTGAAGTGACCGTCTGATTTCCTTTTTATTTTCGAAGTGTGATTGTAGGTGCTTGGGAATGATGAAGCGGGCGTAATAAGTCCCGTGCCGATTCTTGCACATGTAAGCCATGCCGCTCATACTTTCGCCCTCTTAGTGTGTCAGGGGCGCGTAACCCCTAAATGTGACACCGCAAGAGCAAGAGCTTGAAAGCCTTAATAACAGTGGAGTTCCCAGACTGTCTAAAAACAGATAGAATTCCAGTATTCAAACATTATAGTGGAGAGTTTGTTGAGTATTCTATCTATTCTCGAGTTTCCAGATGAACG
>Ga0208882_1000693_pt1 | contig 14426 bp, 16 predicted proteins | sample LakWasMet14_LOW5_2_FD_183862 | JGI IMG/M metagenome (GOLD analysis project Ga0208882, IMG submission 183862) | Freshwater sediment methanotrophic microbial communities from Lake Washington under simulated oxygen tension - Sediment Metagenome... | ecosystem: Environmental > Aquatic > Freshwater >...
AGCGCGGTCATTAATAAAAATGCCAGCCCCACACGTGCAGCTTGCCTTAGCAACACATCCATGTCTTGACCACTGGCGCTATAAAGAATCACAAAACTTAACAAGGCAATCAGTAACAGCCCAATCATTAACGGAATATCAATGTGCAGCTTTCTAAGCAATGTGCCTAGCAATGACGGCGGTTGAAATTGTTCACTACGGGTTTCAGTCTGCATAACTTTCCTCTAAGAATTGCTTAATCACCTTGGCGGCAATAGGCGCGGCCGTTGAACCACCGTGACTGCCGTGTTCTGCAACCACGGCCACAGCAATTTTTGGATCATCCGCCGGTGCCAGGGCAATAAACAACGCATGGTCGCGTAATTTAAAGGGAATGTTGTTTTCGTTATAGGTCTCTTCCTGCTTGATGCTGTAAACCTGTGCCGTACCGGTTTTACCGGCAATTTGATAAGGAATACCTTTGCTAATAATCTTGGCGGTGCCATGTTCGCCATGTATCACATTGGTCATCGCCGCTATGATTTTATTTACATTATCGTTATTCAGATGCATGGATCCTTGATGCATTTCCGGCCCAGGCGACGTGTCATGTGCGCTAACAATTTTATCCACCAAAAAAGGCGTCACGATATCGCCATGATTGCCCAAGGTCGCGGTAGCACGCGCCAACTGTAACGGCGACACTTGCAAATAGCCTTGGCCAATACCTGTAATAATGGTTTCACCAGGGTACCACGCCTGTTTTTTCTGCTGACGCTTCCATTCCTGAGACGGCAACAAGCCGGTTTTTTCGCCAATCAAATCGATGCCTGATCTTTCGCCGAAACCAAACTGCTGCAAGAACCGATGCATTCTATCAATCCCTAAAACCGAGGCTAGATTGTAAAAATACACATCGCAAGATTCGGTAATAGCTTCATTCATATCCACTGAACCGTGTCCGCCTTTTTTCCAATCCCGATACTTGTGCGTGACATTCGGCAACTGATAGTAGCCCGGACAAAAATGCTTCTGTTCATAGCCAATGGCATTGTATTCAAGGCCTGCCAAGGCAATAAAGGGTTTCATCGTGGAGCCTGGTGGATATAAGCCGCGTAGTGCCCGGTTATAAAGCGGCTGACTATCTGAGGCCTGCAAGGCCTGATATTCATCATTGCCGATTCCAACCACAAAAGGGTTCGGGTCAAACCCAGGGCGGCTGGCAAGTACCAACACGCCGCCGGTTTTTATCTCTATCGCTACCACAGCGCCATTAAATTCTTCCAGGGCATCATAAGCGGTTTTTTGCAAATCAATATCCAAGGTCAGATAAAGATTAGCGCCTGGATCCGGGGCAACGGAGTTGACGGTATTGATGGCGCGAGCCTGTACATTGGTTTCTATCTCGGCATAACCAGTTTTACCGTGCAGTTGAGTTTCGTAAGCCGCCTCTATACCCAACTTGCCGATATACGTTGAGCCACGGTATTCGGCAGCTGGGAGATTTTTTATTTCCGCTTCGTTAATACGGCTAACGTAACCAAGCACATGCGACGACAGTTCCTTATAGGGATAATTCCTGACTAGTCGGGTTTTAATGTCAACCCCAGGAAAATAGGGCCTCATCACAGCAAATTTAGCAATTTCTTCGTCACTCATACCGATCAATAACGCCGTGCTGGTAAAACCTTTTTGGCGTTTACGCTGCCGCTGATATTGCTCGATTTTTTCATCAGAGATGTCTAACAACTTCTGCAGCCGAGCCAGCGTGTCATTAAGATCGGGTATTTGCTCAGGGATCAGCTCTAAGCTGAAAGACTGTGTATTCTCGGCTAAGACTTTGCCGTGCCGATCATAAATAATGCCTCGAGTAGGCACTAACGGCTCTATCTTGATGCTATTGTCTTTTGCCAACGTGGTGTAATGCTCGTGACCGACAATTTGCAGATAAACCAATCGAACGATTAAGCCGGAAGTCAAAAGCAAAATGAGTATAAACGCCGCAATAATGCGGTTAAGAAATAGGCGATTCTCTACCCTATTGTCCTTGATGGTATGAAAACGGGACATGTGCGAGCAATCGCCTATTTAAAAATGCGTGACCGGCGAACAAAGCGCAGAAGGGTAAATACTAGCGGCCAGCACAGCGTACCGGTAAACACCGGCAACCAGAAAGTCGCTGGAAATTCACCAGGCTGCTGAAGGTTTTTAATCAGAAATAATAAAAATTGGGACAATAACAGGCAGAAAAAAATAAACATGCCTTGCTGAGGCAAAGGAAATTGACGCAAACGCTTATGTAACATCAAGCAAAGATAAATAACTAATGAATAAGCCAGCGCATATTGGCCAAGCAGCCGACCCGTTAAAACGTCGACCAGTAACCCAAATGTCCAGGCATAAAAAATTCCGACGCGTTCCGGTATAGCCAGCGTCCAGTATATGAGCGCCAGCAACACCCAATCAGGATTAATCGCAGCGACAGCGTTTGGCCAAGGTAAGATTCTCAAACACATCGCTACCACAAGCGTAAAAAAGATACGGCCAAAACCGGTGTAATTATTCATACTTATTAACTTCCGGTGCTTTAATGTCAGTGGTTTGATCTTTAAGAAGTTGAACCGGCGCCTTGTTGCCCCAGACAATCAATAATTCTCTATTGCGGTCAAGCAAAGCCTTAGGTGTCGCAGTGACATTGATAAACGATTTGCTGTCGGCCGGATTAAAATTATCCACTACCGCCACAGGATAGCCGGCCGGAAAAGTGCCGCCCAATCCTGAGGTAATTAACAAATCCCCCGGCTGAATGTCTGCATTGGCAGGCAAATAAGGCAAGTTAAGCCGATTAAGTTGGCCGCTTCCGACCGCAATCGTTAATAAGCCATTACGATTAACCTGCACCGGAATAGCGTGACTAGGGTCAGTAATCAGCATAATTTCGGCGGTAAACGGCAAGGCACGGAAAACCTGCCCGACAACACCATTAGCATCCAACACCGGCTGTTGGGGGTGAACCCCAAAGCGAGTGCCTTTATTGACGACAACAATATGCTCGTAGGGCGCCATATTGATAGAGATTAACTCGGCAATTAGCACTTGCTCGCCAAGCTTGAATGAGTTTTCCAGCAATGCCCGTAAACGGATATTTTCTTTTTCCAGCGCGTCGAACTTCAGCAATCGAGTTTTATTGATAAATTGCTCTTCACGTAAGATTTCGTTTTCTTTTTTTAACGTGGAATAAGTGCTTGTTGCCTCAGATGCTTGATTGATCAGCCCGGATGGCATATCAACTAGATATTTTAGAGAATCGGTAAAAACGGACAGCGTCGCACGAACAGCATCAAGCCTCGGACTGCCATGGTCCATTGCCAATAGTGCAACTGACGCAATAACGGCCACTAGCAGACGAGTGTTGATTGATGGTCCAGTGGCAAATAACAGTTTTATGACGGTATCCCTCGGCAAGTAACTCCTAATATTGCCAGCACTACTGCCTCCCTGCAGCGGTTAGATCGGTTAAAATTCTTGGACCGGGCTTCCCCCGGTCCAAGATGTAAGCCATTTAGATAAAGTGCTTACGTCGGTATTCTTGTTTACTGATTCAGACGCAATTTATCCGGCCATAATAAATTCAGGGCTTGAACGCGCCTGCATTACAGACTTAAAAAACTTACTCAGCGTTATTCTAATGAAAAAGTTGAAACACCTTTTTTATCGAGCATTTCCAACACCATACCGCCGCCTCTGGCCACGCAGGTCAAAGGATCATCAGCAATATGCACCGGCAAACCAGTTTCTTCAGCAATCAAACGGTCAATATCTTTTAATAAAGCACCGCCGCCGGTTAAAAAGATACCGCGATTAGCAACATCGGAACCCAACTCTGGTGGAGTTTGCTCCAATGCCAGCCTAACCGCACCGACGATACCGGACAATGGCTCTTGCAGCGCTTCAAGAATTTCATTGCTGTTTAGTGCGAAACTGCGCGGCACACCTTCAGCAAGATTGCGACCTTTCACTTCAATTTCTTTCACCTCACTGCCAGGGTAAGCCGTGCCGATTTCCATTTTGATTCTTTCCGCAGTCGCTTCACCTATTAATGTGCCGTAGTTTCTACGGACATAATTGATGATAGCTTCGTCGAAACGATCCCCGCCGATACGCACCGATGACGAATACACAATCCCGTTGATCGAGATAACAGCTACTTCAGAAGTACCACCGCCAATATCCAGCACCATCGAGCCGCACGCTTCATCAACCGGCAAACCGGCACCGATCGCAGCCGACATCGGTTCTTCGATTAAATAAACTTCACGCGCACCAGCCATCGCCGCAGATTCGCGGATGGCGCGGCGTTCCACTTGTGTCGAGCCGCAAGGCACGCAGATTAAGATGCGTGGACTCGGCCGTAAGAATTTACTTTTGTGAACTTTTTGAATGAAATACCGCAACATCCTCTCGGTCACCGCAAAGTCGGCGATTACGCCATCTTTAAGAGGGCGTATTGCAGTGATGTTTCCAGGCGTCCGCCCCAGCATTTGTTTAGCTTCAAGACCGACTGCGGCAATAGTCTTAGCACCACGGATTTTATCTTCCTTAATCGCAACCACTGAAGGCTCATTAAGCACAATGCCTTGGCCTGGAATGTAAATCAATGTATTGGCCGTCCCTAAGTCAATCGAAAGATCATTTGAGAAGAGACCGCGAATTCTTTTGAACATTTTTACCTGTATCCTGTGGGGAATAGAAATTGCACTACTCTATCAATCAAGCGGGTATTTGAGCAAGATATAAAGTATCATTATTGCCTCCCTGAGACTGTCTAAACCATAAACAAAGGAGCTTTGTGTGTCCTTAACAGCAAGCGATGTGAAGAAAATTGCGCATCTGGCGCGGCTAGGCATCGACGACCAAGATGTCGAGTCTTACGCAAATGATTTATCCGGAATGCTGGATCTGATGACTCAGATGAGTGAGCTCGATACCAACAACGTCATCCCAATGGCCCACCCACTGGACCAAATACAACGATTACGGCCCGACGTCGTCACTGAACATAATCAACGCGAGCATTTCCAAGCCATTGCACCACAAGTCGAAGACGGACTTTATCTGGTGCCAAAAGTCATTGAGTAAAGGAAACCCCTCCCATGTACAACCTTACCATTGCCGAGCTGGCCAAAGGCCTGCGCGCCGGCGAATTTTCCAGCGTTGAACTGACGCAAACTTACCTACAAAGAATTCACCAACATAGCGAGCTCAACGCCTATGTTACCGTCACTGACGAGCTGGCCTTACAACAAGCCCAAGCCGCTGACGCCAAATTAGCCAGTGGCGACGCAAGCCTACTGACCGGCATCCCGATCGCCCAAAAAGACATTTTCTGCACACTAGGTGTAAAAACGACCTGCGGCTCGAAAATGCTGGACAACTTCATCGCGCCTTACAACGCCACCGTGGTCGACAAACTCAATCAGGCCGGTGCGGTGATGTTGGGTAAAGTCAACATGGATGAATTTGCGATGGGCTCATCGAATGAGACCAGTTATTACGGCCCCACCAAAAACCCCTGGAACACCAATACCGTACCCGGCGGCTCGTCCGGCGGCTCGGCCACCGCGGTTGCTGCGCGTTTAGCGGTTTGCGCCACCGGCACCGATACCGGCGGCTCGATTCGTCAACCTGCGGCGCTGTGCGGTATCACCGGCTTAAAGCCGACTTATGGCCGTGTGTCGCGCTACGGCATGATTGCCTACGCCTCCAGCTTGGATCAAGGCGGCCCGATGACCCGTAGCGCCGAAGATGCAGCTATCCTGTTGCAAACCATGGCCGGGTTTGATGAAAAAGATTCCACCAGCGTTGATCAACCTGTTCCTGATTACCTGGCTGACCTTAACAAACCATTGACCGGTTTAAAAATCGGCCTACCCAAAGAGTTTTTCACTGCCGACTTAAACAGCGATATGGCAGCAACGCTTGAAGCAGCGATTAACCACTATCGCCAGCTGGGTGCTGAAATTAAAGAAATCAGCATGCCCACTTTGAAGATGGCGATTCCCGCTTATTACGTTATCGCACCTGCAGAATGCTCCGCCAATTTGTCACGCTTTGATGGCGTGCGTTTTGGTTATCGTTGTGAAAATCCTGCTGATTTAGCTGACCTTTACACACGCTCACGCGGCGAAGCATTCGGCAAAGAAGTTAAACGCCGTATTTTGATGGGTACTTACGCGCTGTCTGCCGGCTATTACGACGCTTACTACATCAAAGCCCAAAAAGTCCGCCGTCTGATTAGCGATGATTTCAAAAACGCGTTAGCCGAAGTTGACGTCATCATGGGCCCGGTCACACCGACACCTGCATTTGGTATCGGCGAAAAACTGGCCAACCCGATTGAAATGTATTTGTCAGATATTTACACCATTGCCATCAACCTCGCTGGCTTACCGGCCATCTCCATCCCGGCCGGATTTATCAATGGCTTGCCCGTGGGCCTGCAAATCATCGGTAATTACTTTGATGAAGCCAGACTGTTAAACGTTGCACACCAATATCAACAAGTCACTGATTGGCATCAACAAACGCCAAAAGGTTTTGAATAAGAGGTAACGGTCATGGCAAAAATCACCGAACTGTCGCAATTGGATTTAAATGGCACCTACAGTTACGCCGATTATTTGACTTGGCAATTGGCGGAAACGGTAGAACTGATCAAAGGCAAGATTATGGCGATGTCACCTGCGCCGAATGTCAAGCATCAGCGGGTTGCTCGCGATTTATTGATACCTATCGATAGATATTTGCGAGGCAAGTCTTGCGAAATATTTATTGCGCCGTTTGATGTCAAACTTTACAACAGCCGTAAATCAAAACTTAGTGACCAAGAGGTATTCAGCGTCGTGCAGCCTGACCTATGCGTGATTTGCGATAAAAATAAACTCACCGAACAAGGCTGCGATGGCGCTCCAGACTGGATCATCGAAATCCTCTCGCCCGGTAACAGCAAAAAAGAGTTACACCTGAAATACGATCTATATCAGGAAAACGGAGTCACCGAATATTGGATGGTTCATCCTTACGAACAAACGGTTTACCAATTCGTATTGAATAAAGACGAGAAATACCAACTTCATGCGATGTATGCAGGTGACGACCTTGCAACACCTTACCTTTTCCCCGAACTACAAATTGATTTGGCCGACGTTTTTGCCGAATAGCTAACAAGGAACCACGAAATGACCACCCAATGGGAAACCGTAATCGGCCTGGAAATTCATACCCAGCTTGCCACCCAATCGAAAATATTTTCCGGCGCTTCCACCGCTTATGGTGCCGAGCCCAATACCCAAGCCTGCGCCGTTGACCTAGGCCTGCCCGGCGTATTACCGGTGCTGAATGAACAAGCCGTGCGCATGGCCGTCACCTTCGGACTGGCCATCGATGCGCACATCGCGCCGCATTCAGTCTTTGCCCGGAAAAATTACTTTTACCCGGACTTACCCAAAGGCTATCAAATCAGCCAGATGGACTTGCCAATCGTCGGCAACGGCCATCTGGATATTGAAGTCGACGGCGAAACCAAACGCATCGGCATCACCCGCGCGCATCTGGAAGAAGATGCCGGTAAATCGCTGCACGAGAACTTCCACGGCATGACCGGCATCGACCTTAACCGCGCCGGTACGCCGTTGCTGGAAATCGTCTCCGAACCTGACATGCGTTCCGCCAAAGAAGCCGTCGCCTACATGCGCAAGCTGCACGAACTGGTGCGTTATCTGGAAATCTGCGACGGCAACATGCAGGAAGGCTCGTTCCGCTGTGACGCCAACGTCTCGGTACGTCCCAAAGGCCAAGCCGAATTCGGCACCCGCGCGGAAATCAAAAATATCAACTCCTTCAAATTCGTCGAAAAAGCCATCAATCATGAAATTGAACGGCAAATCGAAATCATTGAAAACGGCGGCAAAATCGTCCAAGAAACCCGCCTTTACGATGCCAACAAAGACGAAACCCGCTCCATGCGCAGCAAGGAAGAAGCCAACGACTACCGTTACTTCCCCGATCCGGATTTATTGCCGGTGGTCATTAGCGACGAATTCAAAGAAACAATAAAAGCCACCTTGCCGGAATTGCCGCACGCCAAAAAACAGCGCTTTATCGAGCAATACGCCCAGGACGACGAAAGCGCCAGCACCTTGACCTCATCGCGCGAACTCGCCGATTTTTACGAAGCGGTTGTTAAAGACTCCGGCGTTGAAGCCAAATTGGTAAGCAACTGGATGACCGGCGACGTGCTCGGCGCGTTAAACAAAGCAGGACTGGAAATCAGTGATTGCCCAGTCAGCGCCGAACGCCTGGCAGGCCTGTTAAAACGCGTAGCCGACAACACCATCTCCGGCAGAACCGCCAAACAGGTCTTCGACAAACTCTGGAACGGTACCGCCACCGCCGATGAAATCATCGAACAGGAAGGCTTAAAGCAGATCACCGACACTGGCGCGATCGAAGCCATCGTCGACAAAGTGATTGCCGCCAACCCTGTGCCAGTCGAACAATACCTGTCGGGTAAAGACAAGGCGCTCATGGCCTTGGTCGGCCAAATCATGAAGGAAACCCAGGGCAAGGCCAATCCGGGGGAAGTGAATAAGATGTTGATTGAGAAGTTGAAGGGATGATTTCACTCTGCCGATGAGCAAAAAAATCGTCATCATTGCCGGGCCGAATGGTGCAGGTAAAACTACTTTCGCCAGAGAATTTTTAACCAACGAAGCTCATTGCCCAATTTTCATCAATGCCGATTTGATAGCTGCGGGTTTGTCGCCTTTCGCGCCGGAACTTGCCGCTATTAAAGCAGGGCGACTGATGCTGGAAAGCGTTCATGAACATGTTAGCAAAGGCGATAGTTTTGCCATTGAAACGACATTGAGCGGTTTGGGCTATGCTCGAGCCATTCCTGAATGGCGAAAACGGGGGTACCACGTCAAGCTGATGTTCTTTCAATTGCCCGACGTAGAAACGGCGATTTTCCGCGTTGCAGAACGAGTAATACAAGGCGGCCACAACATTCCCGAAGCAGTTATTCGCCGCCGTTTTGCTGCGGGGCTGAAAAACTTTGAACAGGTCTATCAAGCTCTGGTAGATTCCTGGATGCAATTTGATAATTCGGGCGATTCACCCATTCTTATCAGGAGTAGGCAAAGTGGACACTAAATCGACAGCTGATGATTTTGAACAAGAAATCCGTGACGTCCAAGCAGCCTTGGAACGCGCGGCGTTGAGCGCTAGACGGATAGCCGCTCAAACCGGAACGGCGCTTATAGTCGTAAAGGATGGGAAGTTGGTTAGGGAAAAGATTGATTGGGATTTTGAAAAGCAGGTTGAGCGTTAATGGTTTGGAATCGCTAACGCGATGTTGATTTAATGTCGGTTCTCGCACCGACAGGCGAGGTACTTTCTTTTGCTTCGCCTCGGCAATTGCTCCTGCATTGCTCTAACTCCTGCATGCCCGATAAAGCGGGGCAGGCTCTCCATGCAGTCGAAAAGAAAGTACCCAAAGAAAAGGCGCCCCGGATGCCGCTTGCTTCCTGTGCTCCTCGCTTTCGACGGGCGTTGCCAGAAGGGCCATCCCTGGCCCTTCTGGCAACGCGATACATCCATGCATCGCCCCTGCCGGGCTAATCCCATCAAAAGCTCCGGTGCTCGGCGCGGCATAACGGGACATAAACCGTTCCAAAGTTATCCTAGTTTATTTATAAACCAGGCACATTACGCTAGTTTGTAAGATGCTGCCGATGTTAGAAGGCACATCGTTCGCGATTGATGCGCTTCACTTTGTTCAGCACATCTTATCGGACTGCGTTCGGCACGTCTTCTCCAGCTTAGCTAGAGAGGACGCTTTTATCTGAGAGCATTTAGTATGTCTGAAACGATACTGCAATCATCGTTATTTGAAGAGGACTATCTCCTTCGAGAACTCGGTTCGGTTGCCCATGTTCCCCAAGTCGCGCTTACCGAATTAGTCGCCAATGCTTGGGATGCCGGAGCAACACGTGTCGATCTGCAATTGCCGACAGCACTTGGTGATGTTTTGACTGTACAGGATGATGGCCACGGAATGACTATCAAGCAGTTCAACAAACGATGGATGACATTGCGATATAACCGCCTCAAACATCAGGGCGAAGATGTCGAATTTCCAACAGGACGCTTAACACGCCAACGTAAGGCATATGGCCGTACGGTGTTGGACGTCATGGGTTGCTATGCTTTAGCGACGAATATCGAGTTGAAACTTGGCGCGATGGGGTGTTGGGTATATTTGTTGTAGGTACCGAATCCGGTCCTAGTCCTTTTGTGTTACGAAGCAACGAAGTAGAAAGTCGAAGCGGTAGTGGAACGCGTCTTATCGTTCGAGTTGATCGACACCTGCCCGACCCGGAGGAAATACTCACAGTGCTTACCGCCCGATTTGTTCATGACCCAGAGTTCGAAATTCGCGTTAATGGCATTATTCGCCCCATGCAGGACATAGATGGGATAGTTAATAGAACTGAAATTGATTTTGGGAATGGGTATACGGCAACAGTGATTGTTATCGACTCAACATGCGTAAACCATTCCTCCGTACATCAAGGTATTGCATTCTGGGTGAAGCATCGTTTGGTCGGAACACCATCTTGGACAGTAGACCAAATTCATAGTTTTGATGGCCGAACTCGTTTTGCTCGTCGTTACAAAATCATTGTTGATACACAAGGATTTGATGCTGAGGTGGAACCTGATTGGACTGGCTTCAAAAAAAGCGAACGAGTGCAGGAGCTTTTTAAAAAAACCACGGCATGCGTTATTGATGTGGCATCCACAATTGCCGCTGATATTATTGAGGAATCATTGGAAGATGCACTTTCCGAAAATCGGTCAGAACTCGCTAGTTTAGGCAGAGGCGCGCAATGCGAGGTTGCCGAATTTACTAAAGCGATTGCCCTAGCTCACCCGACTGTATCGCCGGACTTTTTGGCCACTGCAGTAAATGCGGTTATTAACTTGGAAAAATCAAAGAGTGGAGCAGCACTGTTACAAAAATTATCGGCGCTACCGCCCGATGATATAGATAGTCTTGATAGATTACTGGATGAGTGGACGGTCAAAGACGCACTACGCGTTCTTGATGAAATTGATAGCCGTTTAAGTGTTATTGAAACAATAAGAAGAATATCTGGCGATCCAAATACGGACGAACTGCATACCTTGCATCCATTGGTACTTCGCTCACGTTGGTTATTTGGGGCTGAATTTGAATCAGAAGAATATTGCTCAAATGTAAGCCTTCAGTCAGTCGCTAGAGATCTATTTAAAAATACCGATGCCGAGTTCGATAATCCAAGAAAGCGTCCGGATATCGTGGTGCTACCAGATAAAACCACTATTGAACTCACAGGGATCGAATCATTTGATCTTGCCGATCCAACGCTAGCTCGACTTCAAACTATTTTGCTTATTGAGCTCAAAAAGGGCGGGTTTTCGATAACTAGAAATGAGGTTAATCAAGCAGATGGCTATGTCCAGGATATTGCAAACTCTGGATTCATCAATGGCTCTCCGTATATTTGTGCTTGGGTCGTTGGTGAAACTATTGCAAAAGGGCTTGCAACCGACAAGAAGGTTAGTGACTCAATACGTGGAGAATACGGTCGCGTAAGGGCAACTACATTTAGCCAATTGGTTGGTACTGCAAATTTACGGTTGATGAAACTTCGAGACCGGCTGCAAAGCAGATACGGTGAAATTCCGACGGATAGTTTGTTAGAACGCGTGCTTGGCAGACCATTTCAGGTGAATATTCCGAATTAATAAGCTATGTGGGATACGCATCGCGTACCCCACATTTGAAATCAGACTTTCTGAACAACGCGAAGGATCAAAGATGCAATTCTCCCGTTATGCCGCGCCGAGCACCGGAGTTTTTGGCGGGATTAGCCCGTTAGGGGCGATGCAGGGAGGTATCGCGTTGACAGAGGGCCAGGGATGGCCCTTCTGGCAACCCCCGTCAAAAACGAGGAGCGCAGGAGATAAGCGGCATCCGGGTCGCCTTTTCTTTGGATACTTTCTTTTGGCGAAGCAAAAGAAAGTATCTCGCCCTCGGGTGCGAGAACCCGATTCAAAAAAACCGTCGCGATAGCGACACACCATTCCAAAGCAACCTAAGCACAAATTTAAAGCGTTATTCATAAGGATGCTGCCGATGTCTAAAATCGGATCACACCACTGCTTTAGATTTAACCTAAAAATCAATTTATCTTCTTATCAATAGCCTTGTCAGCATTCAATGCATACCAGCCGATGGTAATTCTATAAACCATCCATACCACTGTAATAAGCAGCGTAAAAAGCCCGACACCCAATTCAAAAGTAACTCCGGATATTGCAAAGCCTGCCAGAGAGACCCAGGTGGTTTTGATTTGCCAGTTGAAATGGGATTCCAGCCATGTCCCTTGGACTTCATTGCGCTTCCAGAAGTTAACTGCCACGCCTAACAGTAACGGCAAACCTGCCAGCATGAAAGTGAGTGCCTGACTCAGGTAAACTCCAGCAGTCAGAAGTTTCAATGTCTGTAATTTTTCAGGCGTTTTTTGCTCAGTTGATACATCATTCATGTTAAACCTTCCTATTGGATTTTTTTGTTGATTGGACTGATCGCAAACTTCTGGTCTCAAGCTGATTTATTCACTTGCCAGCCTGCATCAATGCGGTTGCGTAGTTTCTTTAATGTCAATGACTTAGCGTTACCGCTTTTATTGCAGGATTTGATATAGCTCCTGCCCCGCACATGACAAATAGACTGTACAAGTAAGATAGGATTAAGTCTGTACGCTAAGGAACATAGGTTTATTTTTTGGAAAATAGTCAAAAAAAATCCCGCTTGTAAGCGGGATTTGATGTTATGCCTTGATGAGCAAGAAGATTATTTTTTCATTTTATGTGTAAACACCGCGTCCAATTTCTTGTTGGTATCTTGGCCGTATTGATATTGATCATAACCCGGAGCCCGCGGCGGCACGGCTACCGGTGCAGATACGGTTGGCGCGACAACTGGTGCGGGCGGTGGTTCAACAGCGGCTACTGGTTCCGGCGCTGCTTGGCTTTTATCTAACCGAAAAACGTTGCCATAAGTGGTATCTACATCAAAGTCGTCCCAGATGTATGAAGGGTGAACAATGGGCGTAGTAGGGAGAGGAAAGGTTATCAAATCGGCAATGCCCGAGCCCATTCGTCCGGTAGTATGAACGATGCCTTTTAGGAAGCCACCAAACACACCGTAAAAAAAGTTGGTCTGATTGACATTGTTGACGATGTTTTTGGGAAATTCCAGCGGTGCGCTCACTATATTGGTAAAGCCGTTTAAGGCTTTATTGCCAATCTTGCTGCCATAACTGGTCTGGTCGCTTGCCTCATCTGCTTGGGCTAATGGAACGGTAACCGCCAACAAGCCAGTAACTAATAAAATGTTAACAATGCGATGTGAGGTAGCCATTTTGTAAATCCTTGGGTCAAGTTTAACGATGGGCTTGAGTATAGCAGAGCTTTTTAGTTACTTTTTTAAGGCCTTGGCAAAAGCATTCGCCATGCTGCTTGGTGCTGCCGGCTGTTGATTGACCTTGTTGACCGCTTTTTGCTGGTTGTGATTAGGTTTACGTTCAGGCTTGCTCGCGGGGCTAATTTCCGGCTGCGATTTCATCGAAAGCGAGATTCTTTTACGCTCCACATCAACCTCCAGCACTTTCACCTTAACCATGTCGCCGGTTTTAACCGCTTCTCTTGGATCTTTGATAAATGTGTCTGACAAATGCGAGATATGCACCAGACCATCTTGATGCACGCCAATATCAACAAAAGCACCAAAATTGGCGACATTGGTAACCACGCCTTCCAGGCTCATGCCCGGTTGCAGGTCGGTAATTTTTTCGATGCCGGCTTTAAATTCGACGCTTTTAAATTCCGGCCTGGGATCGCGGCCTGGCTTTTCCAACTCTTGCAGGATGTCGGTGACGGTTGGCAGACCAAAATGTTCATCAGTGAAATTGGCGGGATTTAGACCGCGTAAAAACTGGCTTTGACCCAGCAGATCACGGATGGATTTGCCGGTGCTGCCGATGATAGCTTCTACGACCGGATAAGCTTCCGGGTGAACGGCAGAGGCATCCAGCGGGTTATCGCCATTCATGATACGCAAAAAACCGGCGGCCTGTTCATAAGCTTTATCGCCCAAGCGCGGCACCTTTTTTAGTTGTTTACGGTTAGTGAACGGGCCATTTTCATCGCGGAAGGCGACAATGTTTTCACTCACGCTGGTCGATAGGCCGGACACCTGTTTCAGCAGTGCCACGGATGCGGTATTCACATCAACGCCAACCGCGTTTACGCAGTCTTCGACCACCGCATCGAGG
>Ga0208882_1000695_pt1 | contig 14409 bp, 11 predicted proteins | sample LakWasMet14_LOW5_2_FD_183862 | JGI IMG/M metagenome (GOLD analysis project Ga0208882, IMG submission 183862) | Freshwater sediment methanotrophic microbial communities from Lake Washington under simulated oxygen tension - Sediment Metagenome... | ecosystem: Environmental > Aquatic > Freshwater >...
CTTGCCGGTCAGCGATCGTAGCCTTGGCAATGGTGCAGGTATTGCCGTTTTTAAGATTGGCCTTTTTATCAGCCAGGGAGGAATCCAGCAAGCCGAGCGAGTCCGGAGCCAGGCCAAAATCACGCGAGACCGCCAAAAAATAACGAAAACGCCTGCTCACTTTCACATCGGTACAGGTTCTGAATACTTTTTTATCGGCATAAGCACTTGCCATCCGGCTGCGGATCTTCTGCGTCAGCGAGCGCACTTTCGCCTCATCAGGCAATTCACATGCAACTTCCAGCTGCCGGCAGTAACCGGCATAAAGCTCCGGAATCCATTGATCATCCAGCACGTCCATCTTGGAAAATAACGTTGCCAGATTATGCAGCCTTTGACGCCGCCCGAACACGAGGGGTAACCGGCGGATGCCGTCACCATCCAGCGTGTAAACAACATCGCCCTGCACCAGAAAGTTCTTGAAATAGAGGTCCGTCTGCACAAGCCCGGCCTGGTGGTGCCGCGCCAATGTCAGCGTTAATTTTCGCGCCAGCTCCAAACGCGCCTGGGCATCATAGCCGAACCAGACCTCTTCTGCGTTTCTGGCCTGCCCGATTGCCAGAAAAACCAGGACCTGCGCCTGCGTATTTTGAACCTGCCCCTGAAACAGCAACGGCGGTGTCTCGATGCCGGCTCCCAGCAACTGCTGAACACCGGCCAGGTCACGGCCTGCATAGTAGGTATTGTTTTTACCGGTAAATACTTTGGCATAGACATCCTGCCCCTGCCAGCGTGCCCGGTACACATAACGCTTGCCGGGTACTGCACGCACCAATGCCAGGTCGGTTAAATCCGTGCCGCCATCAAGCCCCAGCTGCTCGACAGCCGCACCGAATGGAGATTTTTCCTGAAAATCCGGATCCGGTTCGGTTGTAATTGAAGATTCAAATAGCGCTGTCATTGAAATATTATTTTGCCTTTGGTAACACTCTGAGCGATTTTGGGTCATCCGGATTACCGACCAGCAATGGCAATGCTTCAAACTTGGGGTTAATCAAGCTTTTATGCGGCTCATAATCGGTGAACTGTAACCCTGCCAGGTCAGCCCAGGTGTGAATGAAATGCGATGTGCTATATGGACGCTCCAGCACATCATTATTTATTTCAGGCATTTTTGCACGCCATTCCGGTGTCATCCATAACAGGAAGGGAATAGCGTACATAGGCAGGGTCGGGCTGGCTTCGTTACGCCCGAGCACATTGTAACCAGGCGCCTCATAGACGTCTTCTCCATGATCCGAAAAATACACCAGGAAACCATTCTGACGGCTTGCCTTGTATGTCTTGATAATATTTGAAACGACAAAGTCATTATACAAAACAGCATTATCGTATGTGTTGATCACCTCGACCTTATTTTCACTCAGCGCCGGAGCCAGGTTTGCATTGTCTTTAAAATGGATATATTCATCCGGGTACCGGTATTTATATTTCATGTGCGTGCCAAGCAAATGCAGCACGATCAGTTTACGCGGTGCCGGATCCTGCAAGGCTTCGGCAAATGGCGCCAGCACGTCACCATCGTACTGGCGTGAGTTCTGCAGGCGGGTATGGTTCAAATACACCTGCTTGTCGGTGTATTTGGAAAAAGTCGTCAGCATGGTGTTGCGTTTGGTCATCGTCTGCTGATTGGTGATCCAGAAAGATTTATAACCGGCCTGCCTCATCATGTTCATGATGGATGGCTTGGTCAGGTATAAATTCGGATGCTGCTGATCGGCAAAAGTAAGCACTTGCTGCAATGCCTCTATAGTGTACGGCCGGGGCCCGATCACCTGCTTGAACACCAGCAGCTCATCTTTCATGGCATCCAGCTGCGGCGTTGTTTTACGCGGATAGCCATACAGGCTCATATGCTGACGATTGGTAGACTCGCCGATCACCAATACCAGGGTAGCAGGCAGGCCTGCGTTTTTATCCTGCAGGTTCTGTAGCGGGGGTATCTGTGCATTCCCCTTCAACAGCGCTTCCATATTGGCAAGCTGCTCTCGATACTGCAGATAACCGATCACCAGTTGCCATGGCACTGCCGGCTCAAACCTCGTCTGCAACTTGTCAACCACCTTATCTACGGGTTCGCGGTCAATGAACTTGTATTTTAAAACCGGATAAACAATCAAGCTGACCAGAATAAGCCCACTCACCAGCAGCGCCTTTTTAGGCGGCATCTGAAATGGCTTAATGTTGCGCCAGAGCAGCCAGGCAATCAGCGTATGCGCCAGAAACACCGGTATCATCCACCAGACAAAATACTGGGCGATAAACTCCTGGCTTTCTGCCGGGTTGGATTCAAAAATCGTAAAAATGACACTCTGGGAGAACTCCTGGCCATATATGCAGAAATAGGCAATGCTCACCAGCGAGGTGAGCCAGAGCAGCACGCCGATAGCCGCGCTTATCGACCTGGCAAAACGCGGCAATAAAAGCACAGGAACAAACCACAAGACACTCATCACAATCGCCTGCCGCAAACCGACAAATACCGTGTTATCCGTTACATATAGAATGAACTGCGGCAAAACCGAAAAGTAGGCAAAGAACAGATATAAACTGAAAATAGCTTTCCAGTCTGTATTGGAACCGGCATCAGAAAATGATTGCTTGAATGTAGCCATTACTTTGGTTTTTTCCAATTTTAAGTTTTTTTAATTATTTACGCTGAGAGCGCTTGACCAGCCTGCGGCAAAGCCATTTACTCAACGTGCCCAGCCGCCTGATCCCGCAATAATGCATGAACAGGCTAAGGCGATCAGTGCGCCCCCAATGTTCTGCATGGCGATTAAGTGCCGCAAGATCATAATAGGCGCGATACCAGAAAAATGGGCTGAATCGCGCTTTTTCCAGATCAATCAACGCAATCTGCGCCTGGCTTCCGGCATCTTTTACAAAGATGTGTTTAGGATATAGCGCACGATGGACTAAACCAAGCTGATGAAAGTTCCGGAGAGAGGAAGCGATCACTTTAAACAGCTGCTGCTTCTGCGCACGTGTCAGGATTTTTTCCACGAACAGGGGTTCAGCGAGACTTTCCAGAGACTGGTAACCTTCCAGTTCTTCAGTCACCAGAATGGCACAGGCTTTGTTCTCAACAAGCTGCTCAGCATAAAAAACCACTTGCGGCGCGCCAATGCCCTTGCGCTGCAGGTACTGCAAACGCTTGCATTCACGCCTGAAAGTCGGCTCGCCTGCAACAGGATGCCGCAATGTCTGCCGACCATGATTCTGCTGTTTTTTCACAAACAGGCTCAAAGAGCCGCCGTCAGGCAACGCCAGCTGCAAGCGCCCTACGCCGCTCCAGCCCCCGCGGCATTCATTCGGCGCTTCAAACCACTCTATCGGATGCTTCCATACTTGCTCAAAAGTATGTAGCTCGCACTCACTTAAAGCTTGTGCATGTTTTGCAGAGATATAAGTAAGCAAAACTCACTCCATCGTTGTCATTTTTATCATCCGCATTTTATCAGGCTTTAATTATTTAATTTGCAGAATAATAAATTCGCAAATTTCATCATCAATTAACGGCCGTTACGATATAAAATGCCGTACATACTTATGCTTAAAATCTTATCTAAAATCCTGTCCCGCCTGTCGCTACCCGCAATCCATCGCCTGGGAATAATGCTGGGGTGGCTGCTGCACCTGCTTACGCCAGCCACAGCCCGCATACAACGCGAGAACCTTCACCAGAGCGGCCTGTGCAAAAATGAAGCTGAATTTGAACAGGTGATTAAAGAAAACATCAGCGAAACGGGCAAAGCCATCCTGGAAACGCTCGCCATCTGGGAATGGTCAGAGCAGGAAGCGCTGGGCAAAGTGCAATCCGCCACCAACTGGCACCTGATTGATGAAGCGCTGGCACGCGGCAAGGGCTTGATTTTCTTAACGCCGCACCTGGGCTGCTTCGAAATCACTTCTATTTACTACGGCCACTACCACCCGATTACGGTGCTGTTCCGTCCGCCGAAGAAATCATGGATTGCACCGCTGATTGACAGCGGGCGGACCAAAGGCAAGGTCAGGCTTGCGCCGGCAAACACCGCGGGCGTACGCTTGCTCATGCAGGCACTTAAAAACAACGAAGCAATCGGCATTCTGCCTGACCAGAACCCCGCTGCGGGAGAAGGCGAATGGGCGCCATTCTTCGGCAAACCAGCCTACACCATGTCGCTTGCCAGCAAACTCGCTGAAAAAACAGGCGCCACAGTCATCATGGTGTACGGTGAAAGGCTCGCGAATGGCGAAGGTTTTATCGTTCACTTTTCAAAGCTGGAGGATCATGCCATTGCAACGCCTGCGCTGCTGAACCATGCCATTGAGGCGCAGATCAAGCAATGTCCGTCACAATATTACTGGAGTTACCATCGCTATAAAGTTAGCCGCAAAGCGAAGCCGCAATCCCCGGCTACCGAATAAGCGACTTTTCTTTAGCCAGTCGATCCTGAAACTTTGTGCTATTGAATTTGGTATAAAGCTTCTGTGCGCGAGTTTCAACCTGTTGCCAGAAACCTGCATCCTGTTTCCGGTAATGCCGCTTGAAGCGTAAATAATCGCGCGGCGTTAAACCGACATCCATACTTGAAAAATATAATGCCGCGATATCTTTAACATTGGCACCGGCCGAAGGCGTGGCATGTATCAGCACGCGGTGCAGGTCTATCAGGTAAAGCCTGATTAACGGCAGCGCTGTGTTATCAAGACAAAAGTGACAGAGGTAGAAATCACGGTGGTTTACACCATTTTCGTGCAGCTTCTTTGCAATCGCGGCAACCTGCATGATCAGCCTGCGCTTAAATCCGGCATCAGGCGGCGCTGATTTCCAGCCCGCGCATAAATCTTCAAGCGAGGTAATATCCCCCAGATCCTGCGTCAGCACGAATGACTGCAGATTCGCGGGGTTGCCGCCCCGCTGTCCATAGGCTACAAGCGGCGTTGTGGCAATACCCAGCGCGTCAAGTTTTTCTATGGCCCGTACTTCGGTCAAGGCGCCCAGAATCGGCTTTTTAAAAGACAGCAGGTTTTTAAAGATTTCGCGCCAGCCTACGCCAAAATGCTGCTTCAGGAAGTAACTTTTACCGGCGAGCTGCACCTGTATTGTCTTGCGTCCCTTAACGTCGCGAAACGCCTTACCCTGCAGTTGCATGAGCATGTCGAACGCATCGCCACTGCCAAGCGACTGCTTAATAGCATCAGGCACCACCAGCGCTTTTTCGCACATCATGATTGCTGTTTTCTTTGTGCCAGGCCAATCAATATATCCGCCTCGGCACTGCCGTCATTCGCCTGCATCACTGCCTGCACATACTTCAGGCCATTTGCCGACCACTGTGCCTTCTGCTCTGACTGCCGCATGGTTAAGAACTGCTCGTTGAACCGGTCCTGATTAAACGGTAACTCGTTCACAATGCCGGCGTTGGCATCCGCCACATGATGCGCATAACCGCAGCTGGCGGTGACCAGGATAGGCGCGCCGCAGGCCATCGCCTCTAAAATCACCAGGCCGGTGTTTTCACGGTAAGCCGGGTGCACACAAACATCGGCACCTTGCATGAGCTGCGGAATATCCGGCCGCCCTTTTGAAATAACGACATGCTGCTCCAGCCCTAGTTTTTTCGCCATCTTGGTGAAAGTTTTAGGGTTATCCTGCCCGACAGCTACCAGCCTGACATTGGCACGCAGGCTTTCCGGCAATGCGGCGACAGCTAGAATGGCGCGATCCAGGCCTTTCATTGCAAAGCCTGAACCTGTCAGCAAGTAGACAAAGTCATTTTCAGCAAACCCAAAGGCTTTACGCAGATGCGCGCGCATAGCCTGCTTATCTTGCAGCACAAAACGTTCGGGCGATAAAAACGGCGGAATGTAATAAAAGCGCTCGCTTTGCGTGCCATACCATTTCTGAAAGTTCTCTTTCTCGGTCAGGGAGACAGCCAGCACCTCGGTCTTGCTCTCATGCGAGAAAATCGCTTTTTCACAATTCGCAAACCACTTTGACCTGGGCAACAGCCGGTACAGAAAACTGCGCTGTTTGTGTGCGCGTTCAATAAAGCACGGGTCTGCCGCAAAGTGCGCATCTAGCCCTGCCATACGGTTATAGCCGAATACATAGTCAAAATGCTGGCTGTTGATCTGTGCAAATACCGCGTCAATAAACTTTTGATAACGAAAATAATTGAATAAGCCAGCTTGCGGCAAAACATGTACTTTGATGCCTGGCGCAAAATCGCCATCCCATGACATGGTAAAGATCTCTACCTGATGCCCGCGTTTGAGCAGCTCATTCGCGGTACGCAGCATATCGCGCTGCATGCCACCATAAGGAAAATATTTGAAGATAATAAATGCGAATTTCAATCTGAATGCTAACTAGCCAAAAAAAACTAATTGTATGCGAAAATGCAGCCTATGCTGCAAATATTGCTTGTTAAAACATCGTCCATGGGTGACGTCATTCATAATCTGCCGGTCGTTGCCGACATTCTCACCCATTATCCAGAGGCGCAATTTGACTGGATGGTTGAAGAAAGTTTCTCCGAAATCCCAAGGCTGCACCCCGGTGTACGGAACATCATCCCTGTTGCGGTCAGGCGCTGGCGCAAGTCCATATTCAGCTGCAACACCTGGCGCGAAATCGGCGACTTAAAAGCCCGCCTTAAACACATCCATTATGATGCGGTCATTGACACACAAGGCTTATTGAAAAGCGCAATCATGGCCAGCTTCGCCCAAGGCGAAATCCACGGTATGGATTACCGTTCTGCCCGTGAACCGCTCGCCAGCTTACTTTATCGCCATAAACACCCGGTAGCCCGCAACCGGCATGCCGTGCAGCGTAACCGCGCACTTGCGGCATCAGCTTTAAAGTACCCGATTCCGCAATCGCTCCCCGATTATGGTTTAGGCAAGTTACCCAGCCAGCAAAACAATCTTGAACTGCCCGACCGTTACGTTGTATTTCTGCACGGTACCAGCCGCGACTCGAAACTATGGCCGGTTTCACACTGGGCAACGCTGGCAGAGAAACTCAAACAGTTTAACCTGCAAGTGTTACTGCCCTGGTCAAACCCTGATGAAGAGAGCCGTGCAAAAGACATTGCGGCACAAAGCAGCAATGTACAGGTATTGCCCAAGCTGAAATTAACAGCACTTGCCGAGATTTTAGCCGAATCAGAACTGAATATCGGCGTAGACACCGGGCTGATGCACCTGTCTACTGCACTCAACAAACCCAGCATTGCAATTTATACAGATACCGACCCGGAGTTCACCGGCGTACTCCCGGGTATTGAGAACCTGGCAATTAATATCGGCGGCAAAGCGCAGATTCCGGGTGCGGATGAAGTTTTCCAGCTGGCATCAGGCTTTATACAGAAAGATGATTAAAGATAATCTATGAAAAAATCCACATTTTTAGTCATTGGCGGCGCGGGATACATTGGATCGCATCTGGTGAAGGCTCTTGTAGAACATCAGCAAAACGTAGTCATCGTTGACAACTTATCAGCAGGTTCGGCATCTGCTGTTCTGGGCGGTGAGCTGATCATTCATGATTTTGACGACCGCGAATTTCTGGATACATTATTCAGCAACTACCAATTCGATGGTGTTTTTCACTTTGCATCACAGATTGTCGTCAGCGAATCCGTCAAGGACCCAGCAAAATACTACAGGGCGAATACCGCAGCGACGCTCACATTGCTGGAAGCCATGCGCGACCACAAAGTGGGGCCTTTAGTGTTTTCATCAACCGCTGCCGTGTACGGCGAGCCTTTATACACGCCTATCAATGAGCAGCACCCGACCAGCCCGCTGAACCCTTACGGCCGCAGCAAACTTATGGTTGAACAGATGCTTGCGGATTTTGATAGAGCCTATGGCCAGAAATATATCGCGCTGCGTTATTTCAATGCTGCCGGCGCTGACCCGCAGGCTCGCATCGGCGAAAATCATGATCCGGAAACGCACCTGATTCCACTGGCGCTGCAGGCGATTTCTGGCAAGCGCCCGCCGCTGCAATTATTCGGTCAGGATTACGACACCCCGGACGGTACCTGCATCCGCGATTACATACACGTTGATGATCTGGCGAGTGCCCACATACTCGCGATTAACCACCTGAACAATGGCGGTGAATCCGGCATTTACAACTTGGGCAGCAACCACGGCTACAGTGTTAACCAGGTTATTCATGCCGCTGCGCAAGTCGCAGGCAGGGAAGTTCCGCTGACCTATGCCCCAAGGCGGCCAGGCGATCCGGCCAGCCTTGTTGCCGATGCCTCGCTGGCTAAAAAGGTATTAGGATGGCAGCCTGAATACACCGACTTGAATCAGATCATTCAGCACGCCTGGGCGTGGGAACAAGCCCGCAGCTAAGTCTGCAGCTGGTCTGCCATACAATAAAGTCACCGTTTTTAAAACTTTTTCCATTGCTGCTATTGAAAAACTGCAGCATCACCCTCACTTATCGTTCATCCCGAATTTAAATTACCTAACCTACTAGAAAAATCAAAGGATAGTTATGCAGCAAGATCAAGAAAACCAGCAAGCAGAACAGGCAACTCAAGACATCACTCCGGAACAAGATGCGGTAGTCACGCCGGAAGCCAGAATCGCCGAACTTGAAGCCGCGCTGGAAGAAGCAAAGGCAAGTGTACTTTACACGAAAGCAGAAGGTGAGAATATTCGCCGCCGCGCGATGGATGACATCGACAAGGCACGTAAATTTGCACTGGAGAAGTTCTCGAATGAACTGCTCGCGGTTAAAGACAGCCTGGATGCCGCACTGCTGATCGAAACCGCAGATGTAAAAAGCTACAAAGACGGCGTTGAGCTGACCGCAAAACAATTAACAAACGTGTTTGATAAGTTCAACATTGCCGAAATCAACCCGGCAGGCGAAAAATTCGACCCGAACAAACATCAGGCGATTTCGATGCTGGAAAACAGCGGTGAGCCAAACACTGTCATCAACGTACTGCAAAAAGGCTACACCCTGAACGAGCGCGTATTGCGTCCGGCATTGGTCATGGTGGCTAAATAATTTTAAGCCGCAGATAAACGCAAGCAATCGCGTGTATCAACGAATAAAATTAGGCTCTTGAATTTAAAAAAGCCATCCCCATTTAGGTAACAAGGTTAAGAATTACAGCCCCGTAACATAACGCAGATCAATATATTGATCTGCGTTTATCGGCGGTAAAAAAATTAGATATATATAAGGAAATTAAAACATGGGTAAAATTATCGGTATTGACTTAGGTACAACAAACTCTTGCGTTGCCGTCATGGAAGGCGGCAAGCCGCGCGTGATTGAAAACGCGGAAGGCGCACGCACCACACCTTCTATCATCGCATATCAGGAAGATGGCGAAATCTTGTCTGGCGCACCGGCTAAACGTCAGGCGGTAACCAATCCTAAAAATACGCTTTATGCGGTTAAACGTTTGATCGGCCGCCGTTTTGAAGAAAAAGAAGTGCAGAAAGACATCAACCTGATGCCATACACCATTGCCAAAGCTGACAACGGCGATGCATGGGTGGAAGTACGCGGCCAGAAAATGGCTCCGCCGCAAATCTCAGCAGAAGTTTTGCGCAAAATGAAAAAAACTGCGGAAGACTATCTGGGCGAAGAAGTGACAGAAGCCGTGATTACAGTGCCGGCTTACTTTAACGACAGCCAGCGCCAGGCAACTAAAGATGCGGGCCGTATCGCCGGTCTGGAAGTTAAACGTATCATCAACGAGCCTACCGCAGCTGCATTGGCTTTCGGTCTGGATAAGCAAGAAGGCGACCGCAAGATTGCAGTATATGACCTGGGCGGCGGTACATTCGACGTTTCCATCATCGAGATTTCAAACATTGACGGCGAACACCAGTTCGAAGTATTGAGCACCAATGGTGACACATTTCTCGGCGGCGAAGACTTCGACAACCGCTTGATCGACTTTTTAGCGGATGAATTCAAGAAAGAAAACGGCCTGGACCTGCGCAACGACTTACTGGCGAAACAACGCCTGAAAGAAGCTGCAGAAAAAGCCAAAATCGAATTATCAGGCGCTCAGCAAACTGAAGTGAACCTGCCTTACATCACTGCCGACGCAACAGGCCCTAAACACCTGGTGGTAAAAATCACCCGCGCTAAATTAGAATCACTGGTTGATGACCTGATCGAGCGCACAATCGCTCCTTGCCGCACAGCATTGGCAGATGCAAAACTTTCAGCATCAGACATTACCGACGTAATTCTGGTTGGCGGCCAAAGCCGTATGCCTAAAGTACAGGAAAAAGTAAAAGATATCTTCGGTAAAGAGCCACGTAAAGACGTAAACCCTGATGAAGCGGTAGCAGTTGGCGCGGCAATCCAGGGCGGCGTACTGCAAGGCGACGTTAAAGACGTATTGCTGCTGGACGTAACACCATTGTCATTGGGTATTGAAACACTGGGTGGCGTGATGACTAAACTCATCAAGAAAAACACCACGATTCCTACCAAGGCATCACAAGTGTTCTCAACCGCTGAAGACAACCAGAATGCGGTAACGATTCAAGTGCTGCAAGGTGAGCGTGAAATGGCTTCTGCCAACAAATCACTCGGTCAGTTTAACCTGAGCGACATTCCACCGGCACCACGTGGCATGCCGCAGATTGAAGTGACTTTTGACATCGATGCCAACGGTATCCTGCACGTATCTGCAAAAGACAAGGCAACTAACAAAGAAAACAAGATCACCATCAAGGCAAACTCCGGTCTTTCTGAAGAAGAAATCAAGAAGATGGAAGAAGATGCGATCAAGTACGCTGACGAAGACCGCAAACTGCGCGAATTGGTAGATGCACGCAATGCAGCTGACGGCATGGTGCACTCAGTGAAAAAATCACTGACAGAGCACGGAGACAAACTGGACGCAGCCGAGAAAGAAGCGATTGAAGCGGCGATTAAAGATGTTGAAGATGCGCTAAAATCTGACGACAAAGCAACGATTGAAGTAAAAACAGAAGCTTTGACTACAGCCTCACAGAAACTGGGTGAAAAAGTTTATGCCGCCCAGCAAGCTGAAGCCAACACCGAGAGCGCTCAGCCACAAGGCGAGAAAACCGTGGATGGTGATGTAGTAGATGCCGAGTTTGAAGAAGTGAAGAAAGACTAAAAACGTATTAGAGGCACAAGGCTGAGCACAGGACTAAAACCTGCACTCAGCCTTTAGTCTTTAAACTAACCCTTAAAACTCAAGCTGTTAGACTTAAAATAATATGGCAACAAGCAAAAAAGATTACTACGAAGTCCTTGGTATTAATAAGGATGCCTCAGAAGAGGAAATTAAAAAAGCTTATCGCAAACTTGCGATGAAGTATCACCCTGACCGCAACCCGGACAACCCAAAAGCGGAAGAGCAATTCAAGGAAGCTAAAGAAGCCTACGAAATGCTGTCAGACAGCCAGAAACGCGCAGCTTACGACCAATATGGGCATGCTGGTGTAGACCCAAGCATGGGCGGTGGCGGAGCCGGCTTTGGCGGTGCCAATTTCAGTGACGCATTCGGCGACATTTTCGGCGACATTTTCGGTGGTGGTGCCCGTGGCCAGCGCAGCAATGTATACCGTGGCGCAGACTTGCGCTACAACATGGAAATCTCACTGGAAGATGCAGCCAAAGGCACTGAAACCAAGATTCGCATTCCAGTACAGGCCAAATGCGAGCCCTGCAACGGAACTGGCGCAAAATCAGGCAAAACACCGGTTACCTGTACAACTTGCGGCGGCCATGGCCAGGTACGTATGCAGCAAGGCTTTTTCTCTGTGCAGCAAACCTGTCCAAAATGCCATGGCGCTGGACAGATGATCAAAGATGAAGATAAATGCCCTAGCTGCCACGGCGCAGGCCGCACCAAACAGAACAAGACGCTGTCAGTCAAAATTCCGGCAGGTGTGGATGAAGGCGATAGAATCAGGCTCAGTGGTGAAGGTGAAGCTGGCGTAAACGGCGGCCCGACCGGTGACCTGTATGTTGTCGTGCATTTAAAACAACATCAGATATTCCAGCGTGATGGCGGCAACCTGCACTGCGAAATGCCGATCAGTTTCAGCACTGCCGCCCTGGGTGGCGAAATTGAAGTGCCGACACTGGACGGTTCTGCCAAGATGAAAATACCGGCAGAAACACAGACAGGTGCGGTATTCAGGCTACGCAGCAAAGGCATCAAACCGCTACGCTCCAGCGAGCATGGCGACCTGATGGTGCATGTAGTGGTGGAAACCCCGGTAAAACTGACGACTCGCCAAAAAGAACTGCTGCGCGAGTTTGAAGAAAGCACACAGGCCGATGCCGGCAAACACAGTCCAAAAAACAAAAGCTGGGTAGATAAAGCTAAAGACTTTTTTGGCTAAATAAATCAATCACCCTTGCAATAGAAAAAGGCTCGCATTGCGAGCCTTTTTCTTACTATTCTCGTCTAAAATATCAGCATGTCACACATACTGATCATTGAAGATGAACCGGCTATTGCGGAAACATTAATTTACGCATTCAAGGAAATGGGTATTGAGGCCACTCACAAACTATTAGGTGGCGACGCGCTGATTGAGCTTAGCAAGAACACCTATGACTTTGTATTGCTGGATGTTGGCCTACCGGATATTTCCGGCTTTGATGTATGCAAAAAAATCCGTGAGACTTCACAAATACCACTCCTGTTTTTGACTGCTCGCAACCATGAAATAGACCGCATTGTCGGCCTGGAAATTGGTGCGGACGACTACGTCACTAAACCATTCAGCCCGCGTGAAGTCGTAACTCGCGTAAAAACAATTCTGCGGCGCATTGAAACCCATCGCGTTCCGGCCAAAAATGCCACCCTTTTTTCGGTGGATGAACTAGCAAACCGCATTCAATACCATGGTACGTTACTCGATCTGACCCGCTATGAGTTTTTGCTACTTAAAACCTTGATTGCTCAACCTCAGCGTATATTCTCGCGCAATCAACTCATGGATATGATTTGGGTAAATGCCGAAGATACGCTGGAACGTACAGTAGATGCACATATCAAGACACTTCGTGCCAAGTTACGCAACATTGATGCGAATAGCGAAGTCATCATCACCCATCGCGGCATCGGCTACAGTTTGCAGAATTAACCATTCATGAAAATCAGTCTGAAAATATTTCTGGGTTACTTCTTACTCGTAGGTTTAGCGGCATGGTTCGTACTGGCAGTTTTTGTAGATGAAGTAAAACCCGGTGTGCGCCAAGCGATGGAGGACACGCTGGTAGATACTGCAAACGTACTTGCTGAACTTGCCGCAAGCGATGTTAAAACCGGCAATATACAATCTGGTAACTTTGCAAAAAGTTTAGCGCAATATCAGGCACGTGCATCTAAGGCAGACATTTGGGGAGTAAAAAAACATACTGCTGATTACCGTGTTTATATCACTGATGACAAAGGTATGGTCATCCTCGACACTTCCAACACGGCACTGGGTCAAGACTATTCGCGCTGGAACGATGTTTACCTCACTCTGCACGGCAAATACGGAGCCCGTTCCAGCCCGATCATTGCCGGTGATGAGCATAGCGACACCATCATGTATATTGCTGCTCCGATTAAGGATAGCGACAAAATTATCGGCTCGCTTACCGTTGCCAAGCCCAACCGCACCCTGCTGCCATTTATTGAGCGCGCCCAAAGAAAAATCATCCTGTGGGGTGCATTATTGTTTACGCTGTCACTCGCTATCGGCATTCTGTTTACCTGGCGCTTTACCCGCGCAATTCACCGCCTGCGCGATTATGCACTGGCAGTATCACTGGGTAAAAAATCAGCAAAACCGGAATCAAGCAATGATGAACTGGCTGAACTCGCCGACGCAATGCAGGCCATGCGCAATGAACTTGATGGCAAGCAATATGTTCAGGACTCAATTCAGCATCTGACGCACGAATTAAAAAGCCCGATAACCGCCATCCAGGCGGCACTGGAACTTATTTCCCCCAGTATGCCAGCAGAAACTCAGGCGCATTTTCTGGCACAAATCCAGGCTCAGTCAGGCCGCGTGCAGACCATCATTCAAAACATGCTAGGTCTTGCCGCACTTGAACATCGGCAGCAACTTGAACATTTAGCCGAGGTTGATATAGCTGATTTAGTACACACACAGATGACACATCTCGATGACAAAGCTAAGCAAAGAAAAGTCCAGCTCCAGCTAGTTGCAGATACAAGCCCCAAAATTAAAGCCGAAGCATTTTTACTAGGGCAGGCCATCTATAACGTGCTTGAGAATGCACTGGATTTCAGCCCCGAAAATTCCCTTATTAATATCAATATCAGTCAAGAAAAGAATGATGTCGTCATCAATATCCGCGACCAAGGCCCG
>Ga0208882_1000702_pt1 | contig 14300 bp, 6 predicted proteins | sample LakWasMet14_LOW5_2_FD_183862 | JGI IMG/M metagenome (GOLD analysis project Ga0208882, IMG submission 183862) | Freshwater sediment methanotrophic microbial communities from Lake Washington under simulated oxygen tension - Sediment Metagenome... | ecosystem: Environmental > Aquatic > Freshwater >...
ATAACCGAGCGCGTGCCGTTCAAGAGTCGCCAGGGAATCCAGGTAACAGGCGGCTAAGCGACCCAAGCCTCCGTTGCCGAGCCCAGGTTCTTCTTCTGAGGCCAGAAGCTCATCCAATTCAAAACCCAATTCGGCAACCGCTTTGCGCGCCTCATTCTCAATGCCTAAATTCAATAAATTGTTGCCGAGATGCGGGCCCATCAGGAACTCTGCGGACAGATAGCAGGCCACTTTTATATCCTGCTCATAGTAGGTCAGTACCGTTGCTACCCAGTGCTGTTGCAATCTATCGCGCACAGTCAGTGCTAAAGCCTTGTAATAATCATGCTTGGTCGCCAGATTGGGAAGCTTGCCGATGCTGTGTATCACATGATCGTAAATTGCTTTTTTAATCTCGGGAACGCTCATCAGTGCAGCGCTGTTTCCAAACAATGCATCGACCGTGTTTTCAGCTTCGGCGGCCTTATTCTTTTTTGCCATAGTGATACCCTCTCTGCATGATCGTTACTGGGGCCATTTCCAAGACGCAAACTCAGGTTTGTCTATGCCATGTTCGTAGGCATAGTGACTGCAACCGATCTGCATGTCGCGTAATTTTTCTTTGGCATGAGCCCCTGCTACCTTAAGCTCCGGAACCCGGTTAATCACATCGATAGCCAGGCTGAATCGATCAACCTCATTACGAATGGCCAACTCTAGCGGAGTATTGATATTGCCTTTTTCCTTATAGCCGCGCACATGAATATTTTTATGATTGGTGCGGCGGTAGGCAAGACGGTGAATCAGCCACGGATAGCCATGGAAATTGAATATCACTGGTTTATCGGTTGTAAACAGACTGTCGAAATCGTGATCGGAAAGCCCGTGCGGATGTTCACTCTCAGGCGTCAGGCGGTAAAGATCCATGACGTTGATAAAGCGGATTTTCAGTTGCGGGAAATGCTCCCGCAACAGACACACAGCGGCCAAGGCTTCATAAGTCGAAATGTCGCCGCAGCCTATCATCACCACATCAGGTTCCGAACCTTGATCGTTACTCGCCCAATCCCAAATGCCGATGCCTTTGGTGCAATGTTGGATGGCGGCGTCCATGTCCAGAAATTGATGGTGTTTCTGCTTGTCCGAGACAATCACGTTGAAGTAGTCGGTGCTCTGCAAGCAATGGTTGGCGACCGACAACAGCGTGTTGACATCCGGCGGCAGATAAATGCGTGTCACTTCAGGGCTTTTATTGACAACCACATCCAGAAACCCCGGATCCTGATGGGTAAAACCGTTGTGATCCTGCCGCCATACGGTTGAGGTGATCAACAAATTGAGCGATGAAACCGGCGCACGCCAGGAAAGATCATTGCTGATATCCAGCCATTTGGCGTGCTGGTTGAACATCGAATCGATCACATGCACGAAGGCTTCGTAGCTCGAAAAAAAGCCGTGGCGTCCAGTCAGCAGATAGGCTTCCAGCCATCCTTCCAGAGTATGCTCGGACAACATTTCCATAACGCGCCCGTCCTTCGCCAATTCGCCGCCGTCGGCGTCTTCCGGTAAATAATCCGCCATCCACGTTTTCTTGCTGGCCTGGTAGACCGCATCGAGCTTGTTCGAGGTATTTTCATCCGGCCCGAACACGCGGAAATTAATAGGATTCAACTTTAGAGTGTCGCGTAAAAACACGCCCAGCGGTTTGGTATTTTCAACTTCGGTTTGACCCGGCTTTTCAACCTTCACGCCGTAGTCGCGAAAATCCGGAAGCCGCAGTGCCTTGCGCAACAGGCCGCCATTGGCATGGGGATTGGCGCTCATCCGCCGCGTGCCCTTGGGCGCGAGTTCCTTCAGTTCGGGAATCAGGCGGCCGTTTTCATCGAACAGTTCTTCCGGTTTGTAGCTGCGCAACCACTCTTCCAGTTGTTTCAGATGCGCCGGATTTTCCTTCATGCCGGACAGAGGCACCTGGTGGGCCCGCCAAAACCCTTCCACCTTATGCCCGTCCACTTCTTTCGGCCCCGTCCATCCTTTCGGGCTGCGCAGCACGATCATCGGCCATCTGGGCCGCTCCGGAACACTGCCAGCGCGGGCCTCCTGCTGAATTTTCCGTATTTCGGTTACGCAGTGTTCCATGACGGCAGCCATGCGTTGATGCATGACTTCGGGATCGCTGCCTTCGACAAAATAAGGTGTCCAGCCATAGCCTTTGAACAAATTTTCAAGCTCTTCATGACTGATGCGCGACAATATGGTCGGGTTATTGATCTTGTAACCGTTCAGATTCAGAACCGGCAGCACCGCTCCGTCGCGGGCCGGGTTCAAAAATTTGTTGGAATGCCAAGACGTCGCCAAAGGCCCGGTTTCCGCTTCGCCATCGCCAACGACGACCGCCACCAGCAAGTTAGGATTATCGAAAGCGGCGCCAAAGGCATGGGACACGCTGTAACCCAGTTCTCCGCCTTCATGGATGGAGCCCGGAGTTTCCGGTGTACAATGGCTGCCGATGCCGCCGGGGAAGGAAAACTCTTTAAAGAACTGATGCATGCCTTCTTCGTCTTCGCTCTTATTCGGATAAATTTCCGAGTAAGTGCCCTCCAGGTACACCGGGCCGAGAACGCCCGGCGCGCCATGCCCAGGACCGGCCATAAAGATCGCATCCAGGTCGTATTTGTTAATCAGGCGATTGAGATGGATATAGGTAAAACTCAGAGCGGGACTCGCGCCCCAATGCCCCAAAAGACGGTTCTTGATCTGTTCGGGTTTGAGCGGTTCTTTGAGCAAAGGATTGTCCTGCAGATAAATCATACCGGCAGCCAGATAATTGCAGGCCCTCCAGTAGGCATGCATCTTGCGCAAGGATTCCTGGTCGAGCGGTTGGAGATTGTTCAAGGCCGTTTCAGTCATGGGATACTCCTGATTTTTGTTGAATTGTTTCTGTTCGATAAAGCTAATGGATGTTTGGATCCGGCTTGGTGGTGCCGTTGCCGTAGATGGATAGTCGTAGGATGGGTAGAACGGAGTGGCTCGTTAGAGCACGGAGTGAAACCCATCGCATAACGCGATAATGTTGATGGGTTTCGCTTCGTTCTCGGCAACTGCTCCATGCGTTGCTCTACCTCCTGCATCCATGCAGTCGTACCCATCCTACAGACTACCAATCCGGTAAGCGCCACCAGTTATCTTTTTCTTTTTCGGGCAAGTCAAGCTGCCCGGGTTCCAGCAGATCGCCCCAATCCGTCCGCTCGTTCATTTGCTGTTGCACCGGTTTGTCCACGAAATCTTTTTCAGTCCGCGTTTCCCAGCCTCCACCCATGGCTTTATAGAGCGCGATCAGATTGGTGGCGATGTCGCCAGATACAATCATCAACGACTCTTGAGAGTTCACCAGATTGCGTTGGGAATCCAGCACGCGCTGGTAATCGACCAGCCCTTCCTGGTATTGATACAGCGATAACTCGGTCGATCGTTTGGCCGCGTCATAGGTGTCTTGCAACTCTTTCTGTTGTTCCTGCGCTTTGAGGAAGCTGATCGTGGAATCTTCCGCTTCCTTGGCGGCGTTCAGCACCGTGTTTCGATAATCGGCAATCAATTGCTGGAAGCGGGCATCCTCGACGCGCACTTGGTTGGTGATGCGTCCGTAATTGAAAATGTCCCAGCTCAGGCTGGGGCCGATAAAGTATTGGAAGCTCTTGGCATTGAACAGGTCGCTTAGTTCACTGCCGCCGGACGAAGCGAAAGTCAGCGCCGCGTCGCTGGCGCGCAGATTAATCGAACCGAGCAGTGAAAAATGCGGATATAAATCGGCTTTGGCCACGCCGATCAGCGCGCTCTGCGTGGCAAGCTGGCGTTCGGCAAGGCGGATGTCGGGACGCCGCCGCAACAAATCGGCAGGCACGCCGACTGCAATCTTGGCCGGTGCGGCAGGTATCGGCCGGGAATGAACCAGATAACTGTCAATCCGCCCCGGCGGTTGGCCGAGCAACACCCCCAAGGCATTTTTTGCCTGGCGCACACCGGCTTGCAAGGGTGGGATGGTTGCCAAGGTGCTGCTCAACAGACTTTTGGCCTGCAAGTGATCCAGTTCGGAAATCAGGCCTCCGGAAAATAACGCATCGGCGATCTCCAGCGTGCGTTGCTGGATTTTCACGTTGTCGCGGGCGACCTGGATGCGGGCTTCGGTAGTGCGAAGCAGCACATAGGTGCGTGCCACTTCGGCAGTCAGCGATACCAGGGCGTTGTCGTAACCGGCAACCGAAGCGTCCAAATTAGCCAGGCTCGATTCCACGCCGCGGCGGAACTTACCCCACAGGTCGAGTTCCCAGCCGGCGTCGAAACCGATGCCGACGCTGGCGAAATTGTGGTCGATAAAGCTGGGGGTATTCGGCGCGTTCTTGCTGATTTGCTGATAGCTTAAATCGCCGTTCAGCTGTTGCAGTTGGGGATATTCAAGGCCCGTGGCGATGCCCAATTGCGCCCGCGCTTCCAGGATGCGGACACCCGCCAGTTGCAGGGTCAAGTTCTGCCGCCGAGCCTCGTCAATCAGCCTATCCAGGTCCGGGTCCTTGAACACCTTCCACCAGTCAGCCAGTTTCGCTTCACGCCGGCTGACTCTCGGATCGGACTGGTTGATCCAGTTGCTTTCAACGGCGGCTTCGGGTTTGGCATAATCCGGCCCCACCGTGCAGCCGGCGTTCACCAGCAGCACCGCAGCCGCACCCGCACCCGCCAAGCCGTGGAGTATGCGAACAGCGCTGGAGTTTGGCTGCATGCCGCCACTCTTATTGCCTTGCATAGTCATTCCCCCTGCCCCAAGCCCGGATTGCGCTGCCCGGTTTGTGCTTGCTCTTCCACTTCTACTTTGTAAAAAATGGCATACAGCACCGGAACGACGATCAAGACCAGCAGCGTCGCAAAGCCAAGGCCGAATACGATCGTTACCGCCATCGCAATGAAAAAGGCGTCGGTAAACAAGGGGATCATGCCCAGCATGGTCGTGCCTGATGACATGGTCACCGGAATCAGGCGGCTGACTCCGGAGCGCATCACCGCCTGGAACGGTGTCGAACCTTGGCTGAGCTGCACGTTGATTTCGTCGATCAGCACAATCGAGGCCTTGATGACCATACCCGAGAGGCTCATTAAACCCAACAGCGCCATAAAGCCGAACGGCTGATGAAATACCAGCAAACCCAAGGTAACGCCGATTAGGGCCAGCGGCACCGTCAGCCATATAATCAGAGTCTGTTTGATCGAGTTAAACAGAACCAGCACCGTTAATACCATCAAGCCGAAAAATACCGGAATCGAGCTCGCCAGGCGCGAATTGGCGCGCGCGGAATCCTCAGCTTCGCCGCCCCACGCCATGTAATAGCCCGGCTTGCCTTTAAGTGGCCACAAGTCGTTATCGCCGACTTTGAGCGTCGACGCATCGAATTCTTCAATCGCTTCATCGGAGGGCTTTCCAAGCACCGCTGCTACATCCACACCGACGGCTTGTTCGATTTTCGCTTTAACTTTCGTGAACACTTCGATTGGCAATCCCTCGCGCGGGTCGGCATGGATGCGCAGCATTTTGCGACGGTCCCAGCGCCATACATGCGCGTCTTCGAATTCGAGCGGAAAAGACGATACCACTTGGCCCATCGGGATCATCGATTGCGCGGCAGGACTCCAGATCTGCACCGCTTCCAGGCTGTCCAGATCGGCACTCTCGGCCATCGGGGAGCGAGCCACCAGCGGGATCAATTCATCCCGCTCCCGGTAAACTCCAACGTTCTGGCCTTCGAACGCCATCGTCAGCGCTTCGGCCACTTCCGGGCGATCGATGCCGGCGCGCCGCGCCTGGGATTCCGCCAATTGTGGCCGCAATGCCTTAGTTTTATCCCGCCACTCGTTACGCACGGCCTTCGCGGTTGGCTCTGCCCGCAGAATGGACTCGGCCTGCCCTCCCAGACGCCGTAATTCCTCGGCGTCTGCCCCATAGAGACGCAGCTGAATCTTACCGCCGGTTGACGGGCCCAGGATGAACAGCCGCAAGTTGATGACGGCATCGGGGTAAAGTGTTTCGAGTTCCTCCTGTACCTGCGGAGCCATCGCGGCGATGCGGGTGTAATCGTCGACATCCACCAGGATCTGGCCGAAGCTGCGGTACTTATGTTCCGGCGTATAAGTCAGCAGGAACCGCACCTGCCCACCGCCCAGCTGGCTGGTCAGATGGGTCACGCCTTCGTGCTTCTTGATCAGCGTCTCGGCCTGTTTGATACGCCGATCGGTTTCCTTTATGTCCGTGCCTTCCGGAAACCAGAGATCGACATAGAATTGCGGACGGGTGGAGTCAGGAAAAAAGCTCTTCTTGACAAAACCAAACCCCAACAGAGCCGCGATAAACAGTGCCACGACTATGCCCACAACGATCCAGCGGAAACGCAGACAAAAAATCAGGAAACGCTGATATTTTCCGTAAAAACCGACCGAGTAAGGGTCCACGTCCTTGCTCGTGGCAGCGGCGCCGGTTGGGAGAAATATTTTGCACAACAAAGGGGTGGCGGTAACCGAGGTCAGCCAGCTAAAGGATAGCGAAATCAGGATCACCGAGAACAAGGTGCGGCAATACTCGCCGGTGGAATCCTCGGAAGTGCCGATTGCGGCGAAAGCGATAATCGCCACCGCCGTACCGCCCAGCATCGGCAACGCGTTCTGGCCGACGATGTCGCGCGCCGCATCGTAGCCGTTTTGTCCTTGCGCCATGCGCATGCGCATGCCGTCGGTCACCACGATTGCACAATCCACCAGCATTCCGAGTGCGATAATCAGCGCTCCCAAGGAGATCCGTTCCAGAGTGATATCGAACATATGCATCACGATGAAAGTGCCCATGATAGTCACCAGCAACACTGCGCCGAGAATCAAGCCGCTGCGCAAGCCCATGAACAGCAGCAGCACACCGACGACGATCGCCACCGCTTCCGCCAGATTTACGACAAAGCCGGTCAGGGACGCCTCCACCGATTGCGCCTGATGGGAAATGATGTGGGTTTCCATCCCCACTGGCCGCATCGGCTCGAGATCCTTTAAGCGCTGTTCCAATGACTTAGCCATGATGATGACGTTGCCGCCGAGCACCGTCGAAATACCCAAGCCGATTGCCGGCTTTCCGTCGAAGCGCAGCAGCGTCGTCGGCGGTTCGCGATAGCCGCGCTTGATGTCGGCCACATCGCGCAGGTACACCAAACTTTGGGATTTCTGCCCTCGGGAGGTAATGAGTAGGTCGCCGAAATCCTGTTCCGATTTGTATTCGCCGGTCGGATTAATCGGTATGAATTCCTCCCCCAAGTTAAAATTGCCGGCGCTCGACACGACGTTTTTGGCTTGCAAGTTACTGTAGATGTCTTTCGGCGAGATGCCGAGCTGCGCCATTTTTTCGCGGCGCATTTCCACATAGATCGCTTCCTTTTGTTCTCCGTAAAGAACGACGCGCTTGACGTCGGTCGCTTTCAGCAATTCTTTTTGCAGATATTTGGCGTAGTCGTACATTTCCTTGTAACTGTAACCCTCTCCGGTGATCGCAAGATAAATGCCGTAAACGTCGCCGAAATCGTCGTTGACCAGCGAAGGTCCTGCTTTGGGCGGCAATTTGCCCTGCGCGTCATTGATCTTGCGGCGCAGCTCGTCCCATACCTGCGGTAAAGAGAACTTATCGTACTTATCCTTCATTTTGACTTTTACGTTGGAGAGGCCGCGATATGAATGCGATTCGACTTTCTCCAACTGCCCCAGTTCCTGCGCGGCTTTCTCGATCACATTGGTGACCTCTTCTTCCACTTCCGCGGCCGACGCACCAGGGTAAGGAGTCTCAATCACCGCCTCTTTAATCGTAAATTCCGGGTCTTCCAAGCGGCTTAAAGCCTGGTAAGACTTCCAGCCGACCACCAATAGCAGCACAATCATCACCCAAGTGATGACGCTTTTATTTATGCTCCATTCCGCCAAATTCATTTGCTTGAGTCCCCTTGATCTAACTTACGATTAGAATCGTGACGTATTGGTCATTTTGGGTTGACTAACGCTTATTCGAGCGCCCGAACCGTTTGGCCTTCGCTTAGCATGCTGACGCCGCTGATCGCTATGGTTTCATCGGCATTCAATCCGCTGACGATCCTTATGCTGTCGCCTCCGGATAACTCGCCGGTAGTTACCGCACGGCGTTGTGCTTTCATGGTGTTCGGATCGATAACCCAGACTTGCGGGTGACCCGCGTCGTCGGCAAATACAGCGGAGGCCGGAATCAAGATTTCCCCACTGGCCTCTACTTCCTCGGTAAATTCGATGGCAACGTTAACCGTCATTCCCGGCAGGATGCGAATACCGCCGGGCGCGGGCATCACCAGCACCACGCGGTAGGTTTGCGTAACCGAATCGGCTTGGGTCGCGAATTCCTTAACCCGTAACTCGAAGCGCCGGTTGGGGTCCGCGGTGAATTCGGCATAAAAATGGGGCAGGGTTTTACGGATCGGCGCAATCATCAACTCCGGCACGTCGATTATGACTTCCACATCGGTCACGTTCTGTAAGCTGAGCACCGCCTGTTTGGCCTGCACTTCCTGATAGTTATCGACGTACTTTTGAGCAATCACGCCATCGAAAGGCGCTTTCAAACGGGTATATTCCAACTGGTCCTTGGCCGCGGCAACAGTCGCTTTCGCGGATTGCAGATCGGCGCGGGCGACCTTTTCGGCTGCGCGTTTTAGCGATACCATCGAATCGCTGACCGCACCCGGATCGGTTTCTTTCACTTTGACATAACGCTGATATTCGGCAATCGCATAAGCAAGCGCTGCTTGAGCTTTAGCCGATGTGCCTTCTGCGTTGCGCAGATTGGTTTCATAGTCCCGAGGATCGATACGTGCGACGAGAGTTCCTTTTTTGACTGTTTGGCCTTCTTTAACCGGAAACTCAGCCAATGTACCGGGTACTTGAAACGCCAAATCGACGCGATCGGCAGCGCGCACGGTACCGGGCAATTTCTTGGTTTTTCCTGCCAGGGAGCCGCCGACTTTCATCAGTTTTATAGGGCGAATCGTCTCGACGGTTTTGGCGGGCTCTTCGCTTTGCCCACACGCCGAGAGCAATGCCAGGCTGACCGTGCAGATCGCAAGCCCGGTTTTTATCTGCGGCCCCCGCCGAACTAGCGCATAAAAATTCATTTTGACCCCTCATCCCAGAATTGTTTTTGACTATTGCCAGCCTGAAAATCATGCCCTTTTCTAAGTGCTTACCTGGTCAATTATTTAAATCTCAAACAGGCACCGTCAGCTCAGCTCTTCCGGGTTGCTAAACGACGAATTGGAAACCCGCGGATCGACATAAATTCATTCTATGCCCCAACAATCAAATCTCGCTATTGGACTTTAGTCCAAGGCTCAGGCTGACTGCGCGGGGAAATACGTTTAGAAGTAAGGTCTTATGTTTGGCGTTGGCTGGTAACGTTTTTAACTGATGTTACGCACTGTCCACGAAAGGCACGAAAAATAGCGGCCGTAGATTGGCCGCTTGCTGCCGACCGGACAATTGCCCGCATCACGCCAGTTCCGATTGCTGACGACTACATGGATGCAGGCACCAAAAGTAGGCGCTTTAGGCGAAGCCTGCACTCCGGTTTGGGACAAAAGCTGAAAATTTATATCCCAGCGGTAGGGTACGCATCGCGTACCATGATCGAGTTCAAGTTTCCAAGCGGTACGCGATGCGTACCCTACGATGTTTGAACTCACGTTATGCCCATCTCGACGTAGGCCGGAATACCCACAGGGCACAAGTAAGCCGGTTTGAGCGGTAGCGAAAATCGGCGTTTCCGGCGAATACCACCCAAATTCGCCGGAAACACCCACCCCTGGCGGTCTCCTTATCAGTTACCGGAACTCGTATCCACTGCTTCCCATGAATCATCCGGGTCATAAGCCTTCATCGCCAAAGCCAATTCGGCGGTTTTGGGCCCTAAATCTTTCTGGTATATCTTCCCCCTATGATTGACGACAAAAGTCATGATGCCGGAGGAGCCGTAGACGGCAGGAAAGGCTACCAACGCAAAGCCTGCAATCATGTTGCCGTTGATGATGTAGTCGTATTTCCCGCCGGGAACATTGCCGCCCTGACGGGTAAGAATCTTAAATAAGTAACCATGAAAAGGCGTCGTCGATTCCGTGTTGCCTTGCGCCTTGTAACCTACGGCTTTAGCTTCCGCCACCAGAGGCCCCAGTGGGCTGTCGGGCTGGCCGGCCGCCATTTCCCAATACAAGCCGTCGAATTTGCCCGGTTCGCTGCGCAACTTGGTCGCGAACTCGCTTACTCCATCGCCATCCCGGTCGATAGCCGCATAGTCGTATTGCGCTTCCACATAGCCCCGCATGACCGCCAGCGTATTCAGCTCATTACGCCCGATTCTGCGGTTCAGGATTTCCTGTTCCCCTTGTTCGGCATCGAATCGCCATTGGCCTCCGTCATTCACGACAGGGACAGGAAACGCCCAATCATTCTGCCCGAAATGCAAAATCGCTTTATCGGCCTCTGGATGTTCGATAGAGGATTTCTGTTCGGACATTTTCACAAACTCAGCGCGATTGTTGGCGTCTTCCACGTCGTCACTGGACGAGAAAAGTTGTGCATATTGGCTGCCAAAAAGTACCGCGATCCTGTTTTTGTCGTTGCTGCGTGCAGCATCGACCAGCGCTTTTGATGCTTCTTCAGGCGATGCAAAGACCTGCCCCTTATCCGCCGCTTCGATTTCGGGAGCGGCGGATAAGCTACGCGCAGCAATCGAGGTAATAAAAACGGCCATCGAAAGGGTATAACGGAGTTTATTGAACATCATGACGGACACCTATCCTGATAAATAAGCAAATTGCCATTGACCGAGAAAGCATTGCGGCAATCCTGGATTACCAATGACAAACATGTGATCTCATGCACTCCCGCTGCAAATTTACGGCGCGAATTGTTCAAATTATTTCACGCCCATTCCTTAAACCATCACCGGCGGCCGCCGCGGCTTCTCGCAGCACCCGCTCCGCGTTGTCCGCCCAATGACGGACTTTGCCTGGCCGGTTGTTGCGCGCGCGAAGAACTGGCGCTTCCGCGGTTACTAAAAGAAGCGCTGGCGCGGCCGCCATCCCGAGCGCCATCAAACGCATTCGGGCGCGACATTTCCTGGCGGCGCTGCGATTGGAGCCGCTGCTGCGTTTGCTCGTTGCGTTGTCTGGCCGGCTCTGCTCGCCTTTGGCGTGTCGCGGCGGCATTTTCGGACCGGCGCGGAGTGGAGGCTGCGAGATCTTTTGTACGCGGCCTTGCTGCCTGCTGCCGGGCACTTAGACTTGATGCGCCGCGCCTGCTTTCGTTATTGCTCCTTTGACCTGACGCCTGTAGGCCTTCCAGGGCGTTTTCACGACTGCCTGGAACTGGCCGGCTACGGCTTTCGGCTGTGCCGGGTTTTGCCGCTAAGCGTCGCTGGACATCGGCGCTGGAAGGCCGAACTTGAGCTGAACGACCTGCCGCTCCTCCCTGTGCGAATCCGCGCGTGTCGGCAGGAAGGTTTTGTGCGCCGCTAAGCCGGCTACCCGCCAGGGCCGGAGACTCGGTGCGTCCCATGCGCTGCTGGGCGGCAAGCGGATAGTCCTGGCCGCGGCGGTGGCTGGGATTAGGCTGCCAGCGACTCGTCTGTCCCTTTAAGGCCGTGAGTTGATCCTGATTGAACGTGCCGTCCCGGTTAAAATTGATTTCATTGCCGGAAATATTAACGTCCCGGTCGACATTGACGTTGCCGCGATTAACGTTTGCATTGCCATACCTCGATCCGCCTCCATAATATCCGCCCCCTCCCCCGTGCCAGCAATTTCCCCCATGACACACCGCGTCGCCGTAATGATGGGAGACATGGTAATCATCCCAGTCATCATCGGCCCATTCCATAATGCCCCAAGTCAGCAGTCCGCCGACAACCGCGCCGGTCCCGAACGACATCCACTGATCCGAACTGGAGGATGTGGTCGTCGTGGTGGTCACAGGCTGGGCATAATAGGTCGGGTAATAGCTTGCTGCCGGCGCTCCGGCTGGATACATTTGGGTGGTTGGAGGCGGCGCCATCGGTGCCGCATAGACAACCTCGGGGTTATAACGGGGAACCGATAAGGTATCGTCTTTGGCCGGCTGTATGGTAATCACTTCCTTGGTCAATACGGCCGGTGTTGCTTGGGCTCCCTCCGCTTGCTCGTGTCCGGGCTCCGTCATCGACACCGTCTTGGCTGCCACTTCTTGCATATCGGAATCCTTCAAAAACCCGGCCTCAGTCGCTCGCTTTCGTAAAGTCTGGACGCTGTCCATCAATTCCGCAGGATTGGCCAGAAAAGCATCGCCCAACTGTGTGGTCCAGTCCAGGTGTTGATCCATCATCGCAATAACGTCAGGGACAGCGGTCAGCCTGATAACGCTGGCGTCCCAGTTTTTGCCGCGTACGGTCGCGGGATCCGGTTTGGTTTCCAGCCAACGCGCCGCCTGCACCACTTCCAACGGATAGGTGGAGGCCACCAGCACCTCGGCCAAAAGCGGATCGGGGTAAAGCGCTATCGGAGCTACCAGCGATTCAAGGCTGGTTAACGGTTTTGCTTCCGGCTTCGGAACAGGCGGAGTTGCAGGTGCAGGTTGTGCGGGCTGAGGCGTTGATGTAACTGGCTGCGTCTGGGCTTTCTCTTTGTCCTTATCGCCGCATCCGACAGTATGCATCGCTAAGATGAATAGCGCAGCGCGACCGGAAAATGCCCGAAGCGTTGCAAGGCGGCGGACGAGATTATTCACTTGATTCATCACGAAAGCTCCATTTGATCAACCCAAAAGCAAACGGCTACTACTAGAGGCTAATCTCAAGATGACAGATGGCTACTGTATTCCTACGCAGACAGGGTGCGCTATTGGACTTTAGTCCAGGATTCGACTATGGCTTATTGACTCCTTTACTTGGCTTTCCTTTGAAGATTCGGCCATTGCAGGTTCCTACTGCTCAATAGAGAGAGTTTAACAATGGGAGTGATCTTAAATAACCGGGAATTTTCTGTCTAACGTACCTATGGGAATAGGTATCCATACGTATTGTGCAAACAGTTTACTTTTTTAAACTTGACGTGGGTTATACAGGGTAGACAGACAATTTTGGCATAACAATGCAGGGACGATATACATCTTCACCATAATTCGGAATTGTAGCTAATGGACAGTTGCCAGTCCCTCAACATCATCATGAGCATGACGATCACCGGATTGACAATGACTGCTCATGGTCCATTCGTCAGCCTCGGCTAAAACATCATCTTGCTTTTAATCGGCCAGTCACTGAATTTTAATAACAAGAGGCTAACTATGAAAACCTTCCCGATCGATCTTGGCGCTTACCAACGCATCACGTTAAACGCCAGCAATGCGACACTGACTGACGCGCAACGGGCCAGCCTGAAAGCGAATATCCAACTGTGCCGGGACGCGATCGTGTTTTTTACCGCGACCGGCGCGGCCAGAGGCGTTGGCGGGCATACCGGCGGGCCCTATGACACCGTGCCGGAAGTAGTCATCATGGATGCGTTGTTCCGGGGCGACGCCGATAACTATGTGCCGGTTTTCTTTGACGAAGCCGGGCATCGCGCGGCCACGCAATACCTCATGGCTGCTCTTTACGGTGATTTTCCTGTTGAACATCTGATGGAATACCGTGCGGCTCATGCCCATTTACCGGGACACCCTGAACTAGGCCTGACGCCAGGCGTAAAATTCAGTTCGGGACGGTTGGGTCACCTATGGCCTTATGTCAACGGCGTGGCTATCGCCAATCCGGGCAAAGTGCTTTTTTGCCTGGGTTCCGACGGCTCGCAGCAGGAAGGCAATGACGCCGAAGCCGCGCGCTTCGCGGTCGCCCAAAACCTGAACGTCAAATTGATTATCGATGATAATGACGTCACCATCGCCGGCCATCCGTCCCAATATTTGCCCGGTTTTTCTATCGCCAAAACGCTGGCCGGCCATGGCTTAACGGTATTGGAAGGCAATGGCGAAAATATCGATGATCTTTATCAGCGTATTTGCACGGCCATTCATACCGACGGCCCTGTGGCGGTTATCAACAAGCGCCCTATGTGTCCGGGCATTGTCGGGCTGGAAGGTTCAAACCACGGCCATGATGTAGCCCCGGTCAAAGTGGCGGTAGAGTATTTGGAATCCCGCGGACAACAGGCTGCGGCAGATCACCTCAAAGCCATCAAGGCGCCCAAAAATGACGCGGT